>Ga0307319_10000479_pt1 | contig 12266 bp, 16 predicted proteins | sample ER_DNA_368_FD_194491 | JGI IMG/M metagenome (GOLD analysis project Ga0307319, IMG submission 194491) | Bulk soil microbial communities from the East River watershed near Crested Butte, Colorado, United States - ER_DNA_368 | ecosystem: Environmental > Terrestrial > Soil > Floodplain | place...
ATGGTGAGTCAACTTACACCCGGCGTGTGGCTCGCCACAGGGAGAACGCGAGCAGGAACGCGACCGCGAGCGGGAGCAGCCACCACGCGTTGACGTCGTTGTGAGCGAGTGCCGCTGTGAGCCCGAGAGAAACCGCGACCCCCGCCGCGACGGTCCAGTCGTCGCCGACGACGAAGTCCCACCAGAAGCGCGCAAAGCGAACGAGGTACCTCACGCCTCGGCGCCCGAGGGAAGCACGCCCGACGGCTGGCGCCGCAACACGCGCACGAGCACGAACGACAGCAGCCCGAGGAACCCGATCACGCCGAGCAGCGAGAGCTCGTCGCCCGGCCAACGTGCGCCGGCCCCTTCGGCGCCCCAGAAGCAGCCGAAGCTCGTCAGCAGCAGCCCGACCGCAAACTTGATCGTGTTCTCCGGAACGCGTTCGAGCGGTCCCCGCACGAGCACCCCGGCGAGCGTGATGAGGACGACGGCCGCCGCCGCACCGGCCGCTGCGAGCCCCAGGCGGCCCTGGGCGCTCCCGAACGAGATCACGATGAAGACGACCTCGAGCCCCTCGAGCAGGACGCCCTTGAAGGCGACCGTGAACGCGTACCAGTCGAGCCCGGCCCGCTGCTCTGACGCCGCCGTCGCCGCCTGAGCGCGGTGGCGGCTGAACGCCTCGGCCTCGTCGTGTAGGTCGACGTGCCCGCTCGAGCGCAGGATCGCCTTTCGCAGCCACTGCAGGCCGAAGGCGAGGAGCAGCGCGCCGACGACGAGCCGCAGCGTCTCGATGGGCACCAGCGTCAGGGCCGGGCCGAGCGCGGCGACGATCGCCGCCAGTGCGACCGTGGCGGTCGCGACGCCGATCAGCGGCGAGCGCCAGCCGCGCACCACGCCGACACCGAGGACGATCGTGAGCGCCTCGACCATCTCGACCGCGCTCGCGAGGAAGGCGCCGAGGAGGAGCAGGACGGTGCTGGTGCTCACACCGCCATCGTGCCGCGTCCGGCAACGCGGCGCCGTCAGGACAGCGGTACGAGGCGCGTACCGGTTGCCTTGAACGAGACGAACGCGGTCCCGCCGCGAACGAGCTCGAGCTTCTCGGCGGATGCGGCTGTGACCTCGGCGGTGAGCGGGCCGACGCGGACACGGACGCGGTTGCCGATCTGCGTGACGGACGCGATCTCCCCGCCCAGCAGGTTCAGCGCGGAGCCGTCCTCGACCTGCGCCCTCCCGACGACGACGTCCCACGGGTAGACGACCACGCCGACGCGGCCGCGCGCCGGGTCGGTGGAGTAGACGACCTCTCCGCTCTCGAGCCGGACGCTCGTGAGGCCGTCTTCGAGGCGCTCGGCGTGGCCCCGCAGCAGGTTCGCTCCCGTGAACGAGGCCACGAACGGGTCGGCCGGCCGTGCCACGAGCTCTGCGGGACTGCCGAGCTGGCGGAGGTTCCCCTCGACGAGGACGCCGACCGTGTCCGCAAGGGCGACCGCGTCCTCGTAGTCGTGGGTCACGATCAGGGTCGGGAGGTCGAGCCCACGAAGGAACTCCTCGAGCTCGACGCGAACGGCGGCCTTCGTGTGCGCGTCGAGCGCCGCGAGCGGCTCGTCCAGCAGGAGCACCCCGGGTTCACGCGCGAGCGCGCGCGCGAGGGCGACCCTTTGGCGCTCGCCGCCGGAGAGCTCGCCGGGCCGCGTCGCGGCCAGGTGCGAGATCCCGAAGCGCTCGAGCAGCTCGTCGGCCCGTCCCTTGCCGCCGTAGGCCACGTTCTGCCGCACGCTCAGGTGCGGAAAGAGAGCGTACTCCTGGAAGACGAGCCCGACCCGACGCTCCTCCGGAGAGAGGAAGACGCGCCGCTCGACGTCGACCCAGACCTCGCCGCCCAGATCGACCCGGCCCGCCTCGGGCCGCGCCAGCCCGGCGATCACCCGGAGGACCGAGCTCTTGCCCGCGCCGGAGGGCCCGACGAGCGCAACCGTGCGCTCGACGTCGAGCGCGAGGCTCAGCTCGAACGAGCGAAGAGCGAGACGGAAGTCCGCCGCGAGGGTTGCCACGACAAGATCAGCTTCAACGACAAGAGGAGTGCGACGCTGACGACGACGAGCAGCGCGCCCATCGCGAGCGCCGAATCGAAGTCGACCGAGAACTCCTGGTAGATGGCAAGCGGCAGCGTCTGAGTGACACCGCGGAGGCTGCCGGCGAACATGATCGTGGCGCCGAACTCGCCCAGGGCGCGGGCGAACGCGAGCGCGGCACCAGCGACCAGCCCGCCGCCTGCGAGCGGCAGGGCGACGCGGAAGAACGTGCGCGACGGCCCGGCGCCGAGCGTGCGCGAGGCCGCGACGAGGTCGGGGTCGACCGCCTCGAAAGCGGCGATCGCCGTCCGGACGAAGAGCGGGCTCGCGACCAGCGCGATCGCGAGGACGACGGCCGTCTGCGTGAACGTGACCTCGAGGCCGAATGCGTCCAGGGTCGAGCCGAGCAGGCCGGAGCGGCCGAACGCGGCGAGCAGCCCGATCCCGGCGACGGCCGGCGGCAGCACGAGCGGCAGCTCGACGAGCGTCACGAGCACGACGCGGCCCGGGAACCGGCGCGTGGCGAGGAGGTAGGCCAGCGGTGTGCCGAAGAGCAGGATCAGCGCCTCTGCGACCAGTGTCGTCTTCGCGCTCACGACGAGGGCGTCGGTCACCACTCCGCTCGAGAGCAGCCGAACCAGCCGCCCCGGCGGAACCCGGGTGAAGATCGCCACGACCGGCAGCGCGAGGAACGCGAGCGCGACCGTTGCAGCGCCGAAGGAGAGCCACGCCAACAGCGCGCGCCTCACGAGCTACCGCCTCTGCGCGAGGCGGGGCAGGAAACCGTACGAGACGAGGATCCGCTGGCCGGCTCGGCCGAGCACGCGCTTGACGAACGCCTGCGCGGCAGGCTTCTGCGAGCTCGCCGCCACGACGCAGATTCCGTACCGGATCCGCGGCTGGGCTCGGGCCGGGACCTTCAGCGCGCGCACCTTGCGCGGCACGGTGCGGGCGTCGGTCGCGTAGACGAAGCCCGCGTCCGCCTCGTTCAGCGCGACCTTTGCGAGCACCTCGCGCACGTCGTTCTCCCGGCTGACCACGTGCGACAGCACGCTCGTCAGCTTCAGCGCCTTCAGCACGTGGACCGTATACGCGCCGACCGGTACGCCCGGAGCGGCGATCACGAGCTTCACGCCACGCTTGCGCAGGTCGTGGACGGTGCTGATCTTCGCCGGATTCGAGCGCGGCACGATGAGCACGATCGCGTTCCGGGCGAAGACGACGGGCTTCGAGCAGAGCCTGCTCCTGTTGAGGCTCGCCGGCAGAGCCATGTTGGCGGAGGCGAAGACGTCGGCCGGAGCGCCGAGCTTGATCTGCGCGGCGAGCGCGTTCGAGCCCGCAAACGAGAATCTCGCCGAGCGGTCGATCTTCGGGAACGCGTTGGTGAGTGAGGACGCGGCGAACACCGTCAGCTCGGAGCTGCGGGCCGGGTGTGCCGAGGCACCGGCGGCCAGCGCGGCGGCGAGCACGAGGGCGCCGAGCAGCCGCTTCACGAGGCCTGCACCATCACGGAGGTCGCCTTCACGACCGCGGTGGCCGGCCTTCCCGCCTCGAGCCCGAGCTCCTCGACCGCGTCGGCGGTCACGATCGCGACTACGCGCGCCGGCTCGTCGACGACTAGCTCGACCTGCGCGATCAGGCCCTCGACACGCACGTCGGTGACGGTGCCGCGGAAGCGGTTGCGGGCGCTGAAATGCACGGCCCGCTCGCCCCGAAGCCGGTCGACCTCACGCGCTGAGACGAGCCGGCGGTTGCTGCGGTCGCGCGTCGTCTTGATCCTCCCGTCGCGGTCCCAGCGGCGCAGCGTGTCGAGGCTGATTCCCAGCCGCTTGGCGGCCTCGCTCGCCGCATAGAACTCTCTCGGCATCGCTGCTCCTTCCCTAAGGCGGGTGAAACGGGCCAGGCCCGATACTAAGGCAATGCCTATGCGAGTGCCGTGATGTCCTGCAGGACGAGGGCCAGCCGCTTCGCGAGCTCAGGCTTCGCCTCGCCGACCTCGCTGACGAACGCGCTCGTGCCGGCGGCGAGAGCGCGGCGGAGCTCGGGAAGGTCGAGCGAGCGCGGAAGCGTGGCCTCGTACCGGCCGGTGACCTCGGGCGTGAGCTGGTCGGTTCCGCGCGCGTACTCCGGCGGCAGCCCGTGGCGGATGCAGGCGAGGCCGAGGGCCTGCTCGCGCAGCAGGCTCACGAAGAACAGCGCCTGCCACGGCTTGCCGCGCTCGATCGCAAAACGCGCGACCAGCGCAGCGAGCCAGCCGAGCCCGATCGCCTCGTCGAGGTTCGGCTCCGGCTGCTCGCGGAGCTCGCCCGCCTCGCCGAAGACGAGCTTGAACCTTGGCCCGCGCTGGGCGAACTCCGAGGCCGGCGTGACGGCGATGTCGAGCTCGAGCGAGCTCGGCAGCAGGTAGACGCGGTAGATCGTGCCGCCGTGATGGAGGTCCCACCAGTGGACGAAGTCCAGCTCGGCATCCAGCGCGCGGGTCCAGTCCTCCAACACCTCGAGGGGATCGACCCCGTCGACGACGCCGAACGAGGTGTCGATGTCCGACCAGGCGTCCTCGGCATCGAGAGCGCCGGAGCCGGTGATCGCGCCGCCGCTGACGCGCTCGTCTTCGCGCGCCAAGGCAAACACGCGCTCGCGGACCTCGGCTCGCTCCTCAGGCGTGAACACGCGGCGGACGATAGCCCGCCGCATGTCCAGCCGACTCCTAGCGCAGCTGCAGAACGGCGATCTTGTCCGCGCTGAGCTCTGCGTACCAGGGTCTCCGTTGGCGGCGACGGTGACCCCGAACGGCTCGCTTCCCTTGACCCGCTTGCCCTCGGCGATCACTCCGGTCGTCGCGGGAATTCCGTGACCGCGTTCGTCGCCGGATCGAGGAAACCGACGGATCCGCGCGGCGGCCTTTGCGAGACCGCCGCGCGGTCCGGCCGTCTAGCCTGCGACTGGCGTTCGGGCGCGGCTGTAGCTGTAGCCGCCGGCCTGCTTCGTCGTCAGGCCGAGGAAGACCGCGGCGAGGCCGACGACGAGGTGGGGGACCCACACGTTCGCCGTCTCGTCGGCGAAGCCGAAGATCCACGGCGAGGCCGCGAGGAGGCCGCCCGCGGCGATGTCGATCAGGTTGTGCACGGCCATCGGCGCGACCTTCCAGACGCCGAGCTCGTAGTTCGTGAACAGGCTGTAGGCGATCAGGCCGATCCCGAGGACGATCGGGACGATCGTCGCCGCGGTGTGCTCCGAGAACTGGAAGATCCACGGCGCGGCGATGAGGGCTGCGCCGACGATGTAGTCGAGCGGCGCGTGGAACTTCGTCGGGATGAAGCGCATCGACACTCCTTTGTCGGGATTTCTGCTTCCCGAGTGATTCGCACGCAGGACCCCTCCGGTTCGCCTTGACGCGCCCTGAGCGGCGCTCCATCCTCACCGGTGCAGGCATGACGAACGGGCTGATCTCGCGAGGGCCGCCGCCGCTCACCGAGGGGGCCGCCGACGCCGCGCTCGACCTGATCGACTTCATGGCCGCGGCCGTGCGGGGGGTCGACACGCGGGTCGGCGAACAGCAGCAGCGACGGGAGGAGGCGGCGAAGGTCGACCCCGAGGCGGCCGCCCAGATCGAGCTGTAAAACCACTCGGTGAACCTCCAGATGCTGACGAACATGTCCACGATCGGAGCGAACAACACGATCGGCCTGATGCAGGCCTACAACCGGATGTCCTGAGCGGTCTCTCCGGCGAGGACCCGATCGCCCTTCTGGCAGCAGGCGCGCCCCGACGAACGCGATCCAGAGGAAGACGACGACCGTCCCGGCTCGACTCGCGGCCCCGTCACCGATGGTCGAGAAGACGACGTTCGCGGCGATGATCGCCGGAATCGCCGCCAGGGTCGGCAGCCACGAGTCGCGCCACGAGGGGATGCGCCGGAAGGCGAAGGCGAGCAGCAGCGAGCAACGCGCAGGCACCGAGACGCCCGAGCATGTCGGGGCTCAGCGCGCGCCAGAGCCCAAGGCGAGCGCCACGACCAGGAGACCCGTCAGGTTTGCGCCGATCTGGTTGTAGAGCCACGGGCTGTCCGCCGTCGTCGCGCCGAGGTCGGAGATGTCGTCGTCGGCGGTGCTGAACGAGGAGGGCTGCGCGAGGCTGCCGGCGATCCAGCCGACGTTGACCGTCACGAAGGCGAGGAGACCGCAGATGCCGGCCAGTCGAACAGGCACGCGCCCACTCTCGCACGCCGGTCTCGATGCTTGACTTGAGGTATCGGTCCACGCTGCCCTGATCTTCCGCGCGAGAGGCGTCCTGCGTGAGCAGGCCCTTCCTGCTCGTCCAGCTGAGCGACCCGCACATCGGCGCAGCGTGGAACGGCGTCGACCCGGTCGCCAGACTTGCAGCGGCGATCGACGCCGTGCGGGCGCTCGAGGAGAGCCCGGACGCCGTGCTCGTCTCGGGCGACCTGGCTGAGCACGCCGCGGACCACGAGTACGAGCAGGTTCGCGAGCTCCTGGGGCGCCTCGACGCGCCGTCGTACGTCCTGCCCGGCAACCACGACGACCGCGACGCGCTCCACCGCCACTTCGGCGTTCCCGGCGCAGGAGGCCGGCCCGTTCAGTACGCCGCGGAGCTCGGCCCGTTGCGGCTCGTCGTGGTCGACAGCACGCGGCCGGGCGAAGACCGCGGCGAGCTCGACCACGAGCGCCTCGGCTGGCTCGACGAGACGCTCGCGGAGGCACCGGACACGCCGACCGTCGTGGCGATGCACCACCCGCCGCTCGCCGTGGGAATCCCGGCCTGGGATGCGATCGGGCTGCCGGCCGCCGATCGTCAGGCACTGGGCGAGATCCTCAGCCGCCACTCACAGGTGCACCGCGTCGTCGCCGGCCATGTCCACCGGGCGATCGCGGCCGAGCTCGGCGGGCGGGCCGTCCTGTCCGTGCCCAGCACGTACGTGCAGGGCCTGCTCGACTTCCGCACGACGCAGCTCGAGCTCTCCGCAGACCCGCCCGCCTTTGCGGTGCACGCACTCGTGGACGGCAGGCTCGTCTCGCACATCCAGCCGGTGCCGGCCTGACGGCGTTCGTCAGTCGATCAGCTTGCGCTCCATCGCGTGGATCGCGATCCGCCACAGCACCAGGGCGAAGAGCACGAGCGCGCCTACCCGCAGGAGATCGACCCAGCCGTCGAAGCCGAAGACCGCGTCGCGCACCAGCTGGACGCAGTGGTGCAGCGGATTCACCTCTCCCAGGATCTGCGCCCAGCGGGGCAGCTGGCTCAGCGGGAAGAACGTGCCCGCGACCAGGAAGAGCGGCGTCAGCACCGCGCTCACGACGTAGTTGAAGTTCTCGAACGACGAGGCGAAGCCCGCGATCATGATCCCGAAGCACGCCCAGCCGAAGCCCGCGAGCCAGGCGATCAGCGGCACCGTCAGCATCCCCCAGGAGGGATCGAGCCCGAACGCCATCGCCACGAGCATCGGAACACAGCCGTAGACGCCCGCGCGCGTAGCGATCCAGAGCGCCTCGGCGGTGACGAGCTCCTCGGTGTCGACCGGGGCGGCCAGGATCGCGTCGTAGGTGCGCTGGAACTTGTACTTGACGAACGTCCCGAACATGGCCGGGAACGCGGACGAGAAGAGCACCGCCGTCGCGACCGTTCCCGTGCCGACGAACTCGACGTAGCGGTAGCCGCCGATCCTGCTCACGAGCGAGCCGAAGCCGAATCCGAACGCGAGCAGGTAGATGGTCGGCTCAACGGTCGAGGAGAACGTGCTCGAGCGCCAGTACGAGGAGAAGTTGACGACCTCGCGCACCAGCACGCCCGTCAGCGCGGGCCGCTCGAGGCGGCCCAGGCGCGGCGATTGCTCGGAGGCGCTCATTCGATCTCCTCGCCGGTGAGCAGGACGAACACGTCCTCGAGGTTCGCCGGCCGCCGGTCACCCTCGACCGGGTAGCCGTTCCCGTCGACGCCGAGGATCGAGATGCTCGTGCCGGTGCGCCTGGTTCGGAGGCCCGCTTCCGCCGCCTCGGCCTGCACCTCGGCGAGCCGCTCCGGCGGCCCGTAGACCTCGAGCACCTCGCGCCCCGCGTGCTCGCGGACGAGCTCGGCGGGCGGCCCCGAGGCGACGCCGCGACCGTGAGACATGATCAGCACGGTGTCCGCGAGGCGCTGCGCCTCCTCGATGTAGTGCGTCGACATCAGGATCGTCGTCCCCTCGGAGCGGAGGGCGTCGATGAGCGCCCAGAGCTCCTGGCGGACCTGCGGGTCGAGGCCGACGGTCGGCTCGTCGAGGAGCACGAGCCGCGGCCGGTGGACGAGCGCCCGCGCGATCAGCAGGCGCCGGCGCATGCCGCCCGAGAGCTTGTCGACCTTGTCGCCGCGGCGGTGCTCGAGCCTCGCCATCTTCAGGGCCCGCTCGATCGCCTCGCGGCGCTCGTGGCGGTCGATCCGGTACAGGTGCGCGAAGACGAGCAGGTTCTGCTCGACCGTGAGCGTGACGTCGAGGTTGTCGAGCTGCGGCGCAACCCCGCACTCGGCGCGGGCGGCCTTCGAGTCCTGCGGGAGCCGGAAGCCAAGCACCTCGAGCTCGCCCGCGTCAGGGATCGCCTGGGCGGTGAGCAGCCGCATGGTGGTGGACTTGCCGGCGCCGTTCGGGCCGAGCAGCCCGACGCAGGTGCCGACGGGCACGTCGAGGTCCAGGCCGTCGACGGCGGTGATCGGCCCGTAGCGCTTGACGGCCCCGAGCAGGCGGATGGCGAGCTCGTCGCTCACGCTCTCAGGCTAGAGAATGGCTCGAGGGTAGGTCTTCGCCGCGACGAGGGCCGTTGCGACGAGGAAGCCGACGGCCACCAGGAAGTCGAGCCAGAGCGTCCCGCCCGCCGAGATGCCGAGTAGGAGGTCGCGCATGCCGTGCACCTCGTAGCTGAGCGGGTTGGCGTGCGCGACGATGCGCAGCCAGGCCGGCATGATCGAGAGCGGGTAGAGCGCGCTGGAGGCGAAGAAGAGCGGCATCACCACGAGCTGGCCGATGCCCATGAAGCGCTCGCGCGTGCGCACCAGCGCAGCGAGGATCATCGACAGGCAGGCGAACCCGCCGGTGCCGATCAGAAGCAGGACGATGGCGCCGCCGACCTCGACCGGGCCCCAGCGGATGGAGATGCCGGCGACCGCGAGCACCGCGAGCAGCACGATCGCCTGCGCGAGCGCTCTCACCGCTGCGCCGGTGGCCTTGCCGAGAACGATCCCGAGCCGCGGCAGAGGCGTCGCGAGCAGCCGTTGGAGCTGGCCGACGTCGCGCTCCCAGATCACTCCGAGCCCGAAGAAGATCGCGACGAAGAGCGCTGCCTGGGCCATCACTCCTGGCGCGAGGTAGGCGCGGTAGTCGTCGAAGCCGCCGCTCAGCGTCTGGTTGCGCCGCAGCGCCGTCCCGAAGACGAACAGCCAGAGCAGCGGCTGGACCGAGCGCGTGAAGATGTCGAGGTGGTCGTGCCGGAGCTTGCGCATCTCGGCCCAGCCCATCGCCACGGTCCCGTCCCGCAGCCGCGCGGCGCGGACCGGAAGGGACCGGAGCGCGAGCTCAAGCGAGCCGGCGCGAGCGTCTGCGGCCTGCGCGGACATCCCTGAAGCTCCCTCCTTCCTCGAGCCTTCCTCCGGTCACCTCGGTGAAGACGTCCTCCAGCGCCGGGACGCCGAACCGCCGCCGAAGCTCGTCGGGAGACCCGAGCGCGGCGATCGTCCCCCGGTCCATGACCGCGATCCGGTCGCACTGCCGCTCGGCCTCCTCCATCTGGTGCGTGGTCACGAGCACCGTCGTGCCCGCCTCGGCGCGGAGCAGCTCCAGGCGCTCCCAGACGAGGCGGCGCGCGGTCGGGTCGAGGCCGACGGTCGGCTCGTCGAGGAAGAGCACGCGCGGCTGCTTCAGCAACGCTGTCGCGATCTCGAGCCGCCGCAGCATTCCGCCCGAGAGCGTGCGGCCGAGCCTGTCGAGGAAGGAGTCGAGCCGCATCGCCTCGACCGCCTCGGCGATCCGCTCGCGCCGGTCGCGGCGCGGCACGCCCGTCGCGCGGGCGTAGAACTCGAGGTTCTCGTCCGCGGTGAGCGCGCCGTCGATCGAGATCGCCTGCGGCACGTACCCGATCGCCTGCCGCACGGCCAGACCCTCCCGGACGACGTCGTGGCCGGCCACGAGAGCACGGCCCTCATCCGGGCGCAGCAGGGTTGTGAGCACGCGGATCGTCGTCGTCTTGCCCGCCCCGTTCGGCCCGAGCAGCCCGAAGACCTCGCCGGCGCCGACCGCGAAGGAGATGCCTGCGACGGCACGCACCGCGCCGAAGCGGACGACCAGCCCGTCGACGAGCACCGTCCGCTCGATGGGGTCGTCGAGGCGCTCGACCGCGAAGGCCGTCACCGGGCGGCGAGCTCCTCACTACGTGCTCGGAGCGCGCTTGCCGCCTTCTCGGTCAACCGCACGAGCTCGGCGCGCTCGGCCGGCTCCAGCGCCCCGAGCACCTCTCGGAAGAAACGCTGGCGCTGAGACGCGACTCCGGCGACGAGCTCGTCGCCCGCCGGGGTGAGGCCGACGACGGTCGCCCTCCGGTCGCCCGGCTCGCTGCGGCGCTCGGCCACGCCGAGCTCCTCGAGGCGGTCGACGAGCCGCGTCGCCGTCGTGTCGTCGACGGCGAGCCGGGCGGCGAGCTCGCCCACGCGCAGGGCGCCGTGCGCGGCCAGGAGGTCCAGCGCGCGCAGCTTGCTCGGTGTCAGCTTGGCGGCGAGCTCGGGGTGCAGGGACGCGAGCAGCCGCCGGCTGGCGAGGGTCGTCCCGAGCTCCCGCCAGCAGCGAGAGAGCTCGTCGGCAAGGGGGTTCAGTTCGCGCCGGGCGATATCTGTAATGTACAGAATCTGCGGATTACAGCGTCGCAGAGAACCCAAGCGGATTCCTTACAGCTCCCTCACTAACCACGCCGCGCATTGTCCGTCCGAGGAAGGGCACGCACCGACCCGGGAGGAGCACCGCATGAAGCTCGCTCTGCTCGCGGCGCTCACCGTCGCTGCAGTCTCGTTGATCGTTCCCGCCACCTCGGCTGCCTCCGCGTACATCCGTTACGGCGTCCAGGACGACGCGTACCTGTCGGCCGGCCCCTCGCTCGAGGCGAGGCTCGGCACGCTCGACGCCCTCGGTGCGCAGCTCGTCCGCTCCATGGTCAACTGGAGGCAGATCGCGCCGACAAGGCCGCGGCACCCGGCCGATCCGGACGACCCTGCCTACGACTGGACGAACACCGACACCGTCCTGGACGGGCTGCACGTACACGGGATCGCGGTGCTGGTGACGCTCTATCGGGCGCCGGCCTGGGCGAACGGCGGCCGGAGCTCGAACGGGGTCCCAACCAGCAAGTACTCGTTGGCCGCCTTCGCGGTCGCGGTGGCGAAGCGGTACCCGTGGGTGCGCCTCTGGGAGGTCTGGAACGAGCCCAACCTGCGGTCGTTCCTGAGCCCGAATTCACCGCGCCTCTACGTGCAACGCCTCCTGAACCCGACCTACGCCGCCCTCCACGATTTGAGCTTCTCCAACCGCGTCGCGGGGGGCGCGACCGCGCCGCGGTCCACTCGAACCGGGCTCTCGCCGGTCAGGTTCATGCGCGGCATGCACCAGGCGCATGCACGGCTCGACGCGTACTCACACCACCCATACCCGGTCACTCCGGGCGAGCGGCCGTTCGGGTTTGCGCGCGGCGTGTGCCGCTACTGCACGGGCGTGCTCACCCTGGCGAACCTTCCCGTCCTGCTGCGCGAGGTGCGCAAGGACTTCGGGCCGAAGCGCATCTGGCTCACGGAGTACAGCTACCAGACGAACCCGCCCGATCCCGGCGGCGTCTCGAGGGCGGTGCAGGCGCAGTACATCGCCGAGTCCGCGCTGCGTGTCAGGTACGCGCCTTTCGTCGACATCCTGATCCACTTCATGCTGAGGGACGAGTCCCGGCGCGCCGGCTGGCAGAGCGGCCTTTTCTCTGCGACGGGGATCGCCAAGCCGGCGTTCAACTCGTTCCGGCTCCCGATCGTGCAAGCCGCGCGGCGCGGGCTCCGGACGACGATCTGGGGCCAGGTTCGCCCGGGCGCGGGCCCACGCTGGTACCAGCTGCAGCGGCTCGCCCGCGGGCGCTGGGCCCCGGTCGGGCTGACGTCGCTGACGAGTCCCGGTGGCTTCTACACGCGGGTCGTCGGCGC
>Ga0307319_10000482_pt1 | contig 12231 bp, 12 predicted proteins | sample ER_DNA_368_FD_194491 | JGI IMG/M metagenome (GOLD analysis project Ga0307319, IMG submission 194491) | Bulk soil microbial communities from the East River watershed near Crested Butte, Colorado, United States - ER_DNA_368 | ecosystem: Environmental > Terrestrial > Soil > Floodplain | place...
GCGCTTCTGGCCACGTCTGGCAGCGCGGCGCCGGAGGGGACAGTGTGAGCAACACGGCCCCGGAGAGCGCCGCGTCGCCAGCGTGGCGAGGCAGCGGCGGAGCCGGGCTTCGCCCGGCGGGAGCCGCTGCCGGCCAGGAGCGCGAGTGATCACGGCCATCTACCCCGGCACGTACGACCCCGTCACGAACGGGCATGTCGACGTGATTCGCCGCGCGGCCGGGATCTTCGACCGCGTCGTCGTCGGCGTCGTCGGCACGCCGCAACACAAGCAGCCGATGTTCTCGGTGGAGGATCGGGTCGACTTCCTGCGCCAGGCGCTCCAGGGCATCGACAACGTGGAGGTCGACGTCTTCAAGGAGCTCGTCGTCGAGTTCGCCCGCAAATGGGAAGCGAAAGTGATCGTGAAGGGGCTGCGCGTGATCTCCGACTTCGAGTGGGAGTTCCAGATGAACCAGCTCAACCGCACGCTGGCGCCGGACATCGAGACGGTCTACGTGATGGCGAGCCCCGAGGTGAGCTTCGTCTCCTCGAGCGGGATCAAGGAGATCGCGGCCTTCGGCGGCAACATCAACGGGCTCGTGCCGGCGGCGGTGGCGAAACGGCTCCGCGAGCTTTATCCGGACGGCCGCCCCGGGGCTCCCGTCAGCCCCTCTGAGTAGACCACCTCGCGCTTCTCGCCGGCGCTGACGGCCCAGAAAGGCGGGGTGGCCGGTGCGCTGAGTACACTCCCAAGCCATGGACGTCCTCGTTCTCATCGACAAGCTCGACGACCTCGTGCACAACGCCAAGGCGGTGCCGCTCACCGACCAGGTCCGCATCGACCGCGAGGAGATCTACGAAATCCTCGACCAGATGCGGGCGACGATCCCGGAGGAGATCAAGCAGGCCCGCTGGATCGTCAAGGAGCGCCAGGAGATGCTCGCCGAGGCGAAGCGCGAGTGCGACCGCATTCTCGGGGAGGCGCGCGAGCAGGCCGCTCGCGAGGCGTCGCAGACAGAGATCGTCAAGCTCGCAGAGCGCCAGGCGCAGGAGATCATCGACGAGTCGCGGCGGCAGGCCCGCGAGACGCGGCTCGAGATGGAGGACTGGGCCGACAGCATCCTCTCGACGCTCGAGGTCAACCTCGACAAGTTCCTCGGGGCTGTCAAGCGCGGTCGCGAGCGGCTCCATGAGCGCTCGCAGGAGACCGTGGTCGCGGGTGTTGCGGCGCCGGGCGCCTCGACCAACGACGATCAGCCCTACGCGTAGCAAGGCGCCGACTCGGCGTCGCCGACTGAGGCCGTGACGGCTTCGCCGGCGCGGCCGGTGGCTGCCCGCAGGGTCGCTGCCCTGTACGACGTGCACGGGAACCTCCCGGCGCTCGACGCCGTGCTCGCCGAGGTCGGCGACGCGCTGATCGTCTTCGGCGGGGACCTCGCGTCGGGGCCGCTGCCCGCGGAGACGCTCGACCGGATCATGGAGCTCGAGGCGCTCTCGATCCGCGGGAACGCCGACCGGGAGCTGATCGGCGAGGCCACCGGCGGGCTCAGCGACCTGTGGGCGCAGGCGCAGCTGGAGGAGCGCCACAAGGCGTTCCTCGCGGGGCTGCCGGAGCAGATCGAGGTCGAAGTGGATCGCGTCGGCCGAGTCCTCTTCTGCCACGGCTCGCCGCGAGGCGACGAGGAAATGATCCTCCGCACGACGCCTGACGGGTGGCTCCGGGAGATGCTCGAGGGGGTCGACGCCGACGTCGTCGTCTGCGGCCACACGCACATGCAGTTCGACCGGCGCGTCGACCGGTGGCGTGTGGTGAACGCCGGGAGCGTCGGGCTTCCCTACGGCGCTGCGGGTGCCAACTGGCTCGCGCTCGGGCCGGACGTCGAGCACCGCCGGACGCCCTACGACGCCGAGGCGTTCGCCGCGCGCGTCGAGACGCTGGACTGGCCGAAAGCGGCCCAGTTTGCCGAGGAGAACGTCCGCAACGTGCCGTCGGAGGATGAAGCCCTGGAGGTGTTCGAGCCGATGGCCGCCGAGCAGCACAGCCGTCGCTACGCTGGCTCGGATGACCAGGTTTGACCTCAGACACGCGAAGCTCCGCCCCGGGGAGGAGTACCGCGACGAGCAGGAGATTGCGCTCTCGCCGTTCGATCTCGGCGGGCAGCGCTACCTGCCCGTGCCCGAGAACGTCACCGCCGACCTCTCGATCACCCGCGGCACGAGCGGCACGACCTTCGAGGTCCGCTTCCCGGTCCGCCTGCACGGGCCGTGCTACCGCTGCCTCCGCGACGCGGTCCTCGATCTCTCGATCCGCGCCCAGGAGTACCAGGCGACGAGCCCGGGGGAGTCCGACGAGCTCCGGACGCCGTACGTGCGCGACAACCAGCTGCTTCTATCGAATTGGGCGCGCGACGCGATCGCGACCGAGCTGCCGGAGCAGATCCTCCACAGCCCGGACTGCGCCGGCCTGTGCGCGATGTGCGGCGAGGATCTGAACGACAACCCGCACGAGCACGAGGACGAGACGCAGGACCCGCGCTGGGCCGCGCTCGAGGGGCTCAAAGACCGCCTTTTGTAGCTACACTCCGCCGTCGCGATGGCAGTCCCCAAGAGGAAAACCACCAAATCGCGGCGTGACAAGCGCCGCGCCACGCACAAGCTCGAGGCGCCGCGCCTGAACGAGTGCCCCGTCTGCCATCGCCCGAAGCGGCCGCACCGCGTCTGCCCCAATTGCAAGACCTACCGCGGACGCGAGGTCGAACCGCTTCGCGCGCCGGTCCCGTAGAATCGGCGCGCTCTCAATCCCCCGAACGCAAGCGAGGTGACATGGCAGCGTCCCGCGACGAAGTCTTCGAGCGCATCAAGGAAGTCCTGGTCGAGCGCCTGAGCGTCGAAGAGGGTGACATCAGCGAAGAGGCGAACTTCCAGGAGGATCTCGACGCCGACTCGCTCGACCTCGTCGAGATGATCATGGAGCTCGAGGACCAGTTCGGAATCAAGATTCCCGACGAGGACGCCCAGAAGATCCAGACGGTCGGGCAAGCTGTCGACTACGTCACGTCGCACCAGTAGCAGCGGCGCACCCCCGGGCGACGGCGCCCGGCTCGCGGCCCTGATCGAGCAGCTTCCGAAGAAGCGTCTCGACAACGCGTTCACCCACCCGTCCTGGGCGAGCGTACGGGGCGACTCCTACGAGCGGCTCGAGTTCCTGGGCGACAGCGTCCTCGAGCTCGCCGTCGCCCGTGCGCTCTACGAGCGGTTCCCGGACCTGCCGGAGGGCCGGCTCGCGAAGATCCGGTCGCACGTCGTCTCGCGCGCCAGCTGCGCTGTGGTCGCGCGCGAGCTCGATCTCGGCCCGCGGCTGATCGAGAAGGGGACGCCCGTCGTCCCCCCGGACGAGCTCGAGCGGCTCTCGCGGAACCGCAACGTGCTCGCGGCGCTGCTCGAGGCCGCGCTGGCTGCGCTCTTCCTCGAGCACGGGTACGAGGCGATCGAGGACGCGATCGTCGACGCGTTCTCAGGGCGGATCGAGTACGCGTCGACCACGCACGTCGACTTCAAGACCGAGCTCCAGGAGGAGCTTGCGTCACGCGGCCAGCAGGTGAGCTATGCCGTGCTGGACGTGGAGGGCCCGCCTCACGACCGCCGTTTCACCTCCGCCGCGGTGATCGACGGCGACCAGGCCGGCGTCGGCACCGGGCCGTCGAAGAAGGCGGCCGAGCAGGAAGCCGCCCGGCAGGCGCTCGAGCGGCTTCGCGCAGTCTGAGCGGCATCCGCTCCGCCAACTAGCGTTCCGCCGACGTGCACCTGCGCGCTATCCGCATCCGCGGCTTCAAGTCGTTCCCTGAACCGGTCGAGGTCCGCCTCGAGCCGGGCGTCGCCGTCGTGGTCGGGCCGAACGGCTCCGGCAAGTCGAACGTCGCCGATGCCCTGCTCTGGGCGTGTGGGAGCCTGAGCCCGAGCGAGTTGCGGGCCGAGAAGCCGGACGACGTGCTCTTCGCCGGCTCGGGCGGGCGGCAGCCGGCCGAGCACTGCCAGGTGGAGCTGCTGCTCGACAACGAGGACGGCCAGCTGCCGGGCTTCGGCGCCGAGATCTCGATCATGCGCCGGCTTCACCACGGGGGCGAGGGTCAGTACCTGATCAACGGCACCGGCGTACGACGTACCGACCTCGTCGAGCTGCTCGCCGACATCGGCCTCGGCGGCGCCGCGGGCTCCGTGATCTCGCAGGGCAAGGTCGAAGAGATCCTCGCCTCGAAGCCCGAGGAGCGTCGGGCGCTCGTGGAGGACGCGGCGGGGCTCGGGAAGTTCAAGCGACGGCGCCACCGGGCGGAGCTGAAGCTCGCGCGCGTCGCGCAGGACGTCGAGCGTGCCGGCGACGTCGAGGCCGAGGTGCGGAAGCGCCTGCGGCCGCTTGCGCTCCAGGCGACGGCGGCGCAGCGGGCGGAGAAGCTCGGCGGCGAGATCGGAGCGCTCGAAGCGGCGATCGCGTCGATCGACCTCCGTGCGATCGACGACCAGATCGGCGCCGCGCAGGAGCGGCGAGGGGCGGCCGACCACGCCCGGAAACGGAGCGACTCCAAGCTCGAGGATTTGCTCGCCGAGCGCCACCGCGCCGAGGAGGAGCTGGCCGACGCCGCGGGGCGGCGCGAGTCCGCGACGGCCGCCCTCTACCGGCTCCGCAGCGCCGCCGAGCGGGTCTCGCTGCGCTGCGAGAGCGCCGGGGGCCTCGTCGAGTCCCTCGAGGAGGCGGCGCGGAAGCCGCGCCTGTCGATCGACCTCGGGCGGCAGCGGCTGCTGGAGGAGGCCCGCGGCAGGCTTGGCGCCCTCGAGCGGATGCTCGCCGAGCGCGAAGGTGTGCCTCCGGCGGCGCGCGCGCTGGCCGAGGAGGGCCACCCGCTCGTGCTCTCTCGACTGGATGTGCCTGCGGGCGACGAGCGTGCGGTCGCCGCTGCCCTTCGGGGGCGGGGGGCGGCCGTGGTCGCGCCCGACGAGCAGACCGGCCTCGCGCTCGTCCGCGAGGCTCGGCGGAGGGGACTCGGCAGCGTCACGGTCGTGGTCGGCGAGCGGCCGCTCGAGGAGTTCACGATCGTGGAGGAGCACGAGCTGCTTTCCTCCCGGACGCTCGCCGTCACCCGCGAGGGGATCGCGTACGACCCGGAGCGCCGAGAGCTCTGGTTCGCGGGCGAGGCGGCGGAGGCGGTCCTGCTCGAGCTCGAGGCGCGCCGGCGCGAGCTGGCGGACGAGGTCGCGAAGCTCGAGCGGCGGGACGCCGAGCCGGAGACGGTCGTCGACGACACCCGCTACCGGCCGCTGATCGCGGCCGCGAGGCGGCTCGAGCAGGAGCTGACGGCGGCCGCCGCCGTCGCGGCGCGCTCGGAGCCGACGCTGCGCGCCCGCGCCGACGCGGGCAGCGCTCGAACGACCGAGCTCGCCGAGGAGCTTCGGAAGCTCGGTGCGGCGGAGGCCGAGATCCGCCGGGAGGCTTCCGAGGTCGCGGCGAGGACGAGCGCGGTTGACGTCGAGCTTGCCCGGCTTCACGCCGAGCGCGGCGAGGCCCAGCGCCGCCTGGAAGCCGCGGGCGCGGAGCCGGCGGACGGCGAGGACCGGGAGGCGCATGCCGAGCGGGTCGAGAAGCTCAGGCGCAGGCGCGAGGAGCTCGGACGGGTCAACCCGCTCGCCGCAGAGGAGTACGAGCGCGAGAAGGAGAACCTCGCCGACCTGACCGCGCAGCGCGAGGACCTGGAGGCGAGCCTGACCGAGCTTGCCAAGCTCCGCGACGAGCTCGACGCGACCGTGGAGCGGCGCTTCGCCGAGACGTTCGACGCCGTCAGCAGGCACTTCCAGGAGGTCGCGGAGACACTTTTCCCGGGCGGTCAGGGCCGCCTCCGCCTGACCGGGGAGCAGGAAGGGGACGACGAGGAGTCGCAGCCGGGGATCGAGGTGGAGCTCCGCCCGGCCGGAAAGCGGGTCACACGGCTGTCGCTGCTCTCGGGCGGCGAGAAGGCGCTCGGCGCGATCTCGTTCCTGTTCGCGCTCTTCCTGGCGCGGCCGTGCCCCTTCTATCTCCTGGACGAGGTCGAGGCGGCCCTCGACGATGCCAACATCGGCCGCGTCGTCGAGCTGCTGCGCCGCTACGCCGACCGGGCGCAGTTCATCGTGATCACGCACCAGAAGAAGACGATCGAGGCGGCGGACGTCCTCTACGGCGTCACGATGGGCGCCGAGGGCGTCTCGGAGATCATCGCCCGCCGCCTGCCGCGCGAAGAAGAAACAGCAGAAGCGGCCGCGTAGGCCCCGGGACCGACACGGCCTGCAGGCCGCTCCCTGTCGTTCAGGGCGCCGCTAGCCTCCCGCGATGAGTAGAAGCTGGGGACAGCTGCTCGGCGACGCGGAGACGGCCGACGAGACCGCCGACGAGCAGGCGGGGTTCTTCTCGCGGCTCCGCGACTCGCTCGGCAAGACCCGTCGCGCGATGACGGACCAGCTCGCCGCCGCCGCGTTCGACCCGGCGGACGACGAGGCCTGGGAGCGCCTCGAGGAGGCGCTGATCGCCGCGGACGTCGGCGTTCCGACGACGGCCGAGCTCGTCCAGAGGCTCGAAGCGAAACAGGAGGTCGGCGAGCTCGGCGAGGCTCTGGCGATCGAGGCCGCCGAGCTGTTGGGCGATCCCGCGCCGTTCGACCTCCACGAGCAGCCGTCCGTGATCCTCGTCGTCGGCGTCAACGGCACCGGCAAGACGACCACGATCGGCAAGCTCGCGAGCGTGCTCCGCGACCACGGCCGGTCCGTCATCCTCGCCGCGGCCGACACCTTCCGGGCGGCGGCAGAGGAGCAGCTCGAGATCTGGGCGGAGCGCGCCGGCGCGGACTTCGTCGGGTCGGAGCGCGGCGGAGACCCTGCGGCGGTCGCCTACGACGCGATCGAGGCAGCCGCGGCCCGCGGGCGCGACGTCGTGATCGTCGACACTGCCGGGCGGCTCCACACCCAGACGAACCTGATGGAGGAGCTACGGAAGGTGCGCCGGGTGATCGAGCGGCGCCTCGGCCGCCCTCCGGACGAGACGCTGCTCGTGATCGACGCGACCACCGGCCAGAACGGCCTGCAACAGGCGCGGCTCTTCGGTCAGGCGGTCGAGGTCACGGCCGTCGCGCTCACGAAGCTCGACGGCTCGGCGAAGGGCGGTGTGGCGCTCGCGATCGCCCACGAGCTCGGTCTCCCGGTCAAGCTCGTGGGCGTCGGCGAGAAGATCGAGGACCTCCGGCCCTTCGATCCGCAGGACTTTGCGCGGGCGCTCCTGACCTAGGAGGGCCTAACCCCTCCTAGCTCCGCTCGACCGCGAACGCGATGTTCACGGTCGTCCGGTACATCGAGATGCGGTCGTTCTCGACCACCGCGCTCATCGAGATCACGTCGGCGCCATGGATGCCTCTCAACGTCTTCGCGGCCTCCTGGACGGCTGCGTCTGCGGCTTTCGCGAAGCTCTCCGGCGAGGAGCCGATGATCGTGACAACCTTGGCGACGTCGGACATGCGTTCCTCCTTACGGGTTGGGAACCAGCTGGACGATGAACTCGTGGATGGGGTTGCCGATCAAGACGTAGCAGTCGGCCCTGAACATGATCGGCGGGTCCGGGGCCCGGCCGTGCTTCGTCAGGAGGTCCTGCTCCGCGTTGCGCGCGGCGTCGGCAAAGCTTCCGCCGTCTCCGGGAGAGCGTCCGATGTACGGGCCTTTGTAGTCGTCTTGCTGAACGGACATCTCATCCTCCTCCTTCACCCGCGGGCTGTTCCCGTTCCAGGTCGACGATGAACTCGTGGATCGGGTTGTGCACTTCCACGTACATCTCGGCGACTCTCAGGCGAACCGGTTCGCCAGGAGCGCCCGCCTTCGCCTTGTACTCCTCGACCGCGTTGTGGGTCGCCTGTCGGAACCCCGCGTCTTGGTCGGCCGCGCGAGAGACGCCGCGATAGCGCTCGGCCATGCATTCCTCCTTCCGGGTGGGGACTTCCCCTGCGGGCCGATCCTATGACGATCCGGCTGCTGCGGCGAGCCTCCGCGCGGCCGTGAGGTTCCCCTTGGCCTCGTAGATCCGGGTCGCCGCGTCGAACTCGCCGAAGGCTGCGAGCGCCCGTGCCTGGAGGTCGGGGTAGTCGGTCTGCTCCGTGAGCAGGACCGCTTCACGCAGGAGCGCCTGGTCGTCCTCGGCCTGCCCCTGGGCGACGCGCCACATCACTTGCGTCGCGATGTCCTCGTCGGCGGCGAGCTCGGCGCTTTCGCGCGCATGTCGCACCGCGGCCGACGCGGCGCCTGCAGCGAGCTCCGCATCGGCGAGGAAGGCGCCGACGGTGGCGAGCACGCTCGTGGCGCCCATCTCCTGCAGCGCGTCGTGGCCCCAACGGAGGATCGTCGCCGCCTCCTCGGGGTTGCCGTCGAGCAGCTCGATGTCCGCCGCGACGAGCGATCGCCCCGCCACGCGCAGCCGCTGGCCGAGCTCGTCGTAGATCGGGCGTGCCTCCTCCTGGAGCCGCCGCGCCTCGTCGATCCGGCCCTCCATCGCGCGGAGCCCGGCTAGCGAGCTCGTGAGCGATGCCTCGAGGAGCCGGTTGCCGCCGCTCTCGTCGAGGAAGGCCTCGCAGCGGGCTATCGCCTCCTTCACCGGCGTCGGTCCATAGTAGAGCGCGTGCACGAGCAGCGAGATCAGGTTCGCCTGCTCGATCCGGTTGCCCGCCCGGCGCGCGTATTTGAGCGCCTCCTCGAGGTCGCTCGCCCGCGCCGCCCAGCGGCAAGCGTTCACGTGGACCTCGCTCTTCAGCCACCAGGCCCGCGAGAGGCCCAGGTCGTCCCCGAGCTCCTCCAGGAGCGGAATCGCGCTGACGGCGACGGCGACGATCTCGTCGAGCGACCCTTCGGGGCTCGTGAACGTGCGGAAGAAGTTGCGCTCGATCAGCGTGCGCAGCTCGAGCCGCTTGTCGCCGGCCGCGTGGGCCGCGGCGAGCGCCTCGTCGAACACGTGCTCGGCGCGTCCGAAGTCGCCGGCGCGGGTGAGCGCCGTGCCGAGCATCGGCAGGCTCTCGCGCCGCTCCGGGCTCGAGTCGGGGAGGAGCGCGATCGCCCTCGTCAGCAGGCCGATCGCTGCGAGGAGGTCGCCTCGGCCCGCGGCCCGCTGGCCCGCGCCGGCCAGGAGCTTCCCGGCGCGCTCGCGGAGCTCCGGGTCGGTCGCGCCCAGCTCCTGCCGGAGGCGGAACGCCTGCTCCAGGTGGTAGCCGAGGATCTCGTCGAACTGGCCGACACGCTCTGCGGCGCTCTCCTGCAGCCAGGCGGCGTAGCCCTCGTGGAGGTCGGCACGCGTCTCCTTCGCGAGACCGAGGTAGGCCGCGTCACGGATCAGGATGTGCCGGAAGCGAAAGCCGTCGTCCCACGAGAAGAGGGCGAGATCCGGCTCGACGAGGTCCTTGCGCGCCAGCGAGAGGAGCGTGGCGCTGACGTCCGCTCCCGCCAGCGTCCCGATCGCACTCCGGCTGAATTCGCGGCCGATCACCGACGCCCGCTCGAGCACCCGGCGCTCCTCCGGCTGCAGCGCGTCGAGCCGAGAGACGAGGAGAGCGTGGATCGACGGCGGAATCACCTCGCGCGCTCCGACCTCGGCCTTCAGCGCCAGGAGCTGCTCCAGGAAGAGCGGGTTGCCCTCGGCCGCCGCCGTAATTCGCGCCCGCTCCTCCTTGTCGAGGGCTCCGTCGCCGCCCATCACCTCGACCAGCTCCTCGGCTTCATCCTCGGACAGCGGCTCGAGCGAGAGCGTCACGTCCCACGAGGGGCGCTTCTCCAGTAGCTCCGGCCTGGAGAGACAGAGCACGAGCATGGGCGCTCCGCGGCTCCAGCCGCCCAGGTATTCGATCAGGTCGAGGAAGGACGGCTCGGCCCACTGGAGCTCGTCGATGCCGACGATCAGCGGCTGCCTGCGCGCCAGCTGCTCGAGCAGGCGGCGCACCGCCCAGAAGGTCTCCTCGCTGCCGCCCGCGGCGGGGCCGGTGCCGACCGCGCCCGCGACGGGCCCCGCGATCCGGGCCGCGTCTTCGACGCCGTCGAGTGCTTGCTCGATCCGCTCCGGGGTCAGGTCGCCGACGGCGGAGAGCACGAGGCCGCGCAGCGGCCAGTACGTGATCCCCTCCCCGTAGGCGAGGCAGCGGCCGACGAGGGCGTTCGCCTCGTCGCCGACGGTGCGCACGAGCTCGTTCGCGAGCCGTGACTTGCCGATGCCGGCGGGGCCGACGATCGTCACCATGCGGAGGGACTGTTCCGCGACGGCCCGGTCGAACTCGTCGCGCAGCCGCTCGAGCTCGCGTTGCCGGCCGACCATCGGTGCGTCCATGCGCCGGACGAACGGCGGCGCGCCTTCGACGACGCCGAGGAGCCGCCAGGCGTCGACGGGACGCTCCTTGCCCTTCAGCGTCAGCGCCTCGACCGGCTCCACGAGCACCGCGTTCGACACCAATCGGTAGGTGGCGTCGCCGACGAGGATCTCTCCCGACCGCGCGGCAGCCTCGAGGCGCTGCGCGGTGCCGGCCGTGTCGCCGGTCGCGAAGGCGGAGCCCGTGGTGTGGTCGCCCGCCACCACCTCGCCGGTGTTCACGCCGGTGCGGATCGCGATTGTCACCCCGAAGTCGCGCTCGAGGTCCTCGTTCATCTCCGCGAGCGCGACGCGCATGTCCGTGGTGGCGCGCAGGGCGCGCAACGCGTCGTCGTCGTGGGCCACCGGAATCCCGAAGACCGCCATCACCGCGTCGCCGATGAACTTCTCCACGGTGCCGCCGTGGTGCTCGAGGGGCGTTCGCAGCGCCTCGAAGTACCGGTCCATCACCCGGCGGTGGACCTCGGGGTCGAGCCGCTCCGCGATCGGCGTCGAGTCGACGATGTCGCAGAAGACAACGGTGACGGTCCTCCGAACGGCCATGCACCGATAGTAGGGCTCCGGGCCTCGTATCTACACTGTTCCGCCGCATGTTCGACACGCTCGGCGACAAGCTCAACGCTGCCCTCGGGCCGCTTCGCGGCCGCGGAAAGCTGGACGAAGAAGTGATCTCCCGCGCGATGCGCGAGATCCGCCTCGCGCTGCTCGAGGCGGACGTCAACTTCAAGGTCGTGAAGGACTTCGTCGCGCGGGTGCGGGAGCGCGCCCTGGGGCAGGACGTGATGCGGAGCCTCACGCCGGGCCAGCAGGTCGTGAAGATCGTCCACGAGGAGCTGACGGAGCTGATGGGCTCGGGGAGCTCCAAGCTCGCCTTTGCCGGCAAGCCGCCGACGGTGATCCTGCTCGCCGGCCTCCAGGGCGCGGGCAAGACGACCGTCGCCGCGAAGCTCGCGCTGCTCCTGCGCAAGGAGCAGCACACGCCGGCACTCGTCGCCGCCGACCTGCAGCGCCCGGCGGCCGTCGACCAGCTCGAGCAGCTCGGTCGCCAGCTCCAGGTGCCGGTGTTCACCGCCTCGGACCCGGTCAAGGCCGTCAGCGAGGGGATTCAGAAGGCGAAGGACCAGGGCGCCGACGTCGTGATCCTCGACACCGCCGGCCGGCTCCACGTCGATGAGGAGCTGATGGACGAGCTGGCGCGGGTGCGGGACGCCGCGCGGCCCACGAACGTCCTGCTCGTCCTCGACGCGATGACCGGCCAGGAGGCCGTGTCGGTCGCGGAGGCATTCCAGGAGCGGGTCGCGTTCGACGGGGTGGTGCTGACGAAGCTCGACGGCGATGCCCGAGGCGGCGCGGCCCTGTCCGTCAAGGCCGTCACCGGCAAGCCGGTCAAGCTCGCCTCGGTCGGCGAGAAGCTCGACCAGCTCGAGTACTTCCACCCCGACCGGATGGCGTCCCGGATCCTCGGGATGGGCGACGTCCTCACGCTGATCGAGCGCGCCGAGGAGGCGGCGACCGAGGAGGATGCGGCCGACCTGGAGGCGAGGATGCGCGCCGGGGAGTTCACCTTCGACGACTTCCTCGCGAGCTACCGGATGCTGCGCAGGATGGGCCCGCTCCAGGGCGTGCTCAAGCTGATCCCGGGGATGGGCAAGCAGCTGCAGGGGCTCGACATCGACGAGGCCGAGCTGAAGCGGGTCGAGGCGATCGTGCTCTCGATGACCCCGCAGGAGCGGAAGCTGCCCCACGTGATCGACGGCTCCCGCCGGAAGCGGATCGCCGCGGGCAGCGGGACCACGATCCAGCAGGTGAACAAGCTGCTCTCCGCGCGAAAGCAGATGCAGAAGA
>Ga0307319_10000486_pt1 | contig 12150 bp, 12 predicted proteins | sample ER_DNA_368_FD_194491 | JGI IMG/M metagenome (GOLD analysis project Ga0307319, IMG submission 194491) | Bulk soil microbial communities from the East River watershed near Crested Butte, Colorado, United States - ER_DNA_368 | ecosystem: Environmental > Terrestrial > Soil > Floodplain | place...
TTCACCGCGCTTCGCAACTACCGCTGGAAGTACATCGAGCACAGAAACGGAGAGGTCGAGCTCTACGACCTCGAGCGCGACCCCGACGAGCTGACCAACGTGGCCGCGGATCCCGCGCTCGGCCTCCTGCGCACGGCAATGGCCACCCGGCTGGCCGCTCTGCGCGTATGCGCGGGAGGCTCGTGCCGGGCCAAGCCGTCCCTGCGTCTGGACGCCGCTCGGAGGCGCTGCTCGTTCAACGCGGCCGTGCGCGGCGCCGACGCGCGCGCGATCGAGCGGGTGGAGTTCCTCGTGCGGCGCCGGCCCCGCCGGGGCGCACGCGATGCGCCGGCGAGCTTCAGGCGCCTTGCCCGCGACGTCAAGCCGCGCTTCCGCAAGCGTGTGCGCGCGGCGGGCGTGCTGCCCGGCCGGCGCTTCCTGATGCGCGCCCGCGTGCGTCTCGGCGACGGGCGCTCGGTAACCCTCGACGAGAAGCGCCGCAGCTGCCGCTAGCGCGTGGCCTGGCTCTCGGCCACCAGGCGATGCAGATACATGCCGGCGAGAAATGCCGCGGCGGTCAGCGCACCGAGGGGGGCGGCCTCCGGCACGGCCAGGAGGGCCGCCGCGGCGATCACCGCTGCGAGAAGGAGCAAGGGGTGCCAGCGACCGACGACGAGGCCGGTAACCGAGCCCACCAGAAGCGACAGCAGGGCAACGATGGCCACCGGCGGAGGACGCTAACAGCGCCCTCCGCCGGAAAAGCCCTCTGACACCCGTCGGGAGACACCCGCGGCGGGAGACCCCCGCGTCAGGCCGCGGCGGGCGCCGGCGCCGGGCTCTCGCCGTTCCCGTGACCACCGCGCGGCGGACGGACGCTCAGGACGACGAGTCCCAGGGCGCTCAGGAACAGGATGGTGCCGCTCCCGATGGCGGTCCAGCCCAGCTCGTCGAGGAACGGGAGCTTCGCGCCGGCGCTGATGTCGGCGTAGACACCGGGCGAGCCGTCCTCGTTCATCACCACGACCGACCAGTCACCGTCCTCGACGTCCCAGGTGAGCGACTGGATCCCCGATCCGTGCGTGGAGGCGGCCCAGATGTCGGCCTCGGCGGGGCGCGCGGGCTTGCGCTCGCCGGCAACCGGGCGATAGCTCGCCGCGAAGTGGTCGGAGTTGATGTCGGTCACGGTGGTATGGGCGACGTCGCGCAGGTAGGAGGAGAGCCGGTCGGTGCGGGCGATGCCCACGAACACCGGCTTGTCGGCCTGGGAGGCGACCTCCAGGCGGACCTCACCCAGGTCGGTCTGGTCGACGACCCACTGGCCGCCGTCGAGGTCGACGTCGAGGTTCTCCGTGGTCAGCGCCCGAGTCTGGGCGCCGAAGCGCTCGGTATGGGTCGAGAGGTAGCCGGCGTCGTCCTTCTTGCTGTCGCCCCACAGGGCGAGGGCGCCTAAAACCAGGACCCCCAGGGCCACAAGGCTCACAGCAGCACCCGCGACGAAGCCTGCGATGCGTCCGGCCGACCAGCGCTTGGGTGTAGTGATCTCGGTCATTGTGTCTCCTTTGTCAGCGATTGATCCAGCTCTTGCCGTTCAGGCTCCCAGGGTGGAGGGGCCGGGACACTGGGGCCACCAGGTCAGGGCGGGTGCGGTTATCCCGCTTATCTCGCTCGTCCTGGCGCTCGTCGTGACCACCGGCTGCGGCGACTCGGAGCCGTCCACTGCAGCCGGGCGCGACGCACAACCGCCCGAAACGCTCGTGGCCGCGCTCGGTGACTCGATCACCGCCGGAGCGCCGCTCTGGGATCCCGATCCCGGGGTCCGGTCGGAAATCGTCGACCCCGACCGGCGCAGTCAGTACGGCTACTGGGCCGAGCGGGCGCTACGGGGTACGCGCTTTCGCAACTGTGGAGTCAGCGGCGAGCGCACCGACGAGGTGGCCACTCGCCTCGACGGGTGCGCGGAGGGGGCGGACGTCCTGATCGTCCAAGGCGGAGTGAACGACATCGCTCAGGGGCTCCCGGTCGATGGGGCTGCCGCCAACCTGCGGGCCATGGTGCGGAGGGGCAAGCGGCTCGGCCTGCGCGTGGCCGTCGCCGAGCTGCTGCCCTGGAACGGCGGGTACCCCGGCGCCGAGCGCCCGATCCGTGAGCTCAACCGGCGCATCGCCGCGATCGCCCGCGAGGAAGGCGTGACCGTGCTCGACTGGTATGAAGTCCTGGAGGATCCGCGCCGCCCCGGCCGCATGCGCCTGCGCCTGACGAGCGACATGGCCCATCCCTCGGTGGCGGGCTACCGCCGAATGGGCGAGGCGGTGGAGCTGCCGCCGCCGTAGGCCACCTCGCGGGCGCGCTCGAACACCGCATCGATCATGGCCTCGGTCAGCTTGCCCGTGAAGGTGTTCTGCTGACTCGGGTGGTAGCTGCCCAGGAGCAGCGGTCCGCCGTCGGGCGGCTCGAACTCGGCCCCGTGGCCGAAGCGCGGCTTGGGGCGCAACGAGAGGAGGCGGCAGGCGGCGTCCCAGGCATACGCGCCGAGGCACACGATCACCCGCGGCTCGAGCAGCGACAGCTCCTCCGCCGCGTACGGCAGGCAGTTGTCGCGCTCGGCCGGCAGCGGCTTGTTGGCCGGCGGGGCGCAGCGCACCGCCGCGGCGACGAAGGCGCCCTCGAGCCGCAGCCCGTCTGCGCGGTGCAGCGAGGTGGGCTGGTTGGCGAAGCCCGTGCGGTACATCGAGGCGTAGAGCCAGTCGGCGGAGCGGTCGCCGGTGAACACCCGGCCGGTGCGGTTGCCGCCGTGCGCCGCCGGAGCGAGGCCGAGTATGTAGACGGCGGCCTGCGGGTCGCCGAACCCCGGGAGCGGCCGGCCCCAGTACTCCTCGTCGCGGAACGCCGCCCGCTTGTCGCGGGCGACCCGCTCGCGCCACTCGACGAGACGCGGGCAGCGCCGGCACTCCACCACCCGCGCCTCGAGGCGGGCTAGTCCTTCAGCCGTCGACCGCTGGTGAACAGCCACTGCGACCAGGCGTAAACGGGCACAGCGAGCGCGGCCACGACTCCCAGCGACAGCCAGATCGAGACATCGCTCTCGCCTAGGAAGCCGAAGCGCACCGCATTGACGAGGTAGAAGACCGGGTTGAAATGCGACAGCTCCTGCCACGGCGAGGGCAGCACGTCGACCGAGTAGAAGACCCCGCCCACGAAGGCCAGCGGCAGGATCACGATGTTGGCGATGAACGTCGTGTGATCCCAGGTCTCGGCGTAGATGCCCACCACCACGCCCAACGCGCTGAACAGCACCAACCCCAGCGCCACCGCCGCGAACAGGGCGAAGGGCCGCTCCACCGGAACGCCCACGAAGACGACCGAGAGCACCAGGAGCGACCCGCCGATCGCCAGAGCGCGGAAGACCCCTCCCACGGTGAAGCCGAGCGCCACCTGCCACGGACGAAGCGGCGCGGAGAGCACGTCGTGGATGTAGCGGTCGAAGCGCGCCTGGAAGATCGACGAAGCGTTGTTGGCATAGGCCGCCTGGACCATGCCCATGGTGATCAGGCCGGGCACGATGAACACCTCGTAGTCGACCGAGCTGACCTGCTTGATGCGCCCGCCGAGCGACAGCCCGAACACGAGGATGAACAGGATCGACGAGATCACCGGCGCAAGCACCGTCTGAGTCCAGAGCTTGGACACGCGCAGGGTTTCGCGGCGGCAGAGCCAGACGAGTCCGGTCACGATCTCATGGCGTTGACGTAGACGTCTTCGAGCCGCTCGCCGCCGAAGTGGCTGCGCAGGCCGGCCGCGGTGTCCCGGGCGATCAGGTGCCCGTCGCGGATCAGCGCGATCTCGTCGCACAGCTCCTCGGCCTCGTCGAGGTAGTGGGTGGTGAGGAGGATGGTCGTGCCCTCGGCGTGCAGCCGGCGGATGTAGCGCCAAAGGTCCATTCGCAGCTCGAAGTCCACGCCGGCCGTCGGCTCGTCGAGGATCACGAGGCGCGGGCGGTGCATGAGGGCGCGAGCGAGGAGCAGTCGCCGGCGCTGGCCGCCGGAGAGCCGGGGCGCGCGCGTGTCGCTCTTGTGCTCCAGACCGAAGGCGGCGATCAGTTCGTCGGCGCGGGGGCCCGGGTCCTTCATCCCGAAGTAGCCGCCGTGGTAGGTGAGCGTCTCCCGTACCGTCAGGAAGCGATCGAGGTTGATGTCCTGCTCGGCCAGCCCGATCCAGGAGCGGGCGGTCAGCGAGTTGTGCGGCTCGCCGAACACCCGGATCTCGCCCGAGCTCACGCGCAGCAGGTTGCAGACCGCGCTGATCAGCGTGGTCTTGCCCGCGCCGTTGGGGCCGAGAAGGCCGAAGAAGGCACCCGACGGGATCTCGAGATCGAACTCGTCGAGCGCCAAGGTGCCGTCGCCGTAGCGCTTGGTCAGGGCACGCAGGCTCAGGGCGGAGTCGTCGCGGAACACTCGTTCGAGGCTATCGACGGCGAAATGTGGTGCCGATTAGGGGAGCATGAACCGCCTGCTGAAGATCCTCGGCGCCGCTCTCGTCTTCGGCGGAACCGTCTGGACCTTCATGGCCTTCGGCGAGCTCGCGCCCGGCGCGCCCACCTGGTCGGCCTGGCTGGGGCCGGTGGCCATCGTGCTCGGCTTTCCGGCGCTGTTTCGCTTCGGCGCCCGCCACGGCGAGGAGGTCTGGGACGCCGGCGAGTGGATTGAGGCGGGCGGAACCGTGCGCGGCGTCGGCTCGGTTGAGTTCGGCGTTCGCCTGCGGCTGCGCCTGACGGCGCCCGGCCACGGCGCGTGGAGCACCGAGACGTTCATCGTCGACGAGCGCCAGCGCGAGCTGGCGGAGCGGTCGAAGGGGGCGCCGGTCGAGGCCCTCGTGCGCTCGAACGACCGCAAGGTGATCGAGGTCCTGACGGTCGGCGGAGAGGCCTGGTAGCTACCCGAGCGCGCGCCCGTATTGGCGCTCGTAGTAGTCGCGGTACTCGCCGGAGCGGATCGGCGCCCACCACTCCTCGTTGTCGCGGTACCACTCGACCGTCCGAGCCAGGCCCTCGTCGAAGCGAACCTGTGCCCTCCAGCCCAGCTCGTCAAGGATCTTGTCGCTGGCGAGCGAGTAGCGTCGGTCGTGCCCGGGGCGGTCGCGTACGTACTCGATGAGCGTCTCGTCGCGGCCCGTCAGCCCGAGGATGCGGCGGACCACCTCGATGTTCTCGCACTCGTCCGGGCCGCCCACGTTGTAGGCCTGGCCCGGACGGCCGTGCTCGAGCACAGCGTGGATTCCACGGCAGAAGTCCTCGACGTAGAGCCAGTTGCGCACCTGGAGCCCGTCGCCGTAGACCGGCAGCGGGTCGCCGTGCAGGGCATTGAGCACGCACAGCGGGATCAGCTTCTCGGGGTACTGACGCGGGCCGTAGTTGTTCGACCCGCGGCAGATCACGGCCTCGGTGCCGTAGGTGGCCGCGTGGGCCGAGACCAGCAGGTCGCCGCCGGCCTTCGTCGCCGAGTAGGGCGAGGAGGGGTCGAGCGGAGAGCTCTCGGTGAACGAGCCCTCCTCGATCGAGCCGTACACCTCGTCGGTCGAGACCTGAAGGAAGCGCCCAACCCCCCGTTCGCGAGCGGCGTCGAGGAGCACGCTCGTCCCGATCACGTGCGTGAGCGCGAACACGTCCTGCTCGGCGATCGAGCGGTCCACGTGGGACTCGGCGGCGAAGTTGACGATCGCGTCCGTGCCCTCGGCGAGCCCCATCACGAGCTCTCGATCCTCGATGCCGCCCACGACCAGCTCCACGCCGCCGGGGAGATTCTCGCGTCGGCCCGCGTAGGTCAGCTTGTCGAGCACGGTCACCTCGTGCTCGCCCTCGACCAAGCGGACGTAGGTCGAGCCGATGAAGCCGGCCGCACCGGTCACCAGCAGCTTCATACGCGCACCCCGAGGTAGGCCTGGAGGCCCTCGCGCCAGTGCGGCAGGCGATGGCCCCGCTCGCTGCCGAGCACCGACCAGGCCGGTCGCGGCGCGGGCCGGGGGAACTCGGCTGTGGTGCAGGGCGTGAGCTCCACGTGTCGTCCCGCGAGGGCGAAGATCTCGCGAGCGAACTCGAACCACGAGCAGGTGCCCGACGCGGCCAGGTGGTGAACGCCGAAGCTCTCGCTCATGGTCAGCTCCGCCAGCGCGTCGGCCAGGTGGGCCGTGAAGGTGGGGCATCCCACCTGGTCGTCGACCACGCGAACCGCGGGGCCCAGGCGCAGCATCGTGTCCACGAAGTTGGAGCCCCCGGGACCGAAGAGCCAGGCGGAGCGCACGATGAAATGACGCGGGTTGGCCCTAGCCGTGGCGCGTTCGCCCTCGAGCTTCGAGCGCCCGTAGCTCGAGAGCGGGCCGGGGGGATCGGACTCGAGATAGGGCTCGCGCTTGTGCCCGTCGAACACGTAGTCGCTGGATACGTAGGCCACTGTTCCGGCTGCCCGCGCCACGTTGCCTGCGCCACCGGCATTCACCCGCAGCGCCTCGTCGGCATGGGACTCCGCGCCGTCGACGTCGGTCCAGGCCGCGCAGTTGATCACGAGGTCGTCCGGCTCGATCGCCTCCTCCACCGCCCGCGGGTCGGTTACGTCCAGCTCGGCGCGCGTGAGTCCCTCCGCCCCCGTGGCCCTTACCAGCTCGCGGCCCAGCATGCCCCCCGCTCCGACGACGATCGTTCTCACAGGATCTGCACGTCCGCGTTGTCGCCGACCACGAAGCGATAGGCCTTGGGCAGCGCAGGACCCCTCCCGATCTTCACGTTCCTTCCGATCAGGCTGGCCTCGATCCGGTATTCCAGATCGCGTATGGAGGAACCGGAGAGCACGATCGAATGCTCGAGCTCGGCCTTCTCGATCGTCACCTGGTCGCCGACCGCGGTGTACGGCCCGATGTAGGCGTCGGTCAGCTGGGAGTCGCGCCCGATCACGGCCGGGCCGCGGACCGTGGTGCGCTCGAGGCGGGCGCCCTCTTCGATCACCACGCGCCCCTCGACTCGGGAATCGACGAGCTCGCCGTCCAGGCGCTCCCTGAGGTCGTCGAGGATGAGCCGATTGGCCTCGAGCATGTCCTGAACCTGGCCCGTGTCCTTCCACCAGCCGTGCACGATGTGCGGGTCGACGCGCAACCCGCCGTCGACCAGCGCCTGGATCGCGTCGGTGATCTCGAGCTCGTTCCTCCAGGAGGGCTCGATCGAGCGCGCGGCGTCGAAGATCGCCGGCGTGAACATGTAGACGCCCACGAGCGCGAGGTCGGTGTTCGGTCGCTTGGGCTTCTCGACCAGGCGCGCGACTCGCCCGTCCTCGAGCTCGGCAACTCCGTAGTGCTCGGGATCGGGCACCGGCGTCAGCAGGATCAGCGCCTCGGGCTGCTCGCTGCGAAAGGTGGCGACGAGGTCGACGATGCCGTCTCGCAAGAGGTTGTCGCCCAGGTACATCACGAAGGGCGAGCCGCCGAGGAAGGGCTCGGCGGTCAAGACGGCGTGCGCGAGGCCGAGCGGCTCGTCCTGCTCTATGTACTCGATCGAGATGCCGAAGCGCGAGCCGTCTCCGGCGGCGGCGCGGATCTCGGCGCCTGTCTCGGGGGCGATGATGATTCCGACGTCCTCGATGCCCGCCTCGGCCATCGCCTCGAGCCCGTAGAACAGGACCGGCTTGTTGGCCACGGGGACCAGCTGCTTCGCGCTCGTGTGGGTGAGCGGGCGCAGGCGCGTGCCCTTACCCCCGGAGAGGATCAACCCTTTCAATACGTTCCCCCGAGCTTGCGATGGTCCCAGCTGACCACACGGGAGGCAACGAATCGCAGGCCGACGCGCTTCTGAGCCTGGGCGGCGACCATCTCACGTAGCTCCGGTCCGAGATTGCCTGCATAGCGCGCAAAGAGCCGCAGCCCGACCTGCTCGACGCGCTGTGGATCTCGATCGAGCTCGACGTCGCATTCGAGCATCAACCCGCGCAGCTCGTGGTACTGGACGCCCTCCTCTATTCCGATCGTGGCGCGCGGGTCGCGTTCGAGGTTCTTGGCCTTCTGCGACTTCGCGTAGGTCCAGCTCGTCAGGTCCGTGCCCTCGCTCGTGAACCAGAGCGGAACCATGTGCGGCAGGCCGCGCGGGCCGTTGGTGGCGCACTGCATGACCATGTTCTCGGCAAGGAAGTCGTGCACTTCTTCTTCGGTCATCTCGATCTGCTCACGGCGCGAAGGCACTGGGATTCCTTTTTCGACGGCGTGGGTAGGGCTCGGACGTTCGGGTCGACTACACGGGGAGGAATCATGAGGGAGAGGACCCTGTGACCGCGTTGCCGCGCGGTGGCCGCCTCGCCGCCATCGTATTTGCCGCACTGCTGTCGGGTGTGCTCGTGATCGCCGCCGCAGCGTCGGCGGCCACGCGGGCGACGGTGACCGCCTCGGCCGCGAAGGCCCGAGGCTGTCATACGCACTTCGTAGGCAATCGCGCTCATACCGACGTCCTGCGCGTCAGATCGAACGTGGAGGGTCTGCTGCGGGCCCGGCTCAAGAGCCGCGGCGACTGGGACCTCGGAGTCTTCGACGCCAAGACCAAGCGCTACGTGGCCGGCTCGGCCGCCCTGCGCGGGAACGAGCTCGCCGAGGGCTTCGTGACCAAGGGACAGAGGCTGCTCGTGCAGGCCTGCCGCTTCCGCGGCCGGGTCTCGAGCGCCCGCGTCTCGGTCAGCTTGCTGGCCACCCCGTCGCCGAACATCGACGGTGCCATGCAGGTCGTCGACGTCTCCACGCCCACGCGCGCGGACAAGCGGCGCCTTCAGTCTCTCGGCCTCGACCTGACCGAGAGCGGCGGCGCCAACTCGGTCGAGGTTTTGCTCTACGGCAACGATGACGTCCAGCTGCTGCGGCGCAACAAGTTCCGCTACACGGTGCGCATCGCCGACCTCCAGCAGCGCAACGAGGCCAACCGCCGCGCCGATCGCCGCTACGGCCTGCGCGTGGCGCAGACCGGCAGCCAGCTCCCGAGCGGCAGCACGCAGTACCGGCGCCTGCCGGACTTCGAGCTCGAGCTGAAGCTGCTGGCCGGGCGCTATCCCAACCTGGCCAAGCCCCTCACCCTGCCCCATCGCACCCACCTGGGACGCGACGTGCAGGGCATCGAGATCGCCACCGACCCCTACAACCTGCGTGACGGCAAGCCCATCTTCCTGAACATGGGCACCCATCACGCGCGCGAGTGGCCGTCCGCCGAGCACTCCCTGGAGTGGGCTTACGACCTGCTCACCAACTACGGCAACCAGGCCCGCACGACCCGGCTGGTCCGGGCCACGCGCAGCATCGTGATCCCGGTCGTCAACCCGGACGGGTTCAACATCTCGCGCGAGGCGCCCGACGCGACGCCCGGGGCCTTCGACTACGAGTACAAGCGCAAGAACTGCTGGCCGCACCCCGGCGTGGCCACTGGTACCTGCGAAAACAGCTCGGAAGGCCGGCTGCTGGGCGTCGACCTCAATCGCAACTACGGCGGCTTCTGGGGCGGCTCCGGGGCCAGCGTCGACCCGCTCGACGACACGTTCAGGGGAACCGTGCCGTTCTCCGAACCGGAGACGGAGAACATCCGCCAGCTCCACTCCGAGCGTCAGATCACCAACCTGATCACCAACCACACGTACGCGAACCTCGTGCTGCGCCCGCCCGGTGTGGCGGACGTCGGTCCTCCGCTGGAGGAGCCCCTGCTCAAGGATCTCGGGGCTCGGATGACGAGCCACAACGGCTACGACAACATCCCGGGCTTCGGGCTGTACGACACCACGGGAGCGACCGAGGACTGGACGTTCTGGTCGGCCGGGGGCATCGGCTACACGTTCGAGATCGGGACCGAGGGGTTCCACCCGCCCTACCAGACCGGCGTAGTGGCCGAGTACCTCGGCCTGCCGCCGGCGGCCGGCGCCGGGCAGGGCGGTAACCGCGAGTCCTACTACGAGATGCTCCAGGCAACCGCCGACACCCGCTACCACTCGCTGGTTCGGGGCCGGGCGCCGAACGGCTGGACGCTGAAGGTGAAGAAGTCCTTCATGACCTCCACGTCTCCCGTGTGGCAGGACGATCTGGGCAACGTCATCGGCAACCCGATGCTGTTCCCGGACTCCCTCGAGAGCGAGCTGCACTCGAACGGCGGGCGCTTCTCGTGGCACATGAACCCGTCGACCCGCCCGGTCGTGGCCGGTCGCTTCGGTCGTGATCCCACGGGGCCGCCGCAGGGGCGGATCGACCTCGCCAACCCGGCGGGGCAGCCGGCGGAGAACGTCAAGGCCGCCTACCTGGACGGCGCCTACGAGGCGATCCCGTTCACGGTCGCGGGTCCGCCCGAGATGGACAACGGGCGGATGACCGTTCACATCGAGTGGTCGAACCCGGACACCGACTGGGACCTCTACGTGGTCAACGCCGCGGGCGAGGTGGTCACCCAGTCCGCCTCGTTCGGCGACACGACCGAGGACGCCACCCTGTTCGATCCGCCGCCGGGCCAATACACGGCCCACGTGGTCAACTTCGACCAGATCGACGGCGCGCCTTACGACGACTGGTTCAACGGCTCGGTGACGTTCGCGAGCCCGAGGCCGCTGGTCCGCGGGCCCAACGAGGCCTGGACGCTGACGTGCGAGGACCGGGGTGGACGCCTGCGAGCCATCCGCGACCTCGTGGTCGACCGAGGCCACCGGGTCAACGTGGGACGCGTGTGCAGCAGCGCCGCGATCGCACGGGCCAAGGCGCAGTAACCGGGGGACGAGGGAGGACCCCGCGCAGTGGACGCGCCGCCTACGGGCGGCGCGTCTGCTCTGTGCGGGCGCCCCGTGCGCGCGTATTGCTTTTGTGCGGCCTGGCCAGGGCCTTTGCACCATTTTGTCCACCCAGGCGCAACTTCGCGCCCCCGGGCGCGAGCTGGGGTAGGAGTAGACATTGAACCCTCGGGGGTGAGGGAACAACCGGCCGCCGCAACCTCAGCCTGAGAGGCGGCCTCGAGTCAGCGCTTGACGGCGCCTGCCAAAGCCTCGGCGGCTTCGAGGACAGCTTGGCGGGCGTCGTCCGGCTCGAGCACCACCGCGTCGCCGGCCTCCTTGAGGATCTCGCGAGCGAGGTACTCGTGGCCGGCGAACGGAAGCTCGATCACGACCGCGCCGTCCTCGAGCTCCTCGACCACCCGCTTGTCCTCGCGCGCCCAGCGGGCGCGCTCGGGCATCATCCAGACCCGGGCGATGCGTGAGTCGGCCACCTCGCCCGTCCGCGGCCAGCCCTGCACGTCGGGCTCGATGCCGGGGCGCGGCTCGAAGCTCTCATCGAGCACGGTGGCGGAGCGGATGCGATCGAGCCGGAAGGAGCGCGTGTCGTCCTTGTCGGGATCCCACACGTGCACGTACCAGCCCTCGCGCCCGTTCATGAGCTTGTAGGGCTCGACGCGGCGCTGAGAGAACTCGTCGAGCTCCTCCTTGTAGTGCTCGATCTCGAGCATGCGCCGCGCCGCGATCGCGCCGCTGACCACGCGGGCCACCTCGGAGTCGTCGCCCTTGGCCGTGGTGATCTGCAGTCCTTCCTGTGCCGGGTCCTGGCCGAGCGCGTCGACGATCTTCTGGCGCGCGCCCGCCAGCCAGCCCTCGGGCAGGTGCTCGCCGATCAGGTCGATGGCGGCCACGAGCGCCTTGGCCTCTAGCGGCAAGAGGCGGGCCGGGCGGGCGAAGTTGTCGCCGTAGGGCTCGGGATCGACGTCGACCTGCTCGCCCGTGACCTCCGCGTAGAGCACGTACGAGCCCCCGCCGAAGTTCACGACGTTCAGCACGTCGATGTCCTGACGCAGCTCCTGCTCGGACACCTGAAGCTGCTCGCAGAGCTCCGCCAGCTCGAGCTTGCGGCTCTCACGGGCGGCGTCGATCAGAATCCCGGCGAGAGTCACGAGGCGAGCGAAGCGCTCGGGCCGGATCGGCGAAGCCTCGCGGTCGTCCTCCTCCTCGGGCTCGGGCGCCACTCGCTCGATCGGATCTGCCGGCTCCGGCGGGTCGGCATGCCAGGCGAGGATCTGGTCGAGGCGCTCGCGCGACTCGTCGATGAGCTCCGGGGGGCCCTCGATGCGCGCATGCTCGCCCAGCCCGAGCACCCAGGAGACCATCTGCCGCGCGTTGGCGTAGTCGGTCTCGAAGATGACTC
>Ga0307319_10000493_pt1 | contig 12124 bp, 15 predicted proteins | sample ER_DNA_368_FD_194491 | JGI IMG/M metagenome (GOLD analysis project Ga0307319, IMG submission 194491) | Bulk soil microbial communities from the East River watershed near Crested Butte, Colorado, United States - ER_DNA_368 | ecosystem: Environmental > Terrestrial > Soil > Floodplain | place...
GCGCTACCACACCACCCCCAGACAGGTCGAAGCGCTACTGGCCCGCCGCCCCAACAGCCGCGGCGCGGCCAAGCTGCGAGCGGTGCTGCGCGGCGAGGTGAAAGTCACGCTCAGCAAACTCGAGGCCGTCTTCCTAGAGCGGCTGCGCGGCGCCGGCCTGCCGCTGCCCGACACCAACCGCCCCGCCGGCGGGCGCCGCGTCGACTGCCGCTGGCCCGACCAACGCCTGACCGTCGAGCTCGACAGCTACCGGTATCACAACTCCCGCCATTCCTGGGAACAAGACCGCCGCCGCGAGCGCGAAGCCCACGCCCGCGGTGACCAGCTCCGCCGCTACACCTACAACGACGTCCTCGACAGCCCGCGGCTCATGCTCGCCGAATTGCGCGCGCTGCTGTCGCGCGCGGCCTCCCCGCCCGGGCCCACCGGCGCCGATGCCTTCTCGGCGCCGCGCGCATCGACGTCTGTCTGAAAGAGGCGGTCCGCCTCGGCCGCGGTCCCGAAGGAGGCCTTGTCGAGGAGCGGCGAGAGAGCGGTGCGCAGCACGAGCAGCGCTTTCGACCAGCCTGGCACCACGACCCAGCGCCGGCGTTCCGCGATGCCTGCGGCCACCGCCTCGCCGACCGCAGACACCGGATATATCTTTCCGAGGGGACCGCGGATCTCGCCGCGCAGATGGCCCAGCGTCGGATGCGCGTCTCCGCCACGCACCATGTCGGTGTCGATCCAGGAGAAGTAACCCACGCCCACGTCGACGCCGAGGTGCTTGACCTCGACACGCAGGGAGTCGGCGAAGGCCTCGGCCCCCGCCTTGCTGGCCGCATAGGCGGCAATGCCCGGGCCATGGAGGGCCGCGGCGAGCGAAGCAATCACCAGCGCGTAGCCGCGGCTCTCCACGAGCTGGGGCAGGCACACGCGCACCGTTCGCCAGACGCCGAGCAGGTTGACCTCGAGCGTGCGCTCGAACGCGCGGGGATCGATGGAGCGCGTCATCCCCGCGGCGGCGATGCCCGCGTTGGCCACGACGGCGTCGATGCCGCCGAAGCGTTCCACCGCGCCCTCCACGGCACGTTCGAGCGCGTCCCAATCGGTCACGTCGCACTCGAACCAGGCGGCGTTGGCGCCGCACTGCCGGGCCACCCGCTGGAGCTCCTCGGGCTCGAGTCCCGCGAGCGCCACGTTCGCGCCGCGCGCCGCCAGGCGGCGGGCCGATTCAGCGCCGATGCCGCGCGCGGCTCCGGTGATGAAGACGGTCTTACCTCGCAGGTCCATGAAGCGGCACTCTACGGCGCCCGCGGCGTTCAGAGTGGAGAAGTCGCGCGAGCCCGTTCGGGCTGGTCGAGAGCGATCAGCTCGTCGAGAGTGTCGAGGAAGGCGTCCAGCACCTCGGGATCGAACCGCGTCGCGCGACCCGCGGACACGATCTCGAGTGCCTTCTCCAAGTCCATCGCCGGGCGGTACACGCGATCGTGGGTCAGCGCGTCGAAGACATCCACCACCGCGGTGATACGCCCCTCGATGGGGATGGCGTTTCCTTCGAGCTTGCGCGGGTAGCCCGCGCCGTCCCAGCGCTCATGGTGGGTCCAGGCGATCGTCGCCGCCGTCTCGAGCAGGTCGCTGCCCGATCCGGTCAGCAGCCGGTAGCCGATCTCCGAGTGATCGTGCATGCTCGTGCGCTCGGCGCGGCTGAGCGACCCGGGCTTGAGCAAGATCTCGTCGGGGATCCCGATCTTGCCCACGTCGTGGAGTGGCGCGGCCAGGCGGATGAGCTCGTAGTGGCCGGGGTCGAGGCGCAGGCGGCGCGCGATCAGCCCCGCGCCGCCTCCGATGCGCTCCACGTGCTCGCCGGTCTCACGGCTGCGGAACTCGATGGCGAGCGACAGCCGCCGGATCGTCTCCTCGCGCGAGCGACGCAGCTCGCGGGTACGCTCCTCCACCCGCTGCTCCAGCAGCGCCCGGTGGTCGCGATTCTCGAGCTCGAGCCGCCGCCGCCCGAGGGCGTTGGCCACGTTGATCTCGACCTCGTGGCGCTTGAACGGCTTCACGAGGTAGCCGTAGGCGCCGAGCTCGAGAACCGATGCGGCGAGCTTGGGGTCGTCGATGCCGGTAGCCATGAGCACCGCGACGTCGGGGTGGTGCTCACGGATCCAGCGCGTCAGGTCGGTGCCCGACTCGCCGGGCATGTTCACGTCGCAGACGACGACCGCGAAGCCCTGGCTTGCGAGCAGCCTGCGCGCCTCGGCGGCGTCCCCCGCGGTCTCGCACTCCCACTCCCCGCCCGAGGTGACCATGCGCGCGATCATCTCGCGCACCGGCTCCTCGTCGTCGACTATCAGCACCCGCTCGGCACCGCCCGACAGACCGACGGGACCCTCGAGCCAGCTCACAGCGCCACCTCGGTCTCGAGGCTCTCGCGCACCCTCGACAGAAGCCCCTCGGCGCTGAACGGCTTCTCGAGAACCGCCGCGTTGCGGTCGCGCGGGCCGTGGCGCAGCACCACGTCGCTCGTATAGCCGGACATGTAGAGCACCTTCATGTCCGGGCGAGTCTCGAGCAGGCGCTCGGCCAGCTCCGCCCCCGACATGGCCGGCATCACGACATCGGTCACCAGCAGATCGATGTGCTCGTGCACCGAAGCGCACTCCTCCAGCGCGACCTCGCCGTTGGGCGCCTGAAGTACCTCGTACCCGTGCTCGGCGAGGATACGGCTGGTCAGCGCCCGCACCTCAGCCTCGTCCTCCACGACGAGGATCGTCTCCCCCCGCCCCCGCGGCGAGCCGCCGCCCTTCGCCGCGTCGGGCGCCGACGGCACCCCCTCCGCCGCCGGCAGCCAGACGGAGACCTTCGTGCCCTTGTCCACGCGCGACTCGATGCTCACGTCGCCGCCGGCCTGGCTCACTATCGCGTAGACGGAGGCCAGGCCCAGCCCCGTTCCCTGTCCCTTCGGCTTGGTGGTGAAGAAGGGATCGAAGGCCTGCGCGGCCACGCCAGGGGCCATGCCCGTCCCCGTGTCCTCCACGGTGAGGAGCACCCAGCGACCGCGGGGCAGATCGGGCGGCGCGAGCTCCGTGTTGCGCGTGCGAATCGTGAGCCGGCCGCCGCCGGGCATCGCGTCGCGGCCGTTCACCGCCAGGTTGACGAGCACCTGCTCGAGCTGGCCCCCGCCGGCGCAAGTGGGCCAGAGACCGGGCTCCGGGTGGCTGCGCAGCTCGATGTGCTCGCCGATCGTGCGGCGCAGCATCTCCTCCGTGCTCGCGAGCGCTTCGTTCACGTCGACCACCTGCACGTCCACCGGCTCGCGACGGCTGAACACGAGCAGCTGGCGGGTCAACCCGGCCGCCCGCTCGGCGGCGCGCCTGATCTGGTCGATGTCGTCATGCAGCTCGGAGCCCTCGTCGGCTTCGTCGAGCGCGAACTCGGCGAAGTTGAGGATCACGGCGAGCAGGTTGTTGAAGTCGTGGGCCACCCCACCGGCGAGCTGGCCGATGCTCTCGAGGCGCCGAACGCGCTGGAGCTGCTGCTCGAGCTGCTCTTCGCGCTCGCGGGTGACCGCGGCGCCGATCACGTTCGCCACCGACGAGACGAAGTTCAGGTCGTCCGCGCTGAAGGTTCGCGCCTGGTCGGTATGGACGCCGAGCAGGCCGAAGGGACCGTCCTTGCCTTCGATGGTCACCGCCACGCCGCTGCGGATACCGCGCTCGAGGAGCGCCGCCGGCGGCCGGAAGCGCCGTTCGCCGGGGAGGTTCTCGATGATCACCGGCTCCGACTGGGCCAGTGTGAAGCCGACGAGCCCGTCCGTCGCCGGCAGGCGCAGCTTGCCCACCAGGTCGGCCTCGGGGCTGAGCGCCGCTCTCAGCACGACCTCGCGGCGTCCCGGCAGGAGCTCAAGCACGCTGGGATAGCAGGCATCCAGGGTCTCTCCCAGCACCTCCACCGAGCGGCGCATCAGCGCCTCGGTGCCTGCGCCGGTGAGCACCAGGCGGCCGAGCTCCGCCACCGTGGCCTGCTGCTCGACACGCTTCGCCAGCTCGTTTGCGGTCCGCTTGCGCTCGCTGATGTCGACCGCCACCCCCACCATGCCGAGCAGCTCCCCGTCGTCGTCGCGCACCGGGGTGGCGGTCACGTAGGCGTCGAAGCGAGAGCCGTCGCGCCGGGCGAGCCTCAGCTCCACGTCGTGGTTCTGCCCGCCCGCGACGCGCTTGCGCACCGCGGGTAGTGTGGCGGCCGCGCGCGGTCCCCAGCCTTCGAGCTCCTCCGCGCGCTTGCCGAGCGCGTCGTCGGCGGTCCAGCCGAGCATCCGGGTGGCGCCCTGATTCCAGTGGGTCACGATGCCGTCCAGGTCGGTTGCCACGACGGCGGCGTCGACCTGGTCGAGCAGCTTGGCCTGGAAGCGCAGCGCCCGCTCGGTCTCCACGCGCGGAGTGCCGTCAGGGGCCAAAGCGAGCCTCCACCGTGACGCACGTAGGGAACGGGCGTGCCACGTGTCCCCTATCGGCCTCCATCACCGGATCTTGAGCGTCCGCGCGCTAGTTTTTCGGTGGACGTGAGCGACGCCGCCGACATCGAGGACGAGGTCTCCCCCCAGCGGGCCGCTGAGCTCGCTCGAGAGGGGGCCCAGCTGGTGGACGTCCGGCAGGACGACGAACACGCGGCGGGTCGCATCGAGGGCTCTCTGCACATCGAGCTCGACCGTCTGCCGAGCGAGGCCGCGGCCATCGATCGCGAGCGCCCGGTGGTGTTCTACTGCCGCTCGGGGTCGCGTTCCGCGCTGGCCACTCAGGCCTTCCGGGCCGCCGGCTACGACGCCCGCAATCTCAGCGGCGGCCTGCTCGCCTGGAGGGAGCGCGGGCTGCCGCTCGAGCCCTCCGACGGAACGGTGGCCGGACCGCAGGCCTAGGCCGCGTTGCGGAGCTGCCCCTGGTAGGGACCGCGGCCGGTGAGACAGGCCGCGCCGCATCGTGCGGCCAGCTTCGCCGCCTCGGCGATCGGCAGGCCCGAACCGAGCCCGAACGTCAGACCCGCCGCGAAGCTGTCGCCGCAGCCGTAGGCGTCGCTGACCGGGGCGGGCAGCGGCTCGGCCTCCCAGCGGCCGCTGTCGCCGTCGAGGGTCTCGTACTCTCCTCCGGCCGCACCCGCGGTGCGCACCACGTGAAGTGGGGGCGGCTCGAGATCACCAGGCGAGTAGCGCTCGCCGGGATCGCGGGCGCTGGCGACCAGGGCGTCGAGCTGCACGCCCGCCTCCGCCAGCGTCGAGAGGCCGCGCGCGGTCGAGACCAGCGTGCCCGCCTGACGCGCGGCCTGGGCGGCCCCCGTATCACCCGCGGTGAAGTAGACCGCGTCGGTCTCGGCCAGCTCACCCCAGGGCAGCGGATCCGCGGCCTCGGGCCCGAGCCGGCTGCCGATCACGGTGATCGTGCGCTCGCCGGCGCTGTCGATGTGCACGAAGCCACGCCGCTGCGGCTCGGAGCGAAAGATGGCCTCCACCCGCAGACCGAGGGCCTCCAGTCCCTCCTTCATGCGGTGGCCGATCTCGTCGTCGCCCAGCGCCGTGTAGAGCGTGGCCGCGCCGGCCAGCTTGCAAAGCTGCATCGCCGCCACGGCGCCCCCTCCGGCCGGCTCCATCCAGGACTCGGACACGTGGACGATCTCGCCGGCCACCGGCACGTGTTCGACGCGCCCGAACTCGATCCATTCCACGTGTCCGACCACGGCAGCGCGCACGATGCGCAGTCTTCCACGGCTCGGCGGAGATCGGAATCGCCGGCGGCTGCGAAAGGAAGACCGTAACTCCGGTCGAACCGAACGGTCAGGAAAGCATGAGCCCCACGACGCAGACCATCCGAAATCAGGCCCTTCGCTCGGTCGCCTGCGACATCCCGGACGGGATGACGATCGCCCAGTACCGAGCCGGCCGGGTCCCGCGCCCGGCCTCGCGTCGCCGGCGCGTGCCGCGCCTTCGCCGCCGCTGAACCTCCAAACTGCGGGCCGAGCGCATGAGCGATTGGCTGCATATCGCACGCGGGGTCGACCTGCCGCTGTCCGAGGTCGAGCTGCGGGCGAGCCGCTCGTCGGGGCCGGGCGGCCAGCACGCCAACGTCACCGCCTCGCGGATCGAGGCCGTGTTCGACGTCGAGGCCTCGCAGGCGCTCGACGAGGACACCAAGCGCCGCATTCGGGCCCGGCTGGGACCCGTCGTGCGCGCGACGGCTCAGGACACGCGGAGCCAGGCGCGCAACCGTGAGCTCGCGCTCGAGCGGCTGAGAACCAGGCTTGCCTCTGCGCTGGTGGCCCAGCGCCCGCGCCGCCCGACGGGGCCGACGCGTGCCGCGCGCCGGCGACGCCTGGACGCAAAGCGCCGCCGTGGTGAGGTCAAGCGCTCGCGGCGCCGGCCGGATACGGACGCCTGAGCTACGACTAGGGCGATGGCGGCGCCACAGCTCCGCCGCCCTCGCCGCCCTGGGGCGGCGCCGGCTCGGGCGCCGGCGCCTGGCCTGTGCCGCCCGTCTGTCCCTGTGACGGCGGCGTGGGTACGACCGTGCCTCCGCCGGTGTCGGTGGAGGGCGGCGCCACGGGGGTGGCGGGCGTGGTCTCCGTCTCGGTCTGCTCGGTCTTGGTGCGCTCGGTCTCAGTCCGGCTACCGGGGCGGTCAGGGGTGGTCGGAACCCCGAGGTCGGCCGGGTTGGTCTGGGGCGTGTCGTCGCCGCCGGTCGCGCCGGCGATCACCACGATCAGCAGCAGGAGAACGACCGCGGCCGCGCCGGCGGCCACCAGGCGGCGGCGCATATAGACGGAATCCGGCTCCCGGCCCGGACCCCCGGAGCCACCCGCAGGTGGGCGCGGCGGCCCGCCCGGCGGCCGCCCTCCGCTTTCGAGACGGCGTGTGGGCTGGTCGTCCAGAGTCATCCAACGTAGCAGTTGGGGCCGTTACCGCCACCGGCTTGCAAGTGTGGCTCCGTCCCCGCCGACCGGGTCCTTCAGGCGTAGTGAAGATCGGCGGACTCGTCGTCCACGGGCCTGTCGCAGGTGGGGCACCACCAGCGAACTTCGACCGGCGTGCCGCAGACCTCGTGACGAGGAGGCTCGGCCGCGTCGCGATGGCGAGCACCCCAGTCGGCCAGCAGCCGCAGCGTTCCGGCGAGCTCGTGGCCCGACGCGGTCAGCTCGTACACGAAGCGCTGGGGCCGCTCCGAATACGGCTGCGCCACCACGATCCCCTCGCCCTCGAGTCGCCGCAGCCGCTGACTGAGCACGTTGGGCGCTATCCCGGGAAGTGAGCCCTGGAGGTCGCCGAAGCGCCGCGGTCCGTCGAGCAACGCCTCCACGAGCAGCAGCGTCCAGCGGTCACCCACGCTGGCGAGCGCGGCGGCGAGGGGTGTTGACGGCTCGGGCACGACAGGCGAAGGCTACTCTGCACCGGCTGGTACGGTACTGACTTGCAATTCGCAAGTGACTAGGAGGACGGCAATGGCCGCTTTGGATTCGATACAGGAGGCGATAGCCGCCACCGTGGAGCGAGTGGGTCCCTCGGTGGTCGGCCTGGGACGCGGATGGGGCCTCGGCTCAGGCGTGATCATCGGGGAGGGGCGCGTGCTGACGAGCGCGCACAACCTGAGGCGCGAGGAGGCGACGGTCATCTTCGCCGACGAGCGGCGCGAACGCGCCGAGGTCCTCGCCACCGACTCGGACCTCGACCTCGCCGTGCTCGCGGCGGATACGGGCGACTTGCCGGCGATCACCTGGGAGCCCGGAGAGCGGCCGGGCCTCGGAGCGCCGGTGCTCGCGCTGGCCAACCCCGGCGGACGCGGCCTGCGAGTCACCCTCGGCTTCGTCTCGTCCACGGAGCGCAGCTTTCGCGGCCCCCGCGGGCGCCGGATCAGCGGCGCCATCGAACACACGGCGGTCCTGCCACGCGGCTCTTCGGGCGGACCGCTGGTCGACGCCGAGGGCCGTTTGCTCGGGATGAACGCCCTGCGACTGGAGGGCGGCCTGATCCTCGCCGTGCCGGCCACGGAGGCGGTGAAGGAGCGCACGCTCGCGATGACCCGCGGCGAGGCCGCGGCGGGGCTCCGCCTCGGTGTAGCCGTGGCCCCCCCGCGCGTGGCACGTCGCATGCGCCGGGCCGTCGGGCTGCCGGAGCGCGAAGGCCTGCTGGTGAGAGCTGTCGAGGCCGGCGGTCCCGCCGGGTCGGCGGGCGTCGAGCGGGGCGACCTGCTCGTAGCCGCCGCGGGTTGCGAGCTCGCCGGGGTCGATTCGCTCTATGAGGTGCTCGACGGCCTCTCCCCCGGCGACACCCTCGAGCTGACCGTGCTGCGCGGCGCCGAGGAGCGAACCGTGACCGCCCGGTTCGAGACCGCTGGGGCCGCGGCATGAGCGCCGTGCTGGAGAACCCGCCTCCCGTCGGAGCCAGCGAGGCCGAGGCGCTCGACGCCTACTCGCGCGCCGTGGTGGCGGTCGCGGAGAGCGTCGGTCCCTCGGTCGTCAGCCTGGGCGTGATGCGCCGCGTACGCGGCGGTCAGGTGCCCGCCGGGGCGGGGAGCGCGGTCGCGCTCACGCCCGACGGCTACCTGCTGACCTCGGCCCATGTGGTGGACCGAAGCGCCCGCGGGGGTAGAGCGACCTTCGCCGACGGCCGCGAGGAGCGGTTCTCGGTGGTCGGACGAGATCCCCTCTCGGACCTCGCCGTGCTGAGGGTGGAGGGCCAGTCCCTGGAGGCCGCCACGCTCGGCCGAGCCGAGGAGCTGCGCGTGGGCCAGCTGGTGGTGGCGATCGGCAACCCCCATGGCCTGGGCGGCTCGGTGACCGCCGGGGTGGTCTCCGCGCTCGGGCGCTCACTGCCCGCGCGCTCGCGCCGCGCGGGGCGGATCATCGACAACGTGATCCAGACCGACGCCTCCCTCAACCCCGGAAGCTCGGGTGGAGCGCTGGCGGACTCCCGCGGCCGGGTGGTCGGGGTGAGCACCGCGGTGGCGGGCGTCGGCCTGGGCCTCGCGGTGCCGATCAACGAGTCCACCCAGCGCGTGATCCACGATCTGATCCGAGACGGCCGCGTGAGGCGCGCCTACCTCGGGATCGCCGGGGGCCCGCGTCCGGTTCCCCCGAAGGACCGAGCGCGGGCGGGCGCCGAGCGCTGCGTGGAGGTGGTGGAGGTCGTCGAGGGAAGCCCGGCGGCGCGCGCCGGCATCCGGGCCGAAGACCTGATACTCGCGGTCGACGGCACGCAGGTCACGCGCGTCGAGGATCTCCAGCGGCTGATGGTGGCCGACCTGATCGGAGTCCCGGTCATCGTCCGCGTGCTGCGCGCCGGGCGCCTGCTCGAGGTCGAGCTGACCCCGGCCGAGCTAGGTTGACGAGACCGGCGTGAGCGATACCACTCCCACCCTCTACGAATGGGCCGGCGGCGCGGACTCCTTCGAGCGCCTGACCGAGGCCTTCTACGCGCGCGTGAGAAAGGACGACCTGCTCGAGCCGGTCTTCCGCGGCATGGACGAGCACCATCCCAAGTACGTGGCGGCCTGGCTTGCTGAGGTCTTCGGCGGTCCGAGCCGCTACACCGAGGAGCGCGGCGGCTATCCGCACATGCTGGCCAAGCATCGCGGCAGAGCCCTCACCGAGGCGCAGCGGCGCCGGTGGGTGAACTTGATCTGCGACGCAGCCGACGAGTCCGGGATGCCCGCCGATCCCGAGTTCCGCTCGGCCTTCGTCGCCTACATCGAGTGGGGCACCCGTCTGGCGGTCGCCAATTCGCAACCCGGGGCGGAGCCTCCGCCCGAGGCGCCCGTGCCGCGCTGGGGCTGGGGGGAGGCCCCGCCCTACAGGCCGGGTATGTGACGGACGGCGAACCCGCCCGTGGGGCGCGCCGCGGCCTGCCAGCGAGTGCCCGCGCGCCCCTGTCCGCTCGTGTCGAAGCGCAGGCCGGCGACGATCATGAACACGTGGCCGCCGTTGGCGTAGATCGTGATCCAGCGTCCCGGGCCCGGTCTCCCATAACCGGCCAGCAGGCCCGAGGTGAGCGGTCGATCGAGCAGTCCGGCGCCGGCCAGGGCGAAGGAAACCGACCCCGAGCAGTCGTAGCCGTTGTCTCGCCAGGCGCCGTGACCCCCTCCCCACTTGTACGGGAACTTCGCGATTTGGTTGGCGGCCAGGATCACGCGCTTGACCGGTTCGGGCGCGGCCTCGGGCGCGACCGCGGTCCCGTCGGGCAGCACACGCGCGCGCGGGCCGGTACGCAGGAAGGCGGTCGTGGTCAGGTAGCGGCGAAAGCGAGCGAGCGAAGCTCGGGCCTCGCGCAGCTCGGCTCGCACCTCGGCGTCGGTCGGCGCGCCGGGGCTCGGCGCGTCCTCCGAGGGATCGACCGTGCCCGGCTCGGGGGCCGCGCCGGCGCCGCGCAACTCGACGACGCGCGCCTGCGAGTGCGAGCGTGGGTCCTCATCGCGCAAGCGCCGGCGCCCCTCCGTCGCCGCCTCGGGCGTGAGCACGATCTCCCGCTCGGCCGCCGTTGCCTCTCCTGCGCCGGTCTCGTCGCGCGCGCCCTCGCCGCAACCGGCCCCGAGCGCCAGGCAACCCGCCACGGCGAGGAAGCGGGAAAGCGCGCGCGGGCCTATGTCTGGTGGCGCGATTTCCACTCTTCGTAGGGCATGCCGTAGACGATCTCTCGCGCCTGAGGGTCGCTCAGCTCGAGCTCCCGCTCCTCGGCCGCCTCGCGATACCAGCGCGCGAGGCAGTTGCGGCAGAACCCCGCCAGCTCCATCAGGTCGAGGTTCTGCACGTCGCTTCTCTCGCGCAGGTGCTCGACCAGCCGCCGAAACGCGGCGGCCTCCAACTCAGTGCGGGTGCCCGGTTCCATCGATCTGGAACGATAGGGAGGATGACTGAGCACGATCCGCCGCACGACATCCTGGCCGCCGACGAATTCGGCATCGGAACCCGCGATGAGCGCCTTCCGCCCGACCCCTCGGGCATCGCCGAGCCACACGACGTGCTGGCCGCGGAGGAGTTCGCGATGCCCGCGGGCGACGTGCCGCGAGACGCCGGGGGCGAGGGCCCCGACCCGCGCACGCTCGTACCGCTGGCTCTGCTCGTGGCCCTGGCGGCCCTGCTCGTGCTGCTCGGGCGCCGCCGCGGCTGAGATGGCGGAGCTGTCGGCCCAGAATCGTGTCGCGATCACGGTCGACCGCGCGCTGTGCATCGGCTCGGGGGACTGCGTGGACACCGCTCCCGACGTCTTCCAGCTCGACGAGGAGGACAAGGCGATCGTGGTCGATCCGGACGGGGCGCCGTTGGACGACATCGTCGCCGCGGCCGGCAACTGCCCCGTGGGGGCGATATTCGTCACCGGCGCGGACGGCGACCTGTACCCCTGAACGGTCAGTCGCGGCTCTCGGGCTGCGCCACCAGCGTGAACACGAAGCGGCTTCCGCCGGTGGCCACGGGCTCCACTCGGAGCACGCCGCCGTGGCGTTCCACGATGTGCCGGCAGACCGCCAGGCCGACGCCGGTCCCGGCATAGGCCTCGCTCGAGTGCAGGCGCCCGAACATCTCGAACACACGCTCCGCGTGCCGGGGGTCGACGCCGAGGCCGTTGTCGGCTACGGAGATCTCCCAGCTCCCCGGCGAGAGCTCGCGTCCCTCGACCGACACCCGCGGGGGCTCCGCGGCGCGGAACTTGATCGCGTTGGCGATGAGGTTCTTCAGCACGCGGGCGAGCTGCTCGCGGTCGGCCCGCACGACCGGTAGCTCCCCCACCGTCACCGAGGCACCCGACTCGTCGATGGCCGCGCCCAGATCGCGTACCACCTCGGCGGCGATCACGGCGCAGTCGACCATCTCGTAGCGCGGCTCCGCGCCGGCCAACCGCGACAGCTCGATCAGCCCGCGGGTCAGCTTCCGCATGCGCCGCGCGCCGGAGAGGGCCGCCGTCACGAACTGCATTCCGTCCTCGCCCAGCCGATCGGGATAGCGGCGCTCCAGCAGCTCGAGGAAGCCGATGACCACCCCCAGCGGCTCCCTCAGGTCCTGGGAGGCGACGTGGGCCAAGCGCTCGAGATCGGCGTTGGAGGCCCTGAGCCTCGCCTCGGCGATGCTTCGGCTCTCGCGCAGAGCCTGCTCGGTCCTGCGCCGCTCGGTC
>Ga0307319_10000495_pt1 | contig 12079 bp, 10 predicted proteins | sample ER_DNA_368_FD_194491 | JGI IMG/M metagenome (GOLD analysis project Ga0307319, IMG submission 194491) | Bulk soil microbial communities from the East River watershed near Crested Butte, Colorado, United States - ER_DNA_368 | ecosystem: Environmental > Terrestrial > Soil > Floodplain | place...
CTCGATCGCCTTCAGGAAGACGCGCTCTTCTCCGGCGAGTACGACGCCGGCGACGCCCTCGTGACGATCCACGCGGGCACAGGCGGCACCGACGCTCAGGACTGGGCCGAGATGCTGCTGCGCATGTACCTCCGCTGGGCGCAGGACCGCGGCTTCCAGACCGACCTGCTCGAGGCGAGTCCCGGCGAGGAGGCGGGCCTCAAGTCCGCCACGTTCTCGGTCAGGGGCGAGAACGCGTACGGGATCCTGAAGGCCGAGCGAGGAGTCCACCGCCTCGTCCGCCTCAGTCCCTTCGACCAGGCTCACCGAAGACACACCAGCTTCGCGCAGGTGATCGTCAGCCCGCTCCTGCCGGAGGACGTGGACCTCGAGATCGACGAGAACGACCTCCGCATCGACACGTACAGGGCCAGCGGCGCCGGCGGCCAGCACGTGAACAAGACCGACTCGGCCGTGCGGATCACGCATCTCCCGACCGGGATCGTCGTCCAGTGCCAGAACGAGCGCTCGCAGAGCTCGAACAAGCAGACCGCGCTGCGGATCCTCAAGTCACGTTTGCTCGAGCAGGAGCAGGAGCGCCGCGAGGAAGAGCTGGCGAAGGAGCGTGGCGCAGCGCAGCAGGCCGACTTCGGCAGTCAGATCCGCAGCTACGTGCTCCATCCGTACCAGCTCGTCAAGGATCACCGCACCGACCACGAGACCGGCAACACGCAGGCGGTGCTGGACGGCGCGCTCGACGATTTCGTCCACGAGTACCTGCTTGCCAAGGCAGCGGGAAAAGTGCTCTAAACGCAGCGGGAAATGGCTCTCCTATCCGAGCGTTTCGCTAGAGTTCGCCGCCTTAGCCAACCTGGCGCACCTCCGCCTAGCGCTGGTCTCGCCGTGCAGGAAACGGACCTTCAGCACATCGACACGGGAACCGCGGTCCTCGATCACGAGCCCGTGGTGCCGCCGCCTGCGCCGTCGAGCTCGGCGATGGTCACCTTCGAGAACGTGACCAAGATCTACGAGCCGGACGTCGCCGCGCTGCGCGACGTCTCGTTCGGGATCGAGAAGGGCGAGTTCGTTTTCATCGTCGGCGCCTCGGGCTCCGGCAAGTCGACGGTGATCCGCCTCGTGCTCAAGGAGCTCGAGCCGACGCAGGGCAAGATCGTCGTCGGCGGCCGCGATCTCGGGCGGCTGAAGCGCTCGAAGGTGCCGCTGCTGCGGCGCAACGTCGGGTGCGTCTTCCAGGACTTCAAGCTGCTCCCGAACCGCACCGCCGCCGAGAACGTGGCCTACGCGCTGAAGGTGCAGGGCGAGAGCTCGCCCGCGATCAGGCGCAAGGTGCCCGAGGTGCTGAACCTGGTCGGCCTCGCGCACAAGATGTCGTCCCTCCCCGACGAGCTCTCTGGTGGCGAGCAGCAGCGCGTCTCGATCGCGCGCGCGTTCGTGAACCACCCGCCGCTCCTGATCTGCGACGAGCCGACCGGCAACCTCGACCCCGACACGAGCGTCGGGATCATGCAGCTCCTCTACCGCATCAACCGCTCCGGCACGACGATCCTGATGGCGACCCACGACCGCGAGATGGTCGACAAGATGCGCAAGCGCGTGATCGCGCTCGAGGAGGGAAGGCTCCTCCGCGACGAGCGCCGCGGCGGGTACACCTCCGAGTGAGCGTCGCTCGCCTCCGGCTCGCACACGTGGGGGAAACCATGTTTCCCCCACGTGCCCCCTTCTTACAACCCAACGTGGTGGAACCTCCCGGTTCCCCCACACCCCCTCCACGGGCTCACCGGCCAGAGGCTGGCCGATGAGCCGCCTCCGCCTGATCGCAGCCGAGGCGGTGCGCTCGCTCGGCGCCAATCTCTCCACGACCTTCGCCGCCACGACGACAGTCCTGATCGGAATGTTCATGCTCGGCCTCGTCGTCGGGCTCGGGAGCTGGGCGCTCTCGCTCAGCGACCACTACAAGAAGCAGCTCCTCGTGAACGTCTACTTCTGCACGGAGCTTCGGTGCGGCCATGAGGCCAAGACGGCCAACATGAACGCCGTCCGCAACGAGCTGCAGGCCATGCCGGAGGTGAAGTCGGTGCGCTTCGTCTCCAAGGCGCAGGCACTCCAGCAAGAGCGCAAGAAGCGTCCGGACATGGTCGAGGTTCTCCCGTACAACCCGTTTCCGAACGCGTTGAAGGTCGTCCCCAAGCGCGCTGAGTCGATCGACACGATCTCGGCGCAGCTGGCGAGCTCGAAGCCGAAGGACGTCGAAAGCATCTGTCCACCCGCACCGGGATCGAAGTCGTCCAAGACCGCGACGGGCGAGAACTGCAGCATCATCTCGCATCGGGTGCTCTCGGTCGCGCGCTACCTCTGGATCGTCGTGCTGATCGCGTTCTTCGTCCTGCTCGTCTCCTCGACGTTGCTCGTGGCGAACACGATCCGGCTCTCCATCTTCGCGCGCCGTCGCGAGATCGAGGTCATGAAGCTCGTCGGAGCGACGAACTGGTTCGTGCGCGGGCCGTTCATGATCGAGGGGCTGCTCTGCGGCCTCGGCGGGGCGATCGCGGCCGTCGTGCTGCTCGTCCTCGGGCGGACGCTGTTCATGCCGCTGATCCACCTGACGAGCGCCTCCGACATCCACGCGTGGCCGTTCGGGCTGCACGTCCTGATCGTGCTCGGCGCGGGTCTCGCGCTTGGCGCCGCCGGTTCCGGCCTCACCATTCGCCGTTTCCTCCAGGTCTGACCCGAGACGCCGTTCGTTCGCGCTCAATTCTGTCGACCGGTCGTTTCAGACGGACGCACGGGCAAAGCCCGTCCGACCTGAGGGCGGCATCGCAAGCGACGCCTTAGTCGTCGAGCTCGCGACGAGGGGAAAGCACCTCGTCGGCGAGCCGTACTTCGTCCCCGGGACGCCGCTCCTGCTCGACCGCAAGGGCGCGGGCGACGCGCGGCCGGGCGACCTGGCGGTGGTCCGAAAAGGGCGCGGTCGGGCGCGGGTCGAGCGGGTGCTCGGCCCGGCGAGCTCGATCGAGGTCGTGCTCGAGGGCCTGCTGGTCGACGAAGGCGAGCTGCGGGGGTTCGAGCCGTACGACTCGCCGGCGATCGACGTGGAGAACCGCGTCGACCTGCGCGACGCGCTCTCGTTCACGATCGATCCCGAGACCGCCAAGGACTTCGACGACGCGCTCACCGTCGAGGAGGACCGGGCGCTCGTCCACATCGCCGACGTCTCGTGGTTCGTCGCCGCGGGCTCGCCACTCGACCACGGGGCCGCGGCGCGCGCGTTCTCGGTCTACGTGCCGGGCCTCGTCTCGCCGATGCTGCCGCCGGAGCTCTCCGAGGAGCTGTGCTCGCTTCGCCCGCACGCCGACCGCCTGTGCGTGACCGTCGAGGCCCCGCTCGTGGAGGGCCTTCCGGCGGGCGAGCCGAGCTTCTACCGCTCGGTCATCCGCAGCCGCGAGCGGCTGACCTACGGACGCGCGGAGGCGATTCTTGCCGGTCGCGAGCGGGTCGAGCCGGAGCTGACCGAGGCGCTGAAGCGGGCCGAGCGGCTGGCGCAGGCGCTGCGCGACCGACGCTTCGCCCGCGGGGCGCTGCGAGTCGAGAGCCCGGAGGTCGTCTTCGCATTCGACGGGCGCGGCGGCGTCGAGCGGGCCTGGCGTGAATCCGAGCCCCACGCGCACATGCTCGTCGAGGAGCTGATGATCCTCGCGAACGAGCTCGTCGCCGGGCTGCTGGCCGGCCGCCGCCGCGAGGCGCTCTTCCGCGTCCACGAGCGGCCCGAGCCGCAGTCGGTGAGCCTGCTGCTGGCGCGGCTCGCCGACCTCGGCGTGCCCACCCCGCCGGCGCCCGAGCACATGGGCCCCGAGGACGCCGCCGCCGTGGCGGGAGCCGCCAGCGAGCTCGTCACGGAGTACTCGCGCCGCGCCGGCCGCGGCCGCGACGCGTTCCCGGCGCTCGTGCTCCAGTCGCTCAAGCAGGCTCGATACGACCCGCAGAACCTCGGCCACTCGGGTCTCGCGAGCCCGGCGTACTGCCACTTCACCTCGCCGATCCGCCGCTACCCCGATCTCGTCGTCCACCGGGCGTTGCTCCGTGAGCTCGGCGCCTCGGACGAGCCGCTGCCGGAGGATCTCGCGGAGCACGCCGCGCACGCGTCGACGCGCGAGCGGCAGGCGGCCAAGCTCGAGTACCGCGCCGACGAGCTCTGCCTCGCGTGGCTGCTCGAGCAGCGCCTGTTCGAGCTCGGCTGGGAGGCGACCTTCGAGGGCGAGGTCACGGGCGTGATCCCGTCGGGCCTCTTCGTCCGCTTCGACGAGGTCTTCGAGGGCTACGTCCCGGCGCGCCGCCTCCACGGTGACTACTTCGAGCTGAACGAGCTCGCGACCGCGCTGGTCGGCCGCCGCGGCGGGCGCACGTACCGGCTGGGGGACACGATGGACGTGCGGGTGCAGGACATCCGTCGCAGCGAGGGCAAGGTCGAGCTCTCCCCGGCCCGACCCTAGACTGCGAAAACGTGGCCGAGAAGCTCATCTCCGAGAACCGCCGGGCGCGGCACGAGTACCACTTCCTCGAGCGCGTCGAGGCGGGCCTCGTCCTGAGCGGGAGCGAGGTCAAGTCGCTGCGCCGGGGCCAGGCGACGCTTCAGCGCGCGTACGCCGACTCCCGGAACGGCGAGCTCTGGCTCGTGGGACTGCACATTCCGCCCTACGAGCAGGCGTCGAGCGAGCCGCACGACCCCGACCGCGACCGCAAGCTGCTCCTGCACCGCCGGGAGATCGACCAGCTTTCCTCCAAGGCCGCCGAGCGAGGCCTCACGCTCGTGCCGACGCGGCTCTACTTCAAGGACGGCCGCGCAAAGGTCGAGCTCGCGCTCGCGCGCGGCAAGGAGGGCCGCGACAAGCGCCGCGACATCGCGGAGCGCGAGACGAAGCGGCGCATCGAGCGCGAGCTCAAGAGCCGGTCTCGCTGAGCGCGATCTCGCCCGCAGCTCCGGCGAGGACGATTCGCGTGACCGCAGAGGCGCCCGGGCTGATGGTGACCGGCAGGCGGTGCGAGCCTAGCCACACCGCGAGGCGCTCTGCGTCGCCGCGAAGCTCGAGCCGGGCGACGCCGACGGGACCCTCTCGATGAGCCGCCGGGGCGCGACCGGGAAACCGCGTCCCGCGTCCCCACTCGATGAAGAACGGAAGCGACGGCTCCGCAATCGCCTGGTCGACGCCGGCGAATCGCCACGTCAGAAGTGTGCAGTCGCGGCCCGCCCGCGAGCCGGTGCCGATCGGCAGCTCCAGCCGTCGGGCGACAGTGTCGAGGTCCTGCGTTCGAACGGCCCAGCCGAGCAGCCGGATAGGCGTGGGCGGTTCAGCCGAGACCCAGCCACCGAACGGGCTCTGCGCGGCCTCCCCCTCGTCGACGACCGCGATCAGCTCGAGGTAGGCGTCGCCGAGCGGCACGATCCTGTTGGCCGTGCCCCAGCCCGGATGACGTCCGCCTTCGACCGACGCAAGGCCGTACCGGTCGTGGATCTCGCTCGCGGCCGCGGCCAGGTCGGTGACGGCGATCAGGACGTGATCGAGCTCCAAGTGACGAGCGTAATCCAGAGACGAGCGGACTTGACGGGCGTCGAGCTCACGCGAGCGGGCCCTTCAGGTAGATTCGGCCGATCGTTGGCCGGTAGCCGAAGTCGTTGTTCAGCTTGAGGATCGGCGCATTGCGCTCGTCGTTGCGCGTCCGCAGCTCCTCGTAGCCGTTCGCCTTCGCCCAGCCGATCTGGCTCGCCTTGAGCGCCCGCGCGACGCCGCGCCCGCGCCAGGCCCGCTTGACGCCGGTGAGGTCGTGGTGCGCCGTCGTCGGTTGAGCCCGTGTGAGCGAGAGCTTCGCGTAGCCGATCACCTCGTCGCCGGCGACCGCGACGAACGTCGCCTCGGGCAGGTCGCCGGGGCCGGTCATCTCGTGCGCGAGCCAGTCCTCGAACGGCTCCATCAACTCGTCCTCCCAGCCCGGGACGTCGGGAGACGCCTCGACCGCGACCTCGTAGATGCCGCGCGCCACGTCCGGCCGCTCGGCCCAGGTGACGATCTCGACGCCCGGCGGCGGCTCCACCTGCGGGGGCTCGATCCCCGTGACGTCCAACGCGACGCCGTTCTCGCGCCGGTCCTCGACGAAGCCACGCCGCAGCGCAAAGCCGAGGCTCTCGTCGTCGTCGTCGGCGACCACTGCCTCGAGCTCGTCGAGCTCTTGCTCGCGCGTCCAGGCCGAGATTGCCTCGTAGAGCGCCGTTCCGCCTCCGCGGCGCCGCTGCGCGGCCAGCACGGTCACGAGCGCGACGACCAGCTCGGGTCGCTGCGGCTGGATCGCCGCGAACGCCGACCCGGCGGCAACGCCTTCGATCCGGACGATCAGGTCGGCATACGCGACCACGCCGGCCTTGTACGAATGCACTTCGGCGAGCCCGATCCGGTCGTGCGGCCAGACCTCGTTGTAGATGTCGAGCGAGACCTGTTCGTCCGCTTCGTCCGTGCAGGAAACGATCTCCACGCGGGAACGATACGGCGTCCGGAGGCCAGTCCGGGTTGTCGCCTGCCGGTCCTGGCGTTACCCTGAGATGGCCGCCCACGTGTTGTCCCTGACGAATTTCCGTGACCGAACCTGGTTCGCCGGCCCAACCAGTCTCGTGCTGGTCGCCGCCGCCGGCGTCCTGCTCGTGCTGCTTCCCGAGCGGTGGGCAAGGGTTGCGGCAGCGGCGGGGATCTGGGTCGTTGCGCTGTTGCTGATCGTCCCCTTCACGAGGCGCGCCCGCCGCCGGGAGCGCGAGCGGCAGGAAGAGCTCGAGGCCGCGGAGACGCGACACCGTGCGCTCCTCGACGGCCTCTCGCTCGTCACCTGGCTCACGACGCCAGGCGACCGCAGCAAGACCCTCTACGTCAGCCCGTCGGTCGCGGAGCTGACCGGGTACTCGCCCTCGGAGTGGGCCGAGGAGACCGACCTGTACTCGAAGGTCTTGCACCCGGAGGACACCGGGCGCGTCCTGCCGGCGCTCAAGCGCGCGATGAACGGCATTCCCGTTCGCATCGATTACCGCCTGCTCGCGCGCGACGGCCGCGTCGTCTGGGTTCGCGAGGAGTCGACGACGGTGCGTGACGGGGCCGGCGAGCCGCTCTACACGCAGACCTTCCTGCGCGACATCGGCGAGCTGAAGCGCTCGGAAGGGCGGCGCGAGAACCTCCAGGCTGCCGAGCGGGCGGCCGCTTCTGAGAGCGCCGAGCGCCAGGCGCGGCTCGATTTCATCCGCCGCGCCGGCGACGAGCTGGCCGCCACCCTCGACCGCGACCGAGCCCTGAACAGGGTGGCCGACCTCGTCGTCGCCGACTTCGCGGACTGGTGCGTGATCGACGTCACGGACGACGGCAACGAGCTCCGCCGCGTCGCAGCCGCACGCGCGGAGCTCACGAAGCCCCAAGGTGGCAAGGTCCAGCAGGAGCCCGAGACGGGGGTCCTCGCCGTCGTGGAGAGTGGCCGCGCCCGGATCCTGCCCGCCCTCGGCGACGACCCGCGAGGCGAGCGAGTGAAGTTCCTCGGCGGCCTGGAGGCGCGATCGGTGATCTGCGTCCCGCTGTGGGCGCGCAAGCAGCCGCTCGGCGCGCTCACGATGGCGCGAACCGAGCGCGGCCCCGTCTACGCCGCCGACGACGTCGCCCTCGCGGAGGACATCGCGGCGCGAATCGCGCTCGCGCTCGATCGCGGGCGGCTCTACCGCGAGGTCGAGGAGCGCGCCGACGCGGCGCGGGTGCTCGAGCACGTCGCCGACGGCGTCATGCTGCTCGATCGCAACGGGTACGTCAGGCTCTGGAACCCCGCTGCCGAGGCGATCACGTTCATCGACGTCGAGGACGTCGTCGGCCGGCCCGCGGTGGACGCGATCCGCGGATGGCAGGGCGCGGTCGACTCGGTGCCCGTCTCCGCCTCTCCCGATCCCGGCCACGACGAGGTCGTGATCCCGATCGAGACCTCGCGCGGCGAGCGCTGGATCTCGATTTCCGGCGTGCGCTTCTTCGGCGGAACCGTGTACGCGTTTCGCGACCTGACCGACGCGCGCCAGCTCGAGGAGATCAAGGCCGACTTCATCGCCACCGCCTCCCACGAGCTCCGGACGCCGCTGGCGGCGGTGTACGGCGCCGCGCAGACGCTCTTGCGCCACGACTTCGCGCTCGACGAGGTCGGCCGCGAGCGGTTCGTCTCGCTGATCGCCGACGAGTCGGAGCGGCTCGGGCGGATCGTGAACGAGATCCTGCTCGCGAACCAGCTCGACGCCGGCCGCCTCGACATCGAGGTCGAGCCGTTCGACGCGAGCGATCTCGTCGAGCGGGTCGCCGAGGCGACGCGCACGTACGCGCCGCCCACAGTCACGCTCGCGATCGTCGCGGCCGACGGGCTCCCGCGCGTCTCGGCCGACCTCGACAAGGTGCGCCAGGTGCTTGTCAATCTCGTCGAGAACGCGATCAAGTACTCGCCCGACGGCGGGCGCGTCGAGGTGGGCGTCAAGGCACGCGACGACTTCGTCCGCTTCTACGTCAAGGACGAGGGGCTCGGCGTGGCGCCTGAGGAGCAGGAGCGGATCTTCGAGAAGTTCTACCGGGCCGACCCGCAGATGACCCGCGGCGTGGGCGGGACCGGGCTCGGTCTCTACATCTGCAAAGAGCTGATCGGCCGGATGGGCGGCCGGATCTGGGTCGAGGCAAACCAGAGCAAGGGCTCGACGTTCGCCTTCGAGCTGCCGGCCGCGGAAGTCCCGGCACAGGGGGAGATCCAGGCGCGACGGCTACAATTGCGGAACTGACATACGGGGGCGACCTGGTTTCGACGTGGTCGGTTCTCCGGCAGAGCTGCAAGCCGAGGTCCCCGGTCGGCCTCGTTAAACAACCGGGAACCAAAGCAAGTGCGAAGGACAACTCCGCACTCGCTCTCGCTGCCTAACCAGTAGCGAAGCGCGTCGCTCCGAGCTCGGCCCGTGGCCCGGGTAGCGGCGTCAGAAAACGGGCTCGGCGCCTAGGGAGAGCCAATCGCCCGAAGCGCGACACCAAAGGATGGCTAGCCCGTCGGTTGGTCGGCTGCCAACCGGCCGCCGGGCGAATTCAACGGCAGCCTAAGCTTGTAGACGCTCTGACCGGTGCGTCCGCGGACGCGGGTTCGATTCCCGCCGCCTCCACCTAAGGGTTTGCAGCTCATCGGAACCCTCTTCCTCAAGCGTCGTCAGATCAGGCGACGCTTGTGGCACCGGGCCTGCGCCGCTCGGTCAAGCGCATCCGCTAGTTCGTCAAGCTCGACTTCATCCGTGTACTGCTGCGTCGTGTCCGGCCGCGAGTGCCCCATCAGCGCCTGCAGAGCAACAACGTCACGCCCGCTCTCGCGGAGGAATCGGTTAGCGAAGCCATGCCGAAGCTGGTGAGGGGAGAGGGGCCGAACGCCGGCCCGCTTACAGACACGCCAAACCATCCGCATTAGTGCCTGCCCGCTCGCAGGAACCTTCGGGTCGCTTACGCGGCGGACGCGCTCGTACTGCGACACCCATTGCTCGACCTCGACGGTAAACAGGTGATCGTCAAGCTCGGGCTGCAATTTCTGGAAGCTCGACCGAAGCTCGGCGACGACCTCTGGATCGAGGGGGAGCCAGTACTAGTGGTGGCCTTTCCTGTGCACTCGGATTCGTCCGTCGCCGCGTACCGCAGCCGGTTCAGCCGGATCATGGACTACTACTCGAACTACCTCACAAGCGGAGCAGTGCCGAAGGTGAGACTTCGGGGGACTGCCCCGAACCGCAGCCGTCAGCGCGAGACGGAAGGGCCGACCCAGCAGGTCACAGCAGCGTCGCCCCAGGAGGTATCTCCTGAAGCTAGCGACTCACCTGGGACGACCGGGATGATCAGCTACCCCTTCCCCCTCCAGTCCGGTGGTATTGCGAACCTCCGTTTGCCGGTGCGTCTCGAGCAGACAGATGCGGACCGGCTAGGCGCGTTCATCAGAACGCTGGTGTACGAGCCACAGAAGCAGCTGGGTGCAGGCTCGGACGAACCAGCAGACGAGGGTTAAAGAAAAGCGGCGGGGCTCGCTCCGTGAGGGGCGAGCGCGCGCCGCGTACTGCGTACGACTGGAGAATAGCTGGGGACTAACGTTCGATCCAGGCAGCAAAGCCGCGACGGCATCTTCTTAAGGGTCTTTTTTGAGCCTTTCCCCGGTGTTACAGAACCGGGGAACCACCGTCGGTGACTGGGCGATGCAAAGATCGAGGTAAAGGACGGGTGGATCCTCCCGACAGCGATCGGTCAGTGCGGCAGCTGCCACAGGAACGCGTTGTCGACGGGCCGACTAATCGCCGCCACGAACTGCGCGCGGTTCCCCCTCACACCATGCTTCCCGCAAGAGACCATCTCGGAGAGGCTCTGGCACGCATGGCTGTGCCGCTCGTGAACGGCAGTGGCGGAGGCCGGCACGCCGAGAGCGGCAATGACGAGCCCGATGAGCGCGAGCTTGGACATGATTTCCCTCCCTTCTCTTCCAGTCGCTGACATCACGGGGCGAGGGTGCGGGAGAGCGGTTGCATGCCGGCTGCAAGTTGGCGACACTTGGCTGCAGAAGGGAGCGCGATGCAGTTCGGGATCCTTGGCCCGCTCGAGGTCTCCGACGAGGGTCGGCGTGTCGAGATCGGAGGTCACAAGCAGCGCGCCCTCCTTGCTTCGCTCCTGCTGCACGCGAACGAGGTCGTCTCGCTCGACCGGTTGATCGACGAGCTCTGGGGCGAGACGCCCCCGCCGACTGCGGCGAAGACGCTTCAGGCTCAGGTCTCACGCCTGCGCCGGTCGCTCAACGGGGACGAGGATCCCGCGGCGCACGTGCTGGGGCCGCTCGAGACCCGCGGGCACGGCTATCTCCTCAAGGTCGAGCCCGGCCAGGTCGACGCAGATCGCTTCCAGGGGATGCTCGAGGAGGCACGGCGCACTCGGGCCGAGGGGAAGCCTGAGGAGGCCGCCGAGGAGCTGCGCCGGGCGCTCGCCCTCTGGCGGGGCCCTGCCCTGGCCGACTTCGCCTACGAGCCGTTCGCACAGACGGAGATCGCGCGCCTGGACGAGCTGCAATTGACGGCGCTCGAAGAGCGCCTCGACGCCGACCTCGCGCTCGGCCGCCACAGTGAGTTGATCGGCGAGTTGGAGGCGCTCGTCGCTCGGCACCCTCTGCAGGAGCGGCTCCGGGGCCAGCTCATGCTCGCCCTCTACCGCTCGGACCGCCAGGCAGAGGCGCTACACGTCTACCAGGAGTTCCGTCTGGCCCTCGCCGAGGAGCTTGGTTTGGAGCCAAGCCAGGGGCTGCAGCGGCTCGAGCGCCAGATCCTGGAGCAGGACCCGGAGCTCGCAGCGCCGGCGCGGAGGCTGGGGCCGAGGCCCGTCCGGCGCCGCGCGCGACTGCTCGTCCTGGCCGGAGCCCTCCTTCTCGTCGCGGCCGTTGGTGCAGTCGTCGTCCTGCTCCTCCGCGATGGAGGCGGTGAGACAGCAAATGGCCGCGAAGAAACGATCGCGGGCGGCAACGCGGGCGCGCTGGATCCGAGGACAGACGATCTTCTGGCGACCATCCCCCTCGGGACGTCGCCGACGAGCATCGCGGTCGGGGAAGGGAGCGTCTGGGTGCTCGACGCCGACGACAGGACCGTCTCGCAGATCGATCCGAGGAAGCGCACCCTCGTGCGGACGTTCAGCACGGGCTCGACGCCGACCGACCTCGCTGTGGGCGCGGGCGCTCTCTGGATCGGAAACGGCGTGCCGCAGGGCCGGACTGCGCTTCCAGAGAGCGTGTCCCGATTCGATCCGGAGTCGGCCGTCGTCGACGGGACGATCCCCCTGTCCCGGGCAAGCGGCGCGGCTCTCGTCTGGGTCTCGCAGGCCAGCCTGGCACCGCACGTCGCGGTGACGGATGCAGCTGTCTGGGTGGTCAATCCCGATCTGAGGGTCTCCCGGATCGACCCGCGGACGAATCGGGTCGTGGCGGGCGTTGCCGGAGTCCGTGCGTTGAGCATCGCTGCGGGCGAGGGCGAGGTGTGGATCGTCAACGA
>Ga0307319_10000502_pt1 | contig 11947 bp, 13 predicted proteins | sample ER_DNA_368_FD_194491 | JGI IMG/M metagenome (GOLD analysis project Ga0307319, IMG submission 194491) | Bulk soil microbial communities from the East River watershed near Crested Butte, Colorado, United States - ER_DNA_368 | ecosystem: Environmental > Terrestrial > Soil > Floodplain | place...
ACCGCGAGGTCCACTCCCCGTCCTAGAGCCCCGGGCGGGCGCGGAGTGGGCCGTCGCCCGCCCGGGGGGTCGTGGAGACCGGTGACCGGTCCGGTCAGGAGTCGACCGGCCGCAGAACGCCGTTATCTCGCGGCCGTACATCCTTCTTTCCGGCCCAAGCCGGGAATGGGATGCACCTGGAAGTAGGAATGTCGATAGAGCTACGGCCGACGCCTACCTGCCGCACAGGGCCTTCGGTGAGAATCAGCGGCATGACGACCACTGAGCCCCTGTCCTCCTCCGCTGCCGTGGACACCGAGCGGGCCAGCCGGTACGGCAAGCAGCTGGCCTCTCACCTGGGCCGTCGCGTCGTCACCGAGTGGGACGAGATCACCGGAACCGGCTTCTTGAAGTTCGAGGGCGGCCGTTGCGACGTCCGCGCCACCCCCGAGCAGCTGCTGCTCCGGATCGAGCTCGAGCCGGCCATCGACCCCGACGTGGTCGCCACGCAGCTCGACCGCATCCAGGACGTCGTCGGCCGGCACCTGGTCCGGTTCGGCGCCCGCGACGAGCTGGTCGTCCGCTGGCTTCACCCGGACGGCACCGCCGGCGGAGAGTATGCGTACACCGACGACGCACCCGCGGATCACCAACGGCCGGGCTGACCCGCGGCCGGCCCGCTAGCGTGACGCGGTGGCCGCGGCTGGAACCGACCTGGCGACGCTGCAGCGCCGCTTCGCCGAGTTCGCCACGAGCTACGCGCAACTGCCGGTCTATAGCGCGGTATGCCGCGGCGTCGTCTCCGATTCCCACTGCGCGGCCCTCCTGCAGGAGGCGGCGCCAGGCCAGGACCGCCCCGTCCTGTGGCTGGCGGCCGTCCACGATCTCGTGCTGCGCAGACCCGATGTTCCGGCGGCGCGCTGGTACGCGAGCGTCGTGGGCCGCGACCACCTGCCCAGCGGCGATCCGTGGCCGGACGTCCGGCGAACCGTCCTCGCCCACGAGGACGAGCTGCGGACCGTCATCGCTAGCCGGACCACGCAGACCAACGAGGTGAACCGCTGCGTCTATCTCGTCCCCGCCCTCGCACTGGCCTGCGGCGACCGACCGGAGCAGCCCGTCCTCCTCGTCGAGATGGGCGCGAGCGCGGGCCTCCTCCTGGCCGTGGACCGGTACCGCGTGGAGCTGGTCGGGTCCGACGGCCGCCTGGTCCTCGGTGACCCGGCCTCGGAGGTCCGCTGTTCCGGCGACGACCGCTCGGACCGCCCCCTGGTCGGTCGTCGCGCTCCCCTGACGCTGCCGCGGCTGGTCGGCCAGGCCGGCGTCGACCGCCATCCCGTGGACCTCACCGACGTCGACGCCGTGCGGTGGCTGGAGGCGTGCCTCTGGCCCGACGTCCCGGGTCGCGTGGAGCGGTTCCGGTCCGCCGTGCGACTCCTCGCCGGGACGCCGAGTCCGGTGATCGAGGGCGACATGGTCGACGACCTGCCCCGCGTGCTGGTCGGCGCCCTCGAGGCTGCGCCGGCGGAGGCCCATCTGGTCGTGTTCAGCTCGTGGGCGCTGACCTACGTCGACCGGGCGCGGCGGCCGGAGGTCGCGCAGACGCTGGCCGCAGTGGCCATGGATGGTCGGCCGGTGACCTGGCTGACCGCCGAACCGCCGCGCTGCGTTCCCGGAATCGACGCACCAACGGAACCCGAGGTGGACCGCGGGCAGACGACGGTGCTGGGGCTCCGCCGATGGCGCCACGGAGCCGAGCAGGCCTCCTCCGTGCTGGGCATCAGCCATCCGCACGGCCAGTGGGTCATCTTCCGCTAGCCCGTCAGGCCAGGGCGGCGCACACCTCGGGGAACACGGTGTCGGCGAAGTTCGGCGTCTGCATCTCGATGGTCACCGTCCCGTCCGGCTGGGCCACCTCAACGTACCGGCCGACGTACCCCGTCAGCCGCCCGGTGCCGGGCTCGGTGAAGTTGAGGTCGTTGCCGGCGATCACCGTCCGCGTCCTGCCGTCCGCGTCGAACCAGGTGGTGACCGTGCCGGCGAGCCGCGACGTGAGCGCCGCCCCGTTCGCCGGGTTGCGCAGGGTGTAGGTGAACGCGCTGACCCAGCGCTGCTCACGAGTGACGAACCCGGCGTCGTCGGTGTATGTCCGGGTCCACAGCCGCCCGTCGAGCACCCGCTCGATCGGGAATGCGCAGAACGGCTCGCCGGCCGGGATGACCCGGACGTCGTTGTGATAGTCGACGAACGTCGTGGATGGCGCCGCCGCATGTGCGTCTGCGACGGGGACCACGGCGGCAGAAAGGGCCGACACCAGAACGGCGGCGGCTCGGGCGAGTGCGGACATGGCGCTCCTCTCGGATAAACTATGCAGTACGCATACCTAGATATGCATCGTGCATAGTTCAGGACGTGTCGTCAAGAGGAGCTGCCCATGGGTTCGCCCGATCTCGCCGAGCTGCGCCACGGCGCCAACGTGCTGCGAGCGCTGGCGCGGAACCTTCCTCCCGACGAGGTCGCGGCCACTGCCCCGCTCGACCACCCCAGTGCCCGCGACGCCGTCACGCTCCTCGCGTGGCGAGGGGAGGCCTCCAGCGAGACCCTCCAGTTCGCACTGGGGCTCTCCCAGCCGGCGTGCGTTCGGCTCGTCGACCGGCTGGTCGATGCGGGCGTCGTCACGCGCCGTCGGCGAGCCGGCGACCGGAAGGTGTGGCTGCGGCTCACCGCCAAAGGGCGTCGGGCGGCCGGCTCGCTCCTCGACCGCGAGCGCGAACCGGTCGAGGCGGCGCTCCGGAACGCCCTCCCGGATCAGGCGGACCTGTCCCGCTTCGTCGCCGCCCTCGACCAGGTGGCCATGGCCGTGCTGGGCGACGCGACCGACCCGGCGCGGTTCTGCCGCGGGTGCGACGTGGCGGCGTGCCTCGGGTCGGAGCACGGCTGCCCGTCGGCCACCGTCTGCCGCCGGAACGCCGGCCAAGCAGGACCAGGCCCCACATGACCGAGGCCCGCGAGCGGACTCGCGGGCCTCGGGCTGGTGGAGGACCCAGGAATCGCACCTGGCGAAGGCGCCTCAGGTGCGCATCCCCCGTGAAGTGCCGACGTTAGCGCGGGGTGCGCGGGACGACAAGCGGTTCCGACGAAGTGGTGCGGTTCACGGTCCGGTTCCTCGACAGGGTGCCCCGGCTGGTGTGGAATTCGGCCATGAAGGCCGACGACATCCGCCGGGTTTACCTGGACTACATGGCCGAGACCGGCCACGTGATCATCCCGCGCGCGCCGCTGATTCCCCACGACGACCCGACGACGCTGTTCACCGGCAGCGGGATGCAGCCACTGGTGCCGTACCTGCTGGGCGAGAACCACCCGGCGGGCACGCGGGTCGCCGACAGCCAGACCTGCCTGCGCGTGCAGGACATCGACGAGGTCGGTGACAACCGGCATACGACCTTCTTCGAGATGCTCGGCAACTGGAGCTTCGGCGACTACTTCAAGGAGCAACAACTGCCGCAGGTGTGGACGTTCCTGACCGACAGGGTCGGCCTTGACCCGGAGCGGATCTACGTCTCGTGCTTCATCGGTGACCCGGAGCACGACATCCCCAAGGACACCCAGTCGGCTGAGATCTGGACCCGGCTGTTCACGGAGGCGGGCGTCAGCGCCGACCAGGCCGACGTGGGCAGCGAGGAGCACGCCGCCGAGGTCGGCACCGGTGGAGCGCGAATCGCTTTCTACGGCAAGAAGAACTGGTGGTGCCGCGGGGGCGACGCGGAGGCGATGCCCGTGGGCGAGCCCGGAGGCCCGGACAGCGAGCTCTTCTATCTCTTCCCCGACGTCGAGCACGACCCGGCGTTTGGAGCCCACTGCCACCAGAACTGCGACTGCGGGCGGTTCCTCGAGATCGGCAACTCCGTCTTCATGGAGTACCAGCGGACCGAGACCGGCTTCGCGCCGCTCCCCCGCAAGAACGTCGACTACGGCGGTGGCCTGGCTCGCATCGCCGCCGCCTCCGTCGACACCTCTGACGTGTTCCGCATCAACCTGCTCTGGCCGATCATCGAGAAGCTGGAGGAGCTGTCCGGCAGGTCCTATGACGACGAGATCGTCGCGATGCGGGTCATCGCCGACCACCTGCGCGGCGCGACGTTCCTCGCCGTCGACGGGGTCCGTCCCGGCAACAAGTCGCAGGGCTACGTCATGCGCCGGCTCATCCGGCGGGCCGTGCGCTTCGCTTTCGACCTCGGGCTCGAGGAGAACTTCTTCCCGCGGATCATTCCCACCATCTCTGGGATCTACGAGGTGCACTACCCCGAGGTCGGCGAGCATGCCGCCTACGTCGTGGCGGTGATGGCCAAGGAGGAGAAGGCCTTCCGGCGCACGTTGCGCAAGGGCATCAAGCAGCTCAAGGGCTACGCCAAGGACGGGGTGACCGGTGCCGAGCTGTTCGTCCTCTACGACACGTTCGGCTTCCCGGTCGAGCTCAGCACCGAGGAGGCGCACCGCACGGGCATCTCGGTGAGCGATTCGTGGCGGGAGGAGTTCGACGCGCACATGGCCGAGCAGCGGGCGCGCTCGCAGCAGGCGACGCACCTCGGGGTCTGAGTCACCCCACGAAGTTCTCCGCTCCGCTCCGATACTTCGCGGGAACCCCGATTAGTTGTAGCCGGCCAGTCGCGCGGTGACGCCATCCACAGCGCGGCGGACGTCGAGCGGCATGCCGTGGAGGATGGCGGACGCTCGGGTCGACTGCCAGGGCACGCCGACGAACCGGATCGCCGGGTCGCCGGCTGCGGCTCCGCTCGGGTCGAGCACGGGCACGCCGTATGCGTCCGTCTCCACCTCCGGAAGCCACCGGTAGTCCCCGCCGAACCCGGTGCACCAGACGACCGTCGTGATGCCCTCCCGGTCGAGGTCGAGCGTTGGTCGCGCCGGCGCGTCGACCGGGCCGCGTCCGTCGTCCGGCTCCGCACCCGGCGCGTCGATTCCGGCCGCCGCGATGTAGTCGTCGGCGATCCTCTCCAGCTCCGCCGAGACCTTGTCGCCGAAGGCGACGAAGTCGGCGACGTCTCCGACGAAGCCGAGCCGTGTCCCGTCGACCTCGGCCAGGCGGCCCAGCAGGTTGACCCCCATCCGGCCGAGCTTGGGGATGCCGAGGCCGCGGCCGTTGGAGGCGATGAGCGGCGTGGCCATTCGCATCGCCGCGGGGTCCGGCAGCGCGTCGGGCGGCGTTGCCCACCAGCCCGCCGCCACGTGCCAGTCGAGCAGCGGCCGGCCGCGGTAGCGCGCGCGGTACCGGCCGATCCGGCTCGTCGACCACCACACCTCGCGGCCGCTCAGCACGAGGTCCTCGGCGATCTGAGCGCCGGACTGGCCGCCACCGACGACGAGCACGGCTCCGTCCGGCAGCGCTGCGGGGCTTCGGTACTGGTCCGCCATCACGGCGCAGATGTGAGGGGCGAGGTTGGCGGCCATCGTGGGGAGGAGGGCGACGTTCTTGGGGCCACTCGCCACGACGAGCGTCCGGGTCTCCAGCTCCTCCTCCGGCGTCGTGAGCCGCAGGACGTCGCCGACCCGGCGAGCCGCGGTCACGGTGGTGCCGGTCCGGACCGGCAGGCGTTCGGCACGCTGCGCGAGGATGGCCACGGTCTCGTCCCGGGTCGAGTACTCCAGCGGGCCTACGTCCCCCAGCACGGCGTTCATCGATCCCGGCGTGTTGAGGCGGAAGCTGTCCCAGCGCTGGGTCGACCAGGTGTTGCCGATCACGCCCCGCTCGAGGACCACATGGTCCACCCCGGCCTCGGCCAGGGACCGGCTGGTGGTGATGCCGGCCGCGCCGGCGCCCACCACGGCGCAGTCGTAGCTCACCGTCCCAGCATCCTCCGCCCGGGACGGCCGATGCGGGCATTCGTGCGGTCCGGCGGCGGAACGGTCAACAGGAACGATTGGATTCAGACGCCGTTTCCGGGCGGTTCCGGCTCGTGGTTCCTGTCGATCGGCACCGCTTTCTCGGGATGCGACCGCTGAGGTGTGGCGGGTGCCGGCCGGGGGCATACCTGCGAGCATGACCGACCAATCACAGGGCAACGCCGACGACCAGCAGGCCGGCTCCGAGCAGCCGGACCGACCGACTCGTGAGGGTGACGTGACCCAGACGGAGCACCCGACCGGTGAGGACCAAGCCGCGGAGAACGCCGAGACCGAGCTGCCGGGCTGACTCTGGACCGGGTGATCGCGCCGACCGCCACGTCGTGACACGCTGGGCGGATGCCGAAGACGACGAAGAGCGGCAAGGCCAAGAAGGCCGAGCTGCCGAGCACCCTCCAGCGTTCGGGACGCAAGGCGCAGCAGACCTTCGCGGAGACCTACGACTCGGCGATGGGTCAGTACGACGACGAGCGGCGGTCCTACCAGACCGCGTTCGCGTCGCTGAAGCACACCCACGAGAAGGTCGGCGACCACTGGGAGCCAAAGAAGGAGTACGGCCCGTCCGACGCGCGGGCCGAGGAGGACCGGCCTCAGGGCTCCTCCACGCCGACGGCCGGGGGCGTCGACGCCAACGCCTCGAAGCAGCACTTGTACGAGCTGGCGACCCGGCTCGCCGTGAAGGGCCGCTCGCGGATGACCAAGGCGGAGCTCGTCGAGGCTCTTCAGAAGGCCAACAACCGGGCGACGGCCAAGGCGCGGGCCTGAGGCCCGTCGGTCACACCGTCGCCGTGCTGCGCGGCCTCTGCTTGATGCCGAAGTAGGCGAACACCAGGGCGCCAGCCGCGACGACGACGAGCAGAGCGAGCCCGAACCCGTAGCCCGGGAACACCTTCTCGTACGTCGCGCCCATCACCAGCGGCGGGAAGTAGCCGCCCAGTCCCCCGGCCGCGCCGACGATGCCCGTGACAGCGCCGACGCGCTCCGGCGGGGCCTGTTGAGCCAGCCAGGTGAAGACGCCGCCCATGCCCAACCCGAGCGCGAAGGAGAGCGCCACGAAGGTGATCCCGGCGGGGAGCTCCAGCGGCGGCTGGAAGGCGACGATGGCGGCCATGATCGCCGTGCCCGCCAACGAGATCCCGACGACGTTCCGCGGCCCGATCCGGTCCGAAAGGATGCCGCCGAGCGGACGCGCGACGACCGCGGCGATGGCGAAGCCCGCCGTCCGGGTGCCGGCGGCGGTGAGGTCGAAGGCGTAGATGTCCTTGAGGTACGTGGGTAGGTAGGTCGTGAAGGCGACGAAGCCGCCGAACGTCACGGCGTAGAGGAACGCCATCTGCCAGGTCACTGGCAGCTTCATCGCCGCCCGGAGCTTCGGCACCACGGGGTCGGTGTTCGGCTTCCACACGGGGGAGTTGCGCATCCCGAACCAGCAGATCGCCGCCACAGCGACCAGTGCAACCGCGATGATGACGTGCGTCATCGTGTAGCCGAACCACGTCACGAACCGGGGCGTGAAGAACGACGAGAGGGCGGTGCCGCCCATTCCGGCGCCGAAGACGCCGGTCGCGAAACCGCGCCGGTCGGCCTGGTACCAGGCATTGACGAACGGCACACCCACGGCGAACGTCGTTCCCGCAATGCCGAGGAAGAAGCCGAAGATCAGCAGCAGCGCGTACGACTTGGCGTTCCCCGCAACGGCGACGAGCAGGACGAACGGAACGGCGATCAGGGTCAGCACCGGCATCATGAGGCGACCGCCGAAGCGGTCGGTCAGCGCGCCGGTGAGGATCCGGCCGAGCGACCCGACCAGCACCGGCGTCGCGACGAGCAACGACTTCTGCGTGCCGTCGAGGTGCAGCTCTTCCGTGTAGCGCACCGCGAGGGGGGCGATCATGTTCCAGGCCCAGAAGGTGATGGCGAAGGCCATGGTCGCCAAGGCGAGGTTCCGGGTCTGGCCGCGCAGGTCGACGGCAGCGGATGCGGCGGGGCCGGGTGTGCTCATGGCGCGCTCCTCGGTGCCGGTCGCCGGTCAGCGACGGGGGTCACGATCACGGGTTCCCACCGGGCTCCACCCAGCGCGGTTCGGGCGGGCACCGGCAACACTGTCGCGGCTGCGGTAGACGATGTAAGGACGGAAGAGGTAGTGCAGCGGCGCGGTGAAGGCATGGACCAGGCGCGAGAAGGGCCACAGCGCGAACAGGGCCATTCCCATCAGGGTGTGCAGCTTGAACTGCAGCGGCGCCTCCGCCATCGCCTCGACGTCCGGCCGCAGCACGAAGTTCGAGCGGAACCACGGTGAGACGGTCTCGCGATAGTTGTGAGCCTCGGAGCCGGCGCCGACGCTGACCAGCGTCGTCCAGAGCCCGAGGACGATGGCGCCGACGAGCAGGACGTACATGAGCTTGTCGTTCCGGGTGGTCGCCATGAACACCGGGCCGGTGCGCCGCCGCCGGTAGACGAGGATGAGGATGCCGACGAGGGTGCAGACGCCGGCGATCCCTCCGAAGAGCAGGGCGTTGAAGTGGTAGAGCCCTTCGCTGATGCCCAGTGCCTCGGTCCACGACTCCGGAACCACGAGTCCGCCGATGTGACCGACGAGCACCAGCAGGATGCCGAAGTGGAACAGCGGGGAGCCGATGCGCAGCAGCCGCGACTCGTAGAGCTGTGACGAGCGCGTCGTCCAGCCGAACTTGTCGTAGCGGTACCGCCAGATGGTGCCGCCCACGAGGACGGCGATCGTGAGGTACGGAAGCACGCCCCACAGCACGACGTCCATCAGGCCCTCCCCACCAGCTCGACCGACGGACCCGCTGCGCCGGCCATGGCCTGGACCGCGGCGCGGTCGGCCGGCGACTCGCCGGGAAGCCCGGCGCAGACCGCGACGAGCGCCGCCGCATACGGACTGTCCTTCTCCTGTAAGCCGATTCGCATGAGCTCCAAGCTCGGCCGGTATGCCTGCAGCAGCTCCCGTCCGGCTTCCGGGTCTACTCGGGCCGCGAACTCGAGGACCATCGGCAGATAGTCGGGCAGCTCACCGTGCGTGTCGACGAGGAAGCCACCAGCGCGGTAGGCCGCCTTGAACCGGCCCAGCACCTCGCCCCGGCGCCGGGTGTCGCCGTCGGTCCAGTACGAGAGGTAGAGCGTCTGCTTGCGGCTGAGGTCGAAGACGTCGACGTAGGCGCGTTGCAGCTCCGCGAGCGGCGTGCGGGCCAGGTGGTCGACGAGACCGGACAGCGCCAGGGCGGCAGGCGTCGACGGCTGCTCGGCCAGGGCGGCCGCCAGCTGCGGAAGCCGCTCGACCAGCTCGGGCGTCGGGTAGTCGAGACACCACGCCGCGACGAGGTGGACGACACGGGCGTCCGCATCGCGCGATCGGCGCCTCACGCCTCACTCCGCTCTCCGGCGCGGTCGTCCGGACGGGCGGGGAACATGCCCGGCGGGGCGCCGTTCCCGTCCCAGTTCAGGAGGTTCACCCGCCCGCGCAGCTGCTCGGACGACGTCGGCGAGTCCGTGGTCTGACGCTGCTTCAACGCGTTGAACGTCTCCACCGCCACCGGCGCGGGACGGCCACTGGCCTCGCCGAACGGACCGGAGTCGTACATGCCGGGTCCTTCGTCGTAGTCGAGCGAGCAACCGAGCTCCTCCAGCTCGTGGGCCCGCTCGACGTGCGCCGTCGGGATGACGTAGCGCTCCGCGTACTTGGCGATGGCCATGAGCCGGTACATCGCGTACATCGACTCCTCGGTGAGGCCCACGGAGGCGGGGATCGACGCGTCGGTGTCGCGCCCGAGCGTCACGTCGCGCATGTATGCCCGCATGGCCGCCAGCTTGCGCAGCACCCCGGTGACGACATCGGTGCGTCCGGCGGTGAAGAGCTCGGCGAGGTACTCGACGGGGATGCGAAGAGCGTCGATGGCGCCGAACAAGGTTGCCTGGTCCTCCGCGTCATGGCCCTGGGAGGACAGCACGTCGACAACCGGCGACAGCGGCGGGACGTACCAGACCATCGGCATGGTGCGGTACTCGGGGTGGAGCGGCAGGGCCACGCGGTAGCGCTTGGCCAGCGCGTACACCGGCGAGCGGCGGGCGGCGTCGAGCCAGTCCGCGGGGATGCCGTCGGCCCGCGCCTGGGCGACCACGGCCGGGTCCTCCGGGTCGAGGAGCAGGTCCAGCTGTGCCTCGTAGAGGTCGGCCGGGTCCGGCGTGGTCGCCGCCTCGGTGACGCGGTCGGCGTCGTAGAGGAACAGCCCGAGGTAGCGGAGCCGGCCGACGCAGGTCTCCGAGCACACCGTGGGCAGCCCGACCTCGACGCGGGGGTAGCAGAACGTGCACTTCTCGGCCTTGCCGGACTTGTGGTTGAAGTAGATCTTCTTGTACGGGCAGCCGGTGATGCACTGCCGCCAGCCGCGGCACCGGTCCTGGTCGACGAGGACGATCCCGTCCTCCGCGCGCTTGTAGATCGCCCCGGACGGACACGAGGCCATGCACGACGGGTTGAGGCAGTGCTCGCAGATCCGGGGCAGGTAGAACATGAAGGTCTTCTCGAGCTCGAACCGGACCTTGTCCTCGGACTCGCGACGCACCTTCTCCACGAGCGGGTCGAGGTGACCGAGCTCGCTGGAACCGCCGAGGTCGTCGTCCCAGTTGGCCGACCAGGTGACCTTGGTGTCCTCACCGGTGATGAGCGACTTCGGCCGCGCAACGGGGAAGTCGTCGCCGAGCGGTGCTTCGACAAGGTTCTGGTAGTCGTAGGTCCACGGCTCGTAGTAGTCACTGAGCTCGGGCTGGACCGGGCTGGCGAAGATGCCGAACAGCTTGCTGACCCGGCCCCCGGCCTTGAGGGTGAGGTTGCCACGGCGGTTGAGCGTCCAGCCGCCACGCCACTGCTCCTGGTCCTCGTAGCGACGCGGATACCCTTGCCCCGGGCGGGTTTCCACGTTGTTGAACCACACATACTCGGTGCCCGCGCGGTTGGTCCACGCCTGCTTGCAGGTGACGGAGCAGGTGTGGCAGCCGATGCACTTGTCGAGGTTCATCACCATCGCCATCTGAGCCATGACGCGCATCAGTACGTCACCTCCTGCGAGCGCTTGCGGATCGTCGAGACCATGTCGCGCTGGTTCCCGGTCGGCCCGAGGTAGTTGAACGTGTAGGACAGCTGCGCGTACCCGCCGATGAGGTGCGTGGGCTTCACCAGCAGCCGGGTCACCGAGTTGTGGATGCCGCCCCGGCGCCCCGTCGCCTCCGACTTCGGGACGTCGATGGTGCGCTCCTGCACGTGGTAGACGTAGACGACTCCGCTCGGCATCCGGTGGGACACGATCGCCCGGGCGACGAGCACGCCGTTGGCGTTGACGCACTCGACCCAGTCGTTGTCGTGGACGTCGATCGCGGCCGCGTCCTGAGGACTCATCCAGACGGTCGGTCCGCCCCGGGACAGCGACAGCATCAGCAGGTTGTCCTGGTACTCCGAGTGGATCGACCACTTGGAGTGTGGCGTGAGGTACCGGACCGTCACCTGTGCGCCGTCCGGACCCACCGTCGGCTCCCCGAAGAGCCGATGCATGTCCAGCGGCGGCCGGAAGATCGGCAGCCCCTCCCCCACGTCGAGCATCCAGTCGTGGTCGAGGTAGAAGTGCATGCGCCCGGTGAGGGTGTGGAACGGCTTCAGCCGTTCGATGTTGACGGTGAACGGTGCATACCGACGTCCGCCGGTCTCCGACCCCGACCACTCGGGTGAGGTGATGACGGGCACCGGCGCGACCTGGGTGTCGGCGAACGAGATCCGCTTCTCCTCGGATCCCTCGGCGAGATCGACCAGGCGCTTGCCGACGCGTTCCTCCAGCGTGCGGAACCCCTGAACGGCGAGATGACCGTTGGTCGTGCCCGAGAAGGTGAGGATCGCGTCGGCCAGCTTCGTGTCGGTGTCGATGGCCGGCCGCCCGTCGCCGGCTCCGCCGAGCATGACGCCGTTCTTCGCCGCCAGCCGTCCGACCTCCTCCTCGAGGCGGTAGGTGACGTTTTTCACCGTGAACCCCAGCGAGTC
>Ga0307319_10000503_pt1 | contig 11931 bp, 8 predicted proteins | sample ER_DNA_368_FD_194491 | JGI IMG/M metagenome (GOLD analysis project Ga0307319, IMG submission 194491) | Bulk soil microbial communities from the East River watershed near Crested Butte, Colorado, United States - ER_DNA_368 | ecosystem: Environmental > Terrestrial > Soil > Floodplain | place: USA...
GCTCGAGCAGGAAGCCGGGCAGCGGGACCGGGTCGTGGCGCTCGAGCGGCTCGCCGGCCCAGACCCGGGGGCCGGTCACGCTCGTGGCGGTCATCGGACGACCTCCGCCTGGCGCCGGGTGGCCGGGGTGGGGGCGCGGAACGGGACCAGCGAGGCGGCCATCGGGGTGAACCAGTGGCCGGCCTCGCAGCCGGTCTTGACGTGCTCGACCGGGCCGTCGGTGGACGGCCAGGTCCAGCGGTCGTACACCCAGGCCGGGGCCTGGCAGGTCGGGTCGGGGCAGGCGACGATGTCCATGGTGGGCTCCTCTCGGAGTCGGTGACCTGGCCGGGACGCTATCCGGGCAGCGTTTCCCGACCGTTTCCCCGTCGTGTTCGCGGCGTGGTTCGCGGTAAGGTGCCCACAGGCAAGGGGCAGGGGCGACGATGGTGCAGGAGCTTCGCGTCCGTGTGCTCGGGGCGACCGAGCTGGCCGTGGACGGGCGCCCGCTGGTCGGGCTGGCATCGGCCAAGGCGACGGCGCTGCTCGTCTACCTGGCGGTGACGGGGACGACGCAGTCGCGCTCGACCCTGGCCGGGCTGCTCTGGAGCGACCTGCCCGAGGCGACGGCCCGGGCGAACCTGCGCCTGGCCCTGACCAAGCTTCGCCGGGCCCTGCCGGCGCAGCTGCTGGTGACCAGGCAGACGGTGGCGCTGGACGCGGCCCGGCGGGTCTGGGTCGACGCGGTCGAGGTGGAGCGGCTGGCCGCCGGCAAGCCGGAGGGCGAGGAGCTGCTGGCCGCCGCCCGGCTCTGCCGCGGGGAATTCCTGAGCGGCTTCGAGGCGCCGGGAGCCGAGCTGTTCGACGAGTGGGTGCTGGGCCGCCGGGCCGCCTCCCGAGCCGACCAGCTGGTCCTGCTGGAGCGGGCCGTCCAGGACGCCCGCGAGCGCCGCGACACCGCCGCCGGGGTCGAGGTCGCCCGCCGCATGCTGGAGCTGGAGCCGTTGCACGAGGAGGCCCACCGGGCCCTGATGTGGTTCCTGGCCACCGGGGGCCAGCGGGGCGCGGCCCTGGCCCAGTTCGAGACCTGCCGCTACCTGCTCCGCGAGGAGCTCGGCCTGGACCCGTCGCCAGCCACCGTCACGCTCCGCGACCAGATCACCCACACCGGCGGCTTCACCGACCTCCCCCTGCCCCCGGTCGCGGCGGACAACCGGGCACCTGAGGGGGCGCCGGGGCCGTTGACGGCGTTGATCGGGCGGGAGGAGGAGCTGGCCCGGCTGCACGTGCTGCTGGACGATCCCGCGTGCCGGCTGGTCACACTGGTGGGGCCGGGAGGGATCGGCAAGACGCGGCTGGCGCTGGAGGCGGGGGCGAGCCGCCGGGAGCGGCATCGGGACGGGGTGGTGACGGTGTCGTTCGCCGGGACCAGCCCGGCGCGGCCGGAGGAGGCGGCCGACCTGGTGGTGACCAACCTGGCCGCCGCCCTCGGGGTGTCCCTGGCGGTGCCCCGGGACCCGAGGGAGCTGCTGGCCGACGCCCTGGCCGGGCGCGAGCTGCTGCTGGTCCTGGACAACCTGGAGCGGCTCCGCGACGCCGCCGGGGTGCTGGCCGAACTGCTCGGCCGGGCGCCCGGGGTGCAGATCCTGGGGACCTCACGGCGGAGGCTCGGGCTCGGCGTCGAGTGGCTGGTCGAGGTGCCCGGCCTGCCCTACCCGCCGCCGGAGGCGGAGGCGGAGGCGGCCGGCTACCCGGCCGTCCAGTTGTTCGAGGACCGGGCCCGGCTGCTCCGGCCCGGGTTCCGGCCGGCCACTGACCTGGCCGCCGTGGGGCGGGTCTGCCGGCTGGTGGCCGGGATGCCGCTGGCCATCGAGCTGGCCGCCCGCTGGGTTCGCTCGGCCTCCCCGGCAGCCATCGCCGACCGCCTGGCCACCGGGGGCGACCTGCTGGCGACGACCGCCCCCGACGTGGAGCCGCGCCACCGCAGCATCCGCTCGGTGATCGACTGGTCCTGGGAGCTGCTGGGCGACGGCGAGCGCCAGGCCCTGCGCCGCCTCTCGGTCATGCGTGGCGGCTTCGACCTGGACGCGGCCGCCGCCGTGGCCGACGCCAGCCTGCCGCAGCTGGCCGGCCTGGTCGACCACTCCCTGGTCGAGCTGGGCGAGGACGGCCGCTACGGCATGCACGAGCTGCTGCGCCAGTACGCCGCCCAGCGCCTGGCCACCGACCCGGCCGAGCAGGCCGAGACGCGGCGCCGCCACGCCGCCTGGTTCTCCGGCCTGCTCCCCGACCCGGCCCAGCCGCTGGCGGGCGGCGCCGAGCCCGACGCCGACGTGGAGAACCTCCGCGCCGCCACCGACTGGCTCATCCAGCAGGGCGACCCGTCCGAGCTCGACCGCCACCTCACCCGGCTGTGGCAGCTCTACCGGCGCCGCGGCTGGTTCCGGGAGGCCCAGGCCGCCCTCGGGGCCGCGCTGCGGCGCCGCGAGGTCCCGCTGCCGCTCCAGGCCCACTGGCACCGCCTCCTGGCCGAGGCGCACGTGCAGCTGGGCGAGATGCGCCAGGCCCGGGACCACTTCGAGCGGACCCTGGCCCTGCTCGGCACCCCGCTGCCGTCGTCCAGGCCCGGCTGGTCGGACGTGCTGGCCAGCCAGGCGCTGCAGCGGCCGCTGCGGCGGCTGCGGCCGGGGAGCAGGGTGGCGCGGAGCGAGGCCCGGCGCCGCTGGGCGGCCGAGCCGGCCACCGTCTGCTGGCAGCTCCAGGAGGCCTGCTGGATGCTGGAGGACCAGACGCCGCTGATCCCGCTGGCCCTCTGGGCGGTCAACCTGTCCGAGCGGTCCGGGCGGCCCGACCTCCTGATGATGAACCAGGCGGGCCTGGGGAACTCACTCACCGCGGCCGGGCTGCGCCAGCTGGCCCGCTCCTACGTCCGCGCCGCCGTGGCCGCCGCCGACCGGTCCAGCGACCCGGTGGCCATCTCCTGGACCTACATCGTGGCCACTCTGCACTGGCTGGCCGTCGGCGACTGGGCGGCGATCGATGCCGGGCTGCCCCGGGCGCTGGAGGTGGCGACCGGGGCCCGGCTGCACCGGGTCGTGGACCAGGTGGTCCTGCTCGCCGGCATCGGCCGGTACCTGACCGGCCGCTTCGAGGAGGCCGCGGCCATGGGCGTCGACGGCCGGGCAGCCGCCCGTGACCGCCGTGACCCGATGGCGCAGCTCTGGGGGCTCCTGGTGCTGGCCGAGGCGCGGCTGCGCACCGACCCCGGCGACCCGGCCCTGGCCGGCGCCCTGGAGGAGGGGGAGGGCCTGCTGGGCGGAGGGATCCCCACGGTCGACGTCGTCCGCTTCCACGTGGCCGCGGCTCGCCACCACCTGGCCGCCGGGCGGGCGGAGGAGACCTGGGGGTCGATCCGGGCCGCCGCCGTCCTGGCCGGCCCCGAGCCCTCGTTCCACCCCTACACCATCGAGGCCCACGCCGGCATCCCCGAGGTCTGCCAGGCCCTGCTGCGAGGCGGCGGGTGGCCAGGCGTCGACCCGGCCGAGGTCCGGGCGGCGGCGGCCACCGGCCTGCGCCGCCTGGAGCGCTACAGCCGCGCCTTCCCCATGGCCCGGCCCCGGGCCCGGCTCTGCCTCGGCTCCTGGCAGGAGCTGGAGGGTCACCGGCGCCAGGCGGTCCGGTCCTGGTCCGGCGCCGTCCAGGCGGCCGAGCGGCTGGCCATGCCCTGGGAGCTGGCCAGCGGCCAGCGCGAGCTGGGCCACCACCTCGCCCCGGGCGAGCGGGGCCCGGGCGGGCTGGACCGGGACGCCCTCCTGGAGCGCGCCGCCGCCGGGTTCGAGGCCATGGGCTGCCGCGTCGACGCCGAGGCCGAGGCCGCCCGCGGCCTGGCCGGGCGGCCAGGCGGCTGAACACTCAGGCGAACCGGAAGCGGGTGACGTCGGTCGGGAACGCGCTCCAGGCCCTGGCCCGTTCCGGGCGCAGCACCCAGACCCCGGCGGCGTACGCCCCCGGAGGCGGGCCGTAGCCGTACTTCGCCGTGGACGCCGCCACCAGCCGGTCGGCCAGCTCGGGCGGCGGCACCTCCCGTCGCATCGACCCCTCCAGGATCACCGCGGCCATGGTGTCCTCCAGGTGGACCACCACCCGCTGGTCGTGCTCCAGGTTGCGCTGGTGCAGGGTCGCCGGGCTGGCCCCGTACCACCAGGCGTCGTCCAGCCACAGGCCGTCGACCGGGACCACGTGGGCCCGGCCGTCGCGGCGGACGGTGACCAGCCAGTAGCGGGGCGCCTGCTCCAGCCGTCGGCGCACCGCCACCCAGTCCATGGTCGTGGTCGCCGTGCCGTACCCATCGGGAAGGTCCATCGGCACGGCGGTCGACGGCGCCGCGGCCGCGGTCGACCGCGGCGCGGGGGCGTCTCGGGGCGAGGTGCATCGGTCCCTCCTCGGGCCGGTACACCTCCAGCCGGGCCGCGGTTCCAGTGGCGGGGGTCGCGTAGCCTGGTCCGGTGGAGGGGGAGGTTGGCATGGCGGGTGTGGTCGAGTCGGTGAACGTCGGGACCCCGAGGGAGGTCCGCTGGCGGGGGCAGACGGTGACCACCGCGATCTGGAAGTCGCCCGTGCAGGGGCGGGTGAGGGTCCGCGGGGTCAACGTCGACGGGGACCGGCAGGCCAACCTGGAGGTCCACGGCGGGGTCGACAAGGCGCTGTACGCCTACGCCGCCGAGGACCAGGAGTGGTGGAGCGGGCAGCTCGGCCGCGAGGTCCCGCCGGGGAGCTTCGGGGAGAACCTGACCCTGCGCGGCATCGACGTCAGCGGCGCCCTGGTCGGCGAGCGCTGGCTGGTCGGCGGGACCCTGCTCGAGGTCTCCCAGCCGCGCATCCCCTGCTTCAAGCTGGGCATCCGCATGGGCAGCCAGCGGTTCCCGCGCTGGTTCGCGGCCGCCGGCCGGCCCGGCGCCTACCTCCGCATCCGCTCCGAGGGCGAGGTCGCCGCCGGCGACCCGGTGGAGGTCGTCCACCGCCCCGGCCACGGCCTCACCGTGGCCGAGGTGTCGCGCATCTACCACGACGACCACGCCGCCGCGGCGCGGCTGCTGGAGGTCCCGGAGCTGGCCGACAGCTGGAGGCAGTGGGCGCGGCGGTTCGCCACCGCCGCCGCCGGCGGGACCTGACGCGCCGGCGGGCCTGGCCAGCGGCGGCCGGCGTCGCCACAATCCCGTGCATGGGTCAGCAGGCCAGCCTCAGGGTGCAGGTGCTGGGCGTGCTCGCCGTCGCCTTGGACGGCCGCGAGGTGCCGCCCCACGAGCTGGCCAGCCGCAAGGGCCGCACCCTGCTGAAGCTGCTGCTGGCCAGGCGGGGCGAGGTCGTGCCGGCCGACGTGCTGGTGGAGGCCCTGTGGGCCGGGCGGCCGCCCGCCGACCCCGACGGCAACCTGGCCACGCTGGTCAGCCGGCTGCGGGCCGTGCTCGGACCGGAGGTGATCGCCGGCGACCGCCACGGCTGGCGGTTCGTGGCCGGGGCGCGGGTCGAGGTCGACCTTGAGGAGGCGGAGCGGCTGGCCGGCGAGGCCGAGGCGCGGCTGGCCGGTGAGCCGGCCCTGGCCCTGGCCGCCGCCGAGCGCGCCCTGGCCCTGCTCGGGCGCGGGCCGTTCCTGGCCGACGAGCCCGACGCCGACTGGGCCCTGCCGGCCCGGCGCGAGACCGAACGGCTGGCCGCCGGGGTCAGGCACCTCGGCTGGGACGCCGCCCTGGCCCTGGGCGACCACGCCCGGGCCCTGGCCCACGCCGAGGCCGCGGCCGCCGCCGACCCCCTGGACGAGTCGGCCTGGCGGGCCGTGATGCTCGCCCACGCCAGCGCCGGCGAGCCCGCCGCCGCCCTGGCCGCCTACGAGCGCCTGCGCCAGACCCTGGCCGAGGAGCTCGGCACCGACCCTTCGACCGAGAGCCGCACCATCCACCTGGCCATCCTCCGCGGCGCCGACCCGGAAGGGTCGCGCCCCGAGCTGTCCACAGCCCCGGCCGGGGCCGGGACGGGCGGGGTGGACGCCGGGTTCGTGGGGCGGGAGGCGGAGCTGGCCGACCTGTCCCGGGCCTGGGAGGCGGCGGTGGCCAGGCGGCCGCGGCTGGTGCTGGTCGCCGGGGAGGCCGGGATCGGCAAGACCCGGCTGGTGGGGGCGCTGGCCGAGCTGGCCGCGGCCACCGGGGGGCTGGTCGTGCAGGCCCGCTGCTACGAGGCGGAGCGGTCGCTGTTCCTCCAGCCGCTGGCCGAGGCGGTACGGGCGGCCGCCCTGGCCCTGCCGCCGGCCCGGCTGGCCGCGGCCGCCGGGGAGTCCGCCGGGACCCTGGCCGAGCTGGTGCCGGAGCTGCGGCGGCTGCTGGACCTGCCCGGCTACGAGCGGGCTCCGGCCGAGCTGGAGCGGCGGCGGTCGTTCGAGGCCGTCGCCGCCTTCGTCCGCGGCCTGGCCGCCCAGCAGCCGCTGCTGCTGGCCGTCGACGACCTGCACCAGGCCGGGGCGTCCACCCTGGAGCTGCTCCACTTCCTGCTGGGCCGTCTGGCCGGCGACCGCCTGCTGCTGGTGGCCACCGTCCGGGCCGAGGAGGGCGCCGACGCCCTGGCCGCCCTGGCCGACGTGGGCCGGGTGCTGGAGCTGGGTCCCCTGCCGGCGGCCGCCGTGGTCGAGCTGGCCGGCCGCTTCGGCGTGGCCGACCTGGCCGGCCCGGTGCTGGAGCGGGCCCGGGGCCACACCCTGTTCACGGTGGAGAGCCTGCGGGCGGCGGCCGAGGGCGGCCGCGACCGGGCCGCCGTCCCGGCGTCGCTCCGCGACGCGGTCCTGACCCGGGCCCGGCGGGCCGGTCCGGAGGTCGAGGCCCTGCTGCGGGCGGCGGTGGTGGTCGGGGCCGCCTTCGACCTCGAGGTGGTGGCCGCCCTGCTGGAGCTGCCGGTCGAGGAGGCGGCCGCCCGGGCCGAGCGGGCCATGGCCGCCCGGCTGCTGGTCGAGGACGACACCGGGGCCGGCTACCGGTTCGCCAACAACCTGGTCCGCGAGGTCCTGTACCAGACCAGCCCGCGGCCGACCCGGGTCAGCCGCCACCGGCGCCTGGCCGCCATGCTCGCCGACCGGCCCGAGGCGGCCGCCGGTCACGCTGCCGCCACCGGCGACTGGGCGGCCGCGGCCCGGGCCTGGATGGCGGCCGCGGCTGCCGCCGCCGGCTTCTACGCCAACCGCGACGCCGAGCGCCTGCTCGGCCAGGCCGTGGACGCGGCCGCCAGGGCCGGCGACCCGGCCCTGGCGGCCGGGGCCCGCCTGGACCGGGGCCGGGTCCTGGTCGCCCTGGGCGACTACCCGGCCGCCTTCGCCGACCAGGAGCAGGCCCTGCGCCTGGCCGTCGAGGGCGGCCAGGACGGGCTGGAGGCGGCCGCCCTGGAGCAGCTCGGCTGGACCGCCTACTACGGCCGCGACCACCAGGCCGCCTCCGAGCTGAGCCCGCAGGCCCGGGAGCTGGCCGAGCGGGCGGTGGCGGCCCGCCGGGCCCGGCCGACGGCGCTGCTGCTGGCCGCCCGCATGCGCCACGCCGAGGGGGACCTGGCCGGGGCCAGGGAGGCCTTCGACGCCGTGCTCGCCGCCCCCGACCCGGCCACCCAGGCGGCCGGCCCGGCCTACCTGGGCTTCCTGCTGGAGCACAGCGACCGGTTCGCCGAGGCCCGCCGGCTGCTGGACCGCAGCATCGAGGCCTGCCGGGCCGCCGGGCTGTTCCGGCCCATGCTCACCTCGTGCTTCGCGGCCGCCCTGGCCTGCGGCAACCTGGGCGACCTGGGGGGCGCGCTGGACCGCCTGGCCGCGCTGGAGCGCCTGCTGGCCGACGTCGAGGACCGCTTCTACCACGCCCGGGCGGCCACCGCCGGCTCCTGGCTCTGGCGCGAGCTGGGCGATCCGGGCCGGGCCCGGGCCCTGGCCGAGCAGGCCGTGGAGCTGCTCGGTCCGGCCACCACCGGCACCCATCCCGGCCTGCACGCCCAGCTCGCCCTGGCCGAGTGCGCCCTGCTGGCCGGCGACCAGGGCGAGGCGGCCGCCCTGCTGGAGCGGGCCGGCGGCCAGCTGGAGCGGCCGTTCGGCTACCGCTGGCGGGTCGAGCTGCGCCACGCCGAGCTGTCCAGCCGCCTCGACCCGCCGGCCGCCGAGGGCCTGCTGGGACTGGCCCGGACCTACGGCTCGACCAAGTACCAGGCCCTGGCCCTGGCCCGCCTCGGCCGCCGCCCCGAAGCCGCCGAGCTGGCGGCCGCCGCCGGCTCCGACTACCTGCTCGCCCAGGTGGCCCCGCCGGCCCAGGCCCGCGCCGCCGTCGACCGCATGGCCGCCGCCCTGCCGACCGAGCTGCGCCCGGCCTTCCTGCGGCGGGGCCACCTGGCCGGGGTCGTCGCCCGGGGTTAGCGGCGGCCGACCCCCAGCACCAGCCGGGGGGACCAGGGGAGGGTGTCGGGGGGGAGGGCGGCCACGGCCGCGATGGCCTCGCGGCGGATGGCCGCCGGGTCGTCGACCAGGCCGGCCACGCCGACGGTGGCCAGGCGGTAGTCGACGAAGGCGGCCGCGCCCGGCCAGGGGAGGTCGACGGCGACCTCGGCCACCTCGGCGCGCAGGCCGGCGCCGTCGAGCAGGGCCCGCACGGCGGCGGGGGAGCCGACCCGCTCGCCGAGCTCGTCGGCCAGCACCCCGGCGGCGCTGCGGTCGCTGCCGGCGTGGCGGGCCACCACCTCCATGACCGCCTGCTTGGGGAGGTAGGGGGCTTCGGGCCGGACCCAGGTGAGCACCCCGATCAGGGGGGCGACCCGCGCCATCTCGGCCAGCGCGGCCGCCGGGTCGGGGAAGTGGTTGACGCCGAACGCGCAGCCGGCGGCCGCGAAGGCGTCGTCGCGGAACGGCAGCCGCTCGGCGTCGCCCTGGAGGCGGGCCGCCAGCGGGTTGTGGCGCAGCTGGGCGGCCGACAGGTCGAGGGCGACGGCGACCGGCAGCAGCCGCCCCAGGGCGCCCGACCCGGCGGCCACGTCCAGCACCGGCCCGCCGGCCTCGGCCAGGGCCCGGGCCAGGGGCCGGGCCAGGTAGGAGTAGACGAGCCGGTCGGCGCTGCGCGCGAAGGAGGCCGCGGACGCGTCGTAGGCCTCGGCGAACAGCCGCCTGGCGCGGCGGGCGTCGGTCACGAAGGCGCCCACACCTCCAGGGCGTCCTGGGCCCGTGCCGTCCACCAGGCCAGGTCGGCGGCTTCGCGGGCCCGGATGGCCGGGTCGGGGTGGCCGCTGGCGTGCAGGGCCTTGTCCCAGCCGAGCTGGACCAGACCGCCCAGCAGGGCCAGGCGCAGGGCGTCCTCGTCGTGGCGCCCACCCTCGGCGGCCCGGAAGTCGTCGAGCACCTGCTCGCGGGTGGCGTCGATGCGGCTCCAGTTGATGGCCAGGTACCAGGCGGCCTCGACCGCCGGGGGCGCCCAGCCGGTCTGGGTGCCCCAGTCCAGCATCACCACCCGGTCCTCCAGGAAGCCCAGGTTGCCGAGCTTGAGGTCGCCCTGGATGAGGGTGGAGGGGAAGGCCGACAGGGCGGCCGCGAACGACTCCGGGTGCTCCAGGATGGCCAGCACCGGCTCGGCCGCCTCGGCCGGGACCACCTCGGCGAACCGCTCCCAGCCGCGGCCGATCAGCTTGGGGACCTCGTCGTCGCCGTCGCGCTCGCGCCGGGTCGTGGCCGGTGACAGGAACCGGTAGCGGTCGACCATCGAGCACAGCTGCAGCGGCGGCTCGTCCCAGAACCGGGCGTGCAGGGCCGCGGCCGCCTCCAGGACCCGCCGGCTGTCGTCGCGGGTCAGGCGGGCGTGGTCGGGGACCAGGCCGGCCGACACGTCGCGCATGATGACCACCCAGCCGCCCCCGACCTGCTCGGCCCCGAGGACGGCGTGGTCGATCACCTCCGGCACCCGGGCCAGCACGCCCGAGGACCACAGCTCGGCCGCCCGGCCGTGGTCGTGGCTGGCCCGCATGATCCAGTCGCCCCCGTCCCGGACGTGCTTGACCACCAGCGCCTCGCCGCCGGCCAGGACCACCCGCTCCAGCAGGCTGCCCGAGCGGCCGTCGGCGGCGGCCAGCGGTTCCCTCCGGACGACGTCCACCAGCAGCGATGTCATGGCCGCGACCCCCTCCTGCGCTCCAGCTCGGGGGCCAGGATCGCCCATCGGCTTGCAGCCGCCTTGCAGTGGTCAGCCGCCCCCGGGCGCGGGCTTGCGCATGTACCACTCGCGGTACTCGGCGCAGCGGCCGTCGGCGTCGAAGCGGAGCAGGAACAGGTTGTCGTACTCGTCGCGCACGGTGCCGTCGGGGTTGAAGTAGCGGCTGGAGCCCCTGGCCACCGCCTGGTCGCCGGCGACCAGCACCGGGCGGTAGCTGCCCTCGTAGGTCCCGGCGTCGTCGCGGTCCTTGATCCAGTCGGCGACGATCGCCTCCCGGCCCCGGACCGGCTCGTGGAAGGGGTCGTAGAAGTAGACGGCGTCGGTGCTGAACAGCGCCCCGATCTCCTCGGGGTCGTAGGTGCCCCAGGCCTGGCTGTAGCCGTCCAGCCAGGCCGCGACCGCCTGTGTGTCCACGGCGTCCTCCTTGATCAGCTGGCCCGCCGGCCGAGCCTACACTGAGCCGATGAGCGACCAGCCCGCCCCGAACCGCCTGATCGACGAGACCAGCCCCTACCTGCTCCAGCACGCCCACAACCCGGTCGACTGGTACCCGTGGGGGCCCGAGGCCCTGGAGCGGGCCCGGGCCGAGGACAAGCCGATCCTGCTCTCGATCGGCTACGCCGCCTGCCACTGGTGCCACGTGATGGCCCACGAGTCGTTCGAGGACGCCGAGACGGCCGCCCAGATGAACGAGCAGTTCGTCTGCGTCAAGGTCGACCGCGAGGAGCGGCCCGACCTGGACGGCATCTACATGGACGCCGTCCAGGCCATGACCGGCCACGGCGGCTGGCCGATGACGGTGTTCCTCACCCCCGAGGGCGGCCCCTTCTACGCCGGCACCTACTACCCCAGGGTCGACCGCCCGGGCATGCCCAGCTTCCGTCGGGTCCTGGCCGCGGTCGCCGACGCCTGGGCCCGGCGGCGCGACGACGTCCGCCGCCAGGGCGACCAGGTCGTGGAGGTGCTGGCCGCCCAGGCCGGCGCCCTGGGCGGCGACGGGGACGGCCAGCTGGGCGAGGAGACCCTGGGCCAGGCCTTCGAGGGGCTGCGGGGCGCGTTCGACGCCACCTGGGGCGGCTTCGGGGCCGCCCCCAAGTTCCCCCAGCCGATGACGCTGGAGTTCCTGCTCCGCTGCCACCTGCGCGGGTTCCCCGGGGCGCTGGACATGGCCCGGCTGACCCTGGACCGGATGGCCGCCGGCGGCATCTTCGACCAGGTCGGCGGCGGCTTCCACCGCTACTCGACCGACGGCCGCTGGCTGGTCCCGCACTTCGAGAAGATGCTGTACGACAACGCCCAGCTGGTCCGGCTCTACACCCACGCCTGGCAGCTCACCGGCGACGACCGCTACCGGACGGTGGCCAGCCGCACCGCCGACTACCTGACGCGGGAGCTGCGCCACCCCGACGGCGGCTTCTTCTCCTCCCAGGACGCCGACTCCGAGGGGGTCGAGGGCCGCTTCTTCGTCTGGTCCTGGGACGAGCTGGTCGCCATCGCCGGCGAGCCGGTGGCCCGCCACCTCGGGGCCACCCCCGAGGGCAACTGGGAGGGGACCAACGTCCTCTGGACCCCGCAGCCGGCCGGCCTGGAGCTGGAGGCCGAGGTCGCCGCCGCCCTGCCCCGGCTGTTCCAGGCCCGCGAGGCCCGGGCCCACCCGGCGACCGACGACAAGGTCCTGGCCGCCTGGAACGGCCTGGCCATCGGTGCCCTGGCCGAGGCCGGCCGCGCCTTCGGCGAGCCCAGCCAC
>Ga0307319_10000504_pt1 | contig 11927 bp, 15 predicted proteins | sample ER_DNA_368_FD_194491 | JGI IMG/M metagenome (GOLD analysis project Ga0307319, IMG submission 194491) | Bulk soil microbial communities from the East River watershed near Crested Butte, Colorado, United States - ER_DNA_368 | ecosystem: Environmental > Terrestrial > Soil > Floodplain | place...
TCCCGTTCTTCTTCTTCGAGATCCCGGCACTCATCTTTCTCGGGATCTGGTTCCTCTTCCAGCTCCTCGAGGGCGGCTTCTCGTTCGTCCAGCCGCAGGCCGGCGGCGGCGTCGCGTTCTTCGCTCACATCGGGGGTTTCCTCTTCGGCGTGCTCGCGATCAAACCGCTCGCCGCGGGCCAGCCCAGGCCGTTGCGGCCGACCTTTTGAGCTTCGAGGACCGCGTCCGCGGCGCGCTCGACTCGCTGCCAGCAGAGCTCCGCGAGGCGATGTCGAACGTCGAGATCGTCGTCGAGGACGAGAACCCCGAGGACCCGGACATCTTCGGGCTCTACGTCGGGATCCCGCTCACGGACCGCCACGACTACGCCGGCGTCCTCCCGGACAAGATCGAGATCTACCGCGTTCCGCTCGAGGCGGAGTTCGGGCACGACCCCGAGCTCCTCGAGGAGGAGATCCGCATCACGGTCGTGCACGAGGTCGCCCACCACTTCGGGATCGACGACGACCGCCTCGCAGAGCTGGGCTGGGCCTGACCAGCGACTTCTGGGGCTAACGCTTCAGAAGTGATTCGTGTACGAGAGGAAGCGCCACCCATCCGCGGTGGCGAGCAACTGGTAGCTCGTCCACGTGTCTCGGACCACCTGCCCGTCCGCGTCGAGCGCGTTCCAGTGCACGGTTGCGACGACGGAGTGCTCGCCGATTTCGCGAGCGTCGATCTCGACCGGCGTCCACGTGCCGGCGCCTGCCGCAAAGCGATAGGCGTTGATGGCCGAAAAGAAGTGATCCCGCACCGCGGCGCGATCCGGCAGGTGAATCGTCTCCCCCTTTCGGATCGCAAGGAACGGCCAATGGCAGAGATTGGTCACACCCTCTACATCACGTTCCGTGTAGCGGCGGGCGTACTCGTTGAAGAACGAGTCGACCGTGGCGGACATGCCAGGACTCTGGCAGCCGTCGCCGCCTCGGTCAATCTGGTCTGGACGAACTAACTGCTAGTCCTCTTAGGCGAACAAACGCTGCGTTGAGAAAGTCCGCCACGGCCTGGCCGCCGAAGATCGTCGTCACGAAACGGGTCTCGCGCGGGAAGAGCACGAGGCCGTACGAGAGCCCTGAGGCGATCCATACCCCAACGCAATACGGACAGGTGACGAGCTCTCCGAGAGCGCGTTGCGCGCCGTGCGGCTTCGGCTCCGTCGCGTCGGGATCCTGCGTCACCGGCGCGCGCACCCAGGTGGTCACGTCGTCCTTGGCCACGAGCCGGCCGAGCTTGTAGCTCGCAAGGCCGATTCGGACGACGTCGCCGAGCCCGATGCGCTCCGGCAGCCGCGGGCGCGCGAGCAGGAGGAAGCCGCCCAGCGCCGCGCCGAAGGCGACTGTCAGGGCGGCGTACTCGGATAGCGGGCGTTCCTGCTCCACGACGCTAGGCGGCCCGCAGAGCCTCGACAAGCTCCTCCTTGGACATGTCGGAGCGGCCAGGAATGTCGGCGTCCTGGGCGAGCTTGTAGAGCTCGTCCTTCGACCTGCTCTCGAGATCGCCGCTGCTCGAACGACGGGGCGCGCGGTTTCTCCGCGCAGCCTCGACGCTCGCCCGCAGAGCGGACATGAGGTCGGTCGGAGCCTCGGGCTCGGCCTCAGGCTCGACGCGGACCGCCTTGCCCTTCCGCTTCGCTTCGATGATCTCGCACAGGGCGTCGCGATACGTGTCCCGGTACTCCTCTGGCTTGAAGTCGCCCTTGAATTGCTCGATCAGCTGCGCGGCCATCTCGAGCTCCTGCTTGTTCACCTCGCCATCGCTCGGAGCGAGCCCTTCGGGCGAGCGGATCTCGTCGGCGAAGTGCATCCGCTCGACGGCGATCACCCCGTCGCGCACGCGCAGGAGCCCGAGGTTCTGGCGGTCGCGCATGACCCATTTCGCCACACCGGCGAGGCCGGAGTCGGCCATCGCCCTGGCGAGGAGCGCGTAGACGCGCTCGCCGTCCTGCGCCGGGCCGAGGTAGTACGTGCGCTCGAAGTAGATCGGGTCGACATCGTCGAACGGGACGAACGCGCGGATGTCAATCGTGCGATGGTTCTCGGCCGCGGCCGCCTCGAAGTCCTCGTCGGTCATGTAGACCCACTCGCCCTTCTCGTACTCAAAGGCCTTCACGATCTCGTCGTCTGGGACCGGCTTGTCCTCGGCCTTGCAGACCTTCTCGTAGCCGATGCGGCTTCCGTCCGGCTCGTGGACAAGGTTGAAGTGGAGCGTGTGCTCCTCGACGGCGCTGTACATCCGCACAGGCACGCTTACAAGCCCGAACGAGATCGAACCGGTCCAGAGCGAGCGAGCCATCAGCCCTCTTCGACGTGCTCCTTCTCCGCTTGGCCGGGGGTCACCGCCTTGGCGGTCGGCTCGTCCACGAGGTTGAGCACCCGCATGCCGTGGACGAAGACGATGGTGCCGCCCAGCCAGCCGCCGAACGTCAGCATGCCGTAGCCGACAAGCGCGAGCGCCAGGACGCCACTGCTGATGTCGCTGTCCTGGTAGCCGTCGTAGCCGAGGATCGCAGCGAGGACGAACAGCAGCGTCGCGATCACCATCACGAGCATGTGGAACGTCGCCGTGCGCCAGAGAGGAGTTCCCCACGTCATGGTGATCCACTCGGCGAGGCCGGTCAGCGCGGCGAGCGCGCCGAAGCCGAGGCCCACGAGCAAGGCCAGCCACCAGCCCTTGGCCAATGCGTCCTCCGCAATTCCCACGGCTCCGAGACAGCCGAGCACGACGGCCGCGGTGTAGGCGCCGATCGCCCCGTCCGTCATCGGCGGGTGCAGGGGATGGCCGGGGAAGCCTTTGACGAGATACGAGGGCTTGAACATGGGGGTCTCGCTCGCTGTTTCCAGTATTCGCCGACTGCTGATCTGCCAAACGCAGGCATGGAGCCCCACCGCCAGGGGTAGCGAGATCTCGTGACCCGCGACGCCTTTACCCGCGCCTTCTCCGCGCTCGTCGTCGGACTGCGCTGGTTGATCGTCCCGGCGTGGATCGCCGCCGCGCTCGCCTGCGCCCTCTACCTGCCCAGCCTCGGGGCCGGGGAGCCGCTCGCTCTCGGCGGCCTGATCCCAGACGACGCGGAGGCTCTCCGCGTCGGCCAGCGGGAGGCCGAGCTATTCAAGATTCCGCTCACCGCGGACACCGTCGTCGTCCAGCGCAAGGCCGACGGCCTCACCAGGGAAGCGCAGCTTCGAGCGGTCCAGCACGCGCTGCAGGTCTCGCAGGCGTCCCAGGATCCGGAAGGGATCGCTTTCGCACTTCCAATCTCGAACGCTGCCGGCCTCTTCCCAGGGTCGCGCGAGCGCGGGACGACGGTTCTGACCTATCTCTTCTTCGGCCCCGAGGCGAGCCTCGTCGACCGGGTCCGCGAGGCGGACGACTACGCGGCGCAGATCCCTGCCGAGGGCGGGCTGGTCGGCGTCACCGGCCCCGCGCCGGCCCGCTACCGCCAGTTCCTCGAGATCGACAGCCATCTCGAGCTCGTCGAGGCGGTCACGGTCGTTGTCATCCTTCTCGTGGTCGGGCTGACGTTCAAAGCGCTCGGCGCGCCACTGCTCACCCTCTTCGCCGCTGCGATCTCGTTCATGGTGTCGGGCGGCCTGATTCCCTGGGTGGGCGACAGGCTCGGGGTGACGGTTCCAGAGGAGGTGGAGCCGCTCGTCGTCGCCCTGACGCTCGGCATCGTCACCGACTACGCCGTCTTCTACCTCGCCGGCTACCGGCGACGGCTCCTCGAAGGGCTCGGGCGGGTGCAGGCCGCACGAGAGGCAACCGTTCGCGTGACGCCGATCGTGGCAACGGCCGGGCTGATCGTGGTGGCGGGCACCGCTGCGCTCCTCGTGGGGGAGCTCGAGTTCTTCCGCGCGTTCGGGCCGGCTCTCGCTCTGACGGCGGCCGTCTCGCTCGTCGTCTCCGTCACTCTGATTCCCGCCCTCCTCGCAATCCTCGGCTGGCGGGTCTTCTGGCCAGGGGTTCAGCCCGAAGACCTGGGAAGCGTCGGTGACGAGGCATTCCGTTCTCCGGCACGCGAGGCGGCGACCCGCTTCGTCACTTCGCGGCCCGTTTCGATCCTCCTCGTGCTCGTCTGCGGCGGAGTGCTCCTCCTCGCCGCCACCGGCCTTTCGCGCACGGACCTCGCGCTTCGCCTCATCAGCGGGCTCTCGTCGAGCACCGAGGAGCGCGAAGCCGCCACCGAGGCGGCCCGCGGGTTCGCCCCGGGAGTGCTCTCTCCCACCGTCCTGATTGTCGAAGGGGAGGCGGAGGAATCGGCGCTCGTCAAACTCGAGCAGGAGCTGGGCGAGCAGGAAGGCGTGGCGGCGGTGCTGGGGCCACGCGAGCAGTTCCCGCAGGCTCCCGAAGATCTCTTCGTCGACTCCGAGGGGAGCGCGGCCCGCTTCGCGGTCGTCTTCGAGCACAGCCCGCTCGGATCCGAGGCGATCGACGACCTGCGCAACCTGGAGGACCGGCTGCCGCAGCTCCTGAATCGCGCCGGCCTCGAGAGCGCCTCTGCCGGCATCACCGGGCAGACCGCGCTCGCCTCGCAAACGGTCGAGGCCGTGGTCGGGAGCTCCCTGCGAGTCGGGATCGTCGTCCTGGCCGTCAACTTCATCCTCCTGGCGCTCTTCCTGCGCGCGCTGGTCGCTCCCCTCTACCTGCTCGCGGCCAGCGTCCTCTCGGTGGCGGCGACGCTCGGCCTGACGACGTACGTCTTCCAGGATCTCCTGGGCCACAGCGACCTGACCTACTACATTCCGTTCGCTGCCGGCGTCCTCCTCGTGTCGCTGGGCTCCGACTACAACGTCTACGTCGTCGGGCGCATCTGGGACGAGTTGCGCGTTCGGCCCCTGCGCGAGGCTGTCGCAGTCGCGGTTCCGCGAGCCTCGAAGGCGATCAGCATCGCCGGGATCGCGCTCGCCGGCTCCTTTGCCGCACTGGCGCTCGTGCCGGTGGACGCGTTCCGGGAGCTCGCCTTCATGATGACCGTGGGCGTCCTCCTCGAGACCTTCTTCGTACGGCCGCTCCTGATCCCGGCACTCATCTCGGTCTTCGGCGAGGCGAGCCTGTGGCCCGGACGGAGGCCGCCGGCTGCTGAGCCCGAGCAGGCGCCGGCGGACTAGGCCGGGCCGCCAGAGCCAGCGCGGCGAGCCCAGCCGTGCCGACAAGGAGAGCCCTGCCGCACCCTCGGCGGCGAACGCGCGCGCGGTTGCGCGACCGACGCCGGCCGAGCCGCCCGTGATCACGACGACCTGGCGCCCGACCAGGCCTTTCCAAACCCAAAGAAAGAGGGGAGCTTTCGCTCCCCTCTTGATCGGTCGTTAGCTTGCGGCCTGGGCGTTGGCCAGCTCTACCGTGCAGCTCGAGCGGCCGCGCTTCTCCAGGTACTGCTGGTGGTAGTCCTCGGCCTCGTGGAACTCCGGCGCGGGGACGATCTCCGTGACGATCTTCTTCGGCCAGTGGACCTTGGCCTGCTCGGACTCCTTCGTCCGCTCGGCCGCCTCCTGCTGCTCGGGGGAGTGGAAGAAGATGGACGACCGGTACTGGTCTCCGATGTCCAGGCCCTGCCGGTTCTTCGTGGTCGGGTTGTGCTTCGTCCAGAAGACGTCGAGCAGCTGCTCGTAGGAGACCCGCTCCGGATCGAACGTGACCTCGACGGCCTCCGCGTGTCCCGTGGTGTGCGAGCAGACGCGCTCGTAGGTCGGGTCGTCCGTGTGGCCTCCCGTGTAACCCACTCGAGTAGCCACCACACCGGGGATCTGGCGGAATGCCGCCTCGACGCCCCAGAAACAGCCTGCTGCGAACGTTGCCTTCTCCAATTCGTTCTCCTTCATGGAAGTAGTTTCACCTACTTGAACGCTTGGGCCCACGCAGCTGTTCCGGCGAGAAACCGAACCCTACGGGTTGCAGATCCTCGGTCAGCCGGCCCTTCTTGATGAGCTCACGGGCGTCCTCGTCGATCGCCGCCGCACGCAGCGTCTGCTCGACCTTCCGCAATACAGGCTCGTTCGCGCCGTCGCGTTTCGCGGCGGCGAGGAGCGCGGTCAGCGCCTTCCGCTCGTCCTCGGCCGCCTTGTGCACCGCGTCCGGCTTGCCCCCGCTGAGGAGCTTTCCCTGCGCAGTGCGGAGACGCTCGCCCGCTGTGAGGAGCGCGCGCATGTTCATGCGCTCGCTACGCACGAGGCGGTTCACCACGCCCGCCGCCGCAGTCGGCTTGCGGAGCTCCTTCACGCGCGCCGGTGCGGCGCGTTCTCCGTCGGCCCGCAGCCGCTTGGCCAGGTCGTTTCGCGCGGCCGTGAACTCCTCCACCGGCAGGCCGTACAGGCGATCGATCTCTTTCTCAAGGTTCATCGGTCACGAGCAGGATGGCACGTCGCCCTAGGCCGCGACGGGCTCCTTCTCCTCCGCCTCTTCGAGGAAGGCGACCGCGGCTGGATCCGTCGCGGCCACGCAGGCCTCGGGGAGCGCGGCGCACCCGAGCCAGAGGACCTCAGGCCGCCAGAGGACGACCGCGATCCCACCGATCAGCGTGGCAATTCCGTCGACTGCGACCGCGCCCCCAGCTCCAAGCCAGGCCGCCAGGCCGCCGGTGAGGAGCGCGCCGAACGGAAGGACGCCGACGAAGCACGCCGCCCAGATCGCCATGGCACGCGCGCGCAACTCGGGGGCGCTCGTCGCCTGGACGACCACGGTCGAGAGCCCGATGAAGACGACGCCCGTGAATCCCCCCACGACCGCGAGGGCGAACGAGAGGGGAACCGACGTCGAGAAGCCAATGGCGGCGATGGCTGCCGCGCACAGCAGGTAGCAGGCGATCGCCGGCTCCCCCTTGTTGGGCCGGCCCGAGAGCCGAAGCAGCGCGAACGATCCCAGGACGGAGCCGAGGCCGACGAGTGAGATGAGGATGCCGAGAGTGCCGGCGCCCTCGTGCAGCTGGAATCGGACGAGACCGGGGATCATGAAAGCGACGGGCGGAGTCGCAAAGAGACCCGCGAGCATCATCAGGAACATCAGCGAGGCGATGCTCCGCTGGCCGAAGACATACCGGAGGCCCTCCTTCATCGAGCGGCCGATCCCCAGCGCTGCGGTCGCGACGTGGCCGCGTGAGCTGGGAAGCAGCACGAGGGCTCCGAGCACGCCGAGGAAGCTGACCGCGTTGACGCTGAACACCCAAGTCGGACCCGCCGTGGCGAGCAGGAAGCCGGCGATGGCCGGTCCGATGAAACGGGCGAACTGCAGCGAGAGGCTGTTGAGAGCGACCGCGCTTTCGAGATGCTTCTCCGGAACCGTCGAAGTGAGGTAGGCCTGGAACGCCGGGAAACTGAGCGTTCCGAACGTGCCGCCGAGGAAGGCCAGGACGCCCATGCGGAACACGGTCAGGTCGCCGCTCGCCCACAGGACGGCGAGCGCGAGTGCGACGCCCATGTTGGCTCCCTGAAAGACAAGAAGCACCTTTCGGCGATCGAAGCGGTCGGCAAGGACGCCCGCAGGAAGCGCGAACACGAGGTTGGGGATCGTGTTGAGGAAGCCGATCAGGCCCAGAGTCGCTGCCGACCCACCCAGGAGCAGCACGACGTAACCGAAGGCGCCCGCCTCGATCCAGCTGCCGGTGAGAGAGAGCAGCACGCCGGCGAAATAGCGTCGAAACAGCTTGTGGCGGAGAGCCGCGACTGCCGATTTCCAGGGGGATCGGTGCTCGCGGCCGGTTGGAGCCTCCGGGACGGGCCCTCCCAGGAAGGCGAGGACGCCGCCTCGGACGGCGTATGCGTCGAAGCCTCGATCCCTCAGCCAGTGCGCCACACGGACGCTCGTCGCCTCGCGCAGTCAGGTGCAGACGAGGATGATCGGCTTGTCGCGCGGAAGCTCCCCGAGTCGCTCGGGAATTTCGTCCGGCGCGATGCGCGCCGCGCCCGGGAGCTCGACGTCGACGACGTCGTTGCGCCGCACATCGACGAGCAGCGCCCCGGCGGCGATGAGCTCGCGTGCCTCGTCGGCGTCGATCCGGCGCGACGAGCGGCGGAGGGCGGACGGCACGTGATAGCGACGCGTCGGCGTTGACACAGGAACAGCCTATTTCCCGTGCGGGCGTTTGCGAGGAAACGGGTCCTTCCGGTCGAACTGAACCGCGCGAAGCGGCCACGGGCGCCGCTGACACCCGAAAGGAGAACGGATGAACATCGGCCTACGGGGACTGCTCCTCATCCTCGCGACGATCTTGTTCGTCGTCGCCGCCCTGAACAACGACAACTTCACCGACCTCGTGTCGGTCGGCCTCGCGGTGTTCGCGGGTGCATTTGTCGTCGAGGAGACCGGTTTCGGCCGCACCCTCGGCTCTCGACGAGTCGGGTAAGCGACCTGAGCAGCGCTAGAAAACCCTCGCCGCCGCGAGGGTTTTTTAGTGCGCCGAGTGCGAGCCGAGCCGCGCGTATTCTGCTCCCATGGGCGCAGAGCTCGCCATTCGGCTGCGCAACGTCGTCAAGCGCTATGGGCCGATCACGGCCGTCGACGGCCTCGACCTCGACGTGCCGCTCGGCACGTGTGTCGGCCTGCTCGGGCCAAACGGGGCCGGCAAGTCGACGACAATGCGCCTCCTGACGGCCCAGTCGATCGCCGACGAGGGCGAGCTCGAGGTACTCGGGTTCCGGCTGCCCGAGGAGTCGAAGCAGGCCCGCGCCGAATGCGGCGTCACGCCGCAGCTCGACAACCTCGACACGACGCTCACCGTCGAGCAGAACCTCCTGGTCTTCTCCCACCTTTACCGGATCCCACGCGCGGAGCGGCGCGATGCGATCGAGCGCGCTCTGGTGATGGCGAAGCTCGTCGACCGGCGGGACTCCCGGGTGGACAAGCTCTCGGGAGGGATGCGCCGGCGGCTTCTGATCTCTCGCGCGCTCGTGCACCGGCCGAGACTCGTGCTGCTCGACGAGCCGACCGTCGGCCTCGATCCGCAGGTGCGCCAGGAGCTCTGGGCCCTCGTCGACGCGCTCCGAAGCGAGGGCACCACCATCCTCATGTCGACGCACTACATCGAGGAAGCTCAGCGGCTCGCGGACACAGTGCTGATCATGTCGCACGGGAAGGCGGTTGCCGTCGGGCCGCCCTCCGAGCTCGTGATGGAGCACGCCGGCCGTGAGGTGCTCGAGGTCTACGGCCCTCCCGCGCGGCTCGCCGAGGTGGAGGCACAGGCCGGCGAGGCCGGGATGCGGACTCGCCGCACGGGAACGAGCATCTCCATCCTCTCGATCGACGGCGACAACCTCGGCTTCGACGGCGAGCGCCGCCCGGCCAACCTCGAGGACGTCTTCGTCCTCCTCACCGGCGAGGAGATCGGCTGATGGCGACCGCCGAGGCCCGTCCCGCCCGGCTCGGCCGCCTCGAGCGCTCGGCGCTCACCGGCGTGCTCGTGCGCGAGGTCGTCAACTACTCGTCGTACTGGAAGTCGAGCACGTTCTCCTCGACGGTCGAGCCGACGATCTACCTGCTTGCCTTCGGCTTCGGCTTCGGCTCGCTCGTCAGCACGATCGGCGGCTACGACTACGTGGATTTCGTCGGAACCGGAACCGTGGCGACGGCGGTCCTGTTCTCGAGCGCGTTCCCGGCCATGTTCGGGACGTTCGTTAAATATAGTTTTCAACGCACATACGACGCCATCTTGGCCGCTCCAGTCGACACCGAGGAGCTGGTCACGGCCGAGTCTTTGTGGATCGCCACGCGTGCCGGCGTCTACGGATGCGTGCCCATGATCGTCGCCATCTTCTTCGGGCTCGACCCGTCATGGGGCATGCTCGCCGTGCCGTTCATCGGCTGGATCGCGGGCTTCGGGTGGGCGAACTTCGGCATCTCCATTGCCGGCTTCGCCAAGTCGTTCGAGAACTTCAACTACGTGGTGAGCGCCGTCCTCACGCCGCTCTTCCTTCTCGCCGGTTCGTTCTTCCCGCTCTCCGGGTTCCCCGACTGGGCGCAGGCGCTCGCCCAGCTCAACCCGCTATACCACTGCGTCCAGCTCATCCGCGATGCGGTGTTCGGCTTCGAGGGCTGGGTCGACGTCTACCACGTCGCCGTCCTCGTCGCCTTCGGCCTTCTCACGTGGCGCGTCGCGATCTTCGCGATGCAGCGGAAGCTCATCGACTGAGCCTCGGCACAGGCGTATGCTCGGCGCCATCAGCTATCCGGGAGGTCGTCGTGTCCGTGAAGCTCAACATGCTCCCGCCGAGCGTGAACAACATGTCCGTGCGCGTCTTCGTCCGCGCGGCCGGGCTTCCGTTCGAGGAAGAGAACGTCTGGGGCCAGACGCAGTCGGACGAGTACACCGCGAAGGTGCCATCGGGCCTCACGCCGTCGGTCGAGACCGACGGCCTGCCGAAGGGCGCGCTGTGGGAGAGCTGTGCCGTGATGATGTTCCTCGCCAGCCGCGAGGGTCGCGACGACCTCTATCCCACCGACCTCGCGAGGCGCGCAATGGTCGACAGCGCCAACTTCTACACGATGAGCATCCTCTACCCGCTCGTCGCCCGCGCGACGTATCCGCGCCTCAGCTTCGCCGGCTACCCGGGCGAGGTGGCCACGTCCGAAGCCTCCGACGAGGCCAAGGAGGTCGCGCGCAAAGCGGCCGAGGCGGCCATCCCGGGAATCCTCGACGTCTACCGTGATTTCTTCCTCGCAGACGGCGATTTCATCGGCGGAGACAGGCCCTCGATCGCTGACATTCGCCTGGCGTGCACGCTGGAGTTCCTCGCCGTGACCGACATGGAGCTCCCCGACTGGACGAAGGAATACATGGAGCGCGTCGAGACGGCGCTCGGCGACGCCTACTCGGAACCGGCCGCCGACGTCCGCGGCTATATCAAGCAGGCAACCGGCGAGGCGGTCGCGAGCTAACCAAGCCTCATTTTCGGTCCGTCGGATGCCGATATGGCATTCCGATGGATCAAGCGAACTTTCCATGGCGCCCCCTGGGGCTGCTCCTCGTCCAGAAAGGCCTCGTGAGCGCGGTCGAGCTCGAGCGCGCACTCGAGGAGCAGCGCAAGACCGGCCGCCTGCTGGGTCAGATCCTCGTCCGGAGCGGCTACGTGACGAGCCTCGCCCTCACACAGGCGCTCGCCGAGCAGCACGGTGTCGAGCTGCGCGCCAGCGAGCCGACCGAGACCGAAAGTCCCACGGCCGCGCAGGACGACCTTCCCGACTTCTCCGGCCAGGACCGCGAATGGCGCCCCCTCGGCAAAATCCTCGTCGACAAGGGCTTCCTGAACGAGGACGAACTCGGTCAGGCCCTCGCCGAGCAGACGGAGTGGCCGGACCGGCGCCTCGGCGAGATTCTCGTCGAGCGCGGCTGGCTCTCGGGCGCCGCCCTGGCACTCGCACTCGCCGATCAACATGGCCTCGACCTCCCGCCGGTCGACAAGCTCGACGCGGGGCTCGAGACGGTCATCAAGCCGAAGACCTTCGGCGAGCCCATCTACCGGGTCTACGAGGTCGAGTACGAGCCCGCCTACCGGGCCGGCTCGGTCCTCTACGAGAACGCGAACTTCCTCGAGGCCGCTGACTTCGCCTGCGAATTCGTCGCCCGGCGGAGCCCAAAAGCGCTCGAGATCCAGAAGCGGGACGGATCCACGTCGGAGATCGTGTGGACGTACAGCGAGGACCGCGCGCAGGCTGAAGCCGCCCAACGCAAGAACCTCGTCCAGACATTCGGGTTCGACCCGATGCGCTGGAACACGCGCAACCAGTTTGACGCGCCTACCAAGTAGTTTTCAGGCCATGAGTAGGCGGGTTTCCGCCTCAGTCGCTCTCCTTTTCGCCGCCGCGATGCTGTCGGCCTGCGGCGGAGACGGCTCGTCGTCGGCCGAACCCCCATGCGTCGTCTCCGAGGAGAAGATGGCCTCGATCTGGGATGTCTCTGAGAT
>Ga0307319_10000508_pt1 | contig 11904 bp, 11 predicted proteins | sample ER_DNA_368_FD_194491 | JGI IMG/M metagenome (GOLD analysis project Ga0307319, IMG submission 194491) | Bulk soil microbial communities from the East River watershed near Crested Butte, Colorado, United States - ER_DNA_368 | ecosystem: Environmental > Terrestrial > Soil > Floodplain | place...
CTCGGCATCGTCGTCGGCATGAGCTCGACGACCCTCTCACGCTCGCCCGCCAGCGGGCGGGACCCCAGCGCTCCAGACGCGGCCCTCTCCACCGTCCCGCGCGTCGGCCGCACCGGCCGGGTGCAGTGCCTCTGGCGGGGGTCGCTGGCGGACCCGGCGTGGGCCCGACCCGCCCTGCTCGGCCTCCTCCTCGCGACGGCCGCCTTCTACCTCTACAACCTCACCGCCAGCGGATGGGCGAACTCGTTCTACTCCGCCGCCGCCCAGGCGGGTTCGTCGAACGGGGCGGCCTTCTTCTTCGGCTCCTCCGACGCCGCCAACTCGATCACCGTCGACAAGCCGCCCGCGTCGCTGTGGGTGATGGCCCTGTCGGTCAAGGTCTTCGGGCTCAACTCGTTCGCCATCCTCTCCCCGCAGGTCGTCATGGGTGTCGCGAGCGTCGGCGTCCTGTATGCGACGGTCAGGCGCCAGTTCGGCGTCCGAGCCGGCCTCGTCGCCGGCGCCGTGCTGGCCCTGACGCCGGTCGCGGTGCTGATGTTCCGGTTCAACAACCCGGACGCGTTGCTGACCTTCCTCATGGTGCTGGCCGCGTGGGCGACGATGAAGGCGATCGAGAAGACGTCGGCCAGGTGGTTCATGCTCGTCGGCGTCTTCCTCGGCTTCGCCTTTCTGACCAAGACCCTGCAGGCGTTCCTGGTGGTCCCCGGCTTCGCGTTGGCCTACCTCGTCGCAGCGAGGACCTCGCTGCCCAAGCGGATCTGGCACGTCGTCCTCGGCGGGGTCGCCCTCGTCGTCTCGGCCGGCTGGTGGGTCGTGATCGTCGAGCTGCTGCCGGAGAGCATGCGGCCGTACATCGGCGGCTCCCAGACGAACTCGTTCCTCGAGCTGACCTTCGGGTACAACGGCTTCGGCCGCATTACCGGCAACGAGACCGGCTCGGTCGGCGGAGGCGGCGGCAACTGGGGCGCCACCGGCCTCGGCCGGATGTTCAACGCCGAGATCGGCGGCCAGATCTCCTGGCTCATCCCGGCCGCCCTGATCCTGCTCGCCGCGGGCCTCTACTTCCGCGGACGGCGACCGCGCACGGACACCCGGCGTGCCGCATACCTCGTCTGGGGTGGCTGGCTCGTCGTCACGCTCCTGACGTTCTCCCTCATGGCCGGCATCTTCCACGCGTACTACACCGTCGCCCTCGCCCCGGCCGTTGCCGCCCTCGTGGGGATGGGCGCGGCTGAGGCGTGGGAGCACCGCGAGCGGCCGGTCGGGTCGATCGTGCTCGCGGTGGCGACCGCCGCGACCGCGGTGTGGGGCTTCGTGCTCCTCTCTCGCAGTGTCGAGTGGAACTCCTGGCTGCGCATCGTCGTCCTGGCGGTCGGCTTGGCAGCGGCGTTCGGGTTCCTCGTGGTGAGCCGGGTGCAGCGGCGGGCGGTTCCCGTGATCGTGGGTGCCGCGCTGTTCGCCTCGCTGCTCGGACCGGCCGCCTACTCGGTCCAGACCGTGTCGACCGGCCACTCCGGCTCGATCGTCGACGCCGGTCCGACCGCGGCAGGTGCGGCGGGCGGTCCCGGCGGGGGTATGCGTGGGGCGCCGGGTGGCACCGCGCAGGGCCAGGCGCCGGGTGGCACCGCCCAGGGCGGCCGCGGCGGCATGGGCGGGTTGCTGAACGCCTCGACGCCGAGCACGGCGGTCGTGTCCGCCCTGTCGGCCGACGCGGAGCGGTACACCTGGGTCGCGGCGACGATCGGCTCCCAGAACGCCGCCGGGCTCCAGCTCGGCACCCAGCTCCCCGTCATGGCCATCGGCGGCTTCAACGGCAGTGACCCGTCGCCGACGCTGGCCGGGTTCCAGGCTGACGTCCAGGACAGGAAGATCCACTACTTCCTGGCCGGCGGCGGCTTCGGCGGTCAGAACGGGGGCAGCAACGCCGCGGCGCAGATCTCGGCCTGGGTACAGCAGAACTTCACCGCCGTGACCATCGGCGGCACGACGTTCTACGACCTGACGCAGCCGGCCTCGACCGGTTCCGGGACCAAGGGGACGGTCTGAGGTCATGGCGGTCACCACGCTCGCGACGCCGTTGGAGCCCACTGCCGCGCTGACCAGGCACCGGCTGCGCGGCCAGGTCGCCCGGTTCGCCGTGATCGGCCTCGGGAGCACCGTCCTCCACCTGGGGCTGCTGGCGGTGCTGACCGGCGCACTCGGGGCGCAGGTAGCCAACCTCGTCGGCCTGGTGGTCTCCACGGTCGCCAACACCGCCGCCAACCGGGCCTGGACCTTCCAGGTGCGCGGGACCGATCTGATGGCCCGCCAGCACCTCCAAGCGCTCGTCGTGTTCGCCATCACCTGGGCCTGCAGCAGTCTCGCGCTCGAGCTGCTGGCCGTGGCGTGGCCGCAGGCGTCCACCCTCGCGGCGGTGGTCGTGGTCGGGGCGGCCAACGCCGTCTCTACTGTGGTGCGCTTCACGGCGATGCGGTCCTGGATCTTCCGGATCCGCGACTGACCCGCCCAAGTGGAGCGAAGTTGCCGCGATCACGTCGACTTCGCTCCACTCGGAGTGGTCCCCGGGCGGAGGCGGCGGGATTTGAACCCGCGAGGGGTGTTATCCCCAACCCGCTTAGCAGGCGGGCGCACTAGGCCACTATGCGACGCCTCCAGCTCTGCTCACCGGACCACCGGCGACCAGTGAGCCAGCACAGGCTACCCGGGGCAACAGGGTTGCCCCAAACGGGACGTCCGCCCCTCGCCCACGAGCGCCGGGAACCTTTGTGCGCGCCGGGTCGTACAACACCGAGGGCTTCAACAACGGCAGGTATGCTCGCCCGCCGAGAGACGAGTTGTCGGCGGGAAGGTGTGCATGACCGAGCAGACTGACGTCCGCCCGGTCGGGGCGCGGACGCGTCGCCGCCGGCAGGTGCGTCGTCAGACCCGCCGGTCGCTCGTCCACACCGCCCTGGCGATCGTCCCCGGCGCCGGACTGCTCGGCACCCGCTACCGTCGGCTGGGCTGGATCCTGCTCGGTGTGCTCGCCGCGAGCGTCGTCGCCCTGGCGCTCTTCGTGCTCGCGAAGGGCGCCGTGTCGGCGGCCCTCAACGTTGCGATCCGCCCCGACGCGCTGCTGGCCGTGGCCGGTCTTGTCACCGTCGGCGCGCTCGTCTGGATCTTCTCGATCATCCTCACGCATCGCGGAACGGCACCCGACCGGGTCGACGGCAGCAACCCTTGGCCGCTTCGGGTCTTCACCGCGTGCGTGTGCCTGCTCGTCGCCATCCCGTCGTTCCAGGTGGTGCGCTACGCACTCATCCAACGCGACGTCGTCGGCACCGTCTTCACCGGACCCGCGCTCCGCGGGCTGACCCCGTCCACTCAGCAGACGGCGACGCCGGAGGCTCAGGCCGCCGACCCCTGGGCCGAGGTCGACCGCGTCAACCTCCTGCTCATCGGTTCCGACGCCGGCAGTGACCGTGAGGGAACTCGTACCGACTCCATGGTCGAGGTGAGCATCGACCCGCAGACCGGCAGCGCTGTCCTCATCAGCATCCCGCGCAGCCTCGAGCGAGCGCCGTTCCCTTCGAGCAACCCGCTCCACAAGATGTATCCGAACGGGTACTACTGCCCGGGCGTCGCTCCCGGCAACGAGTGCCTCATCAACGCCGTGTGGGCCGTCGCTGAAGAGAACAAGGCGCTGTTCAAGAACGACCCGAACCCCGGCCTGACGTCGATCCGCGACGTCATCGGTGAGGTGACCGGTCTCCACGTGGACTACTCCACGGTCATCGACCTCGCCGGGTTCGAGCGGCTGGTCGACGCGATGGGCGGCGTCACCGTCAACGTCACCGAGCGGCTGCCGATGGACGGGCACCTCGTTGGAGGCGTGGTTCGCGACAACATCGGCTGGATCGAGCCCGGGCTACAGAAGCTCTCCGGAGTACAGGCCTTGTGGTACGCCCGCTCGCGCATCCTGTCCGACGACTTTTCCCGGATGCGCAGACAGCGGTGCCTGATCGGAGCGCTCCTCGACCAGGTCAACCCCGTCAACATGTTGCGCCAGTATCCGGAGCTCGCCCAGGCGGCCAAGGAGAACATCTCCACCGACATCGCCGTGGAGCAGCTGCCGGCCTGGGTCGAACTGGTGCAGCGGATCCAGAAGGGGTCGATCACGTCGCTGACGTTCACGTCGGACAACATCAACCCGGCCAACCCGAACTACCCGAAGATGCGCCAGATGGTGGAGGCCGCGATCAACCCGCCCGAGGCGACCCCCACGCCGTCGACCACGGCTCCGCCGAGTGCCACGACGACGCCGAAGTCGACCAAGGGCAGCACCACCACGAGCCCGACGACGACTCCGACCGTCGCCGGTGGCGTGGTCGACGTCCGCAACGCCTGCTGACTCGCATACCCGCTCGACTCACGAACGAGCCCCCGGACACGAGGTCCCGGGGGCTCGTCGCTGCGGTGGGCCTTGGCCCACCGCGAGGGGTTCAGAGAGGACGAACGGCGTCAGCCTGGGGACCCTTGGGTCCCTGGGTGACTTCGAACTCCACCCGCTGCGCCTCGTCGAGGGAGCGGTAGCCGTTGGTCTGGATCGCGGAGTAGTGCACGAAGACGTCGGGACCGCCGCCGTCCTGCGCAATGAATCCGAAACCCTTCTCGGCGTTGAACCACTTAACGGTGCCCTGAGCCATGGGGTGACTACTTCTTTCTGTCTGGCCAAGGACGTGCGCACCTCGCACACGTCCGGCTGCGGTCGTGCCCTGGTGGAACGCGCTCCCACCCTCCGACACAAGCAAGACCCGCCACATCTCTGCAGCGGGCCGACTTCTTCGACGAGCGAGGAACTGCAACTGCAACCGGCGTCAACGTAGCAGAGTCGACCCGCCGCGTGGGGAGTGCGAGGTTCTGGATTTGGTCAGCATCCGGACGCGTGACGAGCCGCCTCGTCGGCCGGTTTAGCCACGCCTCGGACGGCAAGGCGCGGGGCCCGGTCACCGCGGATCGTCGCCACCATGTCGACCAGCCGACGCGTCGCCCGGACGTCGTGGGCGCGGAACACCGTGGCTCCAAGCCAGCCGGCGACCGCGGTGGCCGCGAGCGTTCCCTCGAGCCGCTCGTTCGCCGGCAGATCGAGGCTCTCCCCCACGAAATCCTTGCGGGACAACGCTTGTAACACCGGGTAGCCCAGCGCCACGACGTCCGCGGTGTGCCGTAGGACCTCGAGCGAGTGAGCCGTGGTCTTGCCGAAGTCGAGTGTCGGGTCGACGAGGATACGCTCGCGCGGTATCCCGGCCGCCGACGCCGCGTCGGCTCCCCGCCGCAACGTGGTGAGGACGTCTCGCACGACGTCGAGGGGATCGGACCCATAGCTCACGTCGACCGGGTCGGTCCGCGGCGGCAGCCCGCCCGTATGCGAGACGACCACCCCCGCTCCCAGCTTCGCCGTGGTGCTGACCAGCTCCGGGTCGTAGCTGGCCCACGCGTCGTTGACCAGGTCGATGCCTGCCGGCGCAGCCGCCTGCGCCACCTCGGCGCGCCAGGTGTCGAGGCTGAGGACGAGGTCGGGGTATGCGGCTCGCGCGTGCTCGAGTAATGGCACCACCCGGTCGATCTCCTCGGCCACGGAGACCGGCGCGCCCTCTTGGCCGGCGCGGACCCCGCCGACGTCGACGATGTCCGCGCCCTCCTCGACCGCGAGGTGGAGCGCCTGCATCGCGGCCTCCAGGTCGGTGTGCCGGTTGCCCGCGAAGAAGGAGTCGTCGGTGCGGTTGACGACGCCCATGACCGCCGGGTGTCCCGCATCGAACGTCCTGCCCCGCAACACCAGGGGCACCGGCCGCGGCAGGTCGAGAGTCTGAATGTCGGAGGGCACCCTGTTAGGCCTCGGCCGCGTAGCGCAGGGCCACGAACCCGCTCGCGAATCGGTGCTCGTGCTCCAGCCGAAGCGTCAGACGGAGCCCCGGTGGCAGGAAAGCCGTTCCGGCACCGACGACCACGGGCACGACGATGGCGGAGACCACGTCGACCAGTCCGGCCCGCAGGGCGTGAGCCGCCAGGCCCGGACCTCCGATGACGACGTCGTCGTCCGCGTCGGCGACCAGGCGGCGAACCGCGTCGGGGTCGAAGGTCCGCTCGAGGCGAGTCTGGGGCGTCGAGACTCCGTCGAGGGTTGTCGAGTAGACCACCTTGTCGGCCGATCGCCAGAGCCGGCCGAAGTCCTTGGTCACCGGTGACTCGTCGTCGTCGAGTCCGAAGGTCTGCCAGACCTGCATCACCTCGTAGAGCCGGCGGCCGTACAGGTGAGTGCCCACCGAACGCATGAGGTCGTTGACGAAGGCGTGGACCTCCTCGTCGGGCGCCGCCCAGGAGAAGTCGCCGTCGGCGTCGTTGACGTAGCCGTCGAGCGACGCGATGGCGCTGTAGATCAGCCGGCCCATGTCGACGTCTACCGAGGGGAGGTGACGAAGATCGGAAACAGGCTGGGCGTGTGGGCGTGCACGATGATCATGAAGATGATGATGTCGAACGACAGGTGCACGGTCACCACGTAGAGCAGCGACTTCGTCCGCACGAAGATGTAGCCCTGCAGCAGGGCGAACGGGATCGTGAAGACCGGTCCCCAGCTGCGGTAGCCGAGCTCCCACAGGAACGAGACGAACACCGTCGCCTGCAGCAGGTTGGCCAGCCAGTCGGGGAAGTGCGTCCGCAGCAGGGCGAAGACGGTGCAGATGAAGAACAGCTCGTCCCAGAGGCCGACGGCGTTGACGCCGAGGAAGAGTCGGCCGATCTCGTTCGGCTCGGTGACGGTGGGCCAGTTGCGGTACGCGCCCGAGCCGATGAAGTAGACGGGCAGCAGCAGGTAGCCCAGGACGAGCACCCCGACGAGGTAGCCCCACTCGTATCGGCCCCAGCGTCGTCCGGTCCGCCAGGGGAACCGAATGACGTCCTGTTTCAACCAGAATCGGTGGCCCACGTACGGGATGACGACCGCGGCGGTGAGGACGACAGCGAACCGCGCGATGCCGGCGTCGCTGATGTCGGCGGCGAGGGACATCGTGCTGATCACGACGAGGCTGGCGGCAATGAGGCCCAGGTGCCCGGCGAGGCGCCGGTCGACGGCGACGGCGAGGAGAACGCCGGCGGCGAGCATCGCGTAGCCGATGCGCTTGTCCAGCATGACGTAGAGGGCGATGGCCGCGCCGCAGACGAGGGCCGCTGCGAGGAGGCCGGGCCACCGGGTCAGGACGCGAGCTGACGCCAACACCCTGGCGGTCGGGGCGGCGCGCACGCAGGCAGCATCACCGACGAACGGGGCCCATCACAACCGCAGCGCGCCGAGCGGAGGGTGTCGACCATCCGCACACCCCGAATGGAGTGAAGTTGACGTGATAGCGGCAACTTCGCTCCGCTCGGTATGGGCATCGAGCCAGAGCGGAGGGCGTGGGATTCGAACCCACGATGGGAGTTACCCATAGCGGTTTTCAAGACCGCCGCACTAGGCCACTATGCGAGCCCTCCCGGCTGACCGGAAGTCTCGCACGATCCCGCGAGGTCAGCCGGCGAGGTGCTTCTTCAGCGCCTCGAGCATCTGCCCCCACGTCTCGGCGTTGCGGTCGGCCTCGGCCTGGTCACCGTTGTTGTCCTGGGTGATGGTGACCTTCGTGCCCGCCTCGTCGCCGTCGAGCGCGTAGACGAGGGTGTGGTAGTTCTCCGGCACGTCCTCCTGTCCGGTCATCGGGCTGAAGTGCGTGACCTCGAGCCGGTTCGGCTCGTCGACCGCGACGACCTCACCCTTGTCCTGGTACGCCGTTCCCTCGTACTCGCCACTCCACGTGATGGCGCTGCCCGGCGTCCAGTCGGTTTCGAGGTCGGTCCCGAAGAACCACTGCTTCACCTCGGCCGGGTCGGTGATGGCGGTCCACACCCGGGGCTTGTCGGCGTCGACCACGGTGCTGGCGGTGGCGGTGAGTCCAGTCATAGCCCCATCCTGCTGCAAGCGTCACGCCCTTGTCGTGGACGGATCGGACGTCCAACGCTCGGCGAGGAGCTCAGACGGTGTCGCGCGAGCGATCGCGCGGGCCTCCCTGGAGAGGTGCTGCTGGTCCGCATACCCCGCCTGGGCGGCCAGCGAGGCGATTCCCCGGCCGGGGGACTCATCGGTATGCGTTCCGCCGGCGAGGGCGAGGAACCGCTGCAACCGCAGGATTCGGCGCAGCGTCGCCGGGCCGTAGCCGAAGGCGACGGTGCAGCGGCGGAGCAGCTGGCGTTCGCTGACATCGAGCTCGCGGCGCAGGCCGTCGACGCGCCGGCCCGGGTCGTCGGTCAGGGTCGTGGCCACGTGCTCGGCGAGGGGGTCGACGTTGTGTCCCTCGGAGATCCATCGGCGGATGTGGTTTTCCAGTACGGCAATTCGTCGCTCCGGCGGCGCGATCTCAGGAAGCTCACCCAGCTCCTCGACCAACCTACGGCCGTCGGCACCCAGGAGGTCCTCGACCATCACTCGCTGGTCGCGGATCTCGTCCATGGCCGTGCCGACAACCGGCGCGGCGTGCCCTGGACGGAACCGGATCCCGACCGGTTCCGGTCCGTCCAACGGGAGGAACGTCCAGCCTTCCACCTCCGGACCGCAGACCCGCACGCTGCCGTCGGGCAGCCACACGACGTCGACACAGGCGTCGGGGACGAGGTCGTGTGCGACGTCGGTGTCGACCACCCAGGCGAGCGAGAGCCGGTCGTTCAGGTCCTCGGCCACGCCAACGGCTCGGAACCAAGGCCGCGCCTCATCGCGTGCCTCCGTCACGACACCGTTCTACAGAAAAGACCGGCGGGCCCGCACCTTCGCGAAGGTGGTCGGTTGTCGGCCCGCCGGCCTCGTGCCCCTGTCGTGACGTCGCCCCCTGCGACGCAGGGCATCCGCCGGGCCCCGATCCGTGCGGACGTCAGGGAAGAGTCAGGACGCTGGACGCCTGATACGTCGAGGCGAAATCATGTCGACGTCAGCGTCGGACTGCTCGACGCGTCACGTGATCTGGAACACATCGTCTCGTCGATGTATCAGGAGCGCCGCAGCCGACTCCGTGCGCCTGATACGTGAAAAGCCCCACCTCGACGACGTCCGACTCGGAGGGAAGCGACACCCATGGCCTACCCGCAGCGCCCGGTCGAACGAGGTCCCGTTCCTCGCGTCTCCCGCTCCAGCCTCCAGCGCAACCGCGGCGCGATCCTCGACCCGGACGTCGCAGCGGAAAGTCACCGGCCGCTGCAGCCGACCGCCTTCGTGCACGACCAGATCCTTGTCCAGGGTTCGGGTGACCGCGCCGCGGTCGACGCCCTCCTTGAGGCGGCACGGGCCACGGGTCACGAGATCGGGACCTCGCGCAGCGCGGAGCGCAAGCGCGACGACTACGTGCAGCAGCTGACCGGTACCGCCTTGGAGCAGATGACCAAGCGGTGGGTGACGCGCTTCCGGATCGCCCCGAAGTCCACAAGCTCGACGAGCGTGGCCGACGCCTACAGCACGATCCGCAAGTACCGCGAGCTGGCCGGTGACGACGACACGCTCAAGGTGGGCCTGAACCACCTGGTGACCCTGGCCGGAGTCGGTTTGCAGGGCGCGCCGTACTTCGAGGGGCCGAGCCTCGGCGGGGCGCCGTACTTCGAGGGACCCGGACTCGGCGGCGCCCCGTACTTCGAGGGGCCGAGTACCGGCGTGCCGTACTTCGAGGGGCCGAGTACGGGCGTTCCGTACTTCGAGGGTCCTGGCACCGGCTCCCCTGTCGGAGGCCGCATTCCCGTCACCTGGCTCGGCCGCCCGCCGGCCCCCGTAACGAGCAAGCGCGCCGGACGGCGCCCGGTTGTCGCCGTCCTTGACACTGGTCTCGGCAAGCACGGCTGGCTGAGGCAGGGCAATGCGACCCTGGGGACCAGCGTGAACGGGCAGCCCATCGGGGTGGGCGACGAGGTTCCCGACCCAGAGGTCACGGGCATCGTCCAGCACCCCGGACTCGGGCTGCTTGACCGGGACTCGGGTCACGGGACGTTCATCGCGGGGATCATCCGACAGACCTGTCCCGACGCCAAGGTGTTGGCCATCAGGGTCATGCCGAGTGACGGCGTCGTGGAGGAGCACCAGCTCTGCATTGCCCTGAACAAGTTGCTGGTGCGCCAAGCCCAGGCCCAGGCTGCCGGCGACCTCGACAGCGTCATCGACGTCATGTCACTCTCGCTCGGCTATTACCACGAGGACCCAGACGACGTGCGCTACAGCAGCGTGCTCGCCGGGACTCTTCGGTCCTTCGGCACCCTCGGCGTCGCGGTCGTGTCCGCGGCCGGCAACGACCACACGACGACACCATTCTTCCCGGCTGGTTTCGCCTCCCGGCAGGAGGGCGCCGACCAACCCGCCGACCGGGTTCCGCTGGTGAGTGTGGGCGCCCTCAACCCCAACGGCTCGCGAGCCCTCTTTTCCAACAGCGGCGACTGGGTCAGTTGCTACCGGCCCGGTGCCAACGTGGTCAGCACGCTTCCGACGACCTTCGACGGGAGCACCCAGCCCGACGTCGTCACGCCGAGCGGCAGTGAGTCGGTCGACCGCGACGACTTCACCGGCGGCTTCGGCGTCTGGAGCGGCACGTCGTTCGCGGCCCCCGTCCTTGCCGGTGAGATCGCGGCCAGCCTGACCGCCCAAGGCACCCTCGACGACGTCGAACCGGCCAGCATGGTGGACCGCGGCTGGGCCGCCCTGGCCGAGACGATCGAGTGGAAGCGACCGTCCTCATGACACCGTCCGACACGCCCACCGAGACCCTCGCGCGCCGCGCCGGCGCCGCCTTCGCCGCATACCAGGCCGGTGACCGCCACCGGCTGGCGGAGCTCGTCGACCTGCTGACCCCGCTCCTCTGGCATACCGTGCGGTCCCAACGGGTCGGGCACGACCAGGCCGAGGACATCGTCCAGACCACGTGGCTGCGACTGGTGCACCATGCGGACGCGATCCAGGACTCGCAGGCCGTGCTGGCGTGGCTGATCGTCACGGCGAAGCGCGAGAGCTGGCGGGTGGTCAAGGAGACCCGCCGGTCCCGGCCCATGCCCGAGGCCGACGACGCGGAGGATGTGGTCGACGCCACGATGGACGGCCCCGAGAGTGCCGCGTTGGCGTCCGCCGAGGGCCGGGTCATCTGGCGCCACATCGAGTCGCTCTCGGAGCGATGCCGCAGCCTGCTACGGGTCGTCGCCTTCTCCGACCGCCCCGACTACGCGTCCGTGGCCCAAGCCTTGGGTATGCCAGTCGGCAGCATCGGGCCCACCCGCGGCCGGTGCCTGGCCAAGCTCCGCCTCCTGCTCGACGCCGACCCACAGTGGGGGATCTCATGACCGACGACTCGATCCGCCAGGGCCAGCTGGACGAGCTGGAGCGCCTCGCGGCGATGCCGATCGACGACGCTGACGGCCGCGCGCTCGAGGTGCTTCGTGACGTCTATACCGTCGGCGACCCGGTGCCGCCCAGCCTGCTGGACCGCGTCAAGTTCGCGATCACCCTCGACGACCTCGAGGCTGAAGTCGCCCGGCTCCAGCGCGAGGCGGTCCACGAGCCGGCCGCCGCCCGCTCCGAGAACCTCCTCAAGGCGCAGACCATCACCTTCACCAGTGAGACGCTGACGACGATGGTGACCGTCACCCCCATCTCGTCGGCGCGCGTGCGCCTCGACGGGTGGGCGTCCCCCGGCAGCGGCCTCGACGTCGAGCTCCGGGTCGGTGACACGACTCATCACACCGTCGCTGACGAGAACGGGCGATTCGTCTTCGAGGACGTCGGACGCGGACTGGCGCAGTTCGTCCTCCGCCCGAGTGACGACACGGAGAACCGGGTGATCACCCCCGCCATCGAGCTCTGAAGGGTGCTGTACTGAC
>Ga0307319_10000510_pt1 | contig 11888 bp, 10 predicted proteins | sample ER_DNA_368_FD_194491 | JGI IMG/M metagenome (GOLD analysis project Ga0307319, IMG submission 194491) | Bulk soil microbial communities from the East River watershed near Crested Butte, Colorado, United States - ER_DNA_368 | ecosystem: Environmental > Terrestrial > Soil > Floodplain | place...
GCCGTTCTCATCGCGCCATGTCGCGGCCGTGCGCCGTCAGTGCCCAGATGATGAAGACGTCAAGCGCGATGATGGTGATAGCCCAGAACGGGTAGACGGGGATGAAGGCGAAGTTGGCCAGCGCGCTGAGGACGGCCAGGATGATGGCGATCACCCGGCCCCAGGTGCGACCAGACAGCACCGCGAAGCCCGCGAACACAACCAGCACTCCGAGAAGGAGATGGATCCAACCCCACCGGGTTGCGTCGAACCCCAGGATGTAGTTCGGCGTCGCGACGTAGAGCTCGTTCTTGGCGAGGGCGGCAATCCCGGCGAGAACTTGGAAGCCGCCCGCCACGATCATGATCACGCCAGCGAACGTCATGAACCCGACGGCCCAGCTGCTCCGGGGCGCTTCAACGGATCCGTTCGGTGACGTCGTCTGCTCGGTCATTGCCGGGTCTCCTCTCTCGCAGCACCGGGCGTGCCGCGCACCACGAGGATGGGTCTCGCCTGCCGCGCGTGTCGTCACGCAAACTGTATGAAGACTCGAAGCGGTGGACACGGCACCACCGAACGCGACATCGAAACCGAGGTCTCTCGACCACCGGTGGGCCGCCGACGGTCTGGAAGCGCACATGCTTGGGACCTTCATGCACGAGCGAGCGGGTTCGAAAGCGCTCGTGGCCGCTCGTCGGGGGTTTCACACGATCTCCATGATGCCTCTCAGTCGCCGCCGGGGTGCACTGAGGTCAGCGGCAACACTGCCGCGCGTTTCGACACACCCAGCTCGACAACACAGGGAGACATCATGACCGACACGAATACCGACAACGAGACTCCGGTGCTGGATCTGCTCGCAAGGATGACTGCGGATTCGCTCGAGACGTCAAACCTCGATGCCGAAACACTGATTCTAGTCCGAGTCGCCGCACTGGTTGCCATCGGTGCCCCCCCGGTGTCGTACATGCTGAACCTCGAGGCCGCCAGTGAGATGGGGATCGACCCTGAGGAGCTTCGTGGCGTACTCGCGGCGGTGGCGCCGATCGTTGGCACCGCGCGGGTTGCCGCAGCGACGGGCAACATCGTCAAGGCGCTCGCGGTCGAGCTCGAGGTTGCCGAACTCGACAGCCAAGACGACGTGTAAGCCATGGCCGTCGACGCCGACGACCGCGCGCTCGGCACCCAGCCGGAGTCGGAGTCGGAGTCGGGCGTGAGTACAACCGCCCGGTTGGGGAGTCTGATCGGTTGGGCCCCCAAGCTCGGTATCTGGGCTTGGAGCTTCGTCGGCGTCGTCGTGGCGGTCACCATCGTTCTCTTGGCCGTCGGGGCGGTGAGCGAGATCGTGCTGCCGCTGACATTCGCAGCCGTTCTCGCCGTCTGCTTCTCCCCGGTGGCGGCAGCGTTGAAGCGTCGCGGACTCAAGAACAGCTTCGCGGCGGGGCTGGTCGTGCTCGGGCTGCTCGCCCTCGGCGTCCTCGTGGGCTTCTCGATCGTCCGTGGCGTGACCCAACAAACGACGGAGATCTCCAGCTCCGTCGACGCGGCGGTCGCCAACGCGGCCGGCGAGCTCAACGCCGACCCGGCATCGCTAGAGACGGCACGCGAGGCGATCGAGGGCGCGGCTCCCACCGTCGCAGAGGGCTTCCTGACCCACCTGGCCGGCGGAATCGACAAGCTCGTCGGGCTCGCGAGTGGACTGATCCTCGGCGCTCTGATCATGTACTACCTGCTGAAGGACGGAAGCCGGATCAGGCGATCCGTGGTCGCGCAGTTCGATCCCACGGCCCGAGAGGAGGTCGACGGCTTCCTCGGAGACTCCTTCGCGACCCTGCGCGACTACGGCCGTGGGCGGACCATCATGTCGGCCATCGTGGCCGCCTTTATCGGGTTGGTTGCGCTGCTGCTAGGGCTGCCACTGGTCTTCACCATCCTGGTGGTCAACTTCATCGGCGGATACATCCCCTATATCGGCGCGTTCCTGGGTGGAGGACTGGCCGTGATCATCGCGCTCGGCGAGGGCGGGGTCAGTAAGGCCGCCATCATGCTCGTCGCTGTGGTGGCCTCCAACCTCCTGTTGGAGAACTTCGTCGAGCCCAAGGTGATGAGTCGGACGCTCGACATTCACCCCCTGGTAGTCCTGGTGGTGACCGCCTTGGGCGGGCTCGTGGGCGGCATAGTCGGTCTCATCCTGGCGGTGCCCGCCTGGGTGATCGCCGGCCGCGGCATCTCACGCCTTCGCGAGCTGGGCTTCTTCGACAGGGTCGCTGTCCGCGCCGAGCCCTCGGTGCGACGCATGCTCGAATAATCCGCCCGACTCGAGCCGACTCAACGCCGTCCACCCAGCCAGTCCGAGGAGTGTTCGTTCTCTGAGCGGCGGGCTGACGGGCATGCCTGCAGGGATCGCGACTGCGTTGCGCCCAGCAGCCAGGCCGAGCTCAACGCGATCCTCCCAGAGCGGGCAGCACAGGTCCCCATCTTCGAACGCGAGCGGCGCAACCGGGTGATGCCCGACAACCGGGGATGCACCTGTACCTGGGGATGCCGACTCCACATCGAGGCGACAACGGTTGACGTAGATGGTGCCTCTGCCCGGGTGCGGCATCGAGTTCTACGTCACCGCACGGGTACGACCTGACCGCCCGCATTGCGAGGCGCTGGATCGCGCGGTTCGGGCGGCGGAGTCAAGGTCCAGCCTGCTCTTCGGTCAGCTCAGCTCGCGCGGGAGGGGAGGCTCGGATAGAAGGAGTTCACGCCGCTCGGACAGTCCGGCGCCTGCGGAAGCTGGTGGCGATCGTGAGCATCCGTTTCACTTCCTCCCGAGCTGATGGCTATGCGCGATCGGGTTGTTGCCCTCATTCGGGCCTCAGAGCGCTCTCTTGGACAGACGGCGCGCCGCGGGTCCGCCTACGGCAGCAGCGTCGCGTGGACCTACTCCCAGGTTGACCGAAGCCCGCCGGACAGGTCCGAGGGTTGCTTATTGGTCGGGTCGGCCTGCTCGTACACGTCTGTGCCCAGGTCGCATAGGTGGTCGACTCCGTCGGTGAGCCGGGTTCACCCAACCCGTATGGCCCCGCATGCCCGCCTCAGGGTCCTTGATCACAGCTCCCCCGCAGCGGGCCGGACGGGTCAGCCGAGAGTATGGATCGCGTACGCCACCGCGAAACCGAGCGTGGTCACCACGCCGACCAGCCTGCCGCCGTGCTTGAACGCCTCGGGCATCATGGTGCTGGCCAGCATGGTCAGGATCGCTCCGGCCGCGAACGTGAGAACGAAGGCGACGACCTCCGGGGAAGAGTTTTGGAACAGGCCGTACCCGGCCAGGGAGGCGACTCCCGAGACAACGGCGATCCCGACCCACATCCAGAGGATCCGTGACTTCTTCCAGCCCCCGCTGATCAACCCTGTTGTCGACGAGATCGCTTCGGGCAGGTTGGAGATGAAGACCGCGGCCAGATACGCGACGCCTACCTCGCCCCCCGCGAAGATCGTCAGGCCGATCACCATCGACTCCGGGATGCCGTCCAACACGGTCCCGAGCACGATCGCCAACGCGGAGCCGCCCTCCTGCTCTCCGGTCGCATGCTTGCGATCGCCACCGCCGAGCCGCGAGATCAGCCAGTCGCCGCCGAAGAAGACACCACAACCAGCGAAGAGGCCCCAGGCGACTGCGCCGTGTCCGGACGACGCGTCGGCTGCCTCCTGGACAAGGTCGAACGCGACCGCGCTGATCAGGACGCCTGCACCGAAGGCCATGATCAACCCGATCATCCGCAGGCTAATCTTGAACCAGATCGCGACCAGTGAGCCGATCACCAGCGAGGAGGCCGCCAGGGTTCCCCAACCGAACGCTGCACCCATCTCCAGCCTCCCTCTCTGCTACCGGAAGAACAGCTACTCGGACCTACGCCACGGGTTCGATCTCCCCGGCTCGCCAGGTCTTGTCGAAAAACGACTGGAGCGGGCTGTACAGGCGCAGGATGACGAACCAGCCCCGCTCGGGGTCGGTCTGGATCCAGTTGCCGGGGGCGACGCCATCGGGCCGGGTCGGCGAGAAGTAGACGACGGTTGTGCCGTCGGACTCGGCCTCCGCGGCGGGTGACGGGTACTCCTGGCTGCCGGCCCGGGGATAGAGCTGCTCGGTCTGCAGCATCGACCGGGTCTGGTTGTCGTAGACGTTCAGCGACCAGAACCGGGCGGCCGGGATGTCCTTCGGAAGCGTCACCCGGTAGGTCTTCGCACCGTCGAAGGGTTCGCCAGTGGTGTCGACGTTGGAGACGAGGTACTGCGAGCCGACCCCGGTCAGCCGCATACACATCGCTGGGGTGATTGCGGTGGCGGTGTAGAACATCGAGGTGCGGGAGTGCAGCTGGCGTGCCCCCTTGTTCGGGTAGGGCTGCACGCCGTCGGCAGTGATGTTGGGTGGGGGGTTGGTGAACTCGAAACCCCCCACGAACAGCATGTTCCACCACGCCGAGCCATCCTCGTAGTAGCGGAAGTCGTCCGTCGGGTGGGCACCCATCCCGACGGTCCGAGACGCCGCGTTACCGACGGCCACGGCCTCGTCGAGGATCGCGCGCAGCCGGCTGTCTGGCGCGAACTCTTCGTCTTTGACGATCCCGATGGCGGCGAACTGCCCGGCAAGCTCGACATCCAGCGCCTCCGCCGGCTCCAGCTGTACGAGGGCGTCGAGCATTTCGTAGTGGCCGAAGTCGTTGGGCGGGACCGTGTTCATCGCCAGACCGGTCCCCTCCACGAAACGGGGACTCTGCGGACCGGCCGGCTGGCCGAGCGGACCCTTACCGGTCAGGAAGGCTCCGATGCTGCTACCCACCCCGCCGGCCGCGAAGGGGTAGATCTTCAGCTGTTCCTTGATCCGGTCGACTGTCGGGGCGGGGTCCATTCCCGGGTTCTCGTTGATGAACGCCCGGCCGATCAAGGTCACGAGGTTGGTACGCGAGTGCCGCACGTAGTACCCGCCCTCGGGCAGCGGACCGTCATACTCGGGGCCGACCAGCAGGTAGGTCCCGCCCTGGCCACGGTCCGCACCGGGCAGGCCGAAGTCGCTGATCCAGCGGAACCAAATGTCATCGAAAAGACCCAGGACGTCGGAGGGTGTCTCCACCACCAGCGGTCCTTGCGATAGGTCGTGAAAGGACCAGAAGTAGACGGTGTCGGCGTTCGCCGTCAGAAACAGCGATCGGGAATCCATCAGCCCGGAGAAGATCACCACGTCGCCATCCGCGATCCCGGCGTCCTGGAACCCCTTGCGGATGGCGAACACGGACACCCCGTGGATGGTGTTCATGAACGTCTCCACACCGTGCACGTAGTCGAGGTGGTCCCGAAGCCTGTCTGCCGTCTCGCCTGTCGGGTACCCGTCGGTGAACTCGAGCGTCCCGATTCCTGCCTCCACGTTCGACGGGGTGGTGATCTCCGCCGGCACGGGCGTCTTGGTCACATCAGCGGGCATCGCGGCCTCCTCAAGCTCGGTTCGATGGCAAGAAACGTAGTTTTGGCCGATGCGCGCGTCATCACACGGACTGTGTGAAGGAATGCTCAGACGGACCGAGATCCGGCTCGGGTTCGTTGAGCCGTGCCGGATCCCGGGTTCGCTCGGCCGCCGGCACGGATCCGGTTCACGTGATGTGTGTGATGCCGGCAGGGGCTTCTCGGCGTTCAATGGCCTGACGAGTCCGAAGTCGGGGGACCGTCAGCCCGCGGGTCGGGCGTGTCGCCCGAGAGAAGGAATTCCGTGGACTACACCGACCTGCTACGCCGTCTGTCGCTCCACGACGAGCAATTAGTGGCGGAGGTCTTCTGCGGTCCGGGCCCCCGTTCGGCGAGGCCCGATCCGATCCTTGATCCGAGAACTCAAGCGCTGGTGCGGCTGGCGGCGCTGGTCGCCGTCGGTGGCGCCGTTCCGTCGTACGGTGCCCACGCCGATGCTGCTATCGATGCCGGTGCCTCCGCTGCCGAGATCGTCGAGGTGCTGGTGGCGGTCATTCCGGTGGTCGGGCTGCCGTGCGTGGAGGCGGCAGCCCCAAAGCTGGCACTGGCGCTGGGGCACGACGTCGACGAGGCCTGACGCATCCCTGGCTGGGGTGACGGCGGTCAGGCGCCGAGGAGGCCGATCCTGGTTGCCTGTAGCACCGCGTTGTCGCGCGTAGAGACGCCCAGCTTGCGGTAGATCGACGCCACCTCGGAGCTGACGGTGTTGCGGCTGACGAACAGCCGTTCCCCGATCTGGCCGATCGTCAGGTGGGTCTGCAAGTAGGGGAGGAGCCGCAGCTCGGCTCCGGTCAGGGGTGACGCGCCGGTGGCACCGAGCTGGGCGTTCGCGGCCACCATCAGGCGGACCTCCGCGACCTGGTCGACGAGCGCGCCCACCGCGGGCCGGCGCAGTACCAGCTCGTCGATCTCTCGCACCAGATGGCGAGCAGCGGCCTGGTTTCCTCGGCTCGAGTACCCCTTGGCTAGCTGCAGCCGGGCGCGCACCGCGATGAAGGGCAGCGCGACGGTGCACGACGGACGGGCTCGCATCGCCCGCGTGAGCTGCCGGTCCGCCTCGGCCAGATCGCCGCGGTGCACGGCCAGGCGACCCGCCACCGCGAAGGCGAGCACGCTGACGGCATAGTCGTGCAGTCGATGCTCCTCGATGACGTCGAGCGCCTGTTCGACCCGTTTGGCCGCCTCGGCCCACCGGCCATGATCCATCGCCAGCAGCGCGAGCTCGGCCGCGGCGTCGACGAGATTGTCGGTGCTGCCCAGGCTGGCACCGACGCTGATCGTCTCCGCGAACAGCGCCGCCGCCTCGTCCTGGTCGCCGGCGAGCAGGTGCGCGTGCCCGGCCATCAGGAGCGCCGTGTCGCGCCATGGGCTCCACGGCGGCTCCTGATCCATCGCGACGCTGGCGTCGGCCATCATCTGCTCGGGCCCCGAGGCGCACATGACCGCGCGCAGCATGGCCCGCGCGGAGCCAAACGAGGCCGACCCGTCCGGCGGCGTCAGGTCGAACGAGGCGGCGTCCACGACCGCCGCCCACCGTGCCGCCGCCGCGGTCTGCCCGGTCAGGGCGGTGATCCATCCGGCCAGGACGGCCAGCGGGGCATAGCCTTCGACAGCGGAGTCGCCCAGCGCCGCAAGCCACCGCTGGACGGTCGGCAGCTGGCCGGCCATGTAGGTGGGCAGCACCTGTTCGGTGACCAGCTGGATGCACCGGTCCTGCTCGGTGGTGTGCAGCAGGTGCTCGATGGCCAGGACGGGAGATCCGTTGGACTGGTACCAGTCGGCGGCGCGCAGGTGCAGCTTGGTGACGACGTCGGGCTCGACGCGTCGCAGCTCACCGAGGAGAAACTCCCGGTACAGCGCGTGGTAGCGGTACCACTCCCGGTGACGGTCGAGCGGGACCAGGAACGAGTTCGCCGCCTCCAGCGCGCGCAGCCGGGCCTGGCCACCAGATTCGCCGAGGACGGCGTCACACAGTGCGGCGGACATCTGGTCGAGCACCGCCGTTCGCTGCAGAAAACGCTGCGTCTTCTTGGGTAGCAGCATCAGCGACTCGCGGTACAGGTAGTCGGCCACATACCGGTCGTCGCCGGACACCGAGAGCCCCTTGCCGCGGTCGGAGCGGGCGATGATGGCAGCCAGGTAGAGCCCGACCGGCCACCCCTCGGTCCTGCCGGTCACCTCGGCGGCCACCTCGTGAGAGACCTCAAGGCGGGCTTCGGAGAAGACCTGCTCGGCCCCGGCCACGTCCAGGGCCAGGTCGTCCCTTTCGAGCTCCACCGCGTCGCCGGATGCCCGCAGCCGCGGCAGGTGGGGCTGCTCGAACCGACTCGCCCCGACCCACTGGGAGCCTTGCGGGATCCCCGAGATCGCCACGCCCAGGGCGTCGTAACACGCTGATGCGTGAAGCTCTTGAAGGTCGTCCACCATGAGCACGAACGGATCGGCGCTCGACATGAATGCCGCGGCGAGCCGGGGGGCGGCACGCCCCAACGCGTCCACGCACAAGCCACCCATGTCGGCAACGAGGTCGCCGTTGCCCGGGGAGACCCGAGCGTAGGCCGAAGCCAGCAGGGTGAGCAGGGTCGCAGGGTCGTCGTCGTAGCGGTCCAGGGAGACCCAGGCGACCCGACGATCTTCGACGAGGGCCCATTGCGCGAGCAGGGTCGTCTTTCCATAGCCAGCGGGCGCCGTCACGCCGACCACCCGGCAGTCGCTTGTCCGAGCCGCGTCGATCATGTCGGCGCGACTGACCATGCCCGGACGAGGCTGCGGCACCGAGAACTTGACCTCGAGCAAGGAACGCTCGAGCTCAATCTCCCCAGAGTCGGCCGGGAGGAGACCCTCCACGGCCAAAAGCGTACCGGGCCGAGAATCCGCATCCTCCCCGGTCCGGGTGAACCGCTCGTGATGGGCGAACCTGCGCGCGAGTTCACATGATGTGCGTGATGCGGAAGTTGCTCATGCTGGGGTGCGATCGAGTCAGCGGAATCACGACGGTAGAGGTGGATCGCAATGTCGACCGACTACAACGAGAACGCCCGCCAGCTGCGCAACGCGGTGGAGCCGGTCGCGGCCGGGGTGTACTTCGCTCCCGAGGCGCACGCGGCATACCAGGCGCTTGGCTTCGACCCAAGTCCTGCCGCCGCGGGCGCGGACGGCATCTCTCGCCCGGAGATGAAGTCCTACTTCACCAGTCGCGGCGCCTGCCTGGGTCAGGTGCCGGGGGAGGTCGTGGCCGCCGCGTTCGGCGTCTTCAACCCGAAGGTGGTCGTGCCGGGCGTCGAGGCGGGGTGGCAGATCACCGACCGAGAGACGATCCTCCAGGCCCGGCTGCAAGCGGCGACCGCGATGCTGACGCGCGTCCTCGGCGAGCAGCCCGAGGGTCTGGCGCGGGTCACCGAACTGCTGCGCCGGGCGGCTGACGCCGCGCCATGGCCCGGCCGCGGGATGTACTCAGGGCTGCGCTCGCTCGGGTTCCCCGGGACTCCGATGGGGGACATGTGGCGGGCCGCCGACCTGGTCCGCGAGCATCGCGGCGACAGCCACGTCATCTCGTGGGCGGTCGGCGGTGCCGACGCCGTGGAAGTCCTGCTGCTGACCGAGGACTACTGGGGGGTTCCGGCCCGGGCCTACACCCCCAGCCGCGGATGGACCGACGCAGACATGGACGCCGCATTCCAGCGACTCCAGCGACGAGGGCTGGCGACCAGCGACGAGCAGATCACCGAAGCCGGCCGGGCGTTCCGGGAGGAGATCGAGGTCCGCACCGACGAGCTCGAGCGGCCCGTCCTCGACGCGCTCGGGGACGACCTGGACGAGCTGCTGGAACACCTAGACCCCTGGTCCGAGGCGATCATCGACGCCGGCTCGTACCCCAAACGCCTCAAAGGCGTCTACAACGTCGGCGGCGGGCCACACTTCGGCGCAGGGCTCACCATCGACACCGCAGCCGAGCTGCACCGGCAGAAGGCCTGACCATGCCCGGGTTGCGGTCATGGGGCCATTGACCGCCCGGCGGCGACGCTGGCTCATCACGCGTGGACTGCTCCGGGCCCTGGCCACCACCGTGGTTCTGGTTGCCCTCTACTACGTTCTGCCACTCGACCGCCTCTCTGACGTCAACGTCTTCGTCGTGCTGGTGATCGGCGTAGCACTGCTCGCCGGGACAATCGCCTGGCAGGTACGCGCGATCGAGCGCTCGGATTATCCCGGCATCCGAGCGGTCCAGTCCCTCGCCTCCACCACTCCGTTTTTCCTGCTCCTATTCGCCTCGATCTATCTCATCCTCAGCCTCAAGGATCCTGGGATGTTCACCGAGCCGCTCACCCGGACGGATGCGCTCTACCTGACCGTGACCATCTTCGCGACCGTGGGCTTCGGAGACATCTCCGCCCAAGTCGAGACCGCCCGACTCGTCGTCACCGCGCAGATGCTGCTCGACCTCGTCGTGCTGGGACTCGGCATCCAGGTCATCCTCGGCGCCGTGAAACGCGGCAAGGCCAACGCGGTTACCGAGTCCTGACTAACCGGCCCGGTCTTCCCGGCCACCTCAAGGATCGGCGAATTGACGTATGATGCGTGCCGTCAACCCCAACCACGTGATCCTGCTCCCGGCCCGCCGCTCCAAACCGCCGCCGTGGTTGCCCCGAATTCGAACCGTCGAATACAGGGACAGTTCGAGTTGGAATGACTCGTCCGACTAACGGTCATCGAAGAAGGCCGTCGCTGTTGCGGATGCGTGGCTGCCTGGTTTCCGGGTCGAGATCCTCGAGCGGGAGCCCTCTTGGCTGGCCTGGGTGCGGCTGATAGCCATGCTGTCCTCGGCCGCTTATGGTCGGAGGCGGCGCCCGGCTGGCGCTTGGGGAGGAAGCCCCGTGCACCGGATCAAACTCCGTGGATGGCGTCGAGTCGGCCTTCCGCCACGGCTTTGACAAAGGCGTCGTAGTCTCGGCTGTTCTGGTCGGCGTACCCAGCGCTGAACTGCGTGATCGCCTGGTCGAGGCCGTCGTCGCCGCCGAGGTATCGCGCGATGGCCACCGGATCTCCGGAGCGGGCGTGTGCCCGGGCGAGGGTCCACCCGCACATCCTGGCGTAGAAGGTCATCGCGAACGGGCTCATGGTCTCGACCGCCGCGGATGCCTTCATGTCACGCAGCTGGCGCCAGTAGTAGAAGCGGTCGTCCTGAACTCCCTTGGTCCAGCCCAAGAAGATGTCGGAAGACGCCTGCATCAGCCGCTGCCCTTCCACCACCCGCTGGCCGGGAGTGTGGAAACGGCTGTTCGGCAGGTGGGCCTCCAGGACCGACCGGGTCGCCTCCTTGACCTGGAGGAACAGCGGATCCTGGTCGTCACGGCCCTCCAGCAGCACCATGAACGCGCGGGTGCCGACGCTGCCCACCCCGACCACCTTGCGGGCCATGTCAACGATCCGGAACCTCTCCAGCAGCAGGCGCCGGTCGGCGCTCAGGCTGGCCTGGTAGGCGCGGAACTGGTCCTCCACGACCTCCCAGATCTGGTCCGTCGACAAACCCCAGGCCCCGTCCATCTCCCGCAGCGGCACCACTACCGGCGGCTGACTGACGATGCGATACCGGCCGTCGGCGACCTCGGCGAACCTCGTGAGAGCCTGCAGGCTGTCGCGGGTGTGGGCCTTGCGGAGTGTCTTGGTCGCCACCTTGAACGACTTCGCGATGTGGCGGTCCTCTGCGTTGCCGTCCTTGGACGCGCGCTTCTTGCCACCCTTGCCCTTACCGCCCTTCGAACCGCCGGCCACCGCCTTCTCCTGAACCGCCTGCATGGCCTCCTGGATGTCCTGCTCGGACATGTGGGCGTACCAGACGTCCAACGTCCGCATCGCGGCGAACTCCCCCATCGCCTCCCGGTACGCCTTCACCGACTCCAAGGTCACCGCCTTCTCATCGGCCGGCTTGAAACCGTTGTTACGCGCGGCGATCGTGAAGCTGGCGGCCATCCGCTTCAGGTCGTACTCGAACGGGCCCGGCAGCGTCTCATCGAAGTCGTTCAGACCGAACAGCAACTGACGCTCCGGCGAGGCGAAGCCACCGAAGTTCGACAGGTGCGCGTCACCGCACAGCTGCACGTTCAGCCCGGCCGTCGGTGTGCCGGCCAGGTCGGCCGCCATCACCTTGGCCGCCCCGCGGTAGAACGTGAACGGCGACACCATCATTCGGCCGTGGCGCACCGGCACCAGGTCCGCCTCACGAGTGACGTTCTGCGCGATCAACAGCTCCACCGGATCAGATCGGTTAGTCCCCGGCCGCCACCCAGCCTGCGCCGACACCGGCACCTGCTTCGCCGCCTCCTCCCCCCGAGCCTGGCGATCCTCAACGCTCACGTAGGACTGTTCAGTAGTCATGGACATCTCCATTCCCGGGGATT
>Ga0307319_10000516_pt1 | contig 11816 bp, 12 predicted proteins | sample ER_DNA_368_FD_194491 | JGI IMG/M metagenome (GOLD analysis project Ga0307319, IMG submission 194491) | Bulk soil microbial communities from the East River watershed near Crested Butte, Colorado, United States - ER_DNA_368 | ecosystem: Environmental > Terrestrial > Soil > Floodplain | place...
AACCGCGCCGACATCTACAGGGTGACTGACGAACCGGCGTATCTACAGACCGGCGAGGACGAGAAGCCGGCGATCAGGTCGGAGCCTATGCCTGACCTGCGTGCCCCGCGCACCTGCTCGTTCTGCAAGCGGGCCGCCGAGCATCTCTTTGGCGAGCAGTACCCAAGGACGGACAACACCGGCGCCATCATCGATGGCGTCTGGATCTGTGACGCCTGCGTTATGCGGTTTGCCGGCTTTCTCGCCCAGGAGCGTTCCGGTACTCAGTCGTAGCCACCGCCCGACGGCGACAGCGGCCTTGCCGTGCCGGCCGGCCGATCCGGTCCGGGTCGCGGAGGACCGGATCGCAGAGGCGTCCGCGACCAGAACACCCACTGGTCCGCGCCGGGTCCGCATGGCAGCGGGAACCCCGGGTTCCCGGCGGGCGCGAGCGGTCACGACGGGTATGCTGAACCTGCAGGTCAGCGCGCTTCACCGCGACGACCTGGGACGCCGGAGGAGGCCGACGGCGGGTTCGAGCCCCTCCTCCGGACCCACCAGCGTCCTTGCCGTTGTCTATCCTCTCTCCGTATCCGAATGACCGGCGTGAGAGGAGCGCGATGACCGACTCTGATGTGCCCTCCACCACCCCCACCGCACCGACAGGGTCTTCGTCCCCGAAGGCGCCACCATCCTGCGCCTCACCGACGAACAACTCGCCGCCTACCCGGACGGCTGCCCTTTCGAGGGCGCCGACGGGCACCCCAAGACCCCGCTACTCCACTACAACGCCCCCGCCGTCATGGCCATCCGCACCGACACCGACGGCGAGCACTACTACGCCTACTACATCTGCCAAGGATGCTGGACCGGCTGGTGGACCTCCTGGGGGAAGCGCCACCAATGACCGACGCCACGGGCGCGATTCTGCCGACGTTCTGCCCAATAGATCTGTACCGAGCCGCACGGCCCCGTATTGTCTTGTATGACGAGTCCGCATGAACCTCTGCTGAGCAGGGCGAACGCGGCTCAGCCGAACTACGACGAACGACACCGGACGACTTGCATCCGGCTGAAAACCGCAAAGGCCGGCGGCTCGATCCCTTCGGGTATGACCTCCCCTGAGGAATGGCGCAATCGAGCGACGCGGCGACGCTCACCGGGACTGGCCACCAGATAGGCCTAGCCGGTCAGCTCCAGCGGGTGGAGGCGCTGGCGGCCGCCGGCGGTGTCCAGCAGGAACAGCTGGAGCTGGTTGTCGCCCGGGCGGAGGAGGGAGTCGGGGATCATGGTGGAGAACCAGGTCGGGGCGGAGTCGCCGGAGGCGAAGGTCTCGGAGATGCCGCCGATCACGCCGTTGACCGCCGCCACCACCTGCGGCCGCGCCGGCGTGCCCGGCGTGGTCGACACCAGCTGGCCACCGACCTCGGCCGGCACCGTGCCACCGGCCGGGTCGACGCGGCGGTAGTCGTCCAGGCCGGCGACGCGGGCGGTCCCGCCACCGTCGGCGACCGGGAGGTCGCCGACCCGCCGGCCGACCAGGTCGGCGTGGGGGCCGAACTTGAACCAGCCCAGGTAGCCGTCCTGGGGCCGGAGGAGCTGGTCGGTCACGCCCCGCAGGGCGATGGACTGGTTGGCGGGGCCCTGGTAGGCCTGCCGCCTCCCGGGACGGGGGAAGAACCATTTGTCCGTGCGTTCGCGCCTGGCCACCGACGGGTCGGCCCACGACACCCCGTCGACCGACCACGGCACCCGGAGCCCCATGATGTCGGCCACCGTGGGCACGAGGTCGACATGCTCCCAGTTGACGTCGTTGGTCGCTGGGTTGCGCTGGCCGGGGCGCTTGATGAACAGGGGCACCCAGAGCACCGGCGCGGCGGTGCCGGTGACGATGTCGGAGCGGCCCGGCTGGCCTGGGGTGAACGCCATGCCGTGGTCGGCGGTGACCACCAGCAGCGAGCGGTCATAGAGGCCGGCGTCGCGCAGCCGCTCGATGAGGCTGCCGATCAGCTGGTCGGCGTAGGCGGCCTGGAGAAGGTGCCGATGGTGCTGGTGCTGGACTGGCCACGGCTCGTCGACCCAGCGGCCGGCTCTGGCCTTGGCCCCACCCACCGCACGCTCGGGATAGGTCCGTCCCGAGGGCAGGTACTTCCACGGCTGGTGCGGCTGGAGGACGTGCACGAAGTACACCGCCCGCTCGGTCGGGTCGGTGGGGCGGATCGACCCCAGGAAGCGCTGGAACGAGACGCCCCGCTTGTAGCGGTTGAAGACCTGGCGCCTGGTCTTGTCGTCGGCCGACGGGCCGATCGACGGCGAGGCGCCACCGGCGTCCTCGGTCGCCTCTTCGAGGGTGGCGGCGGGGTCGACGGTGGACTCCCGCGTGGAGACGATCTGGGTCCAGACCCCCGCCGAGTCGCGCAGGACCCTCCGCAACCCCCCCGAGTCGCCCAGGACGCTGCCGAGGGCGCCCTGGGCCGGGCGGTCGCCGGTCCGCTTCGCGTCCGGGCAGGTGGCGGGTGGGCACAGCTGGGACATGCCCTCGAACACGCGCATCCGGTACCCGTAGGAGTCGCCGAGCAGCCTGAACAGGTTGTCGGGGTACTGGGAGGCGATCGGCAGCAGGTCCTCGGCCGGGTAGCGGCCGGTCAGCATCGACGGCACCGCCCAGCCCGTGAGGCCGGTCACCGCGGTGGCGTTGCGGTACCAGGTCGAGTCCTCGGCCAGCCGCGCGAAGTTCGGGTAGAAGCGCTTGTCGATGCGGCCGCGGTGGTCGAGCAGCGACATCAGGGGGAACTCGTCCATCAGGACCATGACGATCGGGCCCGGCGTGCCCTTGGCCACCGGCGCGGCCCCGGCGGGTTCGGCCGCGCCCGGTGCCGGCCGCAGCAGCGCGGAGGTGGGGGAGGCGAGCAGGAACACAAGCAGGAACACGACCGGCGCCGGCCAGAGGAAGCGCAGCCACATCCGCACCGCCGACACCCTGGCGTACGCCAGGCCGCCGCCGACCCCGGCCAGGACGGCGGCGACCGCGAGCGCCGGTCCCCGCAGGGGGGTGGCCTTCTTGGCGACCTCCAGCCCGAGCAGCCCGAGCAGCCCGGCGACCAGGGCCAGGTGGACCACCCGCCGGACCCGCCGGCCCGCCAGCCCGGCCGCCGCCTCCACCGCCAGCAGCGCCGCCGGGGGGACCAGCGTGACCGCGACCGCGAACAGCACGATGTCCCGGGCGTCGGCGTCGCGGAACAGGAAGAAGTCGGGGCTGCGCCCGATCACGTCCAGGAGCGGCTGGGCGACAACGAAGCCGGCCAGCGCGCACAGCTCGAAGAACGCCCACAGCTCGGGGCCGACGATCGCTCGCAGGCGGCCCCAGGGGCCGGTCCGCGCCGGTGCCTGGGGGCGGTGCGGGGTGGTAGCGGAGCTGTCCATGGTTGGCATCCGGGGTCGGTGGTCCGCCTGCTCGCCGGGACAGGTTCATCTCGGCGTCGTTGAGGCGCAGAGCCGAGTCGTGATACTACCGACATTCCGCCGAACCGGCCCGGTGCGGTCGGCCATGGAGGACCAGATGTCCGACCCACCCAGCGAGCGAAGCGTGACCACCGTGCGGCCGGCGGAGACCGCGGACCCGGCGCCGCCGGTCACCGTTGACCGGGGCGGTCGTAGGCCGCTGCCGGGACGCCGGCTGCTGGCCGAGGGCATCCTCGTCTACCTCGGCTTCCAGCTCCTGACCTTCCTGTACCTCCCGGCGTTGCGGCTGAACGGGACCTTCTACCAGGACGTCCTGGTCAGCGCCCTGGGCCCGCAGAAGCGCGGCATCGCCCAGTTCCTGCGCGACGGCTTCCTCCCCACCTGGGTGCGGGACCAGTGGGGCGGGGAGGCGTTCCTCGCCAACATCCAGACGGGGGTGCTGTACCCGGGCCACCTCCCGTTCTGGATCCTGCCCACCTCGACCGGCCTGGAGGTGGTCGCGGCCCTGCACGTCGCCTTCGCGGCCGTCGGCATGTGGGCCTACTGCCGGATCGGGCTCCGCACCAGCCTGTGGGCGGCGCTGTTCGCCGGGCTCGGCTTCGGCTTCGGCGGGCTCACCCTGCAGCACATCCATCTGACCAACCAGCTCGAGGTCATCGCCTGGATGCCGGTGGTGCTGCTGTTCGGCCACCTCGCCCTGGAGCGGGGCCGGCTGCGCTACGTGGTCCTCACCGGCGTCGCCATCGGGCTGCAGTTCCTGGCCGGCCACCCCGAGGAATGGCTCTACACCCTGGTCGTCCTGGCCCTGTACGGGCTCTTCTGGTCCTTCGGCGGCGGCCTGGCCGGCTGGCCGCGGCGAGCGCTGGCCGGCGCCCTGCGGCTGGGTGGCGGCGTGGTCACCTTCGTGCTGCTGTTCGGCTGGCAGCTGTTCCCGACCCTGCAGCTGCAGCGGCTCGGCTTCCGCACCGGCCCCGCCTTCACCGAGCAGCATCCGCTGCCCATCGGGGTGGCGTTCAACGCGCTGCTTCCCGACTTCGGGCACGTCCAGGTCGGCGAGAACGTCGGCTTCATCGGTGTGGTCGGCCTTGGGCTCGCCGCCCTCGGGGTCGCGGCCGGGCGGCGCGACCTCCGCTGGCTGCGGGTCGGGATCGCCGTGCTGGCGGTGGGCGGTTTCCTGCTGTCGCTCGGCAACCAGTCGGCCATCTACCGGGCCGCCTACGACTGGATCGGCGTGGTCCGCCAGCTGCGGGTGCCGGTCCGCTGGCTGCTGCTGCCATACTTCGGCTTCGCCGTCGGCGCCGCCCTCGGCGTCGAGGTGCTGCTGTACGACAACCCGGGGAGGTGGCGCAAGCGGGCGCTCAAGGCGGCCCTCGGCCTGGCCGCGCTGGCCGGGTTCTTCGCCATCGTCCTGCTCGCCGCCAACCTCACCAACCCGCGCGACAGCATCGAGCGGTGGGTGCTGGCGGCGGTCGCGCTGACGGCGGCCGCGGTCTTGGCCACGGTGCCCAGGGCGCCTCGCTGGATGGCGGCGGCCATCCTGCTGTTCACCGCCGTCGTCGAGCTGCAGCAGGCCCGGCCGATGGCCGAGTACCGCCAGGTCGCCCCCGCCGTCCTCTACGACGACCCCGGCCCGGTGCTGGAGCTGCTGGGCCGGGAGGGTGGGCGCTATGTGACCATCGCCAGGGGGCCGGCGGACAAGGCCGAACAGGCCACCATCCAGGTCCCTTCCGACCTGGTGGGCACCGCCCGGCACTATTACCTGGATGGGTTCCCGCGCCTGCTGATCGCCCGGCCGGCCGTGGAGTACGCCACCAACGCCGAGACGATCCTCGGCCGCGACGGCGGGCTGGCCCCCACCCGGACCTACGCCGACTTCTTTCTGAGCGCGGTGAACTCCCAGGGGCGGATCACCGCCGGCGTCTTCGGGAACCCGCCGTCCACCTGGAACTGGGACAGCCTCGACTTCCTCGGCGTGCGCTGGTTCGTCACCGGTCAGCTCCCGCCCGAAGAGGTCCAGGTCCTGGAGCGGCACGGCTTCCGCCAGGCCGGCAAGTACGCCTACGTGCTGGTCTGGCAACGGACCGAGCCGCCGCTGGCACGGATGCAGTACGAGCTCGACGTCGTCCCCGGCGCCGACCAGCGGCTGGCCCGCCTGCGCGGCGGCTACCCGCTGCTCGAGCGGGCCATGGTCGAGCAGCGGGTGGGACCGACCGACCGCCCGGCCGCCCCGCCGGTGGTGCGCACCCAGGTCGAGCAGACCCGGGTCGAGGTGTCGGTCCGCAGCGACGCCAGCGGCCTGCTGGTCCTGGCCGACCCGTGGGCCCCGGGCTGGCGGGTGACCGTCGACGGCGAGCCGGCGGAGCTGTTCAGGACCAACCACGCCTTCCGGGGGGTGTGGCTGCCGGCCGGCGACCACACGGTGGTGTTCCGCTACGAGGAACCGCTCCTGCGCCTCGGGGCCGGGCTCGCCCTGGTCACGGGGCTCGGGCTGCTGGGAGCCTGGCTGGTCCGGCGCCGCACCCGGACCGCTCCCCGCCCCTCCTAGGAGGCGTTGGCGGATGGCTCGGCGGCGGCGGTTTCAGGCGGTGGAGCCGATGGCGAGGTCGCTGGTCCGATTGGGTGGCGTGGCAGCGATCGTTGGCGGTCTCCTCTGGATCATCAAGGGCGGAGCGATTCTGCTCTCCGGCGACCAGCCCAGGTACGTCTTCGAGGTCGCACCGCTGTGCTTCGCCGCTGGCCTGCTCGGCCTCCATGGCGGTCTGGCCGGGCGCGGCGGTCTCCCCGGCCGGCTGGGAGGCGCCCTGGCCTATGTCGCCATGGCGCTGTCGGTCGTGGGCTGGTCTCGCTGATCCAACGCGGTGACGCGCCCACCTCCGAGGCCGACTTCGACCCGGTCGTGTTGGCCGGCTTTCTCGCCACGCTCGGCAGTCTCCTGCTCTTGGGAGTGGCGGTTCGACGCGCGGGCCTGCTGCCTCGGCCCTGGGACCTGCTGCCGCTAGCGCTGGGTGCCTTGACGTTTCCCCTGCTCGCCATTGCCGGTGCGTTCGCGGGCGTGAACGAGCGCCTCCTGGAGGTGCCGGTCGTCATCGTGGGGGCCGCCTGGGTCGCGCTAGGATATCGGCTGTGGGTGGTTGGGCAAGTCCAGGCGGCATGGCGCCAGGGACCCGTCCGAGGACCATAGCCGCAGGCTGCGGTTCCACGACACGAGTGCAGCGTCGTCCGGCTGCCCGCCGGCTGTCCCATGGCGTGACAGCCTCTGGCTCCGCTGCCTAGGCGATCGGCCTTGCCGGCCCGCCCGGCCGATCCGGTCCCTGGTCGCGGAGGACCGGAGCGCCGCAGGCGTCCGCGACCGGACGGGACCGAACCCCCGATGCTCACCAGATTGCTCACGGGACGCGCCACGACACTCCGGGATGAAGGTCGGGAGCACGATCGCAGCGTTCTTGCTGGTCGGCGGACGGCCGTGCTTGCGTTCACACGGCAGACATCACGGTGCCTGGTCGAACTCAGCGGGCTAACACCAGGACCCCCGGCCGCGCGAAGCGGCTTTCCGCTCCTGTCCTAGCGAAGCGAGAGCGCGAAGCCTTGTAAGAGAGCTCCGATCAGGGGCTATTGACCTCGCTGGGTTGCACATCGGGTTGCACAGGCCTCGTCCTGGGGATGCCCCATCACGAAGGCATAGCCGCTGGTCTGCGGTAATGCGTCAGCGTGAACTGTAGGTGACAGCGGTCTCTGAAACAGGTGCGGTGCCGAAAACGGGCGCTGACCAGGCCAGTTCGAGGGTAACCGGGACGGGCTTGTGCGCTGGTACACGGTGGTTGTGCGCGGCCATGGCCGATCCGACCGTTACCTGCGTCGCAGGTTTGGACGTGATATCGGCTCGAGTAGGCCGTCTGATTGGCGTAGCCATCGAACGCCCGCCGCATCGGTGAAGTTGAGTTGTAACGGCGGCCCTGGCCAGACATTTGAAAGGTTGAATATGCCTTCCGGGAGGGGGTCTACGTCCACCCCAAGCCTGTGCTCTTTGGTTTGCCGTGCTGGAAGTACGTGCATGTCGGGAGATGGGCCAAACAGCGTTTCGAAGATGTAGCGCTGGCCCTTAACGCTGACTTGGCAATCTGAGATCGGATCGTCGCTGTCATTGGTAATCTTATAGAGAATGTTCTTGATCGGACCTAATCGATCGACTTCCCATGATACTGGCCACATCCATACCTTCCGGGCTTGGTCCCGGAGGCGGTCATCAGCAGCCAAACGGCGGTCCTCATCAGCACGACGGCGATCGCGCAGGCCGATGATGAACAGCACGAGTGCCACGGTGAAGGCGAGGGCGGTCGCGGCGGCGTTCGCCCAGTCCGCCCAGGTGCCTGGCTCGAGTTCCGGTAGGCGCATCCGGGGACCCTGCCCGACTTGTCAGGCCAGCGTCAACCTCCTGGGGCCACCCTTGCCACTTACCGCAGGCGGGCGACTACTCTGGGTGTATGACGGTGCGAGAGATGCTGGTCACCCTGCAGCACCTTCCTCGCGATGCTGAGGTCTTGGCGATGGAGGCGGGCTGCGAGGAGTACTGCGAGCGCGAGGTCAACGAGGTTGAGTGGCAGGGCGGCCGGGTGTACCTGCATCTCGGCGCCCGGCGGGACGACCCGCGCGGCTAGCGGTTCACGCGGCGTCGCCGTCTAGGCCGGCGGCTTCTTGGTCGAGCTGGTCGAGCTCGGCGAGGGTCTGCTCGGTCCCGGTGGATTCCCTGGGGGTCCAGGGGGCGGGGGCGGTCATGGCCTCGATGGCGCCGGGTTCGATCCCGCGGCCGTCGTGGGTCTGGTCGGCGGGCAGGACCCAGGGGAGCTGGCGGCGGCGTTCCTCGGTGGCGTGCTGGCCGGCGAGGGTGTCGAGGCGTCCGAGGGCGGCGTGCCAGTCGGCGTCGGTGACGCTGCCCGGGTCGGCCTGTTGGCGGGCGTAGAGGGTGTGCAGCTCCTCACGCATGGCGTCGGTGCTCTCGGGCGCCTGGGGGCGGCCGTCGTGGAAGAACCCGGCCGGGTAGCGTGATTCCAGGTCGGCGGTGTGGTCGCGGAGGGCCGTGCTGACCTGCTCGTGGAAGGCGGCGACGACGGCGGGGTCGGCCTGGACGCCTGCCTGTCCGCAGGCCTTGATGTAGGCGTTGCGGTCCTCGATCGAGGCCTGCGGCCCGGGAACCGGGGGCACCTCGCCTCGGGCCAGGGTGGGCTGTCCCTGCTCGGCTGCCCAGGCGGCGAAGTCGTCGGCGTCCTGGGCTGTGACGCTCTCGGGGTCTTGGTTGATGCGGGCGTAGACGTCGTGTGCCTGCTGGTCGGTCCAGGGGTGCTGGTCGCGGCCTGCCCCGGCTCGTTCGGTGTTGGCGGCGTCTATGGCGGCCGTCACCATGGCGTGGAACTGTGCGGCCTCTTCGTCGCTGACGGGCTTGTGCTGGCTGATGCGGCGCTGCATGTCCAGGGCAAAGGTTTCGTCCCAAGCGGTCACGGCTACCACCCTCTCCGTTTGGCGGCCGTGATCGCGTCAGCGGCGCCCTCGACGTGCTCAAGGAACCAGGCCAGCTCCTCCTGGGGAACCTCCTGGTGGCGGTCGATGGCGGCCTTGATCCGGTCGGCCTTGGCGCCTTCGACGTCGGGGATCGACCCGCCGGCGGCGAGACCGCTCATGCGGTCGAGGGCGCCCATGCGGGCCTCCTCCTCGACCCGGGCGGTGACGGCGGCGGCTTCGTCGCCCCATCGGAGCCCGTCGGCTTGGAGTTCGGCGGCCTTGGCGGCGAGGGCGTCGGGGTCGCGGGGGTCGACGTCGCCCATGAGTGCGCGGACCGAGGCGGGGATGCCGGTGGTCTTCCAGGCCTGGTCGCGCTGCTCCTCGTCGCGTCCGGCGGTCTTGCCGTCCTCGAACGCGTTGGCGAGCTGGCGGCGCTGGTCCTTGATCTTTGCGCGGAGGTGCCGGACCAGGGCGCGTGGCTCGTCGTCGTCCTCGAGGTCGTCTAGGGGGTCGAGGTCGTGCTCGTTCATGGCCATCGGGCCTGCTCCCTTCGGGTTCGCTGACCCGCCGGGGGAGCGGACCAGGCTCGGCTATCATCGCATTCGTCTATGGGAGCCGTATACAGCATCAGCCGAGCCTATAGGTGCAGGCTGTACGGGTCGGCGAGGGGCGTGGCGGATGACCTTGCGGCATCCCGTCAAGCGCCAATGGGTGCGGCGTGTCTGCTGGGCTGCGGGGTTGCTGGATATTGCCGCTTGACGGGGCGGCATCGCGCCCGCTCAGCACCGTCTGGGCCCGGGCGGTGCAGGTGGCTGGTCAAGCCGGGGGGTTGCACCCCCCGGACCCCCCGCGCTGGACCTTCGCTTACGTAGACTGCCTCATACAACCGGGGGAAGTTACAGTGCTGTGATTCACCTACGATGAGGGCTAGCAGGTGACCCGTCCGAAGCACACCGACAAGGACATCGAGGCCGTCCTGCAGGAGGCCGAAGAACATGGTTGGAGGGTGAAGAAGCCGAAGGGGGCCGCTTACTACAAGGCGCTCTGTCCTTGCGGGCGGCACGCAAAGTGGTCGATCCACGCGACGCCATCGACTCCGGACTACGCCAAGAACCTCGCGGCGTGGTTCCACCGCCAGGAGTGCTGGTAGGGAGGCCAGGAATGCTCTTCAGCATCACCGTTCAGGTCAAGTTCAGCGGCAACCTGGACAACCTTGAGCCGATGCTCGACCGCGTGATGGAAGAACTGGTCACTCTCGACGTCACCGACCCTAGCATTGGCGGCACACTCCCAGATGGCGACATCGAGTTCAGCCTCGCTGTCGAGGCTGACACGCTCGAGCAGGCGATCCTTGCGGCCTTCAGCACGATCAGAACGGCGATCCATGCTGCCGAGGGTGCGACGCCGAACTGGCCGGAGTTCATTGGCCAGGGCATCACGGCCCAACTCGTTAGCGCCTGACGCCAGGCCGGCTGAACAGGGCGATGCCGAGTCCGATCGGGCCGAGCAACAGTCCGGCCAGGCCCCACTGCACCATCGCCCGCCAATCCTCAGCCCGGCCCCGCGATCTGGCCACCATCGCGGTTACCACGCCGAACACCACCAGTACGCCCAGCACCGTCGTGTCCATCTGCGCCCCCCTGTCGGTCCCTTTCGCGCCTGGGAGGATAGACCGTTCCGGGCTTGCACCGCGCACACTCCGCGACAAGGAACAGCCGCGGCGCGCGTCATTGTTGTGGTCGCCCCGCGGCTGCCTGCGTTGTCCTGGTCCTACCGGCCCGGCGACACCCCCTCGAACAACTGGCCTTGCGTGGCCTGGACGAGCGCGGTCCCGGCCGGGCTGGTCGACGACCTCGAGGACCTGGACGTCGCCGAACCCGCGGCGCAGGGCCCGCAGCGCGGCCAGCTGGTCGGGGCCGAGTGGCACGCTCACCCCTGGTCGCCTTCCGGGACGCCCCGGCACCCGCAGCGGGCCGGGCAGGCGTTCGCCAGCGGCCGGCCGGTCACGCGCTCGAACCGCTCCGGCAGACTCTCCTGCCGCAGGCCATCCTGGCCGGCGTGGGGCGCGCGCAGCTGACGCCAGGCCCTCGCGGCCTCGGCCGCGCTGTCAAGCCGCAGGACGGCCAGCTGCTCGGCCAGCTCCTCGCGAGAGCGCATGTGCTGCTCGATCGCCGTCGAGCTCGACAGGTCAGCGGAGGTGGTCATGGTTGCGGCCATCAAAGGTCACCGTCCTGGTGGCAGACGGGGCAGCGCCGGCGGGCCGCTCGCCGCTCCACCCGCTGCTGCGTGCGGGCCGTGGTGAGCTGGTAGCCGCAGGTGGGGCAGCTGGCGATCCAGATGCCGGCGAGCAGGTGCAGGGCCGGCTCCGGGACCGGCTGGGGGTCGAGTCCGGGCCGATGGAGCCCGGGACTGACCTGGGTCGGGTTAGGGTGCTGCTGCATCAGGACCTCGTTTCCTGGTGTCAGGCCCCGGGGTGTTCGCGCACCGCCGGGGCCACTTCATGAGCAGGACCTAGAACGGCGGCTCGTCGTTGAACTGGCCGCCCTTGCTGGCGCCGGCCTTCACGAGGGGCTCGCCCTCGCGGTTGCCGCGCTGGGGCTTGGCGGTGGCCCACTTGAGCGACGGGGCAACCTCGTCGGCCTCGACCTCGACCACGGTCCGCTTCTCGCCGGCGTCGGTCTCCCAGCTCCGGGACCGCAGCCGGCCGATCACCATCGCCCGGGTGCCCTTGCTGAGAGACTCGGTGACGTTCTCCGCCAGCTGCCGCCAGCAGTTGACCCGGAAGAAGCTGGTCTCGCCATCGCGCCAGCTGTCGCCGTCCTTGACCCGTGGGGTGACGGCCAGGCGGAAGTTGGCCACGGCCGCCCCGTTGGGCGTGAAGC
>Ga0307319_10000517_pt1 | contig 11816 bp, 12 predicted proteins | sample ER_DNA_368_FD_194491 | JGI IMG/M metagenome (GOLD analysis project Ga0307319, IMG submission 194491) | Bulk soil microbial communities from the East River watershed near Crested Butte, Colorado, United States - ER_DNA_368 | ecosystem: Environmental > Terrestrial > Soil > Floodplain | place...
CCGCGTCGTCGACGTGGATGAACGAGAACACTCCGCTGCCCTCGCCAACGACGGGGAAGCGGCGCCGGCGCACGTCCGCCGCCATCGCGCCGTCGTTCGCGTAGTAGGTGGCGGGACCGTAGAACCAGCCGTAGCGCAGCACCAGCCCTTCCATGCCGTCCGCGCTCAAGACCGCCCGCTCCATGTCCGCGACGACGCGCGCGGCCTGCCCGAAGGGAGACGGAGCATCGACGAAGAGTGGATCGTCCTCGTCGTGTAATGGTGTCTCTCCGGCGCGGTCCGGCCCGCGCCCTCGCGCGGGGCGCCCATCCCGTGGCGTGTAGCTGAAGGCGATGCTCTGGCACACGAAGCGCCGCGCGCCCGCGGCGTGGGCGGCCTCGATCAGGTTGCGCGTCCCCTCGCCGCGCACGCGGTTGGTGGCGTCGTAGAGATCCTTCCTGCGGGGCTCGAAGCGCTCGGGCAGCGAGGTCAGCTCGTGCACGACGACCTCGGGCGCCACCTCGGCCATCACCGCCCGCAGCGCGTGCCCGTCGAACACGTCGACGACCACCCCGTCGGCGCCCATCGCCCGGATCTCCTCGGCCCGCTCGGCTGATCGCGTGGCGCCGGCCACCCGGTGCCCCGCCTCGACCAGGCGCGGGACAAGCGGCCGGCCGATCGCTCCGCTGGCGCCGGCGACGAATACCTTCACGACGACGCGCTTCTCGCCTCGCGCGGGCTCACGCGCAGCATCCAGCCGAGCAGCAGGGTGGTGAGCACGAGCGACACCAGGTTCGCCGGACCGAGCCACGACGGGTGGGCCTCGCCCACGTCGATCAGATGGTTGAGCGAGTGCAACGCGTACTGGATGAAGGCCAGCGAGAGCACGGGAACGCGCCAGGATTCACGGCGCAGGGCCACGAGCGCGACCGCCCCTAGCGCGAGGTACCAGGTGGCGACGTCGCCCATGTAGTGATCGTTTCGGGGTCCGTAGGGGCCGATCGAGTCGTAGAAGAACCCCGGCGCGAGCCAGAGCAGCAGGCCGAGCACGACCTGGCCGAGGGCGAAGGCGAGCAGGAGCCATCTCATGGAATCGTCTTAGCACAGGGCCGATCCGTAGTTCTGTTCATGACCGACCACCACGCTTCCTCGACGCGCGCCGCGCTGTGGTCCTCGCGCCTACTGGTGATGCTCGTGCTGGGCGCGGGGGTAGTGGCGGGGATGGCGATGCTCGCCGTCCTCACGGTGGAGTGGTGGGGACTGGCCGCAGCGATGATCGTGCTGCTGGCGGCGGCCTTCCTCGTGGTGCGCAACGTGTTGAGCCTGCTCGCCGACGTCGACGCGCCTTCGCCCACCGAGCGTGCCCGACTGGAGGCGCAGGGCGTCCTCGACCCCGACCGCCGGCTCAACGAACACCAGAGCGCCGGCGACGGTGGGCGAGCTCGGCGCATATTCCGCGAGGACTCCGGCGACGCCGCGTCGACCGAAGAGCAGCAGAGCGCGTGGACGCCGACGCCCAGCCGGCGCGTCCAGTAGCTCAGCTCGGCTCGACCATCAGGAAGCGGTTCCCGTCGACGTCGCGGAAGAAGAACTGCGCCGGCACCGGGTCCTCGATGGTCACCTCGAGCGAGATAAGCCCCGGCCTGCTCCTCCCGGTGCGCGCGATCTGCTCGTCGACGTCGACGCCCCTGTCGCGGAGGGTGGCGTGGTCAGCCTCGATGTCCTCCGTCGAGAAGGCGCAGTGAGCCTCGTCGCCGCCGGTTGACGCACCCTCGCTCGAGGGGACCAGAGCGATCGCGTTTGCCGAGCCTGGTGGGGCCACCTCGACCCAGCGGCTTTCCTTGCCGTACGGGAAGTCGGCGCGCTTTTCGAATCCGAGCTTGCCGAGGTAGAAATCGAGTGCTCGTTCCTGGTCGGCGACCGGGACGAACACGGTCGCGACCTGGCTGATACGGGTCGCGCTCTGAGTGTCGGCCATCATTCGCTCCTTTCGCGTGCTTTCAGTACATCGCCTACCCTCGAAGCGTGAGTTACGCGAAGGACCCGCGCGTCGACGCCTACATCGATCCCCTGCCGGAGTGGCAGCAGCAGATCTGCCATCGCGTGCGCGACCTCGTTCACGCCGCCGACCCCGAGGTCGAGGAGACCATCAAGCGCAAGGTCCAGCCCTACTTCGTGCTCGAGGGCAACATCTGCGCGCTGCTCGCGGCCAAGGACCACGTCAACGTGTTTCTCTACGACGGGGCGATCGTCCCCGATCCCGAGGGGATCATCACCGCGGGCCACGACAACAAGACGGCCCGAATGATCGCCTTTCACGAAGGCGACCCGATCAACGAACCCGCTGTCGTGGCGATGTTCCGGCAGATCATCGCGAACAACCGGGACGGCGGCTGGCGCAAGATCAAGGCCGCCCGGGCTGAGGCCTGAGAGAGCGGAAAGCAGCTAGAGCCGCGCGGCGAAGCCGACTCCGTCCCCGATCGGCAGCACCGATCCCAGCCAGCGCTGTGAATCCAGCAGCTGCGGGTTGAGCGCACGGGCCGAGTCGATCGATTCGTCCGAGCGTGCCCGATCGGCTCGCTCCGGGAGCGCGACCTCGCCGCCCACCAGCAGGTTGTCGATCACGAGCGCGGCGCGCTCCGTGAGCAGTGGCTCCGCCAGGTCGATGTACTCGCGGTACTGGCCCTTCGCGGCGTCGACGAAGAGCAGGTCGAAGGGCCCGGACAGGATGGGAATGGTCTCGCGTGCATCCCCCTCGATGAGCTCGATGCGTTCCGCCACGCCCGCCCGGCTCCAGAACTCGCGCGCCTGGCGGGCCCGATCGGGATCGATCTCCAGGGTGGTGACCCTTCCAGCCGAGAGGGCCTCGGCCAGGTGCAGCGTCGAGTAGCCGATCGCCGTGCCACCTCGAACACGTTGGGGTCGAGCGCGCGGCACAGGGTGGCCAGAAAGCGCCCCGTCTCCCAGTGCACGATCGGCACGGAGTCGCGCTGGGCCACGGCCTCCATCTCGGCCATGACCTCCGAGCGCGCGGGCCGCAGGTCGTGGAGGTAGCCCTCCACCCGTTCGTCGAGGATGCGCATCCGAGGAGCTTATTGGCCCCGCTCGGTTCGGCTCTGGTGTAGGGCGACGGCGGCCAACGCGAGGCACGCCAGCACGGGAAGGCCGACGAACAGGGCCGCGTTCTCCGTCCCCTCCTCCACCGCATGCAGCATCAGACCGAGAGCCGACACGGCGGCGGCCGCGGCGGCGGCCGATCCGAGCAGCGGGGCCCAGCGGCGGCGGCGCGCCGCCAAGACGCAGCCCCACAGCGGAGCGATCAGGGCGGCGAGCCCCAGCGCGAGCACGCTCCATGGGAACGCCGGCGAGTCGCACAGCGTGGCGCCCAGGGAGTCCGGCGAGGGCGGTTCACCGGCGTCGGTCCCGTTGCAGCCCAAGCCGATGATGATCGAGTAGATGACGGCCACCAGGAAGCCGCCGAGCCCCAGCACGGCGCCCGCCAGGATCACAGCCGCTCGCATTCGCCGCCAAGCGTAGTTTGCGCCCCGGCGTTCTGGACATCGGAGAGCCAATGAACGATTCCGAGCCGGTGGTGATCACCCCCTACCGCGACGGGCCGCTCATCGTGCGCGGCCCGGTGCGCCTCCAGGACATGCACGGGCGGGAGATCGCGGTGGACCGCAGCACCATCGCGCTTTGCCGCTGCGGCAAGTCGCGCATGAGGCCCTTGTGCGACGGGACCCACAAGCTGTCTCGCTTCCGGGCCCCCAGCGAGCTGGAGGCGGGCTAGCACACGGCCCGCTCGCTTGGCGCGCCGAACGCCCTGCTCTACGGGCCGACCGTGAGCTCCGCGAGCCGGGGGTTGTCGCCACCGAGGCGGGCGGCCGGCAGCCGCAGGCGTACCGCGTCCGCCTGGCGCGGCGCGAACGACACGCTGTCGACGTCCCCCTCTACCGCGCGCACGAACGCAACCGTGCGCCAAGCACCCGCCGAGCGTGCCTGCAACCTGTAGGGCGCCAGCGGCCGGGCGTCCTGCCAGGTGACGGTGGCGTGCGCGATCGTCGAAGAGCCGGCCAGCCGCACCGTCAGGGTGCTCGGGGTGGCCGGGTCGGCGTCCGAGGTCCAGACCGTGACCGGGCTGCCGTCGACGGCCGCCGCCGCCGGTGCGCTCGGGTCGGCATCGCTTGCCGCCGCGGGCCGGCAGCGCGCGAGGTTGTCCGCGGTCGGCCCGGCGGTGCGGGTCGGCAGGGTGACCGGCGCGCCGGGGGCGAGCGTGCGCGTCCCGGCGGGCGTGTCGACGGGCGCCGCGGCGCCGCTCCTCAGGGTCACGGTGGTGTTGGCTCGCCCCAGAGTGACGTCGAACACCCGCCCGTGCCAACGCAGCCCCGTGAGGCGCAGGCCGCCCGATAGCTGCGCCGGGAGCATCGGGTCGAGCAGCAACCGGTCCTCTCGCCAGCGCAAGCCGGGATAGCCGTACAGGAACTCCTGGAGGAACCCACCCTCGCCGGTGAGGAAGGTGAAGACGCCCTGGCCGCTGCGCGCCTCGGTGAACTGCTCGTACGGGGCTTTGACGAACGGGTCCAGGCTGCGCAGCGTGTAGGTCCACGAGGAGCAGTCGTCGCCCAGCTGGGCCGCGATGATGCTGCCCACCGAGTCCGTCATCGCCGGCCCCTCGGGGTCGTACCGAGGGGTGTAGTAGTCGAGGTTCGACCGGTCCACCTCGGCCGCCTGCGGGAACTCCCACGGGTAGGTCAGCAGCACGACATCGGCCTGCTTGACCTGCCCTCCCGCGTATCCGGCGAACTCCTGTCGCACGGCCGGTAGGCCGTCGAGCGGCCTCGGCTCGAGCACCACGAGCCCGTTCGCCACCTCCGCCCAGTGGGGCGGGGCCGGCTCCCCGAGGATCTGGGCGGCACGGGCGGCGATCCGCAGCGCCGAGGCGGCGGTGGCGTTCACGTACACCGAGTCGTCGACCGGCCAGTTCTGCTCATCCGGACCCTCGGTCTGGTTGATGTGAAAGCGCCCGTCCGCACCGAGCTCCGCGCGACTCGCCCAGAAGTCGGCCGCGCCGCGGATCACGGGCCAGCCCCGCCTGCGCAGCCAGCGCTGGTTTGCGCCGGCGAGGAAGCGCTGCCACTGGGCGAGGGCCACGTCGGCGCTTACGTGTTGCTCCAGGCGTCCCGTCTCCGCCCAGGTGGGCGTGACCTCGTCGCCGGTGAGCGCGCTCTCCCACGCGTACCGTTGGCCCGCGTACCCGGTTCGTCGCGCGTTGCGCCGCGCTCCCGCCCGAGTGCGGTAGCGGTAGTCGACCACGCTCGTCGCCTCCGCCGGGTGCTGAGCGAGCAGCGCCGGATACATCCAGGTCTCGGCGTCCCAGAAGACGTGGTTGTTGTAGCCCCCCGCGGACAGCCCGACCGGGCTGATGCTCCAGTCGACGTCAGGGCGGGCGCTGGCGAGCAGATAGAACTTCGCCGCCCGCACCCGGCGCTGCAACTGCCGCCGTCCCGGTACCACGATGTCGGCGCGCCACAGCCGGCGCCAGGCCGCGGCGCTCTCCGCGAGAATGCGCGCTGGCCCCGGCGCTCTCGCGGCCGCCCGCCCTGCGGCCCGAGCCGGGCGCGATGCGTCCAGGGACGTCGCGAAGCCGACCACCTTGGACACCTCGTAGGTGCGCCCGGCTCGCACCGGGATCGTGGCGGTCCGGGAAGTCGTCATCTTCTTCGGCTGCGTCCGCGCGGCCACGCTGCTGGTGGAGGGAGCCCGCAGCCGGGCGACTTCGGCGGCCGTGGTGTTCGTTCCCACGGCGCGCACGGCAAGGATCGCTGTCTTTGAGTCCGCGCTCACCCTCACCCGCCGGAGGCTCGGCCGGTAGGCGCCTGCGCCGAGCACGTCGCGCACCCGAAGGCGACCGGACCAGCGGGGCGTGAGCCGCAGGCGCACCAGCCCCACGCGCTTGCGAGCTCGGTCGAGCACTACGTCGTAGCGGATGTCGGTCGCGCGCCCGCCCACCGACCACCTCGCCGTGGTGGTGACCACGCCGCGGCGCAGGTGGAGCACCTGGCGGTAGCTGCCTGCGTCGGCGCTCGCGTAGCGTTGCCCGGCCACGACCACGTCGAGCTGCGTCCACCCCGGCAGGTTGATCGAGCCCTGGCGCTGCGTGCCGCCGCCCACCTCGTCGGGGACGCTGGCGTAGACGCCTGCGATATGGGTCTCGCTCGCGACGGGCGACGAGGCATAGCCCGCCCCGTCGGCCGGAATTCGCGTGCCCACGTAGCCGTTGCCGAGGTACGCCGGCGCGGCCGCGGACGCGTCCGGTCGCGTCGTCGCAAGCGACCAGCCGTCGGGCGACCCCGCGGAGTGGGCAGCCGCAGGGGCGGCTCCGAGCAGCGAGATCGCGAGCCCGATCGCCACCAGCGGCCTCGGTAGAGAATCGCAACGGCCCGCCATCCCGGCGAGCAAACCGCTGTGGCCCCCGGCTGTCAAGGGAATCGCTGGAGCGCGAGCGCGCCGACCGGCGCGCGCAGCGAGCTGCGCCCGAGCTCCCACGACTCGAGGACATGCCGGGCCCACATGCGATCGAGCGCGCTCAGTGCCCTCGCCCCCCACAAGATGGTGGGCCCGAGACCGGGATCCTGGCGTGCCAGCCCTCCGGCCAGATCGACCGCGGCGATGTTCTCGTGTACCGCGTCGGCCGTCACGTGCTCGTCGAAGAAGGCGGTGGCTCCTTCGCCGAAGCCGAGCCTGCGCAGGCCGGCGGCATAGCGGCGGTTCGGTATCGACGAGGTCATCTCGAACAGCGCCAGGTGGCCCACGATCGCGCCGCGCCAGCGGCGGTGCAGGCCGAGCATCGACATCAGGTTGACCGTCGCGAGCGTGGCGGCGGGGATGGCGTCGAGATAGGCGCCGGAGCTCGAGTCCAGTCCCAGGGCGTCCATCGACCTCGCGAACATCGTTGCGTGGATGCGCTCCGGCCGGCCGCCGCCGTATTCGTCGGCCTGGATCTCCACAAGCGCCGCCTTCGGTGGGCCGCTCAGTCGCGGCAGCGCCCAGGAATGAGGATCGGCCTCCTTGAGCTGGTAGGCGGATCTGTGAACCAGGAACTCGATCATCTGATCGACGCCGGCGTGGTGCTCGATATGGCGCGAGAGCGAGGGGCCGTCGTCCGCGTCGGCGATGGCACGCAGGGCGAGATCCATCTCCTCCGGCGCGGCGGAGCCGCTCGGCGCGCCCAGCTCAGCCAGCAGCGCACGCTCGAAGACAGCCTCCAGCCCGGCGCGCAGCTCCAGCAGCCACGGATCCCACTCCCAGCGCTCGTCGACGCCCGGCAGGCCGCCGTAGTGCAGCTCGTAGCAGCAGTAGAGCGCGAGCTGGAGGTCCTCGTCCCCGAGCGCCGCCGAGGGCCGGCTCACGGGCACGGCCGCGCGAGGCGAGTCCGGCGGCCCCTGCCAGCGCTCGAAAAGCAGCTCGGAGATCGGGCCCCGCGCATCCGGCATCCGCTGCATCGATGCGCCTCTACCCGCGAATGCCGTCCGCGAACCCGCCCACCAGCCACTCGGCAAGGCCGCGGGGGCCGCCCTCGCGGGCCGCTTCGCGCTGCCTCAGAGCCCCGTTCTCCTCCACCATGTGTCGCGCATGCGCGAGCGGCCTCGCCGCACCCAGCCGTTCCGCGAACGGCTCGATACGGTCGATCAGCGAATGCAGGCACTCGCGCGCCGGCCTGCGCTCGCCGCTGCGCAGATCGGCGAAGCTGCCCTCCACGCCGTGCCGGCAGGCCGCCCAGCGGTTCTCCTCGATGCGCCAGCTGGGCGCGGGGTCGGCGTCGCCCTCCTCGGCAAGCCACGCGATCAGCGCCTGCGCCACCGCCGCGATCGCCCCGGCCTCGGCCAGGGTGGTCTGGGCGTCCGGCACCCGCAGCTCGAGGGTGCCGAACTCGAGGTGGGGCCGAAGCTCCCACCACCAGGAGCTCGGATCCGGCACGCTGCCCGCGGCCGCGCCCCAGCGCAGCTCGCGCTCCAGCTCGTCCCAGCCCTCGAGGGGTGGCGGAACCCCTTGTCGCGGAAGCAGCCCGGCTATGAGCGGGCGCACCGAGGCGAGGCCCGTGTCCTGCCCCTCGTAGAAGGGAGCGTTCGCGGCCAGGGCGGCCAACAGGGGGAGGTGCTCGCGCAGCGCGTTGTAGACGGACAGGGTGCGCTCGGCACCGCCGACCGCCACGTGGACCTGCAGCGCACACACGAGCTGCCGCTGAGCCACCGGCCCGTACTCGGTTGCGGTCCGCTCGTAGCGGGGGCCCGGGTTCAGGGCACCCTGGCCCGCGCTGAAGGGGTGAGCTCCGGCGGCCGCCGGCCGGGCCAGCCCTTCGAGGGCGTCGAGCAGCGTGCGGCGAGCCTGCGCGAGCTCGGCGATCGCCGCGGGCACGTCGCGGTGCGGAACCGTCAGCAGCTCCAGCTGCGACGCCGGCATCTCGAGCTTGAAGCGGCCGTTCGCCGGAAGGCGCTCGAGGAGATCGGGGCCGCGCTCCAGCAGCTCCAGCGACCGCGGCTCCAGCAGCATGACCTCCTCCTCGAGCCCCAGCGTGAACGGCCCGACGGCGTCGAAGACGGCGCCCAGCTGGCCCGGGGACGTCAGTTTCGATCGCCCTTTACGGGAAAAGGACGGGAGATGCGCCTGATCGCGCTGCCCGGGGTGTTTCGCCCCATCGTCGACAGCCGGCTGCTGGCCGAGTGCCTACGGCGCGAGCTGTGGCCCGGCGCGCACGTGGCCGACATCTGCACCGGGAGCGGGTTGCTGGCCGTCACGGCGGCCATGCACGGCGCCGGTGCGGTCAGCGCGACGGACAGCTCGCGGCGGGCCGTGCTGAACGCGCGGCTCAATGCGCGCCTCAACGGCGTGAGGGTGCGCGCGTTGCGCGGGGATCTGCTGCTGCCGCTGCGGGGCTCGAAGTTCGATCTGATCGTCAGCAATCCACCCTATGTACCCGCCGAGACCGATGCACTACCGAGTCGCGGCGGCGCGCGGGCATGGGACGCCGGCCGCGACGGGCGCACGTTGATCGACCGGATCTGCGACGAAGCACCGGCCTGCCTGCGCCCCGGGGGAGCTCTGTTGATCGTGCATTCGAGCGTGTGCGGGGAGGCGTCGACGCTCGAGCGCCTCCAGCGCCACGGGCTCCGGACCGAGGTGCTGGCTCGCCGGCGCGGCCGACTGGGGCCGATCCTCGCCGCCCGGGCGCAGGCTCTCGAAGAGCGCGGCTTGCTCGCGGCGGGAGAGCGCGACGAGGAGCTGCTGGTCATCCGCGCCCGGTAGCCGAGCACGGTCGGGGTCTATTCTGCCCTCTCCGGCACCCCGGTTCGTTCAGGAGGCTCGCTTGGCCGATCTCATCGAGGTTCCCTCCGGTCTCGAGGGCGTCATCGCCTTCGATACGTCGATCGCCGAGCCCGACAAGGAGGGCGGCGCGCTGCGCTACCGCGGCGTGGACATCGAGGAGCTCGTCGGCAGCGTTCCCTTCGAGCGGGTCTGGGGGCTGCTCGTGGACGGAAGCTACGAGCCCGGCATGCCTCCCGCCCAGCCCCATCCGCTCGCGGTCCGCACGGGTGACGCCCGGACCGACCTCCAGGCCGCCCTGGCGATGCTGGCCCCCGAGTGGGGACTCAAGCCGCTGATCGACATCTCCGACCAGCAGGCCCGCGACGACCTCGCGCGGGTGTCCGTGATGGCGCTGTCCTTCGTAGCCCAGTCGGCCCGCGGCGTGGGACGCCCGCCCGTACCGCAGCTCGAGGTCGACAAGGCGCGCTCGATTCCCGAGCGCTTCTTGATCCGCTGGCGCGGAGAGGCCCACCCCGACCACGTGAAGGCGATCGACGCGTACTGGATCTCGGCGGCGGAGCACGGCATGAACGCGTCGACGTTCACCGCCCGGGTGGTGGCCTCGACCGGCGCCGACGTCGCCGCGGCGCTGTCCGCCGGGGTGGGCGCGCTGTCGGGGCCGCTGCACGGCGGCGCGCCCAGCCGCGTGCTGAGCATGCTCGACGAGGTCGAGGCGGGTGGCAACGCCGAGCGCTGGGTCAAGAACGCGCTCGATTCCGGCGAGCGCCTGATGGGCTTCGGCCATCGCGTCTACCGCGCGGAGGATCCACGCGCGCGCGTGCTGCGGCGCACCGCACACGAGATCGCCGCGCCTCGGCTCGAGGTGGCCGAGAAGCTCGAGCGGGCCGCGCTCGATGAGCTGAAGGCCCGCAAGCCCGACCGCGTGCTGGCCACCAACGTCGAGTTCTGGTCCGCGGTCGTACTCGACTACGCCGACGTTTCGCCCGACCTGTTCACGCCCATGTTCTCGTGCGCGCGGGTGGCGGGCTGGGCCGCGCACATCCTCGAGCAGAAGCGAGAGGGCCGGTTGATCCGGCCCAGCGCGCGCTACGTCGGCCCCGCTTCCCGAGGCGCCGAGTCAGTGAACGGAGCCGCTCCAGCCTGATGGAGGCGAGCGCATCCGGCGGGACGGGCCCGGCGGCGCGCGCCAAGACGCTGGTACTCGTAGCCGCGATTCTCGGCACGACGGTCGTGACCGTCGACTCGACGGTCGTCAATGTCGCGCTGCCCTCCATTTCCGAGGACCTTGGGGGCGGGCTGGCCGGCCAGCAGTGGACTTCCAACGCCTACCTGGTCACGCTCGGGTCGCTGCTGCTGATCGGCGGCTCGCTGGGAGACATCTTCGGCGAGCGCCGGGTGTTCGCGCTCGGGGTGGTTGGTTTCGGCGCGACCTCGCTGGCCTGCGCGCTCGCGCCGACGATCGAGACGCTGGTGCTGGCGCGCGCGCTACAGGGCGTGGCCGGGGCGGCGCTGACGCCGGCGGCGCTGGCGGTGATCGTCGCCAACTTCGCGCCCGACGAGCGCGGAAAGGCGGTGGGGGCTTGGACCGCGTGGGGCGGGATCGGAACCGTCCTCGGGCCGCTGATCGGCGGCCAGCTGGTCGACAGCGCCTCGTGGCGCTGGATCTTCGCGATCAACATTCCGATCGTGATCGTCACGCTGATCCTCATCCTGCGCGTGGTCCCCGAGGGGCGCGAGCGTGACCCCGACGCCCGCGTGGACGTGGTCGGCGCGGCCCTGTGCGCCTTCGGCCTCGCGGGCATGACGTTCGGGCTGATCGAGCAGCCGCTGCACGGCTGGGGCGACCCGATGGTCGCTCTCCCGATCGCGGCCGGCGCTCTGCTGTTCGTGCTGTTCATCGTCTGGGAGGCGAAGACGCCGCACGCGATGCTGCCGCTGGGGCTCTTCAAGCGCCACAACTTCGCGCTCGGGAACGTGGAGACGTTCGCGATGTACGGCGGCCTCGGGCTGCTTTTCTTCTTCCTCGTCCTGTTCCTGCAGGAGGTGGCCGGCTTCAGTGCGCTGGAGGCCGGGACGGCGTCGGTGCCCGTGACGCTTGTGATGTTCCTGCTCTCGACGCGTTTCGGGGCCCTGGCCGATCGCTACGGGCCGCGGCTGTTCATGGGCGCGGGGCCGCTGATCGCGGCGGCGGGCATGGCCTGGCTGCTGCGCCTGAACGCCGACGTCGAGTACCTGGTGGACCTGCTTCCGGGCTTGCTGCTCTTCGCGCTCGGCCTGTCCATGACGGTGGCGCCGCTCACTTCGACCGTGCTGGCCGACGCGGACGACTCGAACGCCGGGATCGCCTCCGGAGTCAACAACGCGATCGCCCGCGTCGCCGGTCTGGTGGCGATAGCCGCCGTGGGAGCCGTGGTGGCAGCCTCGTTCGGCTCGCGCCTCGACGACGAGCTGGGCAGCCAGGTCGCCGCGAGCCCCAAGGTGGCCGCCGCGGTCGAGCGGGCGAAGACCAAGCC
>Ga0307319_10000524_pt1 | contig 11739 bp, 10 predicted proteins | sample ER_DNA_368_FD_194491 | JGI IMG/M metagenome (GOLD analysis project Ga0307319, IMG submission 194491) | Bulk soil microbial communities from the East River watershed near Crested Butte, Colorado, United States - ER_DNA_368 | ecosystem: Environmental > Terrestrial > Soil > Floodplain | place...
GAGGTGGCCATAGCGAATGGGCCGGCCGTGGCGCGTGAGGTAGGCGGGCAATGTGCCCGGCACGCTCAGGCTCACGAGCCAAAGCCGTTCGTGGGCGTCCTGCTCGAGAAGCACGGCAGTGGCCCCCTCCGGCAGCAGAAGCACCTCGCCCGCGCGTCCTTCGCGGTGGCGCTCGCCGCCCCGGCGCAGCTCGGCGAGCCACCGATTCGGTTCTCCGTCGCGTGCGGGGCTCGACAGGTTGAGAGTCAGGTCGCCCTCTCCACCCCGCACGGCGACAGCGGCAGGCAGCGTGGCTGAGATGTTGATCACGAGCAGGTCGCCGGGCTCGAGCAGCTCGGGGAGCTGGGTGAAGTGGGCGTGTTCGAACTCGGCACCCGATCGGGCAACGAGCAGCCGGACATCGTCGCGTCCGCGGCCGCGCTCCTCGGCGGGCTCGCGGGCTTCGTCGAGCTCGGCAACGGCAAGGGGAGCGGCAACGGTCACGTAGAGGCCCCGGCGGTCTGCGACCGACGCTCTGCGAGCTCCCGGGCGGCGTAGCGTCCGCTCGGCAGGTCGGCCTCGATCAGCTCGAGGAGCCCGGGCACGCTCTCCTCGGGGGGCGGGCGGTCGGATATGTCCTCCCCCGGGAACGCGTCCTGGTGCATCCGAGTGCGCATATCTCCGGGGTCGAGCACGTACACGCGCAGATCCGGGCGCTCGGCCGCCAGCACGCGCGTGATCTGCTCGAGCGCGGCCTTCGACGAGCCGTAGCCCGCCCAGCCCTCGTAGGCCTCGACCGCGGCGTCCGAGGTGACGTTGACGATGCGCCCGCCGGCGGACATCCGCGCCAGCACGCGCTGGGTCAGGCCGAGGGGAGCGACCGCGTTCACGCGCAGGACCTGCTCGTAGCGTTCCAGGGGCAGCTCGGCCACCGGCGGCAGGGGACTCGGTCCGAGCGCGCTGGCGTTGTTCACGAGCAGGTCGATCCGCCCGCCTGCCTCCTCGACCAGGGCCGTGCGGTGCCATTCGTCCGCCACATCGCCCGCAAGCGCGGCCACCTCGGTGAGCTCGGTGAGCTCGAGCCGCGCGCGCTCGAGCTCCTCCGAGCCGCGGGCGTCGATCACGAGCCGCCAGCCGCGTTCGCCGAGCGCGCGCGCCAGGGCCAGGCCCAAGCCGCGCGAGGCACCGGTGACGATCGCGGTCTTGGAGGTTGTTCGACTCATGCCCTCGACGCTAGGCGGCGGCTGCGTGAACCACCATGGGCAATTGGTCCTAGGACAGGAGGCCGTTGCGGACCGCGTAGAGCGCGGCCTGAGTGCGGTCGGTCACGCCGAGCTTCGAGAGGACCGAGCTCACGTGGGTCTTGACGGTCTTCTCGGCGATGCCGAGCTCGCGGGCGATCAGCTTGTTCGGGAGACCACGGCCGATCAGCTCGAGTACCTCCCGCTCGCGTCCCGTGAGGCTCGACTCGGCGCCGGCGTGCGGGTGGCCGGATGAGAACTCCTCCATCAGGCGGGCGGCCACGGCCGGATGCAGCAGGGCCTCACCCTCGTGCGCCGCGCGGATGGCGCGCACGAGCTCCTGAGGCTGCACGTCCTTGAGGAGATAGCCGGCGGCCCCCGCGCTGACCGCGGGGAAGATCTGCTCGTCCTCCCCGAAGCTGGTCAGCACCAGGACACGCACCTCGGGCCGCTGCTCGCGGATGATCCTGATGGCCTCCACACCGCCGATGCCGGGCATGACCAGGTCCATCAGGACCACGTCGGGGCCGCGCTCGAGCGTCAGCTCGACCGCGGCGGCGCCCTCTGCCACGTCGGCGACCACCTCGATGTCGTCCTGAAGCTCGAGGAAGGTGCGCAGCCCCTGGCGCACGACGGCGTGGTCGTCGGCGATCAGCACGCGTATCACGCCGGCACCTCGAGCGCGACCGTGGTGCCCGCGCCGGGGCTGGAAACGATCGTGAGCTGCGCACCCAGCTCCCGCGCCCGCTCCTCCATCGACGTGAGGCCCAGACGGCGAGCGCGCAGCTCGGGGGCATCGGGGTCGAAGCCCATGCCGTCGTCGGTCACCTGCATGCGCAGCCCTTGTCCGTTCTCGTGCAGCGCCACCCCGAGCCGCTCGGCCCGGGCGTGGCGCAGCGCGTTGTGCAGGGCCTCCTGGGCGATGCGAAACACCTCCTCGTCCACTCCCGGACGCACGCGTGGCTCGCCTCGCAGCTCCAGCTCCACGCCGGTCCCGTGGACCCGGCGCAGCACCTCGACGTGCTTGCGCAGGGCGGCAGCCAGCCCCTCGGTCTCGATGGCGGCCGGGCGCAGCTGGAACACCAGCGAGCGCAGCTCGGCGATCGCGTCCTGCGCCAGGCCGGCCAGGCGGTCGACCTGCTCGCGCGCTTCGCCGCTGTCGCGTTCGAGCAGGGTGGCGGCGGACTGCGCGGCGAGCACCACTCCGAAGAGCTTCTGGACGAGCGAGTCGTGCAGCTCCCGAGCCAGTCGATTGCGCTCCTCGACGATGCTGAGCTCGCGGCTTCGCTCGTGCAGGCGGGCGTTCTCCATCGCCACCGCGGCGTGCGCGGCGAGCATCTGGATCAGCTGCTGGTCCCCCGCGCTGAAGTCGTCCGCCCCCTCCTTGTCCGTCAGGTAGAACGCCCCGACTACTTCCCCGCGCGCGACGATCGGAACTCCGAGAAACGACGCCATGGAGGGGTGGGCCGACGGCCACCAGCCGCGAAAGCGCGGGTCCTGCTTGATGTCCGGCGTGCGATACGGCTCCTCTGACTCGAGCATGGCCCCGAGCAGTCCGTGCGTGCGCGGAAGCGGCCCCATCGCGGCCACGGTCTCCTCGCTCATCCCCGACGTGATGAAGCGGGCGAAGGCGCCCTGCCCGTCGGGGACGCCGAGGGCCGCGTAGCGCGCGTCCACGAGCTCGCGCGCCGCGTGCACGATGCGCTGGAGCACGGTCTCCACCGAGCGCTGGCCCGCGATCGCGAGCACGGCATCGCTCATGGCCCGGACGGCGCCGCTCGACCGTTCGCTCATCGCCGCTTCAACGATAGGCCGCGCTCGACGCGGTTGCATCGGGCGCCGGGCCGAGACGGGCCTAGGACCTTCGACCCAGGCGAGTCAGGCGCCCGGGCGCCCCTCAGTCGTGGCGGCGCTTGAACACGAGCACGTGGCCGTCCTTCTCACGGTGCAGGCCGACGTCCAAGAACACGGTGGCCAGCTCCCAGCCCTCCGCGCCGAGCCCGTTCATAGCCTTCTCAAACTCAGCGCGATCCAGCTCCTCCGCCTTGCGGCCCAGCAAGCCGTGGGTGATTACCGTCGTCGTGTAGTCCCAGGTGGTCACGCGAGCGAGCGTACAACCCCAGGCCGAGCATGAGCACGCCGAGGCCGCCGGCGATCCAGGGCCAGACCGGAGCCCCGCCGCCCGCCGCGCCGCTGTCGCCGACCACCACCACTTCGTCGACGCGGGCCTGAGGCAGCTTGGGGGCGCCGAGCCCGTCGAGCTTCCCGGCCGCAATCGGCTCGAGGCCGCGGGTCATGCGCCGGAACTGTGCGCCCGCCGCGTCGGAGACCGGCATCCAGGTGAACGTGCCGTCGTCGTTCGTGCCGCGGAGCAGGCCGGCTCGCGGCACCAGCACCACATCGAACTTGAAGCGGTCCTCCCCGTCGCCCGTCACGGTCAGCTCGGCCCGGTAGAACGCCGACGCCCCCTTCGGAGGATCGGTTGGCGGGCCGCCCTCCTGGAGGGCCATCAGCGACCTCTCGTCCTTGACCTCGCGGCAGTCAGAGGCGCCGCACACCTTGGCCGAGACGACCTCCTTGGCAATGGCCTGCGCGGCCAGGATGGACGAAAGCACCAGCGTGAGGCAGAGCGTGAGTCGTGTCATGCCCTGCTTACAACGCCCACCCGGCGGCGGTTCCCTCGAACGCTCGCCCCGGACGACGACGGGGCGCCCGCAGGCGCCCCGTCGAGGAGACAGAATCGGATGACGCCCGCAGCTACTTCTTCTGCGTCGCCGTCTTCTTGACGCCCGACTCGTCGATGAACGTCACGCGTGTCGTACGCGTCTTGCCCTTGCGCCCGACGAGCGAGTAGAAGCCGACTGTGCGCTCCTTGCCCCTGACCTTGGCCTTGCCCTTGAGTTTGTTCACGGTCGAGGCCACTTCCCTGACTGAATTGTCAAGAGTGCTCGGATGAGTCAGGGTAGTCGGAACTCCGAAGCGAAGTTCGGCAGTGGAGATGCCCTCGATCTTCACGTCGTAGAAAGGCGCGGCTATCGCACCATGAATGTCAGTCGGTGGGCACCGGCTCCCGTCGTCGACTCCCTCTTCGGTCACGTACTGGTCGATCCGGATGGCCAGGCCACCGCGCTTCCTGATCTGAGGGATCGTCGTGGGAAACCGCGGGTCGCCGCTGGAGACGTTCATCAGTGTGATCTTGACGTCACACGTCGCCTTCTGGGACCGATCGGTCGGCGCGCCGAACTCGTTGTGAATCGTGCCCTTCCCGACGATCGCCTTACGGCATGCCCTGGAAAGGTCGCGCGGATCCCCGATCAGGGGATCGCCGGCTTTGTTGAACGGACAGGTGGGGCGGGCGTCCGGGAAGCTCTGCAGGCCCTCCGCGGCGATCCGGTACTCCTCGACGACCTGGGGACGCAGGTTCTCGGTGTCCTCCACAGTGAAGCCGAACCTGAGCTTGGCGGGCACCGGGTCCTTGACGCTGCCCTTGACGCCAGGGTTGGCCCCGATGAGGCTCTTCGGCACTTCATACCTGTTCTCCGCGATGGCGATTCCGGCTACGGCGACCGAGATGACGATCGCGGCGACCACCGCGGTCCAAAGCTTGCGCATTCCTCCTCCTGAGCGGTTGCCTTACTGCGGACAAACGCCCGCGCTCCTCCGGAGGCGGGCGGGCGATCACCCTACAACACGCCTCCGCGCATCATGATGCGGTGAAATGCGCCCGCCGCCCGAGGCCGAGATCTACGCCCCCGAGTTCCCGCAGGGCATGGAGTGGATCAACGTCGCCTTCCTGCGGATGAACACGCTGATGGGCCGCGGAGCGGTGCTGGTGGAGTTCTGGGACTTCGCGCGGATCAACTCGCTGCGGACGATGCCCTACCTGAAGGAGTGGCACGCGCGCTACCGCGACGACGGGCTGCGCGTGATCGCGGTCCATTCGCCGGGCTACTCGTTCGGGCGCTCCCCGGAGCTGGTGCGGCGGGCGGTGGAGCGCCTCGAGATCCCCTATCCCGTGCTCCTGGACCCCGAGCTCGCGCTGTGGAAGGTCTACGGCAACATGGGCTGGCCGGGGCGCTACCTATTCGATCGGACCGGCAAGCTCGCCTACATCCACTACGGCGAGGGCGACTACCTGGACAGCGAGCTGGCGATCCAGGAGTACCTCGGGGTCTCGCGCGAGCCGCTCGCGCCGCTGCGACCCGAGGACGAGGCCGGCGTGCTGCTCGAACCCCAGACCGCGGACATCGCGCTGCCGGCCGATCGCGATCGCCTCGAGCTGGTGCGCGACTGGCAGGACGGCGACGACTGGATCGAGGCCTCGGACGCGGGAGCGGCGGCGGCGTTCACGTTTCGGGCCGGGGCTGCGTTCGCCGTCCTGTCCGGAGCGGAGCTCGACCCCGGGCTCTACGAGGTGGACGGCACGGTCGAGGCGGAGTCTCCCGGCCTGCGCCTGCATGGCGTCCAGTTTTCCCCCTTGCCGCCTGCCGCCCCTTGAGCATACGCTTGCGCGCGACTCGACCGGACCGACCGAAGGGGCCCCATGAGGATGAGAACGAGACGGACTGTCCTGCTGTGCGCCGCGCTCGTCGCGGCCGTCGCGAGCGTTGCGCCGGCAACTGCGTCGGCCGGCGGCGGACGCGAGCCCCACCCGCTCGTCATCGGCCACCGCGGAGTCGGCGGCTATCTGCCCGAGCACACCCTGCCCGGATATGCGCTGGCCATCAAGCTCGGCGCCGACTACATCGAGCCGGACCTCGTGGCCACCAAGGACGGCCACCTGATCGCGCGTCACGAGCCGAACATCGCGGACACGACCAACGTCAAGGATCACCCCGAGTTCGCCGGTCGCAAGCGCACCGTGATGATCGACGGCGCCCCCGTCACGGGATGGTTCGCCTCCGACTTCACCTTGGCCGAAATCCGCACCTTGAGGGCGGTTCAGCCCTTCGCCAACCGTCCCCAGCGGTTCAACGGGCGCTTTCGCATCCCCACCTTCGAGCAGGTCATCGCGCTGGCCAAGCGCTATTCCAAGCGGACCGGGCGGCGGATCGGCATATATCCCGAGACCAAGCACCCGACCTACCACAAGAACCTCGGCCTGAGGCTGGAGCCGCGGTTGCTCAAGGCGCTCGACGACGCGGGCTGGAACCGCCGCGGGGCCCCCGTGTTCATCCAGAGCTTCGAGCAGTCGAATCTCAGGTGGCTCAACCGCAGGACCAACGTCCGGCTGATCCAGCTGGTCGACGCCAATGACGTCAATCCCGACGGCTCGCTGGACTACACGGCCCCGTACGACCGGCCCTACGACTGGACGGTCTCGGGACGGCCCGAGCTGCTGGCCCGGACGTTCGGCTTCTTCGCGACCAACGAGGGCCTCGACGAGGTCGCCGAGTACGCCGACGGCATCGGCCCGTGGAAGCCGTACATCAACAGCACGGCGGCCATAGCCACCAACCCCGACGGCACGGTCGCCGACGCGAACGGGGATGGAGTCGTCAACGACACCGACCGCAAGCTGATCGAGCCGACCGACCTGGTGCAGCGGGCTCACGAGCGAGGGCTGCTCGTGCACCCCTACACGTTCCGCAACGAGCCGGGCACGCTGGCCTCCGACTACGAGGGCAACCCCATCAACGAGTACCTGCACTTCTACGAGCTGGGAGTTGACGGGTTGTTCTCGGACTTCGCGGATACCGCCTTCGCGGCCCGGGAGCTGTTCTGGCTGGAGAACGATCAGTGGGGTGAGCCCGAGCAGTAGGACGCAAGGGCCCCGGCGCCTCGCGCGCTCGCCCGCTGCGGCTCAGCTGAGAGTCGGCAGCGGGCGGGCCGCCAGGGCGCTGCGGATCTCCTTCGGCAGCATGAAGCGCACGTCCTCCTGGACGACCTCGAACTCCGAGACGTCCCGGGTCCCGCGCTCGCGAAAGAACTCGATCAGGCGCTGCACCAGCTCCTCGGGTGCGCTGGCTCCGGAGCTGATTCCGACCACGCGCTTGCCCTCGAGCCATTCCTCCTGAACCTGGGCCTCGTTGTCGATCAGGTGAGAGTCGGCACCGTGGTCGCGCGCCACCTCGACCAGGCGGTTCGAGTTCGATGAGTTGCGTGAGCCGATCACCAGCACGAGATCGCACTCGCCGGCCATCTGGCGTACGGCCAGCTGGCGGTTGGTGGTGGCGTAGCAGATGTCGTCGGACTTGGGACCCGTGATGTTGGGAAAGCGCTCGTGCAGCCGGCGGATGATGCGGTCGGTCTCGTCGACCGACAGCGTCGTCTGGGTGAGGAAGGCGACGCGGTCGGGATCGGGGAGGTCGAGGTTGTCGACGTCCTCTTCGGTCTCGACGAGCACGAAGTGGTCGGGCGCCTCGCCCATCGTTCCCTCGACCTCCTCGTGGCCCTCGTGGCCCACCAGCACGATCGTGTAGCCCTCCGCCGCGAACTTCTTGGCCTCGACGTGCACCTTGGTCACGAGCGGACAGGTGGCGTCGATCGTCTTGAGCCCTCGCGCCTGCGCGTTCGCATGCACGCTCGGCGCCACGCCATGGGCCGAGAAGACGACGGTGTTGCCCTCCGGCACCTGCGTCTCTTCCTCGACGAAGATCGCTCCGCGCTCGCGCAGCTGCTCGACCACGTGCTTGTTGTGGACGATCTCCTTGCGCACGTACACCGGCGGCCCATAGAGCTCGAGCGCCCGCTCGACCGTCTGCACGGCGCGATCCACACCCGCGCAGTAGCCACGGGGAGCGGCGAGGAGGAGCTTCTCGGGAAAGGCGGGCATGCGAATCCAACCCTAGCTACTCAAGCGCGAGAGACCGGGGCCGAACCCCGGGGCATGAGACTGCTTTTCCGCCTGTTCGCTCTGGCCCTCATCGCCGCGGCCTGCCTTGCTCCCGCTGCCCAGGCCAAGCCGGCCGAGACCTCCACGTTCATGCTGGCCCTCAAGCGAGGTCAGGGCTCTCTCGACCGGCTGGCCCTGCGCGTATCCGCGCCGGCCTCCGGCCGGCGAGGCGCCTACGTGCCGCTGGGCCAGATCGAAAGGCGCTTTGGCGCCTCGCGGGCGACCCGGCGCACGGTCCTGCGCTTTCTCACTCGCCGCGGGGCGCGCGCTCGCGTGCGCGGCCTCGGGGCGATGGTGGTGGCAGAGCTCCCCGCCCGAGAGGCCGGCCGGCTGTTCGGCAAGGGCAGGCGGACCCCCAAGGCGCTGCGTGGGGCGGTGACCGGAGTCGCGCCGATCTCGACGTCCGCCGGCCCCTCTTCGAGCCCGCCTCACCTCGCCCGGGCCGAGATCCCGAAGCGAAGCGGCACGCCCAGCGGCTGCCCCGAGGGTCTCGCCTCCGGCGGCTTCACCCCGAACCAGTACGTGAAGGCCTACGGGATAGACGCGCTGCATCGCGCCGGCCTGCGAGGGCGCGGGATGCGTATCGCCCTGATCGAGACCGACGGCTTCCGGCGCTCGGACATCGAGGTGTACACGCGCTGCTTCGGCCTGCCGATCCCGGCGATGCGGGTCTTCCCCGTCGGGGTGCCCGGGGCCCTGGCACCCGGCGACGAGACGACGCTCGACCTCGAGGTGCTCTCGGGGGTAGCTCCGCGCGCCCGCTACGACGTCTACGAGGGTGGCGATTCGCAGCCGCAGTTGGCTCTCACCTTCGCCGCGCCCCTCGACGCTCCCGCCCCCCGCCGGCCGGACGTTGTCTCGGCCAGCCTGGGGGTGTGCGAGCTCGGCCTCCAGGGCGAAGCGGTCGCCGTCGGCGTGCTCGAGTATCTCTACGCGGCGGCAGCCGCTGGGGGCATCAGCATGCTGTCGGCCTCCGGGGACCACGGCTCGTCGAGCTGCGAGGCAGACGGCATCAAGCGCCGCAGTCCCAACTACCCCTCCACCTCGCCGTGGGTGACCGGCGTGGGCGGCACGGAGTTCACCCTCGACTCCGAGAACCGCTTGGCGACGGAGACCGTGTGGAACGACCTTCCCCTCGGCGTCGCCGAGGCGGGCGGGGGCGGCCCGAGCACGGTCTTCGACCGTCCGCTCTGGCAGCGCGCTCCCGGCGTGTCGGGCAAGGCGCGCAGCTCGCCCGACGTCTCCTTCCTGGGAGACCCCGTGCCGGGCTATGCGATCTACTGCACCGCGGCCAAGGGGGGCTGCACTCCGCCGGGGTGGTCGCCCTTCGGCGGAACGAGCGCGGCGACGCCGCTGTTCGCCGGCTCGCTGGCGCTCGTCGGCGAGCGCGCGAAGCGCACCGGCCGGCCGCTCCCGGGCTTCGTGAGCCCGCTGCTGTACGCGCTCGCCCGCGAGGCCGGCGGCTCGCGCGGCCCGGTGTTCCGCGACATCCGCACGGGAACCGACGATCTCTACGAAGTGGGCTGCTGCACCGCGGGCCGAAACTACGACTCGGCCAGCGGCCTGGGCTCGCTGGACCTGAGCGCCTTCATGGAGGAGGCGTTGCGCGAGCGCTAGAGGCCGCGGATCAACTCGAGGACGGTCTCGCCGGTGGCGTCCAGGCTGCGCTTGGACACCGCGCTCATGTCGTCGCAGCTGCGGTGCCAGCAGGCGAAGTCGAAGTCGATCAGGTCGATCGCGGGCACTCCCACCCGCAGGAAGGGCAGGTGGTCGTCCTGAACCGTGCCGCGGCTCTCGTCGGGAAAGGTGCGGCCCGCACCGACCCGGCGGGCGGCCCGGCGCAGCCGCGCCCACAGGCGCAGGTTCGACAGGTCCTCGCGCGGCATGCGCAGGCGCCGGTCGCCCACGAAGTCGAGCAGCACCATCGCCCGCGAACGCCGAAAGCGGCGCGCGGCGACCTTGCTGCCCCGCAGCCCCTTCTCGGTGAACTCCGCATCATCGACCCCGCGTGGACTCTCCTCGCCGTCGAAGAGGACGAAGTGGATGGTGTGCCGCGGATGCTTGACCGTCCGGGCCAGCTCGGTTACCACCGCGGTCCCCGAAGCTCCGTCGTTGGCCCCGACGAAGCCGTCGATGTCCTTGGTGTCGTAGTGCGCGCCCACCACGATGTAGCCCGGCTCGCGCCCTTGCACGGTGCCGATCACGTTTCGCAGGCCGCCCGGCACCGCCTGGAAGCGCCCGTCGGGCAGCAGCTCGCGCAGCTTCTCGGCCAGCTGCCGCGAGGCGGGCGAGCCCGCCGGGCGGGGGCCGAGCTCCACCTGAGCGTTCAGCAGGCGCCAGGCGGCCTCCGCATCGAAGCGGTCGACCGCGGGACGAGCCGCGGGGGGGTCATCGCCGTCGTCGCCGTCCGCGAAGGGCACGTTGTCGGTCGCCACGAGCGCGATCAGCGCCAGCCCGAGTAGGACCTGTACCGCGAGCACGCTTCCGAGAAGCTTCACCAACGCGATTGTGGCGGGTAGAGTCAGCGCCGTGGCGAACCACGGCCACCGCGATCGTTTGAGCGCAGTCGACGCCTCCTTCCTTCATCAGGAGAAGCAGGCCTCGCACATGCACGTCGGCGCGCTCGTGATCTTCGAGGGCCCGCCGCCCGCACGCGAGGACTTCGCCGCGCACATCGAGTCCCGCCTCGGTCTGGTGCCGCGCTATCGCCAGAAGCTCGCCTTCCCGCGCTTTGAGATGGGCCGCCCCTTCTGGGTCGACGACCCGAGCTTCAACCTCGACTACCACGTGCGCCACACGGCGCTGCCCAAGCCGGGCTCCGACGAAGAGCTGCGCCAACTCGCCGGACGCATCTTCTCCGAGCGCCTCGATCGCTCGAAGCCGCTCTGGGAGGTGTGGCTGATCCAGGGACTCGACGACGGCCGCTTCGCGCTGATCTCGAAGACCCACCACGCCCTCGTCGACGGCGTCGCCGGAGTCGACATCGCGACGGTGCTGTTCGACCTCCAGCCCGTGCCGGCCGAGATCGAGCCGGACGCAGGCTGGGTGCCGGAACCGGAGCCCTCCGACGCCGAGCTCGTGGCCGAGGGCGTCATGGGGCTGGTGCGCACGCCGCTCTGGATAGCCGGCCGGGCCGCCGATGCGCTGCAGCACCCGGGCCGCTCGCTCGAGCAGGCGCGTGAGGCGGCGGAGGGTCTGGGCGAGATCGTCTGGGCGGGGATGAATCCGGCGCCGGACGTCCCGCTCAACGTGCCGATCGGCCCCCACCGCCGGGTGCGCTGGGTGCAGAGCCGGCTGTCGGACTTCAAGGAGATCAAGAACGCGCTCGGCGGCACGGTCAACGACTCGGTGCTCGCCGTGGTCGCCGGTGCGCTCGGGCGCTGGCTGCGCACTCGCGGCGTGCGCACCGAGGGACTGGAGCTGCGGGCGCTCGTGCCCGTGTCGATCCGCACGCGAGACGAGCACGGCGCGCTCGGCAACCGCATCGCGGCGATGCGCGGTCCGCTGCCCGTCTACGTGACCGACCCGGTCGAGCGGCTGCGACTCGTCCAGGAGGCCATGGGCAACCTCAAGCAGTCCAAGCAGGCACTGGGCGCCGAGATGATCGCGGGGCTGCAGGACTTCGCGCCGCCGACCTTGCTCGCCCAGGCCTCGCGCGTGAACTTCTCCACCCGGCTGTTCAAC
>Ga0307319_10000525_pt1 | contig 11729 bp, 15 predicted proteins | sample ER_DNA_368_FD_194491 | JGI IMG/M metagenome (GOLD analysis project Ga0307319, IMG submission 194491) | Bulk soil microbial communities from the East River watershed near Crested Butte, Colorado, United States - ER_DNA_368 | ecosystem: Environmental > Terrestrial > Soil > Floodplain | place...
ACCTGGGCAGGACGAACTCCGGGTTCTCGTCGTAGAGGGCGAGTAGCTTGTCCTGATAGGCGGACAGACGGAAGAAGTAGTTCTTCTCCTCGACCCACTCCGGGGGGATCCCGTGCTGCGGACACTTGCCGTCCACGAGCTCCGCCTCGCTGTAGAAGGACTCGCAGCGGCTGCAGTAGAGCCCGGCGTAGACGCCTTCGTAGATCTCGCCGGCGTCATAGATCCGCTGCAGGAACTCCTGCACGAGTCGCTCGTGGCGCTCGTCGGTCGTGCGGATGAAGAAGTCGTTGGAGACGTTGATCCGCTCCGTCATCTCCATGAACGTGACCGCGTTCCGGTCGACGAACTCCTTCGGCTCGAGTCCGGCCTCCTCCGCGACCCGCGCGATGTTCGAGCCATGCTCGTCGGTGCCCGTCAGGAAGAAGGTCTCCTCTCCGCGCTGGCGACGGTGGCGCGCGAGTATGTCCGCCGCGATCGTCGTGTACGCATGCCCGACGTGCGGCGTCGCATTGACGTAATAGATCGGAGTCGTGATGTAAAAGCTCACGCACGGCAATCATACGAAGGACTCCGCGCGGCCCCGCAGCCGCGAATGATGGTTAGAAATGGCAAAGCGGGGGGACGTGTTTTGTGGAGTCCGCCGCAAACGAAAGGCAGAAATACGTTGGGGTCGAACGGAACGACAGAGCGCCCGCTGAAAGAGCGCGCGATGAGGGGGGCAACGAAGACGGGGATCATCCGCCACATCGACGACCTGGGCAGGATCGTCATCCCCATCGAAATCCGGAAGCGCTTCTCGCTCGGCGAGAAGGATCCGCTCGAGATCTCGGTGAAGGACGACGTCATCCTCCTGTCCAAGCCGCAGACGGTCTGCGTCTTCTGTGGGCGCCGCAACTCCCTGCAGGAGCACCGCGGGCGCGCTGTGTGCCGCAACTGCGTCGCCGAGCTGGCGGCGGCGTCGGGCTAGCCCGGCGTAGAGCGCCCCGAGCCCGAGCAGCGCCGCCAGTCCTCCCACCGTCCAGACGATGCGTGGGCCGGCACCGGCCGCCACGCCGACAGCTTCCCCGATAGGGGCGACCGCGCGCAGCACGGTCGCCTCGGGGAGCGAAACGCTCCGCGGAGCCTCTGTCAGCCGCGCGGGTCTCGCCTGGCCGGGGGACCTGACGACATCTTCCCTAGACGGGTGTCGGGCTTTCGACGGCCGCCGCGACATGCGCGCCCGTGGCGCCAGCTGTGTCTCCGGAGCCGCCTCGACGCTCGGCCCCTCTACGGCCGCCGCTGCCGGCGCGGCGTGGCTGTGGTGCCTCGCGCCTGAGTCGTTAGCGGGCGCCGGGGCGGGATCGGGCTCCTCAGGGGCTGGCTTGTCCTGCGCCGGATCCAACGGGGGTAGGAGACCGAGCGGATCGACGTAGCCGTCCGGCTCGTCGGCTCTGCGGACGCCCAGGTAGACGTACGGCTCGCTCGCATCTCCGACGGACCCCACGACGTCGCCCTCGCCAACCGCCAGCCCACGCGAGACAGAGGTGGAACCGAGGCGCTGCAGCGTGACGGCGTAACCGCCGGCGGTGCGGATTGTGATCGTTTTCCCACCCGTCGGGACGGTGCCGACGAAGCTGACCGTTCCGGCTGCCGGCGCACGCACCGGCGCTCCCACCGGAGCGCCGATGTCGACGCCGCGGTGCTGGCCGCCGGCATAGGGATCGTCACCAAGGACGAAGGGTCGAAGCACCGGCCCGTCGACGGGCCAGGCCCAGGCGAGCGCGGGCTGCACGCCGACCTGGAGCGCGACGAGGACCGGAAGCAGCAAGGCGAAACCTTTCATCGCCGCTCCTCCTCGTTGTCAAGTTTGCGAACGCCAACGAGCGTAGCAGGGCGACTGCCTCGTTGTCAACTCAGGCTACCGCGGTCTTCGTCGAATTAGAGTGACCCTTTGTAAAGCTTGTTGCGCGCGCTGCCGGTGAGCCGCGAGACGAGATCGGCGGCCTGGCGCCGCGGAACCCCCGCCTCGATGAGCTCGACGACTGCTGCGAGCGCATCCTCGTCGTGGATCGACGCGACATCCGCTGGAGACGGCCCAAGGACGAGCGTGATCTCGCCCTTCGGCGCCTCCTTGAACCGCGCAGCAACCTCGCGCGCCGAACCGCGAATGACCTCCTCGAAGCGCTTCGTCAGCTCCCGGCAAATCGCGACCGGGCGCTCTGGATCGGCCTCCGCGAGCGAGCGCAGCGACCCCGGCAGCCGCCTGGCCGACTCGAACGCCACGACCGGGCCGCTCCAGGGCGCGGTCTCCTCCCACAGGCGGTCAAGCGCCTCGCGCCCCCGCGGCAGATACCCCACGAACGAGTAGCGCTCGCCGACGAGCCCGCTGACGACGAGGGCGGTCTCGACTGCGGACGGCCCGGGAAGAACAGTGACCTCGAGCCCGCGCTCGATCGCTGCGGAGATGAGCCGCGCCCCCGGGTCGTTCACGCCAGGAAGGCCGGCGTCGCTCGCGAGCGCGACCTTCTCGCCCGCATCGAGCCGCGGCAGCAGCTCGTCGACCCGCTTCGCCTCGTTGTGGCGGTGATAGCTGACGAGCTTCGCCTGGATCCCGTGACGGTCGAGAAGCGTGCGCGTCCGGCGCGTGTCCTCGCAGAGCACGAGGTTGGCCTCACCGAGCTCGCGCAGAACTCGCAGCGTGACGTCCTCGAGGTTGCCGATCGGCGTTGCGCAGACGACGAGCGGCATCAGTGCCCCTTCAGGTAATGCGGCCCCGCTTCTGGGCCACGAGCACCGGGCCGGAGTCGGCACGCGCTCGCCGCCAAGGCCGGACGCCTTGGCAAGAGCAAGGGGAGGCTCCGGCGGCACGTGATCGTGGGCCGGAACCAGGCGTGTATTGCCTGGAGGGACACTACTCCCGGTGCAGCGCCTCGAAGCCGACGAGGCCGGCGCCGATGAGGCCCGCCTCGACACCGAGCAGAGCCGGGACGACCTTGACCTCGTCCCGAGCCGGCGAGAGCGCGCGCTCCGCGACGACCCTCCGGGCCGGCTCGAAGAGGAGGTCGCCGGCGCGCGCGAAGCCGCCGCCGATCACGACGAGCTCCGGGTTGAAGATGTTGACCAGGCTCGCAATACCCACGCCGAGGTGAAAGCCGACGTGAGAGAGCACGTCTCGGGCATCGCCGGGACCGTCCCCGGCGAGGTCGACGGCAAGGCGCGCGTCCACGGTCTTGCCCTCAGCGGCCGCGCGCCCGAGATCCCCTTTGGGATTCTGCTCGGCGGCCTCACGGGCGTAGCCGTCCGCGGCCGTGCCCGACGCCAGCGCCTCGAGATGGCCGCGTCCGGGACAGCGGCCCTGGCACGGAGGCCCGTGGAGGTCGAGCGTGATGTGGCCGAGCTCGGCTGCGGCGCCGATCGCGCCGCGGTAGAGATTGCCGTCGAGGATGAGGCCGCCCCCCACGCCCGTCCCGAGGGTGAGCATGACCATGTGCCGAGAACCGCGGCCGGCTCCGTGCCGGTGCTCCGCGAGCGCCGCCGCATTCGCGTCGTTCTCGATCGCGACGGGCAGGCCGAACCGCTCGCCGAGCCGGTCGCGGAGCGGCACGTCCGAGAGCGGAATGTTGACGGAGTCGATGGCCTCGCCCCGGCGCTGGTCGATCGTCGAGGGGACGCCGATCCCGATCGCGCCGATGTCCTCTTCCAGAAGACCCTCGACGGCCTCCTCGACCTGCGCCAGAACGGCGTCCTCGCTACTTGTGTCGGTCGCGCTGACGACGCGTTTCTGGACCACGCCGCCCTCGTCGACGACCCCCGAGAGCAGCTTCGTGCCCCCGAGGTCGAGGGCGATCACACGGGGGGAAGCCATGGGCTACGGCTACGATACTCGGTCGCGTGCCGCCCAAGGACAAGCCGTACCGCATCTACCGCGGGGGGAGAGTAAAGGGCCCGATCCGGCCCGAGTCGCCGAAGTCCGGCCGTAAAGCGGACAAGGGCAAGGCGAACGGACCCGAGCCCCGCGAGTACCGCGGCCCGAAGCCCGCCAGGACCAGGCGGCGCTGGGTCCGCCCTGTCGCGTGGACCCTTGTCGGCCTGCTCGTCGTGGCGCTGGTCTGGGGAGTGCTGGGCTTCCTCGCCTTCCGGAGCGGCGTCAAGGAGGCGAACAAGAAGCTCGACCCGCGCGCGGAGCGGGCGCTCGCGCCGCAGGACGGGATCATGCTCTCCAACCCGAGCAACATCCTCGTGCTCGGCGCCGACAACGGCTCCAAGTCGAGACAAGGATCCGTCGCGCGCTCGGACTCGATCATGATCGTGCACACGGATCCCGACAAGCACCGGATCGCGCTCCTCTCCATCCCGCGCGACCTGCGCGTGGACATCCCGGGCCACGGCGAGGACAAGATCAACGCGGCCTTCGCCTACGGCGGCCCGACGCTCGCCATCAAGACCGTGCAGAGCGTCACCGGCCTTCCGATCAACCACGTTGTCGTGGTCGACTTCGGCACCTTCGATGAGGTCATCGACGCCCTCGGCGGGGTCGCGATCGACGTTCCCAAGGCGATTCTGTCGAACAAGTTCGAGTGCCCGTTCGGGACGGAGGCGCGCTGCAACCGCTGGAAGGGCTGGCGGTTCAAGAAGGGCGAGCAAACGATGAGCGGCAAGCGGGCGTTGATCTACGCGCGGATCCGGGAGAACCAGCTCGACCCGACGGAGTCCGACATCACGCGCGGCGAGCGCCAGCAGGCGGTCGTCTCCGCGATGGCGGACAAGATCGTCAGCTTCACGGAGTACCTCAAGGCGCCCTTCAACGGCGACGACATCACGAAGCCGCTCGCGACCGACCTCTCCGCCGCGCAGATCCTCGAGCTCTCCTGGATCAAGTTCCGCACGCCGTCGAACGGGAAGCTGAAGTGCCGGCTGGGCGGCCTCGCCTCGAACATCGGCGGGATCGACTACATCGTCGGCACCGAGGAGAACGTTTCGGTGATCGCGATGGTGACCGGTAAGAGCGCGCCGCAGCCTCCGAAGCCCGCGTCCGGCCCGTACGGCCCCGGCTGCATCGTGGGCGGCTAGGGAGTAGCGTCCCCGTCGTGGAGGAAGAGCAGACTGTCGTCCTGGCCATCGTCCCCGGAGAGACCGAGGCCGAGGTGGTCTGCGGTTTGCTCCGGGCCAACGGTATCGAGTGCGGCTATCGCGACACGGATGCGATCGACTCACCGCTCGAGGATTTCATGACCTCGGGGCCGCGCGAGATCCTCGTCCACGAAGCGGATCTCGAAACGGCGCGGGCGCTCCTGCCGGACTCTTAGGCCTCGGCGGCTTTCTTTTCGCTCTTCTTGTCGCTCTGCTTGTCCGGCTTCGAGTCAGTCTTCTCCTTCTTCTCGGAGGAGTCCGACTTGTCGGGCTTGTCGCCGTCGCGCTTGCTGGAGCCGCGGCCGTAGTCGGTTGTGTAGAAGCCAGAGCCTTTGAAGTGGATCGCTGCGGGGTAGAGCACCTTCTCGAGCGGGCTCTCGCCGCAGATCTGGCACTCTGACGGAGGCGGATCCGTCATCCGCTGGAACAGCTCGAAGGTGTGCCCGTTTGGGCACCTGTATTCGTAGATCGGCATCGAAAGAAAGGCCCGGTTTGCGGGAGGAAATGCTACCAGGGGGGACGGCCGCCTCCGGCGCGCGCGCCGAGCGGGCGCCGCGCCAATCCTGGCTGGAGCGCGCGGTTCTCCGGGTACGCGAAGACCCGTACCGCCTCGGCGTGGGCGTCATCTCTGCAGCGCTCGCCACCTTTCTCCTCTTCCAGATGACAGTGTGGCCCCCACACGAGGATGAGACTCTCGTCTTCTTCGTCACGCAACAGCCGATCGGCGATGTCTTCTCCACCGTCTTCGCCGAGCGCGGCGGCGCGCCACTCCACTGGCTCCTCGCCTACCTCGCTGGCTCGATCTCCCCCAGCCTGAGCGCACTGCGGCTCGTGTCGGTCATCTTCGCGGTCGCGAGCATGCCCGTGATCGCGGCCCTCGTCGCCCGACTCACGGACAAGCGCACTGCGCTCGTCGCCACCGCACTCGCCGCGGCGAGCTGGATCACGATCTACCACGGCATCTACGCGCGGATGTACAGCCTCTTCCTCTTCCTCAGCGCGCTTTCGTTCCTCACGCTTCTCCGCGCCGTCGGCACGCGGGACCCCCGGCGCTGGGCCGCATGGATCGCGGCGATGGTGCTAACCATCGCGACGCAGCCCTACGGGACCTTCGTGCTCGCCGCGCAGGCCGTGTACGTCCTGGCGCGCAGGCGGCGGCACGAGTTCCCGCTCCGACCGGCCGCAATCTCGTCCGGGATCGTGGTCGTGCTCGTCGCGCCGCTCTGGCTCATCTATCGCGTGCTCGCGTCGCGCTTCGGCATCGGCCTCAGCGGCGAGAGCGACTCAAAGCTCGGGTCGCCGGTCGACGTCCTCGAGTACGTCTGGCACACGATCGGCGACTTCGGCGCCGGCTGGACCGCGGCAACCGCCGTCATCGCCGCACTCGCGGCGCTCGGCGGAGTCGTGCTCTTCCGCACCCGTCCCGCCGCAGTCCTCTTGACCGCCACGGTTCTGCTCGTCCCGACGATCGCGCTCATGGCCGCTCGATCGCAGTCGAGCGTCTTCCTCGAGAGCAGGCACCTGATCTTCGCCCTGCCGTTCTTCCAGATGCTCGTCGCCGCCGGCCTCCTGAAGCTGGCCGGCCTGGCGGGGCGAGCGGAAGCCGCCGTCGTCCTCGTCGGCCTCACCGCGCTCCTCGGTGTGGAGTTCGCCTGGGGCTGGCACAAGACGCCGTACATGTACGCGGGCGAGCCCGCTGCCCGCGAGCAGGCGCGGGAGGAAGCCGCCGCGTGGCTCGCCGCCACGAGTCGGCCAGACGACATCCTCTTCGGCTACGAGCCGCTCTACCTCGACGCGCGCGAGGCGGGATCGCCGTTCGGCTCCGTGATCGTCCAGCGGGCGGATCCCCGGCTCGCGATCGAGAGCCTCGACGAGGCGCCGAAGCCGCTCGGCCGCGGCGTGTGGGTCTTCGACGCGTCCGATCAGAGCGACCAGAGCCGCGTCAAGCTCACCATCCCGGAGACCGTCCCCGGACCGACCTTCGAGTCCCGAGCGTGGGGCCCCTTCCTCATCATCAGGACGAAAGAGCCGGTGCAGGACACAGAGGACTTCTTCCGCGACACCGCGGCGGTCGAGCTCGAAGGCCGGGTCCTCGGCGTCGGAGACGCGAGCATCAACCTGCAGACCGCGGTCACCGCACTCAGCAGGTTGGACAACCGCTAGCGGGTAGCTTCCTCGCGCGCCTCGCGCTCGAGCGTCTCGGCATAGCAAGGAGCCTGCTCGAAGGCGGCGAGGCCGGCCGGCGTCTGGCGTTTCTCGGTACGGCGCGGGACGCGCATCCGGCCGGCGGCGACAAGCCCGGCCGCGCTGCCGACGATTCCTCCGATCACGAAGGAGCGGATCCGTTTCGCGCGCTCGCTCTCCACGTGAGCGATTGTAGGCTCCTCGCCCCCCAATGATCTGCACCCTCGGTGACCTGCTCCTCGACGTCGTCGTCCGGCTGGACGGGCCGATCGCCGAGGACACGGACACCTACGGCCGCACGCGGGTAGGTCCGGGCGGCCAGGCGGCAAACGTCGCCGCGTGGACGGCGGCGCTCGGAGGGCGGGCCCGGTTCATCGGCAAGCGGGCCGACGACGCGGCCGGGGTCATGCTCGCGGACGAGCTCCGGCGGCGCGGGGTCGAGCTCGCGGGCCCGGTCGAGGAGGCGGGCACCGGCACCGTGGTCTCCGTGGCGACGCCCGACGGGAAACGGACGATGCTGACCGATCGGGGGATCGCGCCCGGATTGGAGCCGGACGAGCTCGACGCGTCATGGCTCGAAGGCTGCGAATGGCTCCACATCGCCGGTTACAGCCTCGCGCGCACGCCGATCAGGGAGGCCTCGCTCGCCGCCGCCGCCCTCGCGCCGCGCGTGAGCGTCGACCTCTCCTCGACCGCGGCGATCGAGGCGGCCGGCGTCGATGAGTTCCGGCAGCTTCTCGACCGCATCCGTCCCCAGGTCGTCTTCGCGAACGAGGAGGAGGCCGAGCTCGTCGGCGAGATCGAAACGGACACGCTCGTGGTGAAGCGCGGCGCGGGCGGCATCGTCGTCTCGGGCACCGAGTACGAGGCAAGGCCGGCCGAAGTCGTCGACACGACGGGCGCCGGCGATGCGCTCGCCGGGGGCTTCCTCCTCGGCGGGCCGGGCCTCGGACTCGACGCGGCGGCGCGCTGTGTGGCAACCATGGGAGCCTTCCCGCAGTGACGGACCTCATCCGCATCCATCCCGAAGTGCGCGCGGCCCTCGAGTCGCGGCGGCCCGTCGTCGCGCTCGAGACGACACTGGTCGCGCACGGCTTCCCGGGCGGCGTCGGAGCCGAGGTCGCCGCGGAGGCCGAGCGGCGCGTGCGCGTGGCCTGGGCGGTGCCGGCGACGATCGGCGTCGTCGACGGACAGATCTGCGTCGGTCTGGAAGCTGGCGAGCTCGAGCGGTTCGCCACCTCGCCCGAGGCCCGCAAGGTCGGCCCGCGAGACCTCGCCGCCTGCGCCATGGCCAAGGAGCTGGGCGCGACCACCGTCGGGGCCACCCTCGCCGTCTGCCGCGCCGCAGGCATCGGGTTCATGGGCACGGGCGGGATCGGCGGAGTCCACCGCGGGTGGGAGCATTCGCTGGACATCTCCGCCGACCTCGGCGAGCTGGGACGGACGGAGGCCCTTGTCGTCGCATCGGGCGCGAAGTCGATCCTCGATGTCGACGCGACCGCCGAGGTGCTGGAGACCCTTGGCGTGCCCGTCCTCGGCTGGCGCATTGACGCGATGCCGCTCTTCTACAAGGCGGACGGTGGCCCGCCCGTCTCCCAGCGCGTACAGAGCGTCGATGAGGCCGCCCAGGTGGCGCAGTTCCACTGGCGCCTCGGCCGGCACTCCGGGATCGTGCTCGCCCGGCCGCCCGACGAGAGCCTGGACGTCGAGCCTCTCATCGAGGAGGGGATCCAGGAGGCGGCCAAGCGCGGGATCCGCGGGCAGGCGGTGACGCCGTTCGTCCTCTCCTATCTGCACGAGAAGAGCGACGGGCGCACCATCGAGGTGAACAAGAAGCTGATCGTCGAGAACGCCGCGCTCGCCGCCGAGGTCGCCACGGCGTACTCGAAGCTGACCTAGCTACTCGTCGATCCGCTCGATGGCGACGATGTCGTCGGCGTCGAACTGGGCCTCTCCGGCCTGGCCCCAGCCGACGATGTCGCCGCTCGGCAGGATCGCCACCGGCGCGATCACCGTGCCGTCCCGGAGAAGGAGCCTGGTCTGATGGGCGCCGAAAGCGTCCTGCGGCCAGCCGGCGACCTCGGCGACGAGCCAGTCGGGCAGCCGCGGCGGGTCGGCCACTACTCCGCGAGGAGGTTCAGCAGGTCCTCGACCTCGAGCATCTCGTAGGACTGGGTGTGCACGCTGCCTCGCGCGCCAAGCGCGACGGAGACCTTCGCGATCGCGGAGGCGTCCGGCGCCTCGACGATGTTCACGAAGTCGTGCGGCCCGAGGACGAACCACTGGTGGAGCACCTTGACTCCGAGCTCCTCGACGTCCTTGTTCACCTCGCGCACCCGCTCCGGGTTGGCGCGCAGCGTCTGCAGGCCCTGCTCACTGAGCTGCGACAGCATCAGGTACTTCGGCATCCGTCCTCCTAGGTCTTCGGCTGCGGCGAGGATAACGCCCGCGACCTCTGCTCGAAGTAGAGCAGGCTGAGCCCGAGGAAGAAGAAGGGCCCGAGCACGCCGTTCGCCATCACGCGCGCGGCGAGGCTCCCGTTGTCCGCGAAGCCCGTCAGGAGGATTCCCAGGAACGGGCCGAAGAGCGCGTAGATAACGGTGAGCGCCGCGCTGACGCCGAGCACGTGCAGGAACTCCGGCCGGGCAAGGTCGGTCGCGCGCGTGAGCGCGAAGCCGATTTGGCCGAACCAGGACGTTCCCTCGGGAGCGCGCTCGATCATCGCCACCGGAATCGCGAGGCCGACGAACGCAAGCCAGGCCACAGAGAAGAAGAGGATGAGGGCGTCCACGATCCCGAGCACGAACGGGAGCGAGACGATGATCATGAGCGGGGCGAGAACCGGAGCTCGCAGGCCGACCTGGGCCCAGGCCTCGGCGGCCGGGTCACCCAGCGCAATGCGGGCGGCGACCCCATAGCACACGGTGAACGCGGGCGCGATGACCGCGATGACGAGGACGAGCTCGCCGAGGATGCCGGCCACGAGGACGGCGCCGCCCAGGAAGGCGCCGATGCCTGCCGCCGCCCAGAGGCGCGCGCCGTAGAGACGGACGGTCTCGGCGAGAAGCTCTCCGAGTTTGAGCGGGCGGTCGACGATCATGGAAGGCGGAACGGTACCCTCGCCGCATCGAGATCCGGCGCGAGACCTACGGGAGCGCGGCGGCCCACGCGCTGACGAAGCCGCTCGCCACAGAGCTCCTCGAGCGGCACGGCAGGCCCGGATCCGGGAGCGAGCCGCCCGCGTCGGATTTCGCCTTACCGGACGGCGCATTCCTGGTCGGCTCTGCGGACGGCCGCGACGTGGCTTGCGGCGGCGTGTGCCGCTTCGATGCCGAGACGGCCGAGATCCGGCGGATGTACGTCGTCCCGGAACGGCGAGGCGCAGGCTTCTCGCGGCGGATGCTCGGCGCGCTGGAGGACGAGGCCCGCTCCCTGGGATATCGCCGGGTGCGGCTCGAGACCGGCGTCCACCAGCACGAGGCGCTTGGCCTCTACCGCTCCAGCGGGTTCGAGGAGATCCCGCGCTACGGCCCGTACGCGGACGACGAGCTGAGCGTCTGCTTCGAGAAACCGCTCTAGCGCTGCTCGGACGCGAGCCGAAGCCCGAGTCCGACGAGCACCGTCCCCGTCAGCCCATCCACGACACGGCGGACGCGCGGCCGCTCGAAGACCGTTTTCGCGCGGGCGACCGCGAAGGCGTAGGCGGTCAGCCAAGCGGCGGTCATCGCGCAGAAGCAGAGACCGAGAGCCATGAACGTCGCGAAGCGCGGGCCCGACTCCGGCGCAAACTGCGGCAGGAGGCTCGTGAAGAAGACGGCCATCTTCGGGTTGCCGAGGTTCGAGACGACGCCCTGCCGGTAGGCGGTGGCAGGCGTGAAGCCTTTCGACGGACCGATGACCTGGTCCTCGGCGGACGATTGGCGGACAGCTCGCATGAACATCTGCCCGCCGAGGAAGACGAGGTAGATCGCCCCGGCGAGCTTGACCGCGAGAAAAGCGGGCTCTGAGGCAAGGAGGAGCGCCGTGATGCCTGCGCTCGCGGCAAGCGTCCACACCGCCTGACCGGTGGAGACGCCGAGCGCAGTGAGCACGCCGGCGCGCCTCCCCCCGAGCAGCGTGCTCCGAATCGTGAGCGCCGTGTCCTGGCCCGGCGTGACGATCACGAGCGCCGAGACTCCCAGGAACGGGAGGAGCTCCTTCACGTGCGCGCGGGTTCGGCGACGCCGACGTTCTCGAAGACGAGCTCGCCGTTCTGAGCGTCGACGCGGACGTGGTCGCCGTCGGCGAAGTCTCCTTCGAGGAGCCGCATCGCGAGCGGGTTCTCGACCAGCCGCTGGAGCGCGCGCTTGAGCGGGCGGGCGCCGTAGGTCGGATCCCAGCCGGCCTCGGCCAGCGTCTCCTTGGCGGCGTCCGTGAGCTCGAGCTCGATGCCGCGG
>Ga0307319_10000537_pt1 | contig 11630 bp, 9 predicted proteins | sample ER_DNA_368_FD_194491 | JGI IMG/M metagenome (GOLD analysis project Ga0307319, IMG submission 194491) | Bulk soil microbial communities from the East River watershed near Crested Butte, Colorado, United States - ER_DNA_368 | ecosystem: Environmental > Terrestrial > Soil > Floodplain | place: USA...
AGGCGGAGGTCGTCCGATGACCGCCACGAGCGTGACCAGCCCCCGGGTCTGGGCCGGCGAGCCGCTCGAGCGCCACGACCCGGTCCCGCTACCCGGCTTCCTGCTCGAGCACGCCCGCGACCTGGGCGACAAGCCGGCCCTGGTCGACGGCCCGACCGGCCGGACGCTGTCCTACCGCCAGCTGGCCGACGGGGTCGAGCGGGTCGCGGCCGGCCTGGCCGCGCGCGGCTTCGGTCCCGGCGACGTGCTCGCGATCTCCAGCCCCAACCTGCCCGAGTACGCGCTCGCGCTCTACGGGGCGATGGCGGCCGGGGGCGCCGTCACCGGCGCCAACCCCCTGCTGACCGCCGACGAGCTGGCCGGCCAGCTGGCCGGCTCGGGCGCCGGCGTGCTCGTGACCGTCCCGCCGTTCCTGGAGACGGCCAGGACGGCGGCGGCCAGGGCCGGGGTCCGGGAGGTGGTCGTCTTCGGCGAGGCCGACGGCGCCACCCCGTTCCGGGAGCTGGTCGACCATGACCATCCGCCGGCCGACGTGACCATCGACCCCGTCTGCGACCTGGCCGTCCTGCCCTACTCCAGCGGCACCACCGGCCTGCCCAAGGGGGTCGAGCTGACCCATGCCAACCTGGTCGCCAACGCCCGCCAGACCCAGGCCGCCATCGGCTTCACCCCCGACGACGTGGTCGTGGCGGTGGCGCCGTTCTTCCACGCCATCGGCCTCAACCTGATCCTGCCCTGCAGCCTCCGGGCGGGGGCGACGGTGGTCACCATGCCCCGCTTCGACCTCGCCGGCTTCCTCGAGGTCGTCCAGGGGCACCGCGCGACCAGCACGGTGGTGGCCCCGCCGGTCATCCTCGCCCTGGCCAGCCACCCGCTGGTCGACCGCTACGACCTCTCGTCGCTGCGCTTCCTCGGCTGCGGAGGCGCCCCGCTCGGCGCCGACGTGGAGCAGCGCTGCGCCGACCGGCTCGGCTGCCTGGTCACGCAGGGGTTCGGCATGACCGAGGGGTCGGCGACCTTCGCCATCGCCCCGCTGGACGCGCCGCGGCCCGGGTCGGTCGGCCGGCTCCTGCCCGGCACCGAGGCCCGGATCGTCGACCCCGAGCGCGGCACCGACCTCGGTCCCGGCCGCACCGGGGAGCTGTGGCTGCGCGGCCCCCAGGTCATGCGGGGCTACCGCCACAACCCGGAGGCGACGGCGGCGACCGTCGACCGCGACGGCTGGCTGCACACCGGCGACCTCTGCTACGTCGACGCCGACGGCTACCTGTTCGTGGTCGACCGGCTCAAGGAGCTGATCAAGTACAAGGGCTACCAGGTGGCCCCGGCCGAGCTGGAGCACCTGCTGACCGCCCACCCGGCCGTGGCCGACGCCGCCGTGGTGCCCCGCCCCGACCCCGAGGCCGGCGAGCTGCCGGTCGCCCACGTCACCCTGCGGGGCCAGGCGACCGCCGAGGAGCTCCAGGCCTGGGTGGCCGAGCGGGTCGCCCCCTACAAGCGGCTGCGGGCCGTCCGCTTCACCGACCAGGTCCCCAGGTCGCCGGCGGGCAAGCTGCTGCGCCGCGTCCTGGTCGAGGCCGAGCGGGCGGAGGCCGCCGGCGGCTCCTAGCCGCGGTGGCGGCCGGCCCAGGCGAGCAGGCCGTCGGCGTCGCGGGTGTTGACCACCATCTCGGGCGTGACCCCGCAGGCGAAGGCGCGCTCGCAGCCGCCGAGCTGCCAGTCGAGCTGGCCGGGGGCGTGGGCGTCGGTGTCGATCGCGACCCGGCAGCCGGCCTCCACGGCCAGCCGGAGCAGCCGCTTGGGCGGGTCCTGGCGCTCGGGGCGGGAGTTCACCTCGACCGCGACCCCGTGCTCGGCGCAGGCGCCGAACACCGCCTCGGGGTCGAACTCGCTCTCGGGGCGGCCCCGGCCGACCACGATCCGGCCGGTGCAGTGGCCGAGGACGTCGGTGTGGGGGTTGGCCGCAGCCGCGACTATGCGCCGGGTCATCTCCGGGCCGGGCGTGCGCAGCTTCGAGTGGACGCTGGCGACCACCACGTCCAGCAGCTCCAGCAGCTCGTCGGTCTGGTCGAGGGAGCCGTCCTCGAGGATGTCGACCTCGATCCCGGTGAGGACCCGGAACGGCGCCATCACCTTGTTCAGCTCGGCGACCTCGTCGAGCTGGGCCAGGAGCCGTTCCGGGCTGAGGCCGTTGGCCACGGTCAGCCGCGGCGAGTGGTCGCTGAGGACGAGGTACTCGTGGCCCAGGTCGCGGGCCGCCTCGGCCATCTCGGCGACCGGGCTGCCACCGTCCGACCAGGTCGAATGGGTGTGGCAGTCGCCGCGGAGGGCGGCCCGCAGCGCGGCCGCGCCCTCGGGCACCGGCTGGCCCTCGATCGCCTCCAGGCGGCGCAGGTACACCGGGACCTCGCCGGCCAGGGCCTCGCGGATCACCCGCTCGGTGACCTCCCCGATCCCGGGCAGGCCGCGGAGGCCGGCCCCGGGAGCGGCGGCCAGCCGGGCCAGCTCGCCCGGGTCGGTGGCGTCGACGGCGGCCGCGGCCCGCCGGAAGGCCCGCACCCTGTAGGTCGGCTCCCGGCCCCGCTCGAGCAGGAAGGCGATACGGCGCAGGGCGGCCGCCGGGGCGAGCGTCGGGTCGGTCATGGTGCAATTCTGACCCGAACCCGAGGCGAGCCGATCGACCGCCTGACCCGGCAGCTCGGGGCCGAGCCGAGCGGCTGAGCTCGATAACGATCCGTCCTCGAACCCCCGACGGTGCTTGTCGAACGGGCACGTATCCGGTAGGAAGGAACGCGCTCGGTGGCCGGCTCGCTCCAGTCCCGAGGATGACGAGCCGAGGGTTGTGTCCGAGTCTGTCGGTTTAGGTCGTCCCGTCGCCCGGGCAAGGTCACTGTGCGACGGCGATGGCGCTCGGGGGAGGAACGAGCTAGATGAAGCTACCGGAGGTTCGGCTACCAGGCTGGAAGCGCCCCAACGGGCTGTCCGGCTGGCAGCGGATCGCCGTGGTCGTCGGCCTGACCGTGCTGCTGCTGGCCACCATGAGCGTCGCCGCCACCGCCCGGGTCAGCGCCTCGTCGGGACGGATCCTCGCCGGCGTGACCGTGGCCGGGGTCGACGTCGGGGGCATGACCCGCGACCAGGCCGTGGCCGCCGTCAAGGCCACCACCGAGCCGAAGCTCCGCCGCAGCGTGCTGGTCGTGGGCGAGGACAAGCGCTGGCGGGTCACCCCGGCCCGCCTGGGGCGCGGCGCCGCGGTCGAGCAGGCCGTCGACCAGGCCCTCACCGGGCCGGAGCTGTCCTGGTACTCCGACTTCTGGCACCGGCTCACCAACGAGCCGGTGAGCCACCCGGTCGACGTCGCCCTGGCCGAGAACAACGCCAAGGTGGCCAGGTTCGTGCGCGGCCTCGCCCCCAAGCTGGCCGTGGCCCCCACCGACGCCTCCATCAAGCTGGTCGACGGCCGGGTCGTCCGCCAGAAGGCCAAGGAGGGCCGGGTCCTGGACGTCAAGGCCAGCAGCCGCCGCCTGGCCAAGGCGCTGCGCGGCGACGCCGGCAAGGTCAAGCTCGTCATCAGGCCGGTCGCGCCCAAGGTGACCGCCGACAAGCTGGGCAAGACCATCGAGATCAACCTGTCGACCAACCGGCTGACCTTCTACGACGGCCTCAAGGTGCGCAAGGTCTACCCGGTGGCCACCGGCCAGCCGAGCTTCCCGACCCCCCAGGGGACCTGGGAGGTCGTCAACAAGCGGATGAACCCGACCTGGACCAACCCGGCGCCCGACGGCTGGGGCGCCGACATGCCGGCGTCGATCCCGCCCGGCCCAGGCAACCCGCTCGGCACCAGGGCGATGGCGCTCAACGCCTCCGGGATCCTGATCCACGGCACCTACGCCAGCTACTCGGTCGGCACCTACGCCTCCCACGGCTGCATCCGCATGCTGCTGTCGGACGTCGAGGCCCTCTACCCGCAGGTACCGCCGGGCACCCCGGTGCTGATCCACCGGTAGAGCAGCGTTCAGGGCCGGGTCAGGTAGCGGGCCGGCACCGCGATGACCGCGCGGAAATCGGTCCAGCCGCCCTCCAGGTCGAACAGGTAGGCGGGGAGCAGGTACGCGACCTCGGCGGGACGGTTGCCCCTGGGGATGGCCGGGGCGGCCTGGAGGCCGAGCCGGACCCCGGTCACGGTCGCGACCCGCGGCGCCACCGGCTGGGTGCCGCAGGGGACGGGGCCGGCCCCGGCCGGGCGGCAGGGGCGGCGTTCGCTGGCCGGCACGTCCACCCTGGCCATGGGCACCAGCGGCCGGAACTTCTTGAGCTGCTCGAAGCCGGCCTGGACGCCGATCAGCGGGTAGGTGCCGGCCGGCTCGGGGGTGGCCAGCCAGCCGGAGGCCTGCTGGACCGCGCCCTTGGGGCCGACGGCGACCGTCCAGGCCATCCCGGAGGTCGGGGTCCCGTCCACCGCCGGGTCGATCTGGACGGTGCGGCTGGCCCAGGAGTCGACGACCCGCACCTGGGCCCCGTCCAGGTCGAGCCCGGCCCTGGCGGCCAGGTCGCGGGCCACCCGCTCGGCCTCGGCCGGGCTGGGCAGGCCGGCCGGCCTGGACGGGCTGGTCACGGCGTCGTCGGGGTCGAGGCACTGGATGCCGGGGCCGGGACGGTAGGGGCCGCCGCCCGCCCTGGTCCCGCAGCCCCCGATGATGCCGGTGCCGTAGGTCCAGGGCACCCCGGCCATCTGGCTCACCACCAGGCCACGGCGGCCGTCGCGGACCGTCCAACCGCTCGGATCCTGCCTGGGCTGGCCGGCCAGCCCCAGGGCCGTGGCCAGGGCGGCGACCCGGGCGGGGTCGGTGGTGTCGCCGAGCTTCCAGGCCTGGGCCCGGTCGGGCAGGGACGGCAGGGGGCCCTTGAGCCGGTAGGCCACCGGCGGCCAGGGCCGGAGCAGCCGGTCGGTGGTGTCCTTCTGCCGGGCCGGGGCGTCGGGTGCCGGGGCCGGCTCGGCGGCCGCGCCGGCGCCGTCCGTGCCGGCGGCCGCCTGCCCGGCCGCCTCCAGGTCGAGGGCCGGGAGGACGGCCGGCGCCGGTTCGGTCCGGTCCCGGGCGAGCAGCACCCCGCCGGCCACCAGCCCGACCGTGACCACCGCCGCCACCACCCATGCCACGACCCGCCTGCCCACGATGCACCACCACCGCTCCGTCGTTTTCGGACGTCATTGTCTTCGACGCCGGCGCCACCCGACCGGTTCCCGGTCAAGCCAGGCGGCGGGCTCCGTCGGAGGGGGTGACGGACCGGACCTCGGGGGGGCCGAACCCGGCGGCGGCGAAGGCGTCCCCGACCCGGTCCTCCACCGGCCCGGCGAGGTCGCGCGGGACCAGGGCGATGGCACTGCCGCCGAAGCCGGCCCCGGTCATGCGGGCCCCGACCGCCCCCGCGGCCACGGCCGCCTCGACCGCGGTGTCGAGCTCGGGCGAGGACACCTCGTAGTCGTCGCGCAGGGAGGCGTGGGAGGCGGCCAGCAGCGGGCCCAGCCGGTCCAGCCGGCCGGCCCGGAGCAGCGCGACCGCGGCCAGCACCCTGGCGTTCTCGGTGACCACGTGGCGGGCCCGGCGCAGCCCGGGGTCGCCGAGCGCCGCCGCGGCCGCCTCGACCTGCTCGGGGGTGGCGTCGCGCAGGGCCGGCACGCCCAGGACGGCCGCGGCCGCCTCGCAGGCCGCCCGGCGGTCGGCGTAGGCGCCGTCGACCAGCCGGTGGCCGGCCCGGGTGTCGATCACCAGCAGGGAAAGGGCGGCCGCCTGCAGCGGCAGCGGGACCTGCTCGGTGGCCAGCGACCGGGTGTCGAGGAACAGGGCGTGCCCGGCCCGGCCCAGCATCGACACCACCTGGTCCATGACCCCCGACGGCACCCCCACGACCTCGTTCTCGGCCCGGCGGGCCAGGGCGGCCAGGGCCGGCCGGTCCAGGTCTGCCCCGTGCAGGTCGGCCAGGGCGGTGGCGGTGGCGCACTCCAGGGCGGCGCTGGACGACAGGCCGGACCCGGCGGGCACGTCCCCGTCGACCACCAGGTCGGCCCCGCCGACCTCGACCCCGGCCTGGCCGAGCGCCCAGGCCACCCCGGCCGGGTAGGCGGCCCAGCCCTCGACCCGCCCCGGCCCGACCTCGGCCAGCGCCAGCTCGGCCGGCGGACCCGTCTGCAGCGACCACAGCCGCAGCCGGCCCCCGTCCCGCCGCCCGGCCGCGACCAGCACCAGCCGGTCGATCGCGGCCGGCAGCACGAACCCGTCGTTGTAGTCGGTGTGCTCCCCGATCAGGTTGACCCGCCCCGGGGCGGCCCAGACGCCGTCCGGGTCGCGCCCGGTGCGCTCCCGGAACGCGTCCGCCACCCGCCCGACCTGCCCGCTCACCGCCCCGTCCGGCCCGTCCGGGAGGTCGCCGCGCGCAGCAGCTCGGCCGCCCGCTCGGGGGCGATGTCGTTGATGAACACCCCCGCCCCCGACTCGCTGGAGGCCAGGTACTTGAGCTTGGTCGCCGTCCGGCGGATCGAGAACGCCTCCAGGTGGGCGTGGGCCAGGTCGCGGTCGCGCCGCACCGGCGCCTGGTGGCAGATGAGCATGTAGGGCAGCGGCTGGTCGAACAGCCCGTCGAAGCGGCCGAGGACGTCCTTGAGCAGCACCGCCAGGCCGTCGCGCTCGCCGTCGTCCAGCGCCGGCAGATCGGGCAGGTGGCGGGTCGGGTACAGGTGGACCTCGAACGGCCAGCGGGCCGCGAAGGGCACGACGGCCAGCCAGCCCGGGACGGTCGCCACCACCCGCTCCCCCTCGGCCTCGGCGGCCACGATCGAGCAGGTGCGGCACCCGCCGGTGGCCTCCCGGTGGGCCCGGGCCACGTCCAGCTGGCGGGCGGTGCGCGGGGCCACGAACGGGTAGGCGTAGATCTGGCCGTGGGGGTGGTGCAGGGTGACCCCGATCTCCTCGCCCCGGTTCTCGAACGGGAACACCTGCTCCACCCCGTCCATCGCCCCCAGCTCCAGGGTCCGGTCGGCCCAGACCTCGACCACGGTGCGGATGCGGCCGACCGGCAGGCGGGCCAGGGCCCCGCCGTGGTCGGAGGTGAAGCAGACGACCTCGCAGCGGCCGACCCCCGGACGGCGGGCGAACGGCCCGGCGTCGGCCACCCGGCCGGGGTCGGAGGCCAGGGACGGGAAGCGGTTCTCGAACACGACCACGTCGTAGTCGGCGGCCGGGATCTCGGTCGCCCGGCCGTCCCTGGACGGGCAGAGCGGGCACTGGTCGGCCGGGGGCAGGTGGGTCCGGCCCTGGCGGTGGGAGGCGACGATCACCCACTCCTCCGACAGCGGGTCGCAGCGGATCTGGCTGGAGGTGACGGCCGGGGCCAGGTCGCGGGTGTCTCGGGCCCGGCGGTCGATCCCCTCGCGCTCGTCGAAGTAGAGCAGCTCGCGCCCGTCGGCCAGCCGGATCGAGGTCTTGACCAGCTTCATCACGGCGGCAGCATACCGGGGGCGCTGGCGGGAACCGGCGCCGGAGCGGGAAGATACCGGCGTCCCGCCCATCCCCGGAGGAGGCGCCATCCACGGCACGCGGCACGGGCGCCTGCTGGCGGCGCTGGCCCTGGCCGGGGCGGCGCTGGCCGGGTGCTCGGGCGGCGGGGAACCACGGGGCACGGTCAACGTGCCCATGTACGACAACTTCTTCGCCCGCGAGGTCACCCGGGTGCCGGCCGGGACCAGGGTCCGGTTCCCCAACCGGGGCCGGACGGCCCACAACGCGGTGGCCACCGACGGCAGCTGGCGCACGCCCGACCGGGTCCCGGCCGACGGGGTGGCCGCCGTGGTCCTGGACCGGCCGGGCGTGTACCGCTTCTACTGCACCTTCCACGCCACCGCCGGCGGCCGCCACGGCATGGCCGCCACCATGGTGGTCGGCGACGTCCCCTACTACCCCGGCCAGGAGACCGCCGGGCCGGCGCTCCGGCCGGTGAAGCGGGCCAGCGGGACCGTCCGGCGGGTGCCCGAGGACCACGACACCATCCAGGCCGCCGTCGACGCCGCCCGGCCCGGCGACCTGATCCTGGTCGGCCCCGGCGTCTACCGGGAGGAGGTCAAGGTGACCGTGCCGTCGCTGGTCATCCGGGGCCGCGACCGCAACCGGGTGGTGATCGACGGCGAGTTCCAGCGGCCCAACGGCATCAGCGTCACCGCCGACGGGGTGGCGGTGGAGAACCTGACCGTCCGCAACGCCCGCACCAACGGGGTGTTCTGGACCGGCGTGCGCGGCTACCGGGCCTCGTATGTGACCGCCTACGACAACGAGGACTACGGCATCTACGCCTTCGACTCGGTCGACGGCCTATTCGAGCACTCCTACGCCTCGGGGTCGCCCGACTCCGGCTTCTACATCGGCCAGTGCCATCCCTGCGACGCCGTCATCGACGGGGTCACCGCCGAGCACAACGCCCTCGGCTACTCGGGCACCAACGCCGGCGGCAACCTCCAGATCGTCCGATCCATGTGGCGGTTCAACTGGGCCGGGATCGTCCCCAACACCCTCGACACCGAGCTGCTGCCGCCGTTCCGCCAGGTCGACATCGTCGGCAACCAGGTCGAGGGCAACGACAACCGGCTCGCGGCCGGGCTGCCGCTGGAGTGGGGCGCGTTCGGCAACGGCATCATCCTGGGCGGCGGCAACGACTCCCGGGTCGAGCGCAACCGGGTGCTGGACCACGTCAACCACGGCATCCTGGTCAGCCCCAACCTGGACGAGCACCTCTGGACCGCCTCGGGCAACCGGGTGGTGGGCAACGTGGTCGAGGGGTCGGGCCGGGCCGACCTGGCCCTGGCCGCCCCGGCCGGGGACGGCAACTGCTTCCAGGGCAACCAGGTCCGGACCTCGATCCCGGTGGGCCTCCAGGTCTTCCAGCGCTGCTCGGGCCTGCGCCTGCCGGTGCGCATGGACCTGTCCACCACCCTGGCCAGCCTGGGCCAGGTCGCCGAGGCCAACACCGGCGCCTACCCGGTCAACCGGACCGAGGACCAGCCGGTCCCCCAGCCCCAGGCGCAGCTCCCCGGCGGGGCCGGGGCGCCGGTGCGGCCGGCCGTGGACGTGTTCCAGGCCGCCCGCGTCGACCTGGCCCAGGTCCCCCTGCCCGGCGCCTCCGACCAGCCACCGACCACCCGCAAGGAGCCAACCGTGTCCGGCGTCCCGATCCTCGCCGCCTCTCCCTGGCAGCTGCTGTTCGCCCTCTACGGCTACCTGCTGCCGTTCGTGCTCTACGCCGCCTGGACCTCGCTCGCTCTGTGGGACCTGGCCCGCCGCGACGACCTGGGCCGGGGCGCGGCCATCGCCTGGATCGCGGTCATCCTGCTGGTGCCGTTCCTGGGCGTGATCGCCTACCACGTCCTCGGCCGGCCCCGCCTCCCGGCCTGGCTGCGGGCGGCCGTGATCGGCGGCGGCGTGGCCGCCTACCTGGTCATCCTCGGGGTCGGGGCCCTGCTGGGCGGCATCGCCTGAGCGACGCCGCCGCGGACGGCAAGGGTTTGCCGCCCCGCCAGTGGTGGAAGTTGCCAGGTCCCACCGGCCGCCCTGGCGGGTGCACCTGTCCATCGGGCAGGCGTACGCGACCAGCGTCTACAAGACCGCCCTGGTGAAGCACTTCGACGCCAGCCTGACCGCCATCGGGATCATCTTCTCGATCGCGATCGTGACGCTGGGCCTGTCGGCCGCGGTCGGCGGCACCTGGGTCGACCGCAACGGCCCGCGCAAGGCGATGGTCGTGGCCGCCTGCTGCTGGGCCGCCGGCTTCCTGGTCGCCGCCTTCGGCGTCACCACCACCCAGCTGTGGCTCGTCTACCTCGGCTACGGGGTCATCGGCGGGATCGGGCTGGGCATCGGCTACATCTCGCCGGTGTCCACGCTCATCAAGTGGTTCCCGGACCGGCCCGGCCTGGCCACCGGCATGGCCATCATGGGCTTCGGCGGCGGGGCGCTGATCGCCAGCCCGGTCTCCACCCAGCTGCTGGCCTGGTACGACTCGGGCTACGACCCGTCCAACCCCAAGTCGGTGGCCACCGGGTCGGCGGTGGCGATGCTGTTCGTCACCCTGAGCATCTTCTACTTCGCGATCATGATGTACGGCGCCTTCACCATCCGGGTGCCACCGGAGGGCTGGAAGCCGGAGGGCTTCGACCCGGCCACCCTCAAGACCAAGCCGCTGGTGACCACGGCCAACGTCTCGGCCGCCAACGCGATCCGCACGCCGTCGTTCTGGCTGCTCTGGACGGTCCTGCTCTGCAACGTCACCGCCGGCATCGGCATCCTGGAGCAGGCCTCGCCGATGATCCAGGACTTCTTCCGCGACGACAGCGGCTCGTCCTCGGTGACGGTGGCCGTGGCCGGCGGCTTCGTGGGCATCCTGTCCATGGCCAACATGGCCGGCCGGTTCGCCTGGTCGTCCACCTCCGACGTGGTCGGGCGCAAGCCCATCTACATGCTGTACCTGGGCGGCGGGATGATCTGCTACACGCTCCTGGCCCTGATCGGGGCGACCAGCACGGCCGTGTTCGTGCTCCTGGCCGTGGTCATCCTGTCCTTCTACGGCGGCGGCTTCGCCACCGTGCCGGCCTACCTGCGGGACCTGTTCGGCCCCTTCCAGGTGGGGGCGATCCACGGCCGGCTGCTCACCGCCTGGTCGGTCGCGGGCGTGGCCGGTCCGCTGATCGTCAACCGGTTCCTGGACGCCCAGGGCAAGCCCGGGTCGCTGACGGCCGCGGCCTACCGGCCGGCCCTGCTGACCATGGTCGGGGTGCTGGCCGTGGGGTTCCTGGCCAACCTGGCCATCCGTCCGGTTCCCGAGCGCTACCACGAACCGGCGGCCGAGGAGGTCCAGGTGGCCACCGCCGGGACGGAAAGGACCTCGTGATGTCCACCACCACCAAGGCGAGACTCGTGTTCAGCTGGGCGCTGGTCGGGATCCCGCTGGCCTACGGGGTGTACGAGACCCTGGTCAAGACGGCGTCGCTGTTCACCGGCTGAGTCAGCCGGGGACCGGGGCCGGGTCGGTGCGGGTGCGGCCGTAGAGGGTGGTGCGCTGCTCCAGGCGGCGGCCCAGCGGCTCGACGATGGCGCGGAACTCGGCCTCCTCCATGAGCTGGCCGTGGGCGGCCCCGGCGGCCCGGCTGATGTTCTCGTCCATCAGGGTGCCGCCGAGGTCGTTGACCCCGGCCAGCAGGGCCTGGCGGACCCCGTCGGCGCCCATCTTGACCCACGACACCTGGATGTTGTCGATCAGGCCCCGGTAGGCGATCCGGCCCACGGCGTGGATCAGCACCGCCTCGCGGAAGGTCGGCCCGGGGCGGGACTGGCGCTTGCGGTACATGGGCGCGGCCATGTGCACGAACGGCAGGGGCACGAACTCGGTGAACCCGCCCGTCTCGGCCTGCAGGGCCCGGGTCCGCAGCAGGTGCCTGGCCCAGTGCCGGGGCGACTCGACGTGGCCGAACATGATGGTGATGTTGGAGCGCAGCCCCACCGAGTGGGCCACCCGGTGGACCTCCAGCCACTCCTCGGTGGTCACCTTGTCGGGGCAGATGACCGCCCGGACCTCGTCGTCCAGGATCTCGG
>Ga0307319_10000541_pt1 | contig 11585 bp, 8 predicted proteins | sample ER_DNA_368_FD_194491 | JGI IMG/M metagenome (GOLD analysis project Ga0307319, IMG submission 194491) | Bulk soil microbial communities from the East River watershed near Crested Butte, Colorado, United States - ER_DNA_368 | ecosystem: Environmental > Terrestrial > Soil > Floodplain | place: USA...
CTCGGCAGGTCTCCGCTCACGATCTGCAACGACACGCGCTGCCCGGTTGGTTGGCCTGGCACGAGCCTCTCGGTGAGTGGACGCTGCGTGCGGGCGGGGGCTTCACTGGGCGCGCCAACTCATGCCACGCCGTCGGTGATCCAGGGGTGTCGACGCAGCAGGCTGTTGAGCGGATCATCGCGTACGCGGCCGCTCACGACATCCCTCCGATGGCTCAAGTGATCGAGGATTCAGCGGAGGAACGTGCGCTGGAAGCTCTCGGCTGGGTTGCCACCCACCAACCAGCAGCCGTGCTCGTCTGCCGGTTGGCCGACTTCCTTCATGGCCGCCCTGCTCAGCCGACGGTGCAGCTGCGGGAGAGACTGCAGCCGGATTGGGAAAAGGCCTATCAGCGCAGCCGGCCGAACTCGGCCGATCCGAGGATCGTCCGGATGATTTTGGATGGCAGCGCGCCCCGGGCTTTTGCCACCGTTGCCGGTGAGCGAGTAGCTGATCGCTCCGAGCTGGTGGCCATCGCGCGGGGCCACAGGAGTGCGGACTGGCTGGGGCTCGCGTCGATCTGGACCCGTCCTGATCATCGGCAACGCGGGCTGGCAGCGTCGATGATGGCCGCGCTGGGGCACTGGGCGGCTCGGCAGGGCGCGAGATACGCCTACGTACAAGTCGCGACGATCAATGAGCCGGCCATCGACGCGTACCGCAAACTCGGCTTCGTCCATCATCACTCCTACAGCTATCTCGCGCCCGAACGATAGGCAGCCGACGCGATGCCTCGCCGCAGCGTGAAGCTAAGGGCTTTTCGGCTTCTTGCACGTGACCTTGTCGGTCGGGGCATAAGTCCAGCTGAAGTTCTCTCTGCGAGCGATCGAGCCGTCCTTGTAGAACAGGCGCTGGTACCGGACAGTGAATCCGGGAACCGGGCTGCTCGGTTCGCACTTCGGCGAATCATCGGTCACATCGCGTCCGGTCTTGAAGTTCGACTTGATCGGAGATGTGGCGACGACCTTGTCATAGGTCTTGGTTGACCACATCTTGACCGTGATGGATCCCTTCCTGGTGGGCGTCCCCTTCACGATGTAGGCCTGGACCAGCACGCCGTACTTGGTGTCGTTCTGGAACTTGAGGTCGACACCAGGCCATGCGACGGTTGCCTCCCGACCCGCCGGGTAGCGGTCGATGAACAAACCGTGCGGCTTGTGGAAGACGTCCTTGAGTCCGGCAAAGAACATTGCGTTGTACGTGGTAGTGGCACTCTGCGAGACGCCTCCACCAAGTTCCTTTTTGAACCTGCCGCCCTTGATGATGAAGCCCTTGGTGAAACCGTTGGCTTCGGTTCGCTCCCCGACGATCCTATTGAGCGAGAAGACGTCGCCTGGCTTGAGCATCGTGCCGTTGATCAAGGCCGCCGCCCGGCCGATGTTGATGTTGCGATACGGGAGGTAGGGAAAGTAGGTGGTGAACTTGCCTGTCACCCGCTTGATGCCAAGCTTTTTCGCTTCCGCGGTAGAGAAGGTTGCCTTGGCACCGGTGAGCTGGGCGCTAACGGTTCGCTCTCCCGCTGGCTTGGTCAGTACCGGTTCGATGACCTTTTTCAGGTCGTCGGCTGCAACGGTCGTCCCGTTGACCGCAGGAATCACCTTGGGCTTGCCGCTCACCAGCCGCACCGTGGCGTCTTTGGGTTCCACGAGCTCAACCTTCTTGATCGCGGACTCGGCGTTGCGCCGCAGCTTCTTTGCGTCGAGCGCGGGAACAAGGGTGCCGTTCTGAGAAGCGAATTCAATGGAGGCGGCCAGCATGCGCGGGCTCACCTGGAATGATCCAGCGTTAGCGAGCTTGACTTTGACGGGCGCGGCGATCGCTGGCTTGGCGAAGTCAGCGACCACCTTGTCGGCTTCCTCGTCCGTGACCCCAGGCTGGGCCACGTCGGCCGGAAGCTCAATCGGACCCGTCACGTTCAAGAAGCTGCTCCTGAGTATTCCAGTCGCGGCATTTTGCTGCAGCGTCGTCCCCTCGCGGGCGGTCTTCTGCTTGATCTTCGTACCTTTGTAGGTCACCGCGGCGTCGGCCGGTGCGTGATTGAAGGTCTTGGCCAGCCCGCCCACCGCGGCATGCAGCTTGGGCTCATCGACGATGACCACGGCGTCAACGGCCGATCCGCCCGTCAACACCTTGACGATCCGCAGCGGGTTCAGGCTCTTGCCTCCCCCGGCGGCCTCGACACTTTTCGGGTAATCCACGGAAAGGCCGGCATCTGCGGGCTTCAGGTCAGCCCGATCGTCTCGCAGGGTGACATTCAGCGGTTCGGCTGCCCTGGCGCCGAGCTCAGCGGTCAGCTTGTCGATCGCCTCCGACGGATGGAGCCCGCCGACGGCGACGCCGGAAATCTGAGCCTTCTTCGGGAGCTTGTCACCGGCGACGACATAGCTAACGACATAGAGGATCCCGAGGATGACTACGACGCCGCCGACGATGGCGGCGACCAGCCGCCAGTCGACTTGCCTGGGAGGTTGACCCTCCGTTGGTTGTTCCTCTGCTGAACGGGCTGAGTCCTCGACGACCGTCTCATCGGGCCCGACGTCCCATCTTGGCGTCTGGGTGGTCACAAACTGCTACCTCGGATTTGATGGCACTGGGTGGCGGGCGCTCGCGCATCGCGTTCACCTACGATGACGTCGCCCTGGGCGTTGCGCTGCTCCTCCCCGATACGCTCACGCCCTTACGAGCTCATGCCCGTTTAGGAATAGGCCCCCCGATAGTACGTCAATGGAGGCCGAGCGTTTGGGTCGTCATCAGAAGGCAGACCACTGGCCCGGACGATCTCGCCCACCACGATGGTGTGATCGCCGCCGTCATGCATCCCGTACGTCGTGCATTCGACCCAGGCCATTGCACCGTCGATCAATGGTGTCCCGCTGAAAGGGCTCGGACTGTGCGGAATGTGGTCGAACTGGCTGAACAGATCTCGCCCGCGATTGGAAAAGTGCCAGGCAACCGGCTCCTGGTCGACGGTCAACAGCGACAGACACCAGTTTTCGGTCTCGGTGATCGCACGATGGAAGCGGCTCGACTTGCTGACGCATACCAGAACCAGCGGTGGGTCCAAGGAGACCGAGCAGACGGCCGTCGCCGTCATCGCGTGCTTGATCCCGCGAAGGAGTGCGGTAGCAACGGTGACACCGGAGGCGAAATGGCCCATGACATGGCGTAGCGCGTCCGGCGAGCCCGGGACGCCGTGAGCCAGATCCGGTGCACTCTTCGGGTACTCCTCCGGCCAGCTTGCGCTCGTCACAAGCTCTAGCTCAGCCCTGCGAACAGGTCGTCGGCCCAGCCCTCGCCGTCGGGAAGCGGAACGCCACATGCCAGGCGGTAGCACTCGTGGGCCCAACGATCATCCCCGAGCACCTCGGCGCCAGCAAAGAACGGACCGTCGGATGTGATTTGGGTTGCGTGGGCCCGCATAGCCGCGATCTTCTGGGCCACCCACAGCCGCCCGTCGATCTCGACATCGATGTCAGCGTCGTCGGAGAGCATTACCGACATCGGACCCTCCGGATCAAAGCCCTTGAACGTCTCAATGTCACCGGCGTCGCGCAGCGCCTGGATGCCGGTGATCATTCGCTTCCTGCTCATCGTGATCCAGAACACCCGAGCCACCGTCCAGGGCTGGCCGAGATCGCGACGATAGGAGCGCACACCTGCCAGTTGAGTGGCGTACATAGCTACCCGATGGGCTTGTACGTGATCTGGGTGACCGTAGTTGCCGATCTCGTTGTACGTGATCAGAACCTGTGGACGCCGGTCGCGGATCAGCGGCACCAGCTCGTTGGCAGCCTCGAGCAGGTCAGCAGTCCAAAAGATTCCTTGACGGAGCACGTCCCGAGCAATGGCGCGACCATCCGGCGCGTACGCCATGCCGGAATCCCGATATCGGCCATCGCCACCGAGCCGAACGAAGTCGGTGACGCCGAGGGTCTCCATGGCCAATTTCAGTTCACCATGGCGGTGCGCCCCGAGATCGTCGTTCTGGTCTGGCGCAAGGTGCGCGAGGTCTTCGACAAGCACCTCACCCTCTTCGCCGAGGGTGCAGCTGACCAGACATACAGCCGCGCCTTCCGACACGTACTTCGCCATCGTCGCCCCGTTGTTGATCGTCTCGTCATCGGGATGCGCGTGAACCAACATCAGCCGCCGGCCGGGCTCGGACGTCACGTTAGAAGTCACGGCCCCAACCTTATGCCGTGCTCGATGCTCGATCTGGAGCCTTACGTCACCAGCGAGATCAGCTCATGCGACGATCACCCGAGGCTCAGCGAAATGACAAGCCGAATCATGTTCCGATTGCCCGTCAGGACGCTCGACCAGCAATGGCTCCTCGACGCTGCAGATCTCCTGGGCCATCCAGCACCGCGTGTGAAACCTGCACCCCGACGGCGGGTTGGCCGGGCTCGGCACGTCGCCGATCAGCACGATCTGCTCACGAACGTCGCGTAGTGTCGGATCAGGCATTGGCACTGCGGAGAGAAGCGCTTGGGTATACGGGTGGGTCGGCCTGCCGTAGATCTGATCCTCGTCACCGATCTCGACGATCTTGCCGAGGTACATCACACCGACCCGGTCGGAAATGTGCCGGACCACGGACAGGTCGTGCGCGATAAAGACGTACGCCAGCCCGAGCCGGTCCTGCAAATCCTTCAGCAGGTTCACCACCTGGGCCTGCACGGAGACGTCCAGCGCCGACACCGGCTCGTCGCAGATGATCACCTTCGGATTCAGCGCCACTCCCCGGGCGATGCCGATCCGCTGTCGCTGGCCGCCGGAGAACTGGTGCGGGTACCGGTTGATGTGCTCAGGGTTGAGCCCGACCAGCTCCAGCAACTCTTGAACCCGCTGCCGGCGTCCGCCCTTGGGCACGACGTCAGTGTGGATGTCGAACGGCTCGCCGACGATGTCTCCGACCGTCATGCGGGGATTGAGTGAGGTGTAGGGATCCTGGAAGACGATCTGGATATCGCGCCGCAGCCGGCGCATATCAGCGCCCTTCTGGGAGTAGACGTCTACTCCGTCAAAGGTGAGCTTGCCGGCGGTGGGCTCTTCAAGCCGCATAAGCATCCGACCCAAAGTTGACTTCCCGCAGCCTGATTCACCTACGATGCCAAGGGTCTCACCCTTGTACAGCTCGAAGGAGACCCCGTCGACCGCATTGACGTGGCCGACCGTACGCCGCAGAACACCCGCCTTGATCGGATAGTGCTTCACCAGGTTCTCGGCTTTCAGGACCACTTCCTGAGTTATGGAGGCCACTTGCTGGCTCATCGAGGCTCACCTCCTCGCTCCATGTCTTGATCGTGATCTAGCCCACCAGCGGCCACCGGATAGTCGAGTCCGAGCTCCAGATGCGCCTCCACTTCCTCTGTTGTCTGGGTGACCGCAAGCTCTGGGCTGTGAGTCAGCAGCAGCTCGGAAAAGTGACACGCGGCAAACCGGTGCCGGCCGACTTCCCTCAGCGGTGGTGGTGGGTCGATACGGCAGATGTCTTGTGCGTAATGGCAGCGCGGATTGAAGGGGCATCCAGCGGGGATGTTCGTCAGGCTCGGGGGAAGGCCGCCGATCGCGGAAAGCGTCTCGCCTTTCTGGTCAAGCCGTGGGATCGAGTCGAGCAGGCCCTTCGTGTAGGGATGGGCCGGTTCTGCATACAGCTCGAAGGCATCGGCTTGCTCCACGATGCGGCCGGCATACATCACAGCAATCCGATCCGCCACATCGGCCACCACGCCGAGGTCGTGAGTGATCAGGATGAGGCCCATCCTTCGCTCCTGCTGAAGGTCCGCCAGTAGCTGCATGATTTGCGCTTGAACCGTCACGTCGAGTGCGGTTGTCGGCTCGTCGGCGATGAGCACAGCGGGATCGAGGGCGATCGCCATCGCGATCATGATGCGCTGCCGCATGCCTCCGGAGAACTGGTGCGGATAAGCCTTGACGCGCTGGGCAGCTCCGGGGATCTGCACCCGCTCCATCAGCCGTATGGCCTGGGCCTGCGCGTCGGACTTGTTCATGCCGCGGTGCTTGCGGAACATCTCCGCGATCTGCCAGCCGACGGAAAAGACCGGGTTGAGTGCGGACAGCGCGTCCTGAAAGACCATGGAGATCTCCGGCCCACGCACCCGCCGCCGCTCATCCTCGCTCAGCTTGAGGATGTCTTGCCCGCAGTAGCGGACCTCACCACCGGTGATGAAAGCAGGTGGAGAGTCGAGGATGCCCATGATCGCCTGCGCGGTCACTGATTTCCCTGATCCGGACTCACCGAGGACGGCCAGTGTCTCGCCCTCATGGAGATCGAAGGAGACGCCATTGATGGCCTTCGCGACTCCGTCGCGAGTGCGGAACTCCACCTGCAACTGGTCGACCTCGAGCAGCAGACCGTCGACGGATTTCCAGACGCCACGGGTGTCGAGGAGCTCGACGTTGGGCGCTCCGCCGGTTCCCGCTGACAACGTCATCGCAACCTCCTCAGCGCATTCTCGGATCGAGGGCGTCGCGGACTACGTCGCCCATCATGATGAACGCCAGCACGGTCAGCGACAAGGCGACGCTGGGGAAGAACAGCATGTGCGGCGCCGCTCTGATCATGCCGATACCCGAGGCCTCAGAGATCTGGATGCCCCAGGAGATGGCGGGCGGCTGTAGTCCGATGCCTAGGAAGGACAGGGTGGCCTCGACGGAGATGTAGACGCCGAGATTGATGGTGGAGACCACGATGACCGAAGCCAGCGAGTTGGGCAGGATGTGGGAGCTGATGATCCGTGTCGGAGACGCGCCGAGTGCCCGGGCGGCCTGGACGTAGTCGTTCGGCTTGACCTGCAGCACGCTGCCGCGCATCAGCCGCATGATCAACGGCCAACCCAGGACGCCGAGCACTAAGGCCACTTTCCCCACCTGCACCAGAAATGGTGTCGTCAGCGGGTCGTTGGGGAAGATGTAGAGAAACAGAATCCCGCCCAGCAGCAGCGGGATGCCGAGGAAGACCTCGCCAATGCGACTGAGCACCGAATCCATCCAGCCGGCTCGGTACCCGGCGATGATGCCTACGAACGAGCCCAGCACAGCCACGAACAGCGTAGCGAACACGCCGACCAGGATCGATGCTCGGGCACCGTAGACGGTGCGGGCGTAGACGTCGTAGCCCTGGTTGTCCCGACCGAACCAGGCGTCGGGCGAGGGCGCCTCCCGCGCCTTGGACAGGTCGGCGAGGTTCGGGTCGACGTTCGTGAACAACTGGGGGAACGCGGCCATAATGAGGAAAAACATGATCAACGCCGCCGAGATCCAAAACATCGGCCGGTGGCGGAGCTCCTCCCAGGCGTCGGTACCGAGCGACCGGGCCTTCTCGCCCTTTGCAGGGGCGCTCAGCGGCGCCTCTGGTCCCCCGGTCGCGTCGGTGGTGAGCGGAACGAACGAGGTGGTGTCTAGCCCGGAGTCGCGGGTGGTGTCAGTCATGAGAGATCCTCGGATCCAGGAAGCCGTACAAGATGTCGACGATGAGGTTGACCAACAGGTAAATGAGCACCAGGCAGACGATGGTGCCGACCACCGATGCGCCGTCCTTCTGCGTGATGCTGCGGTAGAGGAAGTTGCCGATCCCGTTCACGTTGAATATCCGCTCGGTGACGAGAGCTCCGCCCATCAGCGCGCCGATGTCGATGCCGATGAAGGTGATGACCGGGATGAGGGAGTTACGCAGCGTGTGCACGCCCACTGTGCGCGCGTTGCTCAGGCCCTTCGCCTTCGCGGTACGAACGTAATCGGCACGCAGGTTATCGGACAGGTTGGCCCGCATCAGCCGGGCGATGTAGGCCAGCGAGGCCGAGGCCAGCACGAAGGCGGGCATGATCAGCTGGTAGGTGGTGCCCTGGGTGGCGGTGACCGGGAACCAGCCCAGGCTGACCCCGAAGATCAGCTGGGAGAAGCTCCCGATCACGAAGATCGGGATCGAGATCAAGAACAGCGTGCTTACCGTGACCAGGTTGTCGATGAACTTCCCTCGCCGGATGCCGGCGAGCACGCCGGCGGTGATGCCGATCACGGACTCGATGATCACCGCCATCGTGCCGAGCTTGAGCGTGACCGGCCACCGGGCCGCCAGTTCGTCGATGACCTTGTTGCCGAAAAAGTTCGTGCCCAGGTCACCCTGAACCAGGTTGCCCATGTAGAGCAGGTACTGAACGATCAACGGCTTGTCGAGGTTGTAATCGGCCCTGAACTTGGCGATATAGCCGGCCGGGCAGGCACGCTCGCCGCAGCGGCCAATCGTCGGATCCCCGAGGGCGAAAACCGCGACGTAGATGATGAACGTCACACCGATGATGACCGGGATCATCTGCAGCAGCCGGCGGATGATGTACTTGCCCACCCCGACCCCCTCTCGTAAAAGGTTTCGGAAGAGACTTCTGGACGAAACATAGCGTTGGGCCGCCGGAATTGCTCCGGCGGGCCAACGCTTTCAGCGATGTTTCACGTGCTGGTCTTTCACTTCACCTTGATCGCCTCGAAATCGAGAACACCGAAGGCGTTGACCTTCACGTCAGTGACCTTGTCCGACCAGACCGACGTGGTGTTCTGGTTCCACAGCGGCGCGGTGGGGAAGTCCTTGCCCAGCAGAGCTTCGGCCTGTTGATACAACCCGTTGGCCTCATCGGCCGTCTTCGCAGCGGCCGCCTGGCTGGTCAGCTTCGTGAACTCCGGGCTGTCGTACTTCGACCAGTTGGAGTCTGCCCCCTTGGCGTAGATCGGCACCAGGAAGTTCTCGATCGACGGGTAGTCCATCTGCCAGGCGCTGCGGAAGATGCCCTTGATCTCGTTGGCGTCGATCTTCTTGTTGAAGGTGGCGAAGTCGACCGTGGGCACAGCAGTGCACTCAATGCTGAGCGTGTTCTTGATCGAGTTGCAGACCGCCTCCGACCAGGCCTTGTTCGGCGCATCGGCATTGTAGGTCATCGTGAGCGTGCCCTTGTAGCCGCCGGCGGCGTCGAATGCGGCCTTCGCGGCGTCCTTGTCGAAGACGCAGGAATCACCGCAGGCACCGGCCTTGTAGCCATCGACCACCGGCGAGACCCAGCCGGTAGCCGGCGTGACCGTGTTGTTAAAAATCTGTTTGGTGATCAGATCGCGGTCTATGGCACGCGAGATGGCCTTGCGCAGGTCGGGGTTGTCCTTCAGCTGTGGATCATTAGGAGAGAACGTAATCCAGCTGTTCCGCCCCGCCTCGCGCTGGGAGTTCCGGTCAGGGAAGTCGCTCTTGTATGCGTCGCCAATGAACTGATCTTGGGGAATGTTGCTGTCGTCGATGTAGTCGAGGCTGCCGGCCACGGCGTCGGCATAGGCCGCTCCGGGGTCTTGATAGATCCGGAAGGTCAGCTTATCCACGTTCGGCTTGGTGGCGCCGGAGTAGTCGGGGAACTTCGACAGCACGTACTCGGTGTTGCTGATTGAGTCCATCTTGAACGGCCCTGCGCCGATCGGCTTCTTTTCGAAGGCCTTCGGGTCGGCGAAGAAGGAGTCCGGCAGCGGAGCGAAGGCGGAGTAGCCGAGCCGGACCGGCAGGTTCGAGACCGGCTCGGTGGCCTGGATCGTGAAGGTCGTGTCGTCGACGACCTTTAGCCCAGACATGGTCTTGGCCTTGGGCTTCCCCTTGCAATCCGCGTCGGGGCACTGCACGTCGGCGTAGCCGACGACTGGGGCATAGAAGTAGCTGCCGGCCTGGCCGTTAGGGCCGTAGGCGGTGTAGTTCCAGGCATCGACGAAGTTCTTGGCCTTGACGTCGGTGCCGTCTTGGAACTTGTACGGCTTCAGCTTGACGGTGAACAGCTTGTTGTCGGAGGTCTCGATGGATTCGGCGATGTCGTTCTCCGGGGCGGCGTTCTCGGTGTTGTACCGAACCAGCTTCGACGTCATGGCGTCGATGATGTCGCCGCCGCAGGTCTCGCTCGTCCCCCCCGGAATGAGCGGGTTCTCCGGCGTACACCCGGCAACGACGATCTCGCCGCCGCCGGCCTGGCCACCCGCCTGGCTGCTACCCGGCCCGGGCTGTGAACCGCCACCGCCACACGCCGTCGCAACGAGAGCGATCGACGTAATTGCTGCAAGCGCCATCCCGCCAGTTCTTCCACGCATCCGATGTCCTCCTCCGATATGCGCCCGGGTTGTGGCGCGCCGCCTGACGTGGGAAGCCTAGGGACTTCCCTGTTGGAACCGAAACAGTTCTAAGTCATTAAACCCATACCCACAAGACTTGTCGTCTATCGGGGTGCGACACGCAACATGATTGTGATCTGACTTTCTTGAGCGGCTATACCTACGCCTTCGGGGTATAGGGCCCATGCAGTAACGCCGCGGCTAGCCTTAGCGCGTCGGCACTTGGGTCCCGACGAGGCCGATGACAGTTGACATGGACTCCGCGATCCTCTGCGGATCCTGAATCTTCCCTGACGACCACCGAGCCGCTTCGTCGAGAACATGAAATGGGGCATCCGATGAGCACACAAGGCATGATCAACGACGGCAGCACGGACCGGTCAGTTGATCAAGGCAACCCAGCTGAGCACCTCTGGATGCACTTCACGCGGATGTCCACTTACGCCACCAAGCCGGTGCCGATCATCGAACGCGGCGAGGGCGCCTACATCTGGGATACCAGCGGACGAAAGTATCTTGATGGCCTTTCGGGTTTGTTTGCCGTGCAGGTTGGCCACGGACGGGTCGAGCTGGCCGAGGTGGCGGCGGCCCAGGCGAGCAAACTCGCTTACTTTCCGATCTGGTCCTACGCACATCCGACCGCGATCGAGCTTGCCGATCGGCTGGCGGCTGAAGCACCCGGCGACCTCAACAAGATCTTCTTTTCCTGCGGCGGCGGCGAATCCGTGGAAACAGCATGGAAAGTGGCCAAGCAGTACTTCAAGCTCATCGGTAAGCCGTCCAAGACCAAGGTGATCTCGCGCGCCGTCGCGTACCACGGGACACCTCACGGTGCGCTGTCGATCACTGGGGTGCCGGGCTTCAGGCTGCCCTTCGAGCCGCTCGTGCCGGGCGGCGTCCGGGTGCCCAACACGAACTTCTACCGGGCACCCGATGAGGTTGCTGGGAGTGAGAAGCAGTTCGGGCTCTGGGCGGCAAACCGGGTCGAGGAGGCGGTCCTCAATGAGGGCCCGGACAGCGTAGCGGCCGTATTCATCGAACCGGTGCAGAACGCCGGTGGCTGCATTCCAGCTCCAGCAGGGTATTTCGAGCGGTTGCGCGAGATCTGTGACACCTACGAGCTGTTGCTCGTCTCGGATGAGGTGATCTGCGCGTACGGCCGGCTGGGCACGATGTTCGGTGCGCAGAAGTACGGCTACCAGCCCGACATCATCACTAGTGCTAAGGGCTTGACCTCGGGTTATTCACCGCTGGGCGCGGCGATTATTTCCGACCGCATCTTCGAGCCGTTTGCGCACGGTAAGACTGCCTTCCCACACGGCTATACCTTCGGCGGCCATCCGGTGTCGTGCGCTGTCGGCCTCGCCAACCTGGACATCTTCGAGCGCGAGGACCTG
>Ga0307319_10000542_pt1 | contig 11584 bp, 12 predicted proteins | sample ER_DNA_368_FD_194491 | JGI IMG/M metagenome (GOLD analysis project Ga0307319, IMG submission 194491) | Bulk soil microbial communities from the East River watershed near Crested Butte, Colorado, United States - ER_DNA_368 | ecosystem: Environmental > Terrestrial > Soil > Floodplain | place...
CGCGAGATGGGCGCGAGTGAGCTCGAGCCCGACCTGGACGGTCAGCCAGGGAATGCCGTGGTCGAGCATCGGCCGCAGGCGGTGGGCACGCGTGAGCGCCGTATGGGCATCGTCGTGTCGCCCCTGCTGGACCGCAACGCGCGCCGTCGCCACGTGCGCGATAGCGCTCGTCGAGTAATCGCCGAGGCCCGCCTCCTCGACGATCGCTTGTGCGGCCCGGGAGCGTTGCTCCGCCTCGTCCCACGCTCCCTGCTTGGCCGCGAGGAGCGCAAGCTGTGCGTGTGCCACGAAGACGTCCTCGGCAGAACCGGCGGCCAATCCTTTCTGGACGGTAGCGGCGAGCTCATGCTTCGCCCGATCGGTTGCGCCGAGCAGCGCATGAGCAACGCCTCGACTGAGAAGCGCAACGGGGATCCACGGACTCTCCGTCGGGAGCTGGTCGAGCGCCCGGTTGGCGTGGGCGAGCGCTTGCTCGACGCCGTCTCGCATCATGTGGGCGCTCAGTACGGCGACCCAGGGCTCGATCGTGGCGCTCCCATCCGACAGGGGGATGACCGACGTGGCGCCCTCGGCGAGGGCGAGGAACCGCTCGGCCTCTTCGGGCTGCCCCGTCAGCACTCGAAACCACGCCTGGTAGACGGCGAGCGCGGGGTAGCGCACGAGCTGGTCGTCGTCGAACCATCCGAGCCACTCCTCCGCGGTCTCCCTTCGGCCGTCGTAGTAGAGCGGCAACACGAGGGCGTCTAGCAAGCCGGCGACCGCGCTCGTCTCGCCCGCGGCGTGCCCGTAGACGATCGCCTCCTCGGGCAGCTCGTTGGCGACGCACCAGGCCATCGCACGACCGTTGAGCGCAGGTACGACTTCCGGCTCGCTCCGCTCGAGCTCGTTCCGCAGCAACTGACCGAAGAGGTGGTGGTAGCGGTACCACTCGCCCCGCCGGTCGAGAGGCACCAAGAAGAAGTTCGCACGCTCCAGCCCGGCGAGCCGTCCCGCCGACAACGTCGCCTCGAGCACGGCGTCGCAGAGGCCACCGCACATGCGCTCCAGAACCGAGGTGTACTTCAGGAACTTCGCCTCCGCCGCCGGAAGCCGGTCGAGGAGCTCGAGGCGGAGATACTCGGACACGAAGCGATCGTCGTCGCCCAAGCCCTCTGCCCCGGCCGCGCTTGCCGCCCCGGCGCGCATCGACAGCGCCGCGAGATACAGGCCGGCAGGCCAGCCCTCCGTCCGCCGGGTCAGCTCGGCCAGCTCGCTTGCCCCAAGCTCGACTCCCGCGGCTCCCAGCAGCAACTCCGCCTCCAGCTCATCCAGTCGGAGATCGGCCGTGCCGATCTCGAGCAGCCAGCCACGAGCCCGCCAGCGCGCAAGCGGCAGCGCGGGCTCCTCCCTGCTAGCGACCGCGATCTGCGAGCCGGCCGGAACGTACTCGAACAGCGCCGCGAGTACGTCCACGCAGCCCGGATTAGCGACGGCGTGCAGATCGTCCAGCACCAGCACCAGCGGGCGCTCGAGTGCAGCCAGTGCGCGCCCGACCCGCGGAACGCGGTTCGACCAGGTCGATCCACCGGGGCCGGACAGCGCGCCGAGTACGTCGGGCGGGAGCGGCTCTACCCGATGAACCGCTGCCGCGATGTCCCGCAGGAATACGACGGCGTCGTCGTCTCGCCCGTCGAGCGCGACCCATGCGAACGGACGGGGATCAGCCTCGGCCCAGTGCGCGAGCAGGGTCGTCTTGCCGTACCCCGCGGGTGCGACCACGGTCGCACAAGGCACCGTCGCCACGCAGAGCCGAGCGATCACGTCCGCCTTCGCGACGGTGCCGGGCCGGGCTGCCGGCCTTGCGAGCTTGACCTCCATGAGGTCGAAAGGAACCTCGGGGGCTGTCATTGGAGACCATCGTGCCACTCCTCTGAGCCCATTTTTCATCCCGTTCGTATGACGAAGAGGAGGTGGACGCCTTCCGATACTCGCCTCTGCAAGCCAAATCGGAAGATTGCGCTCGGCCCCTTTGTCGCGGCGCCTAGGTAACGGAGGTCACGAAATGACCATTTCCAGCGACATGCTTCGCTCCATTTCGACGGCCGACCAGCTCGAGACGCGGCTTGGGACGCTCGAGTTTGTCGACGGTGTTCCGAGCCCTGAGACGAGCGAGCTCGTGCAGGACAACCTCGCCTTCGTGCACGCCCTGAACGCGTACCTCAACGGCTTTCCTGGAGCGTCGACGCAGGCGCTGCTCAACGGCTTCCACGAGGCGGGAGTGGAAAACAACGCGATCCTGATCTTCTCGGAGTTGATGGACTCGAACTCGCTGTTCCTGACCGCGAACGCCGACACGGTCTACTTCGTCGGCATCGTCGATCTCACCTCGGGACCGATGGTGGTCGATACGCCTCCGCAGGCGCTTGCGCTGTTCGACGACATGTGGTTCCAGTGGATCGTCGACTTCGGCCTCCCAGGCCCGGATCGCGGCGAGGGCGGCCGTTTCCTGCTCGTCCCGCCCGGCTACGACGGGTCCCTGCCCGACAGCGGCTTCCACGTCCGGCACTCGCGCACCACGAGGGCGCTCCTGCTCGGTCGGTCGTTCATCAACGAGAACCCGCGGCAGGACCCCGCGCCGACTGTCGAGCTGATTAAGAGCACGCTCAAGGTCTACCCCTATGCGCAGGGGGGCTTTGGGACGAGCATCGGGACGCTGCTCGAGGGTTACGTGCAACCCGACCCGCCGGTGGACATTCCCGAGACGACGTTCGTCGAGGGCACCGGGCTAGCGTTCAACACGATTCCGCCGAGCGACTTCGGCTTCTTCGAGCTGCTGAACGAGCTGGTCCAGGACGAGCCCGCGGACAGCAACACCAACATCGAGGTGATGGGAGATCTGGCCGCGATCGGGATCGTCAAGGGCAAGCCGTTCAATCCAGACAAGCGGATGCGGGCGATCCTCGAGGATGCGGCTGCCGTCGGCAGCGCAACATCACGCGCGCTGGTCTTCGATCCGCGAGAGTCGGAAGGGTTCGCGTACTACGACGGGTCGGCGTGGGGAATACCGCTCTGGGTCGGCGGATACAGCTTCGAGACTCCGCCTCCGCTCGTCACCAAGGAGGGAATCAAGCCGCTTCCCCCGACCGGGGCTCGGACGCACAACGCGCGAACCTCGTTCTTCTACGCGTATACGGGGATCACCCCCGCGATGTGCATGCGGCTCACCGGCGTCGGATCGCAGTACATCGTCGCCTTCAAGGACGCCGACGGAAACCGGCTCGACGGCGCGAAGACCTACCAGGTGACGCTGCCGCCCGACATCCCGGCAGCCCGCTTCTGGTCGCTCACCCTCTACGACAACGAGACACGCTCGATGCTGCAGACACCTCAGCGCTACCCCCGCGCCGGCAGCCAGTCTTACCCGACACCCGCGGCGACTGCGGACGCGGACGGCTCGACGACCGTCACGTTCGGTCCAGAGCAGCCCTCGGACAGCCCCGACGGCAACTGGATCCAGACCGACGAGGACAAGGGCTTCTTCGTGATCCTGCGCCTCTACAGCCCGGGCCAGTCGTACTTCGACAAGAGCTGGCGGCCGAGCGAGATCGAAGCCGTGTGAGGACAAACCCATGATCGAGGTCGCAACGAACAGGAGGGGAAATGGCCACCCGTAAGGCCTCGTGCAATTGCGGACAGCTCAGCGTTACATATGAAGGACCCGACCCAGAGCGCGTATCCCTGTGCCAGTGCTACGACTGCCAGAGGCGGACGGGCAGCGTGTTGAGCGTACAAGCGCGACTTCCGATCGAGCACCTGACGATAGAAGGCCAATCCACAACGTGGACGGTTCCCAGCGACAGCGGGAAGCCGGCCAGTCGCTGCGACAGCATGGGGGGCACGTATCACTTCTGCCCTGACTGCGGTTCGACCGTGTACTGGGAGATCTCCAACGTTCCGGAGATCGTAGGGGTCGCGGTCGGTGGCTTCGTCGACCCGACGTTTCCGCCGCCGATGATTTCCGGCTTCGAAGCGTACGGGCGTGCGTGGGTGATGAACATCTCGGACCTTCCGATGCCGGGGGGGCACCATGACCACGATGGAACATCACAAGGCGGGCCACGAGCATGATGAGCGTCGGCGCAGCGCCCACACCGATTGCCGCAGCGGCGAGCACGGGGCAGCACTAAATGGGCGCCGCCTTCGGATGGGGAACGCTTGCTGCTTCGTCGCTCGTGATCGGCGCGGTTGTTGCGCTCGTCCTCAACATCAGCCTGCGCGTGATCGGGCTGATCATGGCCTTCGGCTCGGGCGTGCTGATCAGCGCGATCTCGTTCGATCTCGTCCAGGAGGCGGTCGACAAGTCATCCGGTCACGGCTGGGTCGTCGGGGGCTTCTTCGCCGGCTGCCTGGTCTTCTTCGGCGGCGACTGGCTGATCGACCGCCTCGGGGGCAGTCAACGTAAGGATCCAGACGGCAGCCAGGAGGGCGGCTCGGCGCTCTCGATCGTCCTCGGAAGCGTGCTCGACGGGATCCCCGAGTCGATGGTGATCGGCCTGACGATCTTCGAGGGCGGAGCGGTGGGCGCCGCCTACTTGGCTGCGGTCTTCATCTCCAACTTGCCAGAGTCGATCTCCTCGACCTCCGGCCTCGCCACCAGCGGGTGGAAGAAGTCACGAATCCTGTGGATGTGGATCGCGATCGCAGTCATTTCCGGACTCGCCTCGCTGGCGGGCTACGGGCTCTTCCAGAACTCCTCACCCGACACCGTCGCCTTCGTTCTCGCCTTTGCGGGTGGTGCGATCCTCACCATGCTCGCGGAGACGATGATGCCCGAGGCCTACGAGCACGGAGGCAAGCTGGTCGGAGTCGTGACGACGCTCGGGTTCGCGGTCGCGTTCACGATTCATACGCTCGATTAGCCGCGAATCTCATACCGCGGGTATGAGGAAGGCCTGCGTCTTCACTCCCAGACTCCCTAGAAACGCAAATCCATGCAAGCGACAGACGGGAGCAGGGCCATAGCGGACACCGAAAAAAAGGAATCGTTCTGGAAGCGACATCTCGTCGCTCTGATCCTCAGCGGTTTCGGCGTCCTCCTGCTCGTGATCGTCGCGGGCCAGCTCCTGGACCAAGGGGACGTTTCGAAGTGGCTCGCCGAGGTGCCGAACCAGGTGGCCTACCTCATGTGCCTGCTGTTCGTTTGGTTCGACGCGGTCATCCCGATCTTCCCCGGCGAGACGACGCTGAGCGCTGCCTCGACGATCGCCGCGGGAGGAGGCCTGTCACTCGAGCCGATCATGGTGGCCGGCGCGCTCGGCGCGATCCTTGGAGACACGTCGCTGTTCTGGATCGCCCGCAAGAGCTCCGCCAAGATGCAACCCCACCTCGACAAGGCGCTGGAGAATCCGAAGGTGCGTGTCGCCTGGGAAAGCCTCGACCGCTCTCCCGGTCTCCTGATCGTCGCCGGGCGCTACGTCCCCGGGATGCGCTTCGCCGTCAACGCCTCCATGGGTCTCTCCCACATCCCCTACCGCCGCTTCCTCGGTTGGTCGGTCCTAAGCGGAGCCCTCTGGTCGGTCTACACGTGCGCCCTGGCCTACTGGGTGTCGACAACGCTCGCCGGCTTTCCGCTCGCGTCGCTCGTCATCTCCTCGCTCATCACATCCGGCGCCTTGGCCGCGGTCTACTTCGTCGAGCGTCACAAGTTGAAGGGAGCGAAGGATGCCGGGGCGACCGATGCGAATGCGGAGCCGGCAATCCCGTCGAGCACCGCCGGATCCAAGAGTTGAGCAGTGGGGACGATGAGAACGATGGGCGAGGTCGAGGATCGGCGAGCCGACGCTGATCGCGGCCAGGCCTCTGATCCCGGCCGCACACAGCGCGCCCGCACAAAGGTCACGGCCGCGGTGGCGAGCGCGAAGAGCGCGAGCGAAAAGCACGTGGCGCTCGCGGTCCCCCTCCGGGCGGCGGAACGAAACCGGCGCGTTGCGGCGAGCGTTCTCGCCGGGGGCCTCGCGTACCGCCTGTTCTTGTGGCTGCTGCCGTTCGGCTTGCTCGTCGGAGGCGCGCTTGGGTTCCTGAATGCGGGCAGCACCGAGAAGGCAGTTTCGAAGGGCGGCATTCCGGGAGCGATCAGCAATGCGGTCGGCGACGCCTCGCGTTCCGCGCACTCCAACTCGTGGTGGCTCCTCGCGATCGGGGTGCCCCTCCTGCTTTGGGCGGGATACTCGGGCGCGAAGGCGGTTCAGCTCGTTCACTCGCTCGTCTGGGACGAGCCTCCCCGGAAGACCAAACCACTTCAGGGATCACTCGCTTTCACCGGCGTGCTACTCGCAGTCTGGGCCATAATCGCGCTCACCTGGTGGGTGCGTGGCGATTGGCCGGGCGTCTTCGCTCCCCTGCTCACATTCGCACCGCTCACGGGGCTGTGGCTCTGGGTTTCTCTTCAGCTTCCGCACAGGAATGCTCCTTGGAAGGCACTGCTTCCCGGTGCGCTCCTCGTGGGCATCGGATTTCCCGTGCTCCACGAGCTGGTCCTTAGCTTCCTGGTCCCCAAGCTCGAGAAGTCGACGTCGCTGTACGGCGGTCTCGGCGCCACGACGACCGTGATCTTCTTCATCTACCTGCTCGCCACGCTTGTCGTGACCGCGCCGATACTCAATAGCTCGCTGTACCAGGAGCTCAGCCGAAAAGCAGGCTGACGGCTACCCCTTCCGGTCGGTCTCGCCCTGGCGCCATTCGGCCCAGACGGGCGCGAAGACAGCACAGACCATCGAAATGGTGACCACGATCAGGACGTAGGCGAGGAGCCCGATGACGACGCCGAACGCGCCGAATGCCTTGGCGTTCTGGTCCAGCGTGGGACCGATCCAGAGCGGCGAGGTGGCGATCGTCCCGCCGACGACGAACGTCGCGAGAAGCGCCCCGGGTAGGAGCGAGCGAGGTGAGATCTCGCGATGGAGCAGGAAGCGGGGGGTCCAGAGCCAGAAGATCATCGAGCCTGCGATCCAGACCGGAAGCGTGGCAAGCCAGCCGTTTGACCGGAGCTCGGACGCCGAAACGGTCATGAGGGCGACGAGCCCGCTTGCGACGAAGAACCAGATCGCGAACCTCGCCTGGTCGCCCGCGGTGCCCACATGGATGCGCCACGCGCGCGCGTAGATGTCCTGGTATTGCTGGCCGATGGAGAGCCCCCAGAGCAGAAACCCGATCACGATCGTGACCGAGGCTGCGACGAGATTGTTCGAGGTGGTTCCGAAGAGGTCGTGCACGACGCTCGCGGTCGACCCGCCGAGGTTCATGTGCGAGATCAGGCGGTCCGCGAATGCGTTCTCGTCTGCTTTGCCCAGGTTGAAGATGGCGATGATGACGAGCGCAGTGGGGAGCACTGACAGCGTGATGTACGTCGTCGCCGCTGCGCCCGAGTTACGGCTCGCCTCGAAGTAGCGGCTAAACCAGAGGGATACGAGCCGGCCGAGGCCGGAATCTGCCCGCTCACGCAGCCAGCCCTGCGCAGCGGCCAGACGGCTGCCGCCTGTGCCGGGAGACTCCGTCACCGGGCGCGCGTCCTGGCTCAGCAAATCTTCGGGCGCCGGCTGCTCACCGGAGGCGGGGAATTCTGGTGTCGTCATTTACAGAGCTCGTTCGGGCTCACTGGACTGCTCGAGGACGCTGTAACACTCGAGCAACGGTATGGCGTTCGCCGCTCGGGTCGCGTCACCCGTATCAGGTGAAAAAACGGCTTCGAAACCCGACTTCCCCCTTTCCCGGGCCTCATGACCCCCAACGCACTCATACGATTCGGGTGATGAAGCGGGGTTGAGGCCCTCTGTACGTTCTCGGCATTGGAGCCGGAGTAGGAGGAGGGACCGCAATGCACGCCACCGTTGCAACCAAGACGCCCGTGCCCGAAGCGATCACGACCCCGTCGAGCGTGAAGGCCGGGATCGGGGCGCTGGAGTTCACCGACGGCTACCCGAAGGGTGAAGCTGCGGAAAAGCTGCGTGACCATCTGGACTATCTGCATGGCGTTGAGACGTTCATGAACACCATTCAGGGGGTCTCGGTCTACGCCATCAGGCAGGCCATGCTGGAGGCTGGGATCGAGGACGGGGACGTCTGGATCTTCTCCGGGCTGATGGACTCCCGGACGCTTGCCCTGACCGCGAACGCCGACACCGTCTACTTCTGGTCGGTCCTGGACCTGTCGCAGGGCCCGGTCGTCCTGGAGGCCCCGGCCGAAACGCTGGGGCTCCTCAACGACATGTGGTTCCGCTGGGTCAGCGACTTCGGCCTCCCCGGTGCGGACCGGGGCCAGGGCGGCACCTACCTGGTGGTTGGCCCTGGCTACGACGGGCCGCTGCCCGAGGGCGGCTGTTACATCCGCCACTCGCTCACCAACCATGTGCTCCTTGTCGGCCGTGCGTTCATCAACGAGAACCCGAGCATGGATCCCGCCCCGACCGTCGACCGGATCAAGGAGCAACTGAAGATCTACCCCTACGCCCCCGGCGGCATCGGCAGCAGCATCGGCGCCTACCTGACCGGCAAGGGCCCCCTCGGCCAGGCTGCCACCCCGAAGAGCCCCCGGTTTGTGGAGGGCACGGGAATGGCGATCAACACGATCTCGCCCAACGACTTCGGCCACTACGAGATGCTCGACGCGCTCGTGCAGTCGGAGCCGGCAGAGGCGCTGGATACCGAGCTAGCCGGTCAGTTCGCCGCGATCGGGATCGTCAAGGACGAGAAGTTCGCGCCCGACGCTCGGCTGCGGAAGATTCTCGAGGAGGCAGCGGCGGTGGGCAACGCCGCGTCCCGGATGCACGGGATGGGTGCGTCCCCGACCGAGGGCTTCCGCTACTACGAGGGTGACACCGCTTGGTGGAACATGCTGTTCGTCGGCGGGTTCGAGTTCACCAACCCGCCGCCAGAGATCACTCCGGAAGGCATCAAGCCCTACCCGAACAAAGGCGCCCGCCGGTTGCACTCCCGCACCTCGATGTTCTACACGGCGACCTGCATCACCCCTGCCATGTGCATGCGGTTGACCGGCGTCGGGTCGCAGTACCTCGTCGCCAACGTGGACGAGAACGGCGTACCCACCGGGTGAGGCTGCCCAAGGACATCCCGGCGGCCCGCTTCTGGTCTCTCAACCTGTACGACAACCAGACCCGCTCCCTGCTGCAGACCGAGCAGCTCTATCCCCGTGCCGGCAGCCAGGACTACCCCTCACCCGCCGCGGAGGCCGAGCCCGATGGCTCCACCGTCATCTACTGCTCGCCCACCCAGCCCGACGACGTCGCCCCGGGCAACTGGATCCAGACCGACCCCGAGAGGGGCTGGTTCGTCATTCTGCGCTGCTACAGCCCGCTGCAGCCCTTCTTCGACAAGACTTGGAGGGCTGGCGAGTTCGAGCAGGTGACCTAACCGCCGGCGCTGGGTCCAGAGAAAGCCGTGCCCTTGCGGCAGCGTCCAATTTTCACCCCTAGGGAGCGATGCGCCATAGGCTGCAGGCCCTCAAGACCCGCCGCATGCCGCAAATGGCTCGTTTGAACGTCATCGAGCGCCGCATGACGCGGTTCCTGAGTGAACCGCCGTCCGTCCGGACCGCTGCCGGCGTCATCGTTACTGCGACCACGGTCGTGGTCATCGGTGGCGGAGTGCTCATACGGCTGCTCGACCATGGCGAGTACTCGGACGTCTGGGTCGGCATGTGGTGGGCTCTGCAGACGGTGACGACGGTGGGCTATGGCGACGTCACACCGAAGAACCCCTCCGGGCGGATCATCGCCACCTTCGTGATGCTTCAGGGCATCGCCTTCCTGGCAATCACCACGGCCGCGATCACCTCAACCTTCGTCGCGCGGGCCACCAAGGACCGGGACCTGGCGCACGCCGCTGAAGAGGACGACGCTGAGGTGCGAATCGAGGCAAAGCTGGAAGGCATCGATCAGCGGCTGGACCGGCTCGAGAAAATGCTTTCCAATCGAAGCGTTGGGGAGTGAATGCCTGTCATCTGGGCTCAGCTTGCGACGGAGCGAACGCCTGTACGGCGGCGTGCACCGTCGCGTAGAAGTGCTGGGGCCCGATCGTCTTGGTCAGGCCCGGGAGCTCGAACTGCTCCTGCATACGTGTTCTGAGCCGGGCGACGACGAGCGTGATCTCGTCACGCTGGAGGTCCTTTATCAGCTCCTCTAGCGCCTCGAGCCCTGTCGAGTCGGCATGCGTGACCGCTTCCGCGTCGAAGACGAGCCACGACACGGGCGTCTGCGCGCCGCGAATCGCCTCGCGCACGCGCCCCTTGAAGTAGCGGGCGTTGGCGAAGAAGAGCCGATCGTCGAGCCTGTAGACGACGACGCCGGGCGTCACGGTCGCCGAGCTCGGCCGGTACGCGGATTGTGGGATAGGGCGTCCGCGACCGGAGAGGCCTTCCTTACGCCGACTGGACGAGGCCAGCACGCACTTCGTTCCCTCGCATCGTGGATCTCTCGCCAGCGCGGGGATACTCAATCCCCTTCCCGGCTTCCGTCTAAGGCCTCTGCCGCAAATGACCGCAAGGGCCGGCTGCTCACCCACGAACGCCGATCTGGCTCAGCCAGTCCTGAAGCCCGGAGTACGTGATGACCCAACCCTGGCCGTCATCGTCGAGGACGTCCTGGTATCGGGCAACGAACGCCTTGGCCACTGCGCGAGAAGGCTCGCGCTGGAGAGCGTGATGAAGGATGCCGCGCGCTAGCTCAAGCCGTGCATCTTCCTTGCTCCACAGCACCTCGTCTGCGACCACGACATCTGCGTCGTTGCCCCAGAAGAAGAGAACGCGCAGCTGCTGCGAGCTTAGAACGTCTGCAGCCTAATTCCAAAATAGACTGTTGAGCAGCAACTTCTTGAATGGGCCGGGCAGGTCTCGAACCTGCGACCTTGGGATTAAAAGTCCCCTGCTCTACCAACTGAGCTACCGGCCCCGCGGCGAGGGTACCCTCCCGCCGTGGTCAGGATCGACTTCACGGTGGAGGTCGAACGGGACGCGCAGGAGATCTTCGACTACCTGATCGACCTCGCGCGCCTGCCGGAGTGGCAGTCGAGCGCGGTCGAATCGCACGCCGACGGGCCGCTCACGGAGGGTGCACGAATCGTCGAGCGCCGGCGCATCCTGGGGCGCGAGGTCGAGAGCGAGCTCGAGGTGACGGCCTTCGAGCCCCCGTGCAGGCTGACGCTGAAAGGGCTCCGTGGCCCCGTCCGCTTCACTGTCGACCACCGGCTCGTCGAGGACGGGGACTCGACGCTCGTGCACGTCGTCGCGGAGGCCAAGCCCGGCACGTTCATGAAGCTCGCCGAGCCGCTGCTCGCGCGCACCGCCGAGGAGGAGCTCCGCAAGGACTTCGACCGGATGAAGGAGATCGTCGAGAGCCGCTAGCCGACTAGACGGGCTTTACCTTCGAGACGTAGAAGCGTGCCGTCGCCCTGGTCCGGCACCCTCGCTGGCACGCACGAACGATCCACTTCCCGGCGCCCGTCGAGTGGGAGATCTTCTTCGTGAGGACGAACCCGCCCTTGCGACCTGCGGTGACCGAGCCGAACCGGGCGCGCTTGATGGCCAGGGACCGCC
>Ga0307319_10000546_pt1 | contig 11536 bp, 10 predicted proteins | sample ER_DNA_368_FD_194491 | JGI IMG/M metagenome (GOLD analysis project Ga0307319, IMG submission 194491) | Bulk soil microbial communities from the East River watershed near Crested Butte, Colorado, United States - ER_DNA_368 | ecosystem: Environmental > Terrestrial > Soil > Floodplain | place...
CTTCACCTTCGCCCGCTGGTTCAGGAAGCGGACGACATGGCCCTTCTTCGTCTCGTAGTCGTGAACGCCGATCTTGGGTCTGAGCTTGATCTCCTTGACGTTGATGGAAATCTGATGCTTCCGCGCAAGCTTGAGCTTCTGCTCCTGCTCATAGCGGTACTTCCCGTAGTCCATGACCCGCGCGACGGGCGGATCCGCTTGCGCGGCGACCTCGACGAGGTCGAGGTTCTTCCCGTATGCATACTCGCGCGCCTCGTCCGTCGACTTGACCCCGATCTGCGAGCCGTCTTCGTCGACGAGCCGTACGTTCGGCGCGCGGATGTCCTCGTTGATCCTGGAATGCGGGACGGTCGGCCGTGGCGGCTCAAAGTTGCGCCGTGGCCTCAAAAGCCCTTCACCAAGCTAAAAGCTCCCTTCTTCAAACGACAAAACCGCTGTCAAAGCAGCGGCCCGTTTCTCTCCAACCTCACTCGGTTGAACCTCCGATGAGCGCTCGGCTCCGGAGGTGAGGAACAGTTTCGCCCCTGCTTTGCAGACCTAGACCTTAGCAGCGTCTCGCAGCTCTGCCAGGAGCGCGTCAAGAGACTTCGTCGACTGCTCGCCACCGCGCTCGCGCACTGCGAGCGCGTCCTCGGACTCCTTGTCCCCCCAGACGATCACGTGCGGGATCTTTTCGACCTCTGCGTTGCGGATCCGCTTGCCGACCGTCTCGTCCGAGTCGTCGACCTCGACGCGGAACTCGCCGAGCTTCTCGGCAAGTGCTTGGGCAGCCTCGCGATGGTCGGCGCCGACAGGAATCACCCGTAGCTGAACCGGCGCGAGCCAGAACGGGAACGAACCGCCGTAATGCTCGATCAGGATCCCGATGAAGCGCTCGAACGAGCCGTAGAGGGCGCGGTGGACGACGTAGAGGTCGTGTTCCGTGTTATCCGGGCCGACGTATTTGAGCCCGAAGCGCGACGGCATCTGCGAGTCGAGCTGAATCGTCCCCATCTGCCACTTGCGCCCGAGTGCGTCGTCCATGAAGAGATCGATCTTCGGCCCGTAGAACGCACCTTCCCCCTCGGCGATCTCGTACGGGATCTCGTTGAGCTTGACCGCTTCCTCGAGCGCGGCCTCCGTCATATCCCACTGCTCGTCCGTCCCGATCTTTTTGTCCGGGCGGGTCGCGAGCTCCGCGGAAGCCGTCATCCCGAACAGGCCGTACAGATAGTTCGCATAGTCGACGACCCCGGCGATCTCGTCCTGAATCTGATCCTGGCTGACGAAGATGTGCGCGTCGTCCTGCGTCACGTGGCGGACGCGGAGCAGGCCGTGCAGGGTGCCTGTGATCTCGTTGCGGTGTAGCGGTGCCGGCTCGGCGTACCGCAGCGGCAGCTCGCGGTAGGAACGCAGCTTGCTGCCGAAGAGCAGCATGTGCCCAGGGCAGTTCATCGCTTTCATCGCCCAGCGGTGCTCGTCGACCTCGAGCTTGAACATCAAGTCCTCGTACGTCGGGAAGTGGCCCGAGGTGATGAACGTCTCCTCGTTGTAGATGATCGGCGTCTTCACCTCGAGGTAGCCGCGCTTGTCGTTCTCGCGCTTGCGGATCTTCTCGAGCTCGTTCCAGATCACCATCCCTTTCGGGTGCCAGAGCGGAGAGCCGGGCGAGTGCTCGTCGAAGTGCACCAGGTCAAGCTGGACCCCGAGCCGCCGATGGTCTCGCTTCTTCGCCTCCTCGACCCGCTCGAGGTAGGCGTCGAGGTCGGCCTGCGAGTAGAAGGCGGTCCCGTAGATCCGCGTCAGCTGAGTGTTGTTCTCGTCGCCGCGCCAGTAGGCGCCGGCGAGCCCGGTCAGCTTGATCGCCTTGATCGGCTTCGAGTCCTGGAGGTGAGGGCCGCGGCAGAGGTCGGTGAAGTCGCCCTGCGTGTAGAGCGAGATGTCGCCCTCCGCGGTGTCGACGAGCTCGACCTTGTAGTCCTCGCCCTGCTCGGCGAAGAGGCGCTTGGCCTCGTCGGCCGCAACCTCCTGCCGCTCCCAGGCCCGGCCTTCCTTCAGCTCGCGCTGGATCTCGGCTTCGATCTTCTCGAGCGCGTCTTCGCCGATCGGCTCCGGGAACTCGAAGTCGTAGTAGAAGCCGTTCTCGATCGGCGGCCCGATCGCGATCTTGGTGCCGGGATACAGGCGGCGCACGGCCTCGGCGAGCAGGTGGGCCGCGGAGTGGCGGAGGACGTAGAGCGCATCTGGATCCTCGGTGTCACGCGTCGTCAGGATCTGGATCGGCTGCCCGTCCTCGAGCGGGAGTCGCACGTCCTGGACACGGCCGTTCGCGCGGACGAGCACGGCTTCCTTGGCCAATTTCGGGCCGATCGCGGCAGCAGCGTCGAGCCCTGTCGCCCCTTCCGGCAGCTCCAGTTCGGACGAGTCGGGAAGAATGACGCGCATGGACGATCAGGATACTTCCGTCGAACGCGAAGACGACCGCAACGAAGAGCTCCCCGACTCGCCTGCGCCCGACCCCGAAGAGACGGACGGCGACGCCGAAGATGTCCCCAGCGCCGACTAGCGGCGCGGCCGCATGGTCGAGGAAATCTCGGACTAGCGAGTGTTGACAGAAAGGGGGGTGGCGGACCGCAGCGGCCCGCCACCTCCTTTTATAGGCCGAAAGCTACGGCCACATTGGGCCCTTCCCGCCAAAAACGGCGAGAAGTCCCAACACCAGGCTGAGCAAGGTGAGTCGCCTCACGGAGCCATCCTTTCTCTAGTTGCCGCTGGACAGCCCCGGGCCCGAGGAACGGCTTAGTATAAGCGAGGAGGGACGCTTGCCACGACGTAAGTCAACACATGTAGACAGCCCAATCGAGGTCGGCCGCAGGCTCAAGGCGGCACGTGAGCGCGCGGGCTTGAGTCAGCGCCAGCTGTCGTTCCCAGGCTGCTCCCCGGCGTACATCTCACGCATCGAGGCGGGTGATCGAATCCCCTCCCTGCAGCTCCTCCGAGAAATGGGACAGAGGCTCGGCGTCACCGAGGACTACCTCGCCACAGGGCACGAGCGCCACGAAGAATCGGCTCGACTCGTCGAGGCCGAGCTCGCGCTGAGGCTCGACGAGCTCGACCTGGCGGCACAGCTCTACGAAGAGGCGCTCGCCGGGGCAACGGGCGACGTCCGGGCGCGCGCTCTGGCAGGCCTTGGCCAGGTGGCGTTCCGACGGGGTGACCCTCGCGGAGCCATCGAGCGCATCGAGGAGGCAAGGTCGTCAGCACGAGAGCGGCTTGCAGAGCAGCCGGCTGCCGCGGATACCCTCGGCCGCGCGTACGCCATGGTCGACGAGCTCGAAGCGTCGATCGCCGTCTTCAGCGAGTCGCTGACGGCCGCGGAGGACCGCGAGGACGACGTCGAAGCTTCGCGCTTCGCCATCCTCTTGGCGAACGCGCACATCGACGCGAACAACTTCAACGCCGCGGAGCAGCTCCTCTCCCGAGCGCTCAAGATAGCGCCCGACTCACGCGACCCGATCCTGCGCGCGCGGCTGTACTGGTCCCACTCGAGGCTCCACACGCTGCAGAAGCATCCGACCCAGGCCGCGCGCTACGCACGCCGCGCGCTCACGATCCTGGAAGCCACCGAGCACACGGAGTACACGGCGCGGGCGCACCAGCTCCTTGCGCACATCGAGCTCGATCGCAACAACCCGCAGGAGGCTTTGCAGCTCGTCGAGCATGGGCTCGAGCTGCTCGGCGAGGGCGGCAATCCGGTTGACCGCGCACTGCTGCGGCTCGAGGAGGCACGCGCCCTCGTCCAGCTAGGTGACTACGAAACGGCGGCCTCGCTGGCGATGGAGGTCTCGGGGCTCCTGGAAGAGGCAAGCCCGCACGATGCCGGCCGAGGCTACGCGTTGGTCGCCCAGGTGCACGAGCAACTCGGAGACCGCGCTCGGGCGCTCGAGCTCTATGAGCTTGCCGCCGAGGTGCTCGAGGGCAGCGGCGGGCGGTATCTCGTCGAGGTGTACCAACGGCTCGCCGAGCTCTTCGAGGAGGACGACCGCAAGGAGGATGCGCTCAACATCCTCAAGAAGGCCGTGGCTGTTCGGGCCGAGTACGGCGGTTAGCGCAGCGGCGCGCAAGAGCTAGGTCCGCTCCGGCCGGGTGTAAGGGTCGTGGCCCGGCCTGCAGTAATGGATAGGACAGGAGGTCTTTATCCCTACTCGCAGATGCCCAGAGCTTGGACGGCGGCCCCTCTGGGCCGTTGGTGGTATTGCGCTGTTCGCAGCAGGCGTCAGCGTCGCCGCGATTCCGGCCGGAGGCCTCGCCCGTGAGCCGAAGATCAGCGCGGTTCCAGCCAGCGCCGATGCGCACGTGAGCGCGTCCGCGCAGAGGACCAACTTCGGCAAGAAGCACACACTTACGGTCGACGCGCGACCACTGAGGCGCGCCTACCTCCGCTTCAACATCGACCTCAGCCGGGGGCACGTATCTCGCGTCAATCTTCTTCTCTACAGTCGCAGGCCCTTGCGACTCGGCTATCAGGTGCGCCTCGTCACCATGGACTGGCGTGAACGGCTCATCACCTACCGCAACGCCCCTCGGATCTCCTCTCGCTTCGTGAGCTCCGGCCCCCTTCGCGCCCGCGCGTGGAAAGCCGTTGACATCACATCCCTGGTCGGGATCGAGGAGAGCGACATCAATCTCGCGCTGACGACCGTTGCCCCGGCCGGGATCGTCTTCGCGAGCCGCGAGAGCGGGTTGACAGGGCCCCGCATCGTCGTCGAGCAGACCGAGAACGGCAAAGGCAGGAACCCGACGGAACCGCCGCCACCGCCCCTCGCTCGTTAGGAGGGTTTGACGAAACCCGGCTTTGCCGCCGGGCGAGGTCCGTCAATGCCCTTCCGGGGGAACTTCCCTCTAAAGAGTTAGGCCACTTCGGCCGACAACTAGGTCTCGGAGCCCATGAAACAGGTATGGGAGGTCTGAGGTGCGACTACTGCTCGTAGATGACGATTACGGGCTGCGGACACTGCTCCGCACGACATTTGAGGTCTTCGACATCGAGGTCGACGAGGCCGACTCGGCGCCGGTCGCGCTCGAACGCATCGCCGACCGCCGCCCCGACGTCGTCGTCCTGGACGTTCACATGCCGGGCATGTCCGGCCTCGAGCTCTGCCGGAAGCTGAAGACCGAGGAGGAAACAGCCGGGATCGGCGTCGTTCTGCTCACCGGCTCGGAAGGCGACACTGTCGAGAACGCAGACGAGGTCGGCGCAGACGCGTTCCTTCGCAAGCCGTTCAGCCCACTCGAGCTGCTCTCGGTCACGGAGCGCCTAGCCGGCGGTCTCTACGGAATTCCCTTCCGCGCGAAAAAGACGAAGCCGGAGGAGCAACTGCTCCTGTACGCGCGGGACCTGCGCCATCTGCTCGAGATCGAGCGCGGTCAGCGCAGCCTCGTGCAGCAGGCCTACATGGAGACAGTCTCCGCGCTCGCGAGCGCGCTCGAGTCGAAGGACACGGGCACGCGTGAGCACTCGCAACGCGTGCAGCGCTACGCGACGGAGTTAGCCGGCGCGGTCGAGCCCAGCTTGATCGAGGACCCGAGCACGGTCTACGGGTTCCTCCTGCACGACGTCGGCAAGATCGGGATCCCGGACAACATCCTGCAGAAGCCCGAGCCTCTCTCAGACGCCGAGCGCCGCCTGATGCGGACGCACACCGTCCTCGGCGAACAGGTATTGGGCGGAGTCGCCTTCCTGCACGGCGAGGGACTGCGAGTCGTCCGTTCGCACCACGAGCGCTGGGACGGCGACGGCTACCCGGACTCGATCGAGGGCACAGACATCCCACTCAGCGCGCGCGTCTTCGCCGTCGCCGACGCGCTCGATGCGATCACGAGCAACCGGCCGTATCGCCTGGCCCGGCCCTGGAAGAACGCCGGCGACGAGATTCTCCGCCAGTCGGGGCGACAGTTCGACCCGCAGGTCGTGGCGGCCTTCGTCGAGCGCGAGCCCGAGCTCCGGGCTATTCAGCGCGAGTTCGCCGCCGCCTAACCGCGGCGCTTCAGCCCGGCCGCAACGCTCCATTCCGCCAGGTCGCGGATGGAGACGATGCCGACGGCGCGCTCGCCCTCGACCACCGGCAGATGTCGAAAGCCGCCGTCCAACATGATCTGCACCGCCTCGACCGGATCGGTCGTCTCGGACACCGTCTCCGGGTCCGCGGTCATCCACTCTCGGACGCGCGCCTCGCTCGTGTGCACCCGTCCGGCAACGGCCCGGGTCAGGTCGCGCTCGGTGATGATCCCGAGCAGGCGGCTGTAGGGCGAGTCGGCGACGACGATCGCGCTCACCGTGTGGGAGACCATCTTCTCGGCCGCATGGCCGATCGTGTCCTCGGGCTCGATCGTGATCACGTCTCGTGCCATCAGGTCTGCAAGCGTCGCCACGTGGCGAGCTTAACGCTGGTCCGGCGCCACGGTCGCCGGACTTGCAAAGAGCACAGATCGTCGAAGGCGTGCTAGGAGCTGAGCGGGCGAGGGTTGTTCTGCACCTGCGCGCCGAACCAGGTTCCCTGCGGCTCGGCTGTACTGCGCTGCTCGAGCGACTCGAGCTCTTCCCGGAGCTGACCTTCGCGCTCGGCGGCACGGACGCGCTCGGCCTCGATCCGGTCGTTCGCCTGACGGTCGCGTTCCTGCAGCTCGTGCTTCAGGCGTGCGACCCGGGCTTTCAACTCGGAGAGCTCGGCCTCGAGAGCATTGACGGCGGTGCTGCGCTGCTCGAGCCGCGCGAGAAGCTCCTCGATCCTGGTCTCGGCCTCGACGAAGCTCTCGCCGCGCCCTTCCAGCTCGGCCAGGAGCTCACCAAGCTCGCTCTGACGGTTCTCGGGCAGGTCCTCGAGGAGCTCGGTGGTCGAGCGGACGACATAGTTCTCTAGGCGGTTGCGGATAGCCATAAGCGGCGGGTGCAGGTGCGGGCACGTCTTTAATCGGCTCGAGCGCCATGGGCCTGACTCCCTCGTTCGGGGCGCGGATTAGAGCGCCGCCCGCACGAGCTCCTGGAACCGTGCGACGAGCTGCTCACTCTCAGGGAGCAGCCGCCCGTGCTCGATCAGCGCCGAGCGCACGCCGCGCTGAACCCGCTCGACGAGGGCCCGGTCTTCGGCCCCCACCTGGCGGTCGAAGGCCATCAGCTCCCCGATCCAGGTCTCGTCGGCATCGGCTGCGAAAAAGTAGTCGAGGTACCCGCGCGACGATTCGGGCCCGGCAGGCAGCATCGGGCCGACCGACACGTTCCCCGGTCCCGGGTAGACGTTGATCCTCAGATTCGGCCAGACGAAGTGAAACTGGCCCTCGCCGTCCTCCTTCGACGGCGCGAACTGCGAGAGGACATGCTCGCCGGTCGGCTCCAGCCGGTACGAGTCGGGCGACACCTCGAACGCAGCGCTGAAACCCTTGTGGGCGACGGGGCAGTGGTAGCACTCGAGGTAGTTCTCGCAGGCGATCTTCCAGTTCGCTCCGAGCTCGTAGTCGTCGCGAACGTGGAACTCGAGGCCCTCGAGGGGGACGAGCTCCGGCACGGGCCCGAGTGTTTCCAGCAACGGTTGTGCCTCGACGTCGGGATTGACGAACAGGAGCGGCCCCCACTGCTCGAGGCGAAGCTGCACGAGCGACAGGCCCTCCGCCTCGAAGCCGGCCTCGCGATCGGCTCGTGGCGCGGCTCTCAGGCTCCCGTCCAGGCCGTACGTCCACGCGTGGTACGGGCACTGGATCGACTTGCCGTTCCCCGAGCCTTCGACGAGCTGAGAGCCGCGGTGACGGCAGACGTTGAGAAAAGCGCGCAGTGCATCACCGTCACGCGCGACGAGGACCGGTACGTCGCCGGCCTCCGCCGCGAACTGATCGCCGTGCTCGGCGACCATGCCCTCGTGCCCGACGTACTGCCAGGCCGAGCGGAAGATGCGCTCCTGCTCGCGCCGGAGCACGTCGGGATCCGTGTACCAGCTCCAGGGCAGGGTCTGCATCAGCGTCGCTCCTGCTCACGCATGAGCCAGTCGGCCAGGAACGGCTCGACGATCCGATACTCGCCGTCGTCTCCCCGCGCCACGAGCTCCTTCTTGACCAGAGCCTCGAGCGCGGTCTGCAGAGTCGGCTTCGGCGGCAGGTCGAAGTGCTCCGCGTAGAGCTCGGAGTACGGAGCGCTTGTGGGCTCGGTGGCGAGAGCGAGCATCACGAGTCGTTGCGAGGCTGGTGCGTCATCCCAGATCTTGCTGAAGTGGCTGTACTCGGAGCGGAGAGCTTGGCCGAGCGCATTCTCCACGTCCACCAGATGAGCGAAGCGGCCTTCCGGCACCAGCTCCCAGACGAAGTACGCCAGCTCCTGCGTGCCGTAAGGGTGGCCGAGGGTTGCCTCGAGAAGCCGGCTCAAGGCCTCCTCGCGGATGCCGCGATCCGTGGCCTCGAACCGCTTGCGGATGAAGCGGCCGAACTTTGCGGGATCGATCATCCCGATCTCGATCCGCTTGGCGCTCCGCCAGAACGGCTCGTTCTCGTCGTCGAAGATCCGGTCGAGCAGATGACGCTTGCTGCCCAGGTAGACGTGCGCGACCTCCGGCTGGGTCTGAAAGACGGCCCGCATCAGGTTCGGGTACTTGGGATCAAGCGCGAGGATCTCCTGAAACTCGTCGAAGATCACGGTCACCCGGCGCTTGCGCTCGGCGGCGAGTTGTCCCGGGAGCGCGAGCAGGTCTTCGATCGTGTCGTCAATCGCCGTGCGACGACGGGTCGGCTGGAAGCTGAAGCGCAGCGTGCCGTCGGTGTCGACCTCCATCGTCGGCTTCACACGCAGGTTGCGGAAGAGCGATGCCGCACGCTCGGCGGCTTCTCCCAGCTCGCTATCGATGTCCTCGTGGATCGTTCTGGCGAGCGAGGCGGCAAGGCGCTCCTTCGTCGGGGTCCGCATGAGGTCGCAGTAGGCGACGAGCACCTTGTCGCGGGCGGCCTTCTTTGCAGCGCGGAGGACGAGGGACGACTTCCCGTACCGTCGCGGCGCGTAGAGGAGGACGTCCTGCCCGTTCCGCATGTCGGCGACCAGCTCGCGCAGCTCTTCCTCGCGATCGGTAAAAGCCTGGTCGAGGGCTAGCGCACCGAAGGTGAAAGGGTTCGTATGGCTCACAACATTATGGAACTTTACATACTTTGATCCCGCCGCTCCTGCGACAACAGCTGTTTCGTCGCTACTGGATCGGTCAGACCATTTCGCTGTTCGGCGACCAGGTGACGCTGATCGCGTTGCCGTTGACGGCGGTGCTCGTGCTCGACGCGGGCCCCGCCCAGATGGGATACCTGGTGGCGGCGGAGCTCGCGCCGAATCTCCTCTTCTCGCTGCACGCCGGCGCGTGGATCGACAGGCGAGGCCGCCGGCGGGAAGCGATGATCGCAACTGACCTCGGCCGCGCCGCGCTGATCGCGACGATCCCCATCGCCTACGCCGCCGACGCGCTGTCGATGGAGCACCTCTACGTCGTCGCCTTCCTGGCCGGGACGCTGACGGTCGTCTTCAGCGTCGCCTCGGCGAGCCTCTTCACGACTCTCGTGCGGCGCGACGAGTACGTGGAAGCCAGCTCCCTCCTCTACGGCAGCCGTGCATTCTCGTTCGTCGCCGGCCCGACCGTGGGCGGCGCGATCGTCCAGGTGTTCAAGGCGCCGGTCGCGCTCGTCATCGATGCGGTGTCATACGTGGTGTCGGCCGCTTTCCTGGCGTCCATTCGGCCCCGGGAGGCCGGGACCGACGAGGCTGAGGGCGGACACGTGCTGGCCGGCCTGAGCTACATCCGGCGGACGCCGGTCATCCTCGCGGCCCTCTGCGCGACGGCGACGATCAACTTCTTCAACTTCATGTTCTGGGCGCTCTTCGTCCTCTATGTGACCCGGACACTCGGGGTCGAGCCGGGAGCGCTCGGCCTGCTGCTCGGCGCGGCTGCTGTCGGCGGCCTGATCGGAGCAGTCATTGCGGGGCGCGTGAGCCGCCGGATGGGCATCGGCCCCGCGTTCGTGTTCGGCTGCGTCCTGTTCCCCGCTCCACTCGTCCTTGTCCCGCTCGCCGACGGCCCACACCGCGTCGTGCTGGCGATGCTGTTCGCCGCCGAGTTCCTCTCCGGGCTCGGCGTGATGATCGTCGACATCGCTGCCGGATCGATCTTCGCTGCGCAGATCCCGGAGCAGCTCCGCGCCCGCGTGTCGGGCGCGTACGGGTTCGTGAACAACGGCATCCGGCCGCTCGGCTCCCTGGCAGGCGGCGCCCTGGGCGCATGGATCGGCCTCCGCCCCACGCTCTGGATCGCGACACTCGGCGCCTTGCTGGGCGTGCTCTGGCTGCTGCCCTCGCCGCTACCGCGGCTGAAGGAGTTGCCCGAAGCGCCCGAGTGACGCCTGGGCGACGCGGCCGGCGAGGACGTCCGACGAGGCGCCGACGCCGCGGGGATTCCAGGTCATGACCGTGGCCACGAAGACACCTCCCGACCAGTACACGAGGCCGCTGTCATGGCGCGCGACGCCGAGCCAGCCCGCCTTGTGGAGCACGGACGCGCCGCTCAGGAACCGGGTCAGGCGGCCCGGCTCGCGCACATGCGCCAGGACGTAGAGGAGATAGCGGGCGTCCGTTGGCGTGAACTCGCCACGAAAACGTGTGATGAGCAGGCCCTTTGCGATTGCTGCGAGATGAAGCTGGCGATCGAGTCGTGCCAGGTCCCAGGCAGTTGTCCGCTTGCCGATGAAGCTCGGCCTTGCCTGGTCGGCCTCGACGATGTACCCGCCGTACATATCCGTGTTCGTGAGGCCGAGCGTGCGCATGGCCGCGTTGACTCGCGCCGAGCCGCCGCTCGTCGAGCCTCCGATCTGAACGAGCAGGCTGTTCGCCGCCTCGCTGTCGGAGTAGATGAGCATTCGCCGCAGCAGGACGTCGGTCCGGGTTCCAGGCGACGGGACGGCACGAAGCGAGCGCAGAAGCTCGACGGCGATCGCAACCTTCAGGGTCGAGGCAGCGGGAAAGGGCGCTCGCGCGTTCCACGAGGCTTCTCGTCCGGTTCGCAGATCCCGGACGAAAATCGCGCACGTGCCGGCAAACCGTCGCGCCAGCGCACGAACCGTCCGGGAGAGCGCCGGGTCCTTTCGTCCCTGGGCTCCACCCTGCGTCGCGGCGACTCGAGGAAGCCCGAACACCGGGCCGACGACCGTGGACGACCGGCGACCGAGACCGTCGAACGCGGTCACCCGAATCATGACGTCCCGGCGCGGAAGGTCGACCTCGACCGAGAATCGCCGCCGGTGAAGCTCTTTCTCGGCGGCGAGTCGCCCGCCGACGAGCACGCGAATACGCCGCGTTCCGGGCGAGACGGTGCCCGAAACACGGCCGAAGCTCACCTCATGCGGCGCGGGCGCGACGAGCGCCGGCGGCGGAAGGGCCGCTATGGCAACGGGCAGCACGGGCCAGATAATGGCCCGTTATCGACTAGCGGCGGCTGGAACGACGCCGTGCGCGCCGAGGATTGTCGTCTTCGACGACCGAAACATCGAG
>Ga0307319_10000547_pt1 | contig 11523 bp, 9 predicted proteins | sample ER_DNA_368_FD_194491 | JGI IMG/M metagenome (GOLD analysis project Ga0307319, IMG submission 194491) | Bulk soil microbial communities from the East River watershed near Crested Butte, Colorado, United States - ER_DNA_368 | ecosystem: Environmental > Terrestrial > Soil > Floodplain | place: USA...
GCTCCGCCGCGCTCCGACGCCACCCAGGCCTCGGCTTCCTCGAGCAGCGCGTGCACCTCGGCGAGCAAGGAGCGCGCGGGTGCACCCTCGCGCTCGAGCGCCTCGATCCGGCTCAGCCGCCGTAGCACCGCGCGTGCCTCGTCCATGCGACGACCGTAGCCGTGACCTTCGCGCGCATGTGTGTCCGGACCGTGTCGAAAGGGATACGGTTCTTCCCCGCCGTGGCCCCGAATCCCGACCGCGACCTCGGCGAGGCGCGCGCCGCGATCGACCGCGGGGACGGCCTCGCCGCCCTGAAGAGCCTCGACCGCGCGCGCCGCGGCTACGTCAAGCGCCGAGAGGCCGACGGCCTCGAGCACGTCCTCGACATGGCAGCGCTCGTCGACCCGAGCGACGACCGCGCCCGGATCGGCCGGGACAACCTCGTCTACGCCGTCAAGCAGAACCTCCGCCAGGAGAGCCGCCGCGCCGCGCGGGAGCGAGGCGAGGCTTGGGTCGATCCCTATCCGGACCTGCAGGCCCCCAACGAGCACACGGGCCTCGTGCTCACCCGCCCTGTCAAAGGCGCGATCGGGATCGGCGTCCTCGCGGGAACCGCCCTGATCGTGGCCCTCTTCGTCGCCCCGTGGCTCTCCGACTCCGGCTCGACCCCGAAAGTCACGCTACGCCTCGTCAACGACATGCAGGAGACGGTGAGCGTTCGCGGCTGCGACGACGCGGACTGCACCACGAGCTGGATGCACCGCGAGCTCGAGCCCGGGCTCGAAGCCGATGCGGAGCTTCCCTCGGACGAGCTCGTGGCGGTGTTCCGGGTCGAGCGCTCGATCGGCGACACCTGCCTGCCCGTGCGCGTCCACGACGGGTACGAGAGCCTGAGGGGCGAGGGCGCGCTCGCCGCGCGACTCTCCCAGGCGACGCCGTGCCCGGGCACGACCGTGCTGCCCAAGCCGGCCGAGCAAACTCCCTTCTAGGAGGCGAGCGAGGAGGCGAGCGCCGCGAAGTACCCCGCCGGTCGCGGCCGGACACCGAGCAGCGCGTCGTCGAGCGATGCGATCAGTGACGCCCGGTTCCCGTGCACCAGCGTCTCCACGACCGCCTTCCGCACCGCCTCGGCCGCTGACCGGCCGGCCCGCTCGCCGTGCGCGAGCGCACGCAGCCGCTCGAGCTGCTCGGCGCGGTCGCGACCCGTTTCCCCGAGGAGCATGGCGGCCCGCACAGCTGCCGCCCACAGCCCGTCCGGCCCTCCGAGCAGCGCCGCAAGAGCCTCGCGGAGCTGTTCCGAGCGGAACGGCTCGTCCGCGAACAGCGAGAGCTCCCAGCGGTCGAGCGCCTCGGCGAGCTCCGGATCCTCTTCGGCGCGTCCGAGCCTGCCGAGCAGGTCGGACGCGAGCCGCGCGCGGAACGCGTCGAGCCGCGTCGGCTCGCCGGCCGGCTCAGCCGCGGCGATCGGCAGCACCGGGCGAATCGCGAGCGGGCGCCAGTCGAGCCGCTCGAAGAGCACAGGCCCTGCGGCAACCGGAGCCGAGGTCGCGAGCCGCAGCGCGCTGACGGCGTCCGCAAGCTCGCCCGGCGCGTCGGGCGGCTCCGGCTCGTTCGGCGGCAGGGTGCGCTCGAGCTCGAGCATGCAGAGCCGGTCGGGCGCGCGACCGAACTCGGCCGGGAGGAGCCCGTTCGCCTCCGGCCAATGAACGGCGAGCTCCCCCGCGGCCGCCACCCGCACCCGCAGCCCGTCGGCGAGCTCGAGCTGCGCGCCGACCGAGAGTCCCACCAGCGGCGCGACGGCCGCGTACGTGCGGCTGGCCCCGAGGAGCGAGCGCTCGAGCTCGGCATACGCGCGGTCGAAGGCCTCGTCGCTCCAGTCGAACCCCCCGCACGCCTCGGCGACGTCGGTCAGCAGCGGGAGCAGAATCGTCCGCAGGAGCGGCGCGTCGCCGCCCTTGCCCGCATGCGCGGCGGCGTAGATCGCGGCGGCCGGTTCCCGGCGCAGCTCCTCGAGCGCGAGCCTCGCGTCGGCGAGCGCACCGAGTCGCTCCGCCCTCGCGTCGGCATACGAGCGGACGAGCGGCCGGTACTCGTACAGCGAGGCCGGCCCGCGCGACGTGTGCTCTTCGAACGAGAACGGAAGGTCGGATCCTCCCTCGACGTCGCCGGCGAGGAGCGAGAAGCCGGCAAGGCAGAAGCAACGGAGCGAGCGGTACAGATTCGGGGCGCGCACAGCCACGAGTGCACCTACGCGCCCGGCAGCCTCTTTCCTGTTAAGCCCTTCCGGAGCCCAGCTCGGCGCGGATTCTGGCCGCGAGCTCCTCGAGCTCGTTCTCGCCCAGGTCGAGCCCCAGATCGGTGTCGAGCGCGGCGAGCTGCTGGCGCTCGAACGGCACTCCGGGCGGGAGCGGCACAAGGTGCCAGTGCACGTGCGAGTTCGCCTGCATGCTGCCGAGGCTCAGGACGTAGAGCCGCTCGGTCGGCACTGCCCGGCAGATCGCCCCGCCGACCCGGTGGACGACGGCCTGGAGCCCCAGGTACTCGGCCTCGGAGAAGTCGTCGACGACCCGCTCGCGGTGCTCCTTCGGAGCGACGAGCACGTAGCCGTAGAGCGTCTGGAAGCGCTGCAAGAACGCAATCGCGCGGTCGTCCTCGTAGACGAGGTGGTGCGCGTAGTCCGGGTTGCCGGCCAGCAGCTCGCAGATGAAGCAGCGGCCCGCCAGCTCGCGGCGCACCGCGTCGAAGTCGATCCGCCTCCGCCTCGTCACGCTGTGCGCTGGCAGCCGGGGCACCAGTAGGCCGTTCGGTTGTCGTCGCCCTGGCCGCGGGAGCGGATGGGCTCGCGGCAGCGCGGGCAAGGGCGGCCGGCCTTGCGGTAGACGGCACGCTCCTCGCGCCCGCCCTCGACCGACGCGCGCATCAGGCGAACCGCCTCGCGGAGGACGCGCTCGAGCTCCTCGTCGGTCGTCTCGTCAAGCGCCAGCCACGGAGAGACGCGCGCGCGCCAGAGGGACTCCGCCTTCCAGACGTTCCCGATCCCGGCGACGAGGCGCTGGTCGAGAAGCGCGTCGCCGAGCTCTCGGCTCGGATGCTCGCGGCGCAGGTTCGCGACCATCCCCGCCAGGTCGGGCGGCTCGACGAGGATGTCCGGTCCGAGGCGCCGCATCCCGCGGGCGCTGAGCTCGAGCACCGGCCCGTTCCAGAGCACGGCTTCCCGTTCCCGCCCGGCGAGGACGAGCCATGGAGTGCCGCGCACCGCCTGGCCTCGCTCGCGCACCTGCCAGCGCCCGCTCATCCGCAGGTGGCTGCGGAGGACGAGCCCGCCCTCGAAGCTCAGCAAGAGGTTCTTGCCCACGGCCTCGACCCCGAGCAGCCGCCGCCCGTCGAGCCGTTCGGCCACGCGCTCCGCGGCCGCCCTCGGGTGTGGAGTCTCCACCGCGATCCGCTCGCCGACGAGCACCTGCAGCTTTCGCGCAGCGCGGTGAAGCGAGTCTCCCTCGGGCATCGCCGCGCTACCCTAGCCGCGAGGCGTGAGCGTGCGAATTCTCCTGACCATCGCGGCCGCATCCTCGGCGGCGGCCTGCGGGGCGCAGGGCTCCGGGGAGGCGGCGCACGCCGCCGGGCTCTACGGCCGGGTCCTGATCGAGCCGGCCACGCCGACCTGCCGCCCCGGCGTCCCCTGCAGCAAGCCGGCGCCGGGCTTCGAGCTCGTGTTCCTGCGAGACGGCCGGCGAGTCGCCCACGCGACCACCGACGAGCGTGGCCGCTACCGGATCCGCCTCGCGCCCGGCCGCTACGTCGTCGAGCCCGAAGGCCGCCGGCCGCGCCTGCATCCCGCGACGGCAGCCGTACCCAGCGACCGTTTCGCGAAGCACGACTTTACGTACGACGTGGGCATCCGCTGAGCGCCCGCCACTGTTCGCCTCAACGCTCGTAAGCGCAACGCGGAGAGCGCCCCGGAGGGCGCCCTTCGCTGAGGCCCTTCTCCCGCTCGGCTAGGCCGGGCAGGGGTTCGAGCTCAGAACGTTCCGGAAGTTGTTCGTCCGGAGCCTGATTGCCGGGTTTGGGTTCGGATAGAAGCTGAACAGCAACGGCCCGTACTGCGCCGCGGAGTTTCCGCCGAACGTGTTGGTCGTGCCCTTGATGAAGGGCCCGCCGAACTGCCAGACGCAGTGCCCGTTGTCGCTCGGGTTCTGCGTCGAGGTCCCTGTCGAGTAGATCGGGTAGAAGTTCGAGCCAGGCGGCGGGTTCACGCAGCCGACGCCGGTGAACCGGTTGCAGTTCCCGCCGAAGTCCGCCGCCTCGATCCGGGGCAGGTCGGCCTCGAAGGCGACGCGATCGTAGTTCTGGGACCCGTTGAAGACCGGGCTCGTGAACACGATCGGGCTCGGGTGGTACTTCTTGTCCTGCCCGCGGTTCGGATCCGTCCCCGGCCACACCCGCTGGTACGAGACCCCGTCGAAGTCATTGTCGGTTGCGATACAGCCTCCGATCGGGACGAACAGCGAGAAGGCCGCGCTGAAGCAGCCGTCGTCGTCCCCGTCGAGGGCCGGCTCACCGTTGTCCAGGCACTCGCCGCCCTCGTGCGCGACCGCCGAGCAGTACTCGAAGTGGCCGATCTCGTCCGAGAAAGCCACGTTGTAGCTGTGCGCCGCCCATGGCACCCGCGTGTGCTCGCTCGAGGTGGCGTACATCGGGCGGAACGAGTACGGAGACTGGTGGCACGTCGAGGGGTTCGGCTCGTACAGGATCTGGGCGAAGCCATTGGCTGCGCTCGCGGTCATCGAGCCGGTCGTTCCGGTCGTGTGATCGTCGACGATCACCGTCAGGCCGGCCGACCTGTCGTGGACGTCGACCGAGAGCTGGTCGCCCGAGTTCATGAACAGGTCGGTCGCGGGGTCCGGCGTGAACGTCGCGGCGGTTGCGCCGAGCGGCGAGGGTGGCGCGTGTGGAACGCCGCTCTTCGTGATGAACGCGAAGTTCACCGGCTCGAGCCCCACCGTGTTCAGGCAGTCGTCGTTGTTCAGGACGCCGGTGTTCTGGTCCTGGTTCAGGCTGAAGATCGCCATCGACGCGCACCATTGGCTCGCGTCGCAGCTGACGCCCGGAGGCCAGGGTGCCCAGCCGGGCGGGTAGAACTGCACCTCGAGGAACGCGGTGCCCGGATGACGACCGATGTAGTCCGGAGCGGCCTCGTTCGTTCCGTCGAAGATGTTGGTGTCGCTGTCGGGCACGCACGGAGCGTGCGTGAACTCCGGCGCCGACTGGTTGTCGCAGAGCGCCATGCCCAGCCAGAAGGCCGGATGGAGCTGGAAGTTCCACGTTCCCGCCGTGCCGGCCTGGTTCGGCAGCACCTTGGGATCGCTCGGCAGCCGGATCGAGTACTTGCTCGAGTTTCCCGAGCCCGGCGTGTTCGAATAGAAGAGCAACGAGGGTTCGTCGTGGCCCGTGTACTCGCCGCCGTAGCCGATGGAATCGGACGGCTCGGCACAAATCGCTGCGTACGGCTCGCTGCAGTCCAGCGACGTCGCGCGCGCAGAGCCGGTGAACAGGCCGATCAGCAGCACCGCTGCGACCGCCGCCAGCGACCCTCCGAGAAGTCGTCTCATGCGTTCCTCCCCTGTGACCCCTGGGTTGGGCCTCTCCCCGGCCCTAGGTCCGCCGTCGGTCTACCCCTCCGCCACGGAGGTGTCAAGGGCGATAGACGGCTCGGCGTGGGCCGATGACAAAACCTGCATCGATCAGCAGCGAAATGACCTCCGAGTCACCGACCGGCTGCCCGTCGAAGCGCTCGACCGCGAGCCGCTTCGCGCCGCCGGCTTTGACGTGGGCAACGAGGGCGGCCAGCGCCTCGCGGAGCCAGCTCTCGTCCGGTTCGCGCAACGGGACGAGCGAGCGGCCGCCGCGCTCGACGAAGAGCGCCGGCCCGCCGCCCAGCAGGATCACGAGCGCGCCGGCGACCCGCGCGGCCCTGCCCTCCGCTCTTCTCGGCCACGGCAACGAGGCGCCGTAGGGCTGGGCCGGATCGGCGGCGGCGAGCACGAGCGCCTCCTCTTCCTCGCCGTCCTTCGAGCGCAGCTCGCGCAGCCGCTCGACCGCGCCGCCGAGAGCGAACTGCGCCCCGCCGAGACCTTCGACGAAGTAGCCGCGGCGGCAGAGGCCGAGGGTTTCGAGCGCCTTCAGCTCGCCGTAGACCGCGCCGTAGCCTCCCGGGATGCCCTCGCCGCGGACGCCGTCGCGCGTGACGATCCCCTGCCGCTCGAGCAGCAGCTCCGCGAGCGCTCGGCGGTCGGGACGTCCCGTGAAGAGCCGGCCGGTGAGCGACCAGCGCCCCTGCGTCGACGTCACCTCGCCCGCGCGCCGGCGCGAGAACCGCCGCGGCCGAGGCCGCTGGGCCTGCGTCTTGTATCTCCGCCCGGCGCGAAGCGGTGTCCAAGCGTCGTTCGTGACCTCGCCCGCCCAGACGAGATCCCAGAGCGCCGGCAGCGCTTCCTCCGCTTCCAGCCCCGTGTCGGCGAGCAGGTCGTGCCAGAAGAGCGCGCTGTGCCGGAGCGCGGCGCGGAGCCGCTCGTGCACCTCGCGCTCCGGCCGGTCGGCCGCGGGCGGCGGCCCGAGCGCCGGCGCGTCCTCGCGGAAGTAGATCGCGACGCGGTCGAGCCCCGCTCCGACCCAGACCGCCTCGCCCGAGGCGCAAAGCGCGTCCAGCTGCTCGGGCCGGTACGCCGGTACGCGGCGCGGGAGCACGTCCGACTCCCAGAGCGCGACGGGGAGCGCAAGACCCTGGAGCGGCACGAGCGCCTCGCGAAGCGAAGCGCGGCGATCCACGCCTTGCCAGCTCGGGAGGAAGCGGCCGAAGGCGGCTTGCTCGACCGGCTCGACCTCGCGCCGGAGCGCCGCCAGCGACGCGCGGCGCAGCCGTCGCAGCACCTCCGGGTCACACCACTCGCGCTCGTTCCCGCCGGGCCGCAGCTCGCCGCGCACGAGCTCGTTCCGGCGCTCGAGCTCGCGCAGCACCGGCTCGACGTCGCGGCCGAAGCGCTCCTTCGCCTCGGCGGAGGTGAACGGGCCACGCGAGCGGGCGAAGCGGCGGACGAGCGAGTGCAGCGGCTCCTCGTCGGCCTCGAGGAAGACCTCGGGCAGGCCGCCCGGGGGCATCGCGCCGACAGCGTCCCGGTAGCGGCCGGCGTCCTCGGCGGCGATCAGGCGCCGCTCGCCGCCGACGCGGACGTGCACGGCGCGGCGCTCCGAGAGCAGCGGCTCGGCCAGGTCGTCGGCGTACTCGCCGTCCGCCAGATCACCCCGCCGGCGCAGCAGGTCGTGCAGCTCGTCGGGAGTTCGGGCGTCGCCGCGCAACCGTTCTTCGACCTCGGCAAGCGCGCCCGGGTCGATCAGGTCGCGCAGCTCCTCCTGGCCGAGCAGCTCCCGCAGCAGGTCGCGGTCGAGTGAGAGCGCCTGCGCCCGCCTCTCGGCGGCAGGCGTGTCGTCCTCGTACATGTAGGTGGCGACGTAGTCGAAGAGCAGCGAGGCCGCGTACGGCGAGGCCGACGCGGTCTCGACGTCGACGAGGTCGATCTGCCGCGTACGCAATCCCTGCAGGAGCTGCTTGAGCGCGGGAAGATCGAACACGTCGCGTAGGCATTCGCGGTAGGTCTCGAGCACGACCGGGAACGCGGGGTAGCGGCGCGCCACCTGCAGGAGCGACTGCGCCTTGAGCCGCTGCTGCCAGAGCGGCGTGCGCTCGCCCGGGCGGCGGCGCGGGATCAGCAGCGCGCGGCCGGCGTTCTCGCGGAAGCGGGCGCCGAACAGCGCGGTCTCGCCCAGCTCCTGCGTGACGAGCTCCTCGATCTGCTCCGGCTCGAGCAGCACGTCGTCGATCGGGGGCGGCGCGTCTGCGTCCGGAAGGTGGATCGCGATTCCGTCGTCCGACCAGATCGCCTGAGTCTCCATGCCGAGCGACTCGCGGAGCCGCGCGCCGAGCGCGAGCGCCCACGGCGCGTGGACGCGGCCGCCGAAGGGCGTGAGGATGCAGAGCCGCCAGTCGCCGATCTCGTCGCGGAAGCGCTCGATCACCACGGTGCGGTCCGAGGGGACGGCGCCCGTCGCGGCCTGCTGCTCGCCCAGGAACGTGAGCAGGTTCTGCGCGGCGCGCTCGTCGAGCGTGAACTCGTCTCGCAGCCGGGCGAGGGCTTTCTCCTCCGGCAGCGCCACCAGCTCTCGCGAAGCCGCGCCGATCGCCGCGCCCAGCTCGTACGGCCGGCCGACGCCCTCGCCCTTCCAGAACGGCACCGCGCCCGGGACCCCCGGGGCCGGCGAGACCAGCACGCGGTCGCGCGTGATCTCCTCGATCCGCCACGTGCTCGCGCCGAGCAGGAAGGTCTGTCCTGCGCGCGCCTCATAGACCATCTCCTCGTCGAGCTCCCCCACTCGGCCGCCGCCGTCCACCAGGTGCACGCCGAAGAGACCGCGGTCCGGAATCGTGCCAGCGTTCGTGACCGCGAGCCGCCGAGCGCCCTGCCGGCCCTTGACAACGTTGGCGGTCCGGTCCCAGACAACACGGGCCCGAAGCTCGGCGAACTCGTCCGACGGATAGCGCCCGTCGAGCATGTCGAGCACGTTCTCGAGCTGGACGCGCGAGAGGTCGGCGAACGGGTAGGCGCCCCGAACGAGCGCGTGCAGCTCGTCGACCGAGATCTCCTCGTCGGCGCAGATCCCCACGATCTGCTGGGCGAGCACGTCGAGCGGGTTGCGCGGGATCGCCGTCTCCTCGATGGCGCCGTCGAGCATGCGCCGCGCGACCACCGCGGACTCGAGCAGGTCGCCTCGGAACTTCGGGAAGATCCGGCCCTTGGAGACGGCGCCGAGCTCGTGACCGGCACGCCCGACCCGCTGAAGCCCCCGCGCGACCGACTTCGGCGACTCGACCTGGATCACGAGGTCGACCGCACCCATGTCGATCCCGAGCTCGAGCGACGAGGTGGCGACCAGGCACGGGATCTCGCCCTTCTTCAACAGCTCCTCGACCTCGACGCGCTGCTCCCGGGCGAGGCTGCCGTGGTGGGCTCTCGCGATTTCTCGCGGCGTCGCTTGCGATGCCGCTGGAGAGGCGGCGTCGGCTTCGCCGACGTCGCCGTCCATCGAAGCCAGGTCGTTCAAGCGGAGCGCCAGTCGCTCCGCGAGGCGGCGGTTGTTGACGAAGACGATCGTCGAACGGTGCGCCCGCACGAGCTCGAGGATCTCGGGGTAGATCGAGGGCCAGATCGACTGCTGCTCCTCGGGCTCGCGCATGTCGTCGAGCGGCACGACGACGCGCAGGTCGAGCTCCTTCGCGCGACCCGCGTCGACCAGCTCGATCTCGCGGCCGCCGGAAACGAAACGGCCGATCTCCTCGAGCGGGCGCTGGGTGGCGGACAGGCCGATCCGCTGCGGCGGCTCGCCGACCAGCCGCTGCAGGCGCTCGAGCGACAGGGCGAGGTGGGCCCCACGCTTGGTGCCTGCAACGGCGTGCACCTCGTCGACGATCACCGTCTCGACCGATCGAAGGGTCTCGCGCGCGCGTGACGTAAGGAGCAGGAAGAGCGACTCCGGAGTGGTGATCAGGATGTCCGGCGGCTCGCGCAGCATCGCGGCGCGTTCCTTCTGGGAGGTGTCGCCGGTACGGACGCCCACGCGCAGCTCGGAGCGGAGCCCTGCGAGCGGACCCCGCAGGTTGCGCTCGATGTCGTAGTTGAGCGCCTTCAGCGGCGAGACGTAGAGCAGGCGCAGGCCCTCACCGGGGCGTGAGTTGAGCCGGTCGATCCCGTAGAGGAAGGCGGCAAGCGTCTTCCCCGAGCCGGTCGGCGCCTGGATCAGCGTGTGCCCGCCGCGGGCGATGGCCGGCCAGCCGAGCTCCTGCGCCGGGGTCGGCCCGTCGAAGGCCTGCTCGAACCAGGCCCGCGTCTCGGCGGAGAAGGGTGCGAGCAGATCGCTCATCCGCGCAGCACCTCCACGTCGCGCCGGAAGGCGTCTTCCTCGATCGGCTCCGGCTCGCCCTCGGGGAACGGAAACGGCCAGCCGGGCTTCGGGTCGTCGGCGTAGCGCGGGATCACGTGCGTGTGCAGATGCGGCAGCGAGTTCCCGAGCAGGTCGTAGTTCATCTTCACGGGCTCGAGGTGCTGCTCGAGCTTGCGACCGACCTCGAGCACCTCCAGCCAGTACCGCGCCGCCTCGTCGGCCGAGAGCTCGGTCGGCTCGGCGACGTGCCGCCCGCGCCAGACCACGACCGTGTACCCGCGCTGGACGTTCGCACGCTGGAGGTAGGCGTCGGCGATCTCGCCGGCGAAGATCCGCGCGCCGTACGGGGTCTCGTCCGGCCGGCCCTGGGCGCACATCGGGCAGCCCTCGCCGCGGCGAAGCTCGTAGAACGACTGCGGCCAGTCCATCCGCCCGACGTTAGCAGCGCCCGAGAGCGAGCCCGAGGCCGGCGCGGGGTAGCATCGGCCGCGATGCCCGAGACGCCGGAGCAGCTCTACGAGCGCGCCGCGAACGCGCTGAGGATGCCGCCCGTCGAGGAGTGGGAGACCTTCCCGTTCGACGGTGATCTCCGCCCGCGCGCGCTGCATCCGCCGGACGAGCACGAGCGACCGCGGCACGGCGAGGGCGGGGTCGACTGCGGCCGCTGCGCGGCTCCCGACGACGAGTACATCTGGACGAACGAGAACTGGCGCCTGTGGGCGTTCGACAAGCCGACCGGGCTGCCGCTGATCGTCCTGCTCGAATCGCGCGCACACTTCGCCGAGCCGGGCGACCTCCCCCACGAGCTGGCCGCGGAGCTCGGCGTCCTGCTCGCGAGGATCGAGCGAGCGATCCGAGGACTGGGCGAGATCGGCCGCGTCCACGTCTGCCGCTGGGGCGACGGCGGCGAGCACCTGCACTGGTGGTTCCTGGCGCGCCCGGCGCGGACGCCGCAGCTGATCGGCAGCTTCGCGGCGATCTGGGACGACGTCCTGCCGCCGGTGCCCGAGGACGTCTGGCGCGCCGACCTGCGGGCGCTCGTGGCCGCCCTCGGGTGAAGCGCGTCAACGTCAAGGGCATCTCCGGCTCGGGGAAGACGACGTTCGCGCTCGAGCTGGCGCGGCGCCTCGGACTGCCCTACGTCGAGCTGGACGCGCTGCACCACGGCCCGAACTGGAGCGAGCCGACCGACGAGGTGTTCCGGGCCCGCGTGCACGAGGCGATGGACGCCGCGCCGGACGGCTGGGTGATCGACGGCAACTACGAGGGCAAGCTCGGCGAGCTGGTCATCGCCGAGGCGGACACGATCGTCTGGCTCGACCCGCCGTTCCGAATCAAGGCGCGGCGGCTCTGGCGACGGACGGCCACGCGGATCCGCGACGACGTCGAGCTCTGGAACGGCAATAAGGAGACCTGGCGCAACGTGCTCTGGGGGCGCGAGGCGCTCTTCTGGTGGATGGTTCGCGGGCACTTCCGCCACAGGCGCCAGTGGCCGTCCCGCTTCGCCGGCGACCCGCGCTTCGTCCGGCTGCGCTCCGTCAAGGAGGCGCG
>Ga0307319_10000549_pt1 | contig 11502 bp, 13 predicted proteins | sample ER_DNA_368_FD_194491 | JGI IMG/M metagenome (GOLD analysis project Ga0307319, IMG submission 194491) | Bulk soil microbial communities from the East River watershed near Crested Butte, Colorado, United States - ER_DNA_368 | ecosystem: Environmental > Terrestrial > Soil > Floodplain | place...
CGGCCATCAAACGCTCCGGCGCCGACGTGATCGTCACCTACTGGGCCAAGGAAGCCGCGGAGTGGTTGTAGCGACCGGCCTCTGGGAGCGCGCTAAGGCGGTGATGCCGGGGGGTGTGAACTCTCCCGTGCGCGCGTGGAAGGCCGTGGGCGGCGAGCCGTTCTTCGTCCGCCGAGGCGAGGGCGCCTACGTCGAGGACACAGACGGCAAGCGCTACGTCGACTGGGTGCAGTCATGGGGGCCGCTCGTCTTCGGGCACGCGGATCCGGAAGTCGTGGAGGCGGTGCGCGAGGCCGCTCTCGACGGGACGACGTTCGGAGCGGCGACCGAGCGGGAGGTCGAGCTCGCGGAGGAGATCGTGGACGCTGTTCCCTCGATCGAGAAGGTGCGTCTGGTCAGCTCGGGGACGGAGGCGGCCATGAGTGCCGTGCGGCTCGCGCGAGGGTTCACCAGGCGAGACCTCGTGATGAAGTTCGCCGGGTGCTATCACGGGCACTCGGACACGCTCCTAGCCGACGAGCGCTCAATCTCCTGTCCCTTCAACGACATCGACGACACAGTCAGGGCTGTCGAACATGACGGAGAGAGGCTGGCGGCGATCATCGTCGAGCCGGTCGCCGGGAACATGGGCGTCGTCCCGCCGGAGCCTGGTTTTCTCGAAGCGCTCCGCGAGCTCTGCGACGCCTCGGGCGCACTCCTGATCTTCGACGAGGTGATCACGGGCTTCCGCGTTGCGCGCGGCGGCGCGCAGGAGCTCTACGGCGTCGAGTCCGACCTGACCGTGCTCGGGAAGATCGCCGGCGGCGGGCTGCCGCTCGCAGCCTTCGGCGGGCGCGGCGAGATCATGGACGCGGTCGCTCCCGAAGGCCGGGTCTTTCAGGCGGGCACCCTTTCCGGGAACCCGCTCGCGACTGCCGCTGCGCTCGTCGTCCTCCGTCGCCTGCGCGACCCGCGCGTGTACGAGCAGCTCGAGGAGACTGGTGCTGCGCTCGAAGCCGGCCTCCGTGACCCGGACGTGACCGTGCAGCGAGTCGGCTCGATGCTGACCGTGTTCTTCAGGGATGTCGCTGTGCGGAACCAGGCCGACTCGGTCGCAAGTGACCGGGAGCGGTACGCCGAGCTCTTCCACCACCTGCTGGACCGCGGCGTGTATGTCGCCCCCTCCCCGTTCGAAGCCCTCTTCGTCTCCACCGCCCATGGTCCCGCGGAGGTGGAGGTCACCGTCGAGGCATTCCAGGAGTTCCTTGCCCGAGGCTAGCCTGACGACGATCTGGGAGACGATCGCGGTCGAGGCCGAGCGCGAGAGCCCGCTCTGGGCGGCGGCGCTCATTCCTCCAGCGGAGCGCGACGAGACGCCTGTGTTCTCGCCGCTCGCCGACGAGCGCTTCGCGCTCGGGATCGAGTCGATCTACGAGGGGTACCTCCTCCACTACGGCCGCCCGCGCCTGTTCGCAACGGTCGACCGAGACTCCGCGATTCTGCTCGGCGACTACCTGTACGCCCACGGGCTCGTGCGGGTCACAGCGGAAGGAGATGTCGAGGCGGTCGAGCGTCTCTCCGAGCTCCTCTCGCTCTGCGCCCATCTTCGCGCCGAGGGTCGAGCAGCCGACGACGGCGAGGCCTGGGCTTCGACGGTCAGCTCGCTTGGCGAGCAGAGCCCCTCTGAGGACGACCGCCGGCAGGCGCTTGCCCTGCACGGCGAGCGGGTCGATTAGGCTACGGCGCCGATGAGCGTGCTCGGGATCCTGCTCGCCGCCGAGAAGACCCCCGCCGAGGAAGGCCGGGACGTCATCCTCGCGATGCTCGTCGTCGGTCTCGTCTTCGTCGGCGTCATCCTCCTCGGCCAGACGGCCCGGTACTTCGAGCACAAGCGCAAGGCTCGCCGCGCGGCCCGGCGCCCTTACTGATACTCGGGGGTTAGACTCGGTCCCGTGGCCGTGAGCGACCTGCGCTCCTGGATCGACCTGCTGCGCCGCGAGGGCGAGCTCGCGGAGATCGAGGCGGAAGTCGACCCGCATCTCGAGATCACGGAGATCGTCGACCGGACCGTCAAGGCAGGGGGCCCGGCGCTGCTCTTCAAGAACGTCAAGGGCTCCGCCCACCGGGTGCTGATCAACCAGTTCGGCACCGAGCGGCGCATGTCGCTGGCCTTCGGCGAGCCGAGCCTCGACGACGTCGCGCGCAAGCTCGAGGACGTCCTCGAGATGCAGCCGCCGCAGGGGCTCGTCGAGAAGGTGAAGGGACTGGGCAAGCTCAAGCGGCTCGCGGACTCGATGCCCAAGACCGTCCGCTCAGGCGCGTGCCAGGAGCTGGTGCACGAGCCGGATCTCGACTCGCTGCCGATCCAGCACTGTTGGCCGGGCGACCCCGCGCCGTTCATCACGCTGCCCGCCGTGATCACGCGCGACCCGCGCACGGGGACGCGCAACGTCGGCATGTACCGCATGCAGAAGATCGACTCGAAGACGACCTTCATGCACTGGCAGATCCACAAGGACGGCGCCGCCGACTGGCGCGGGATGGGCGACCGGCTAGAGGTCGCGGTCGCGCTTGGTTGCGACCCCGTGACGACCTACTCGGCGAGCGCTCCGCTGCCCAAGCACATCGACGAGTTCATGCTCGCCGGCTTCCTGCGTGGCGAGGCTGTCGAGCTCGTCAAGTGCAAGACCGTCGACCTCGAGGTGCCCGCGGAGGCCGAGATCGTCCTCGAGGGCTACATCGAGAAGGGCGAGCTCGGCACGGAAGGGCCGTTCGGCGACCACACCGGTTACTACTCGCCCGCCGAGCCCTTCCCGATCTTCCACCTGACGCAGATGACGATGCGCCGCGACGCCGTCTATCCGTCGATCGTCGTCGGCATCCCGCCCGCCGAGGACGCCTGGCTGGGGAAGGCAACCGAGCGGATCTTCCTGCCGGCGATCCGCATGACCGTCCCCGAGATCGTGGACTACGACCTTCCGGTCGCGGGCGCCTTTCACAACTGCGTTGTCGTCTCGATCCGGAAGGCGTTTCCAGGACATGCGAAGAAGGTCATGCACGCGATCTGGGGCCTCGGAATGCTCTCGCTGACGAAGACGGTCGTCGTGGTCGACGAGTTCGTCGACGTGCACGACTACGAGCAGGTCTTCTTCCACGCGTGCGCGAACGTCGATCCGGGCCGCGACGTGATGCTCTCGGAGGGCCCGCTCGACCAGCTCGACCATGCCGCGGCGATGTATTGCTACGGCGGAAAGCTGGGTATCGATGCCACGCACAAATGGGAATCGGAGGGCGCGCGGCCGTGGCCTGAGCGCATCGAGATGAGCGCCGAAGTTCGTGACTTGGTCGACAGTCGTTGGAGCGAGTACGGGATCGAGCCGCCGGGTGCGCAGAACGGCGGTATTTCCAGGGTATTGAGGCAAACGCTACGTCGTTGACAGGAGCGGGGCGCCCAACAAACAATGCCGCTGCTTGTAACACTGCCCGCGTGAGGAAGGGAGCTGGGTGGCCGACGAGCTAGAGCGGCCTGGTGGGGAGCCGGTAGAGCACGAGGCCGAGCCTCACCTTCCGTCTCCCACCATCTGGCCCTTCGCCTTCGCCGGAGGAGTCGGCCTCCTCCTCGTCGGCCTCATCATCAGCTGGATCATCGCGGCGATCGGCGCCGTCATCGCTCTCATCTTCGGCTTCCTCTGGATCCGGGAGGCCACCCGTGAGGTGCGCGCACGCCCGGTCGCCGAGCCAGAGCCCGAGCCGGAGCCCGTCTCCGAGCTGGCGATCCCCGAAGAAGGGGAGGAGGAGCCCGAGCGCTATCCGCGGTCGGTGTTCCTCGAGATGTCGACGCTGGGGGTGGGAGCGCTCATCGGCGGCATCGTCACGCTCCCCGCGCTCGGGTTCATGATCGCCCCGGCCTTCGTCGACCAGGGCTACGAGGAGGTCGACCTCGGCCCGCTCGCCAACTTCCCCGAAGCCCAGTACGTCATCACCACCTTCTATTCGAAGAGCAACGAGGGCTCGGTGGGCCGCCGCACGGCGTTCATCCGCAACAACGGGATGAAGGACGACGTGCCGAGCTTCACGATCATCTCCAACCGCTGCGCGCACCTCGGCTGTCCGACGCAGCCCGCGGGCCTGCCGGGCAAGGAGCAGGAGGTCAAGACCTCCGCCCGGCCCGTGGCGATCACCCCGGTCGCCAGCGTGTCCGGCTTCCAGTGCCCGTGCCACGGCGGCGCCTACGACTCCGAGGGGAATCGCACGGCGGGCCCGCCCGTCCGCGCGCTCGACCGCTACCAATTCCTCATCAAGGACGGCAACCTCGTCCTCGGCACTCCGTACAGCGTCGGCAAGGTCGAGGGAACCGGAGCCGACGCCGTCATCGAGGCGTACTCGCTCGCCGATCCTGGCCAGCACGTGGACGGGCCCGAGCAGATCTTCTACCCCTACATCCCGTGAGCGAGCGCTGATGGCCCGCAAGAGGAACCAGCGGCAGGAGAAGATGATGGCGCTCCTCATGGCGCCGCTCAACTGGCTGGAGGAGCGCTCCGGGCTCGTCGGCGCGGTCAAGTACTTCCTCTTCCGCAAGGTCCCGGCCGAGACCAACTGGTTCCACACGCTCGGCTCGGCCACGCTCACCGCCTTCCTTGTCCAGGCCGTGACCGGCGTGATCCTCGCGATGTACTACAAGCCGTCGCCGGAAGAGGCCTACCACTCGATCCAGCACATCACGAACGACCTCACGCTCGGGTGGCTGGTGCGCGGCATGCACCGCTGGGGCGCGAGCGTCTTCATCATCCTGCTCTTCCTCCACATGGGCCGCGTGTTTCTGTTCGGCGCCTACAAGTACCCGCGCGAGCTCAACTGGCTGATCGGCGTGATCCTCCTGACGATGGCGCTCGGAGAGGGCCTGACCGGCTACCTGCTCCCGTGGGACGAGACGGCTTACTGGGCAACGGTGGTCGCCATCAACATCAACGGGAACGCGCCGATCGCCGGTCCGTTCATCGCTGACTTCCTGCGCGGCGGGGCCGAGATCGGGGAGGACACCTTAGCCCGCTTCTACTCGCTCCACATGCTCGTGATACCGGGCGGGTTATTCGCCTTGATCGGGCTCCACCTGTACCTGGTCATCCGGCTCGGCGTGACGGAGCCGCCGTGGACCCGCGCCGCCGCCGGCTACGACTTCGATGAGAACGGCAGACCGGTGCGCCAGGGGCTCGTCGAGCCAAGGCCGCGAGGCAACGGATCGCTCGGGACGCCTGCCCGCTCGGAGGCCGAGGTCTAGATGGCGAGCGGAGAGCAGCGGAAGCAGTTCGAGGTCTACAAGAAGCGTGTCAAGACGCGGGGGAAGCCCTTCTTCCCGTACGCGATGTTCCACGACACGATCATGAGTCTCGTCGTCGTCTCGGTGATCGTCGGGCTGGCGTGCCTCTGGTACTTCACGGCGGGCGAGGAGCCGGGCGACTCTGGCGTTCTCGGCCCGCGCTACGCCGAAGAAGCCGACCCGGGCACGACGTCGTTCGTGCCGCGTCCCGATTGGTACTTCTACTTCCTCTTCTACCTGCTGCGGATCTTCAAGTGGCCCGAGTCGGTGATTCTCGGCACCGTCGGGATCCCGACCATCGCGCTGATCCTGCTGATCGCGGTCCCGTTCCTCGACCGGCGCCCGGAGCGACGGCTCGTGCGGCGTCCGGTCGCGGTCGTGGCGGCTCTGCTCGTGATCGCCTCGATGGGAGTGTTGACGTACAAGGGCGCCACGGCGAAGGAGTCGCTCCCCGGTGAGACGCTGGCCCTCGTTCCGAGCTGGGTCGAGCAGCAGGGTCTATCCGCGGAAGGTCAGAAGGGTGCCGAGATCTTCGCCCAGGCGGGCTGCACGTCCTGCCACACGTACCTCGGCGCGGGCACGCCGAACCTCGGCGCCCCCGATCTGAGCGCGGAAGGGGCGAAGAACCGCGGCAAGCAGTGGCAGATCGACCACCTGAAGTGCCCGAGCTGCGTCAACCCGGGCTCGCCGATGCCGCCCTTCGCCAACTTCACGGACGAGCAGTACGACCAGCTCGCGGCCTTCCTCGAAGAGTCGAAGGGCCCCAAGGGCGGCGGCTAAGCCGGCCGCGCCGGGCATGAACGTCTTCCTCGGAATCACCGGCGCCTCGGGCGCTCCCTATGCGGCACGCCTGGTGCGAGCTCTGACCGAAGCGGGCGTCGAGGTCGGGGTGTGCGCCTCGGACTCGGGCATCAAGGTGATCGCGACCGAGCTCTACCGCGACGACACCCTCTCGCGGGATCAGGTCCTGGAGCGCTTCCTCGACGGAGTCGACCGCGTCTCGGTCTACTCCGAGCGGGATTACAGCTCGCCCTACGCCAGCGGCTCGGCGAAGGTCGACGGCTACGTCATCTGCCCGTGCTCGATGGCCACGGCGGGGACGATCGCCGCCGGTGCGATGGCGAACCTCGTCCACCGAGCCGCGTCCGTCGCGCTCAAGGAAGAGCGCAAGCTGATCCTCGTTCCGCGCGAGACGCCGCTCTCGACGATCCATCTCGAGAACCTGCTGCGCCTCCGGAAAGCCGGCGCGACGATCCTCTTCGCGGCGCCAGGCTTCTACAACGCGCCCGAGACCATCGACGATCTGATCGAATTCGTCGTAGGCAGATGCCTCGACCAGCTGGGGATCGAGAACAGGCTGACGAAGCGGTGGGGCCAGGAATGACGAGCGGCACCCTCGCTCCGGACGACGTCCGCACGATGTTCGACCGCATCGCGCCCGTCTACGACGCGATGAACCGGGCGATGACGCTCGGGCTCGATCGCAAGTGGCGCGCGCTGACCGCCGGGGCCGTCGTCAGCCCGGGCATGCGGGTGCTCGACGCGTGTTGCGGCACCGGCGACCTCGCGCTCGCGGATGCGCGTGCCGGCGGCCGGGTGACAGGGGTCGACTTCTCCGGGGAGATGCTGGCCCGCGCCGAGCGGAAGGCGCCCGAGTTCGACTGGGTTCAGGCCGACGCGGCGGCCCTGCCGTTTCCTGACGCGAGCTTCGACGCCGTCACGGTCGGGTTTGGCATCCGCAACCTCGCTGATCTCGAAGGAGGCCTGCGCGAGCTCGCGCGCGTCCTTGTGCCCGGCGGGAAGCTCGGTTGTCTCGAGATCACGCGCCCAAGGGGGATCCTGCGCCCGTTCTTCCGGCTCTGGTTCGACGGGCTCGTGCCGGTGGCCGGGAAGGTTTTGCCGGGCGGAGCCGCCTATTCGTACCTGCCTGCGAGCGTCCGCCGGTTCCCGGGCCCTGAGGATCTCGCGCGGGCCATGGAGGCGGCGGGTTTCGCCGGGGTTGGGTGGCGCCTCCTCGGCGGCGGTATCGTGGCTCTGCACGTGGGGAGGCGGGCTTGACCTCGGTGACCGCACTCGCAGCCGTCCGGGAGGCACCCGGGCTCGAGCGATACCTCGAGCTGCTCGAGGAGCGCCTGGAGGCGACAGTGGCTGCGTATCCGGGACGCCTCGGCGACATTAGTGCGGAGACCCTGGCCGCGGGCGGTAAGCGCCTCCGCCCCCTGCTCGTCTTCCTCGCGACGCCGGAGGACGAGCGGGCCGGCGACCGCGCGGTGGCGGGAGGGGCCGCGGTGGAGCTCGTGCACATGGCGACGCTCGTCCACGACGACCTTCTGGACGGCGCCGATCTGCGCCGCGGGCGGCCGACAGTCTGGGCGGAGCATGGAGAGGGCGCCGCGAAGGCCGCGGGCGACTACCTCTTCGCGCGCGCGTTCGCGCAGCTCGCGCAGACAGGCGACCACGACTCGGTGGCCGTCCTTGCGGAGGCCGCGCTCGCGTTGGCCCGCGGAGAGGCGCTCCAGCGCCGCCAGGCCTTCCGGCCCGAAACCTCGGTCGACGACTATCTCGCGCGCTGCTCCTTGAAGACGGGGAAGCTCTTCGAGGCCGCCTGCCTGCTCGGGGGGAACGGGCGCAGTCTCGGGCCCTTCGGGCTCGCGCTGGGCGTCGCCTTCCAGATCGCCGACGACATCCTCGACTGCACCGGCGACCACCACGCCACCGGCAAGGCGGGCGGAGTCGACCTGAAGGACGGCACTCCGACTCTTCCCCTCCTCCTCGCGGCGCGCCGTGATCCGGTGGTCTGGCGTGCGCTTGCCGGCGAGACCGTCCCCGATGCTCTCGACCGGGTCGCCGCAACGGGTGCTCTCGAGGAATCCAGGGAAGTGGCGCTCGACTACGCGGCGCAGGCTCGAGCCGCGCTCGACGGGGAGCCTGACCGCGCCTCGCTCGAAGCCCTTACTCACGCCGTCGTGAACAGGAAACACTGATGGCCGTCCTCGCGCGCACCGGTCTGGAATCGATCCGCGAGAAGGTGGAGGCGAACGAGCGCCTTGACTTCGAGGACGGGCTGGCGCTCATGGAGTCCGACGACATCCTCTCGCTGGGCGAGCTGGCCGATGAGGCCCGCCGCCGCCGCGGAGGCGGCGACGAGGTCTACTTCGTCCAGAACCTCTACTTGAACCAGACGAACGTGTGCCGCGTGAAGTGCAAGTTCTGCGCGTTCGCGGTCACCCAGAAGCAGGAGGGCGCGTACACCTACACGGCGGACGAGCTCGTCGAGGATGCGCTTCGCCAGCGCGAGCTGACCGGCTTCACCGAGATCCACATGGTCGGCGGCGAGAGCCCGCACGTCGATTTCGACTACTACGTCGAGATCATCCGGAAGCTGAACGTCGCGATGCCCGACGTCCATCTCAAGTGCTTCACGGCGAGCGAGATCCACCATATGACGAAGCTCTCCGGGCTGACGCACGAGGAGGTGCTGCGTGAACTGCGCGATGCCGGGCTCGGCTCGCTGCCCGGCGGGGGAGCCGAGGTTTTTGCGGACCGGGTACGACGACTCGTCGCCCCCGGCAAGGAGCATCCCGACTTCTGGATCAACACCCACCGCTCCGCGCACCGGCTCGGCATCCCGACGCACTGCACGATGCTCTACGGCCACGTCGAGACCTACGAGGAACGGGTCGACCACCTTCTGCGCCTGCGCGAGCTCCAGGACGAGACCGGCGGCTTCCTGGCGTTCATCCCGCTTGCGTTCCATCCCGAGAACACGGTCTTCGAGCGCCGCGGGTGGACGTTCACTCCCGGCTCAGACGACCTCAAGCTGATCGCCGTCTCGCGCCTGCTCCTCGACAACATCGACCACGTCAAGGCCTACTGGATCATGATGGGCCTCCCACTGGCCCAGGTCGCGCTCCACTTCGGCGCCGACGACGTGCAGGGCACCGTCGTCCGCGAGGAGATCTTCCACGCGGCCGGGGCGGAGACCGAGACCGAGCAGAAGATCGATGAGCTCGTGCGGGTGGTCCAGGCGGCGGGGCGAGTGCCGGTGCAGCGGGACACGCTCTACAACGAGATCCGACGATGGCCGAAGGCCCTGAGGAGGAGCGGGTGGGAATGACGGAGTTCGTCTCGGCGGTCCCGATCATCCCCGCTCGAGATATCGAGGCGAGCGCGGCCTGGTATCGCGATCGGCTGGGCTTCGGGGTTTTCCATTGCGAGCGCGAGTATGGAATCGTGGGACGGGGCGAGACCTGGATCCATTTCTGGGGCCCGAGTGGGATCGCACCGGAGAAGTCGGACACCATGATTCGCGTAGGCGTCCGTGGCATCGACGCTCTCTACGAGCATTGTCAGGCCGAGAGGATTGTCCATCCGAATGGCGGACTCGAGGAGATGCCCTGGGGCTTTCGGGAGTTCTCGGTCGCCGATGTCGATGGAAACCTGGTCACCTTCTTCGAGCCTCCGGAGGATTACGCGCCGAGGGCGGAGGAGGAATGATTCGCCTCGGCCGCATCTCCTACGTGAACATGGCGCCGATCTTCTTCGGCCTCGAGGCCGACGTCGAGGAGGTTGCCGGCGTGCCGACCGAGCTCAACGACCGCCTCCTGCGCGGCGAGATCGACCTCGCTCCCATTTCGTCGATCGAGTACGGCCGCCACGCCGAGAGCCTGCGCGTCCTCCCGCGCCTCTGCGTCTCCTCGGAAGGCGCTGTCGACTCGATCCAGCTCGTCTCGCGGGCGCCGCTCGCGAGTGTCACCTCGGTCGCGATCACGCCCGAGAGCGCCACGTCGGCCGTCCTCGTCCGCGTCCTGCTTCCTGAGGCCGAGCACGTTCCCCTCGAGGAGGACGCCGACGCCAAGCTGCTGATCGGAGACGCGGCGCTGAAGAGCATGTTCGAGGATCCCACGCCGCACCACGACCTCGGGCGGCTCTGGCTGGAGCGCACCGGGCTGCCGATGGTGTACGCGGTCTTCGCCTGCCCCGAGCCGCCGCCGGACGGTGTCGCAGAGCTCGAGGGCTGCTTCCTGACGGCACTGCGGGCGAACCGGGCAGAGCCCGAGCGTCTCGCCCGCGAGGCGAGCGCGCTCTACGGATATCCGGCCGGCTTCCTCGCCAGGTACTTCGAGAAGCTCCGCTACCGCTTCGGGCCGAAGGAGCGGGCCGGGCTGCTCTCCTTCTTCGAGCTGGCCGTCGAGGTGGGCGAGCTCGACCGGCTGCCGGAGCTCCGCTTCCTCGCGACCGAGGCCGTGAGCGCATGAGCCTGAACGGAAGCAAGGCAGTGCTCGACAAGGCGCTCGACGGCGAGCGGCTCACCGACGAGGAGGCGCTGACGCTCCTTCGCAGCCGCGACCTCGTCTCGGTCGGGCGGGTCGCCGACGAGCTGCGCAACCGCAAGATCGACAAGCGGCGGGTGACGTTCATCGTCGACCGCAACGTCAACTACACGAACGTCTGCTACACGGACTGCGACTTCTGCGCGTTCTACCGCCGCCCGGGCGACACGCGCGAGGGCTATCTCCTCCCGAAGGCGGTGATCTTCAGGAAGATCGAGGAGACGCTTGCGCTCGGCGGCACTGCTCTCCTCATGCAGGGCGGGCACCACCCGGATCTCGGGGTCGACTACTACGAGGACCTCTTCAGCTCGATCAAGGCGCGCTACCCCATCCATCTCCACGCCCTCTCGCCCTCCGAAATCCAGCATGCAGCTCGGCGCTCCAAAGTGAGCATCCCCGAAGCCCTGACGCGTCTTCGCGACGCCGGGCTCGACTCCCTCCCAGGAGGCGGCGCCGAGATCCTCGTCGACCGCGTGCGCAAGATCATCTCGCCCAAGAAGACGACCTCCGCGGAGTGGCTGGGAGTCATGCGCGACGCCCAGCGGATCGGGATGTCGACGACCGCGACGATGATGTACGGGCACGTCGAGACCCTCGAGGAGCGGGTCGAGCACATGCGGCGGATCCGCGAGCTCCAGGACGAGACGCGCGGCTTCCGCGCGTTCATCTCCTGGACGTTCCAGCGGGACGGCAACCGCCTGGGCGATGTAGTCCCTGAGGAAGCGCGCCCCACTTCCTTCGACTACCTCCTGACGCAGGCGGTCAGCCGGATCTATCTCGACAACGTCGACCACATCCAGTCGAGCTGGGTGACGCAGGGCATGAAGGTCGGGCAGGTCGCCCTGTCGTTCGGTGCCGACGACATGGGCTCGG
>Ga0307319_10000558_pt1 | contig 11411 bp, 10 predicted proteins | sample ER_DNA_368_FD_194491 | JGI IMG/M metagenome (GOLD analysis project Ga0307319, IMG submission 194491) | Bulk soil microbial communities from the East River watershed near Crested Butte, Colorado, United States - ER_DNA_368 | ecosystem: Environmental > Terrestrial > Soil > Floodplain | place...
CACACGACGTAAGAAAGCGTGATCCACCCCACCAGCCCGGCGTGCAGGTGGGGCGCGTGCTCGTCGTCCCCTGCCAAGGTGAGCGCGTAGGAGCCGGCAGCGGCCGCGCCGCCGACTAGCGCGATAGTCCATAGCACGGAAGGCCTCGGCGGGCGGGTGACATCGACATCCGCACCCTCCGCGAGCGCCGAAGCGGCCATCGGTCTCGCTCCCTTCTGACCCGCGGTTGCCACCATAGACATGGACGGAACCTCTCAGGCGCGACCGCTTATGCGAGTCGCGCAAACGGGCGCGGATGAGAGGAGGCGTCTGCGGACGAGGATACTCCCCAGAGCTTGCCCGCACCTTTCTAAGTTGCCTGTTGAGGCGTGCCAGCCGACTTTGAAAGGGGTCGTTTGCTGCCCGGACCACGCAAAGCGCGCCTACGTCGCGACGGTTAACACGAGCTTTCCGCGCACGTGGCCGGTTTCACTGAGCTCGTGCGCGCGCTTCTGCGTCGCTCCTCGCGGCCGCCGATGCGATGCGGTTGGGCGACCTCGATTACAGCGCACTCCTTAGACACAGCATCGACCGACACTCGTCCTAGCGCCGGGGCGTTCACACGAGTCGTTCACTATCGGCTCGTGGCCTGCGCGCCACCGATGCCGAAATGTGTCGTGGGGAGTCCGCCGGCTACCTTCTACGTATGCACGATCCCTACCAACTTCCGCCTGATCTGCCGGTGCCCCTCGATGACGGCGCGGCCGATCACCTTCTCGGCCTTGGTTTGCCATCGATCCAATTCGATGCGACGACCGGTAACCGCCTCGACCTGCGCGACGCGGGTGCCGAGACACTCGTCCTCTACATCTACCCACGCACCGGCAAACCCGGCGTCGAGTTGCCCGCCGGGTGGGACGGCATTCCTGGTGCGCGCGGCTGTACGCCGCAGTCCTGTGGCTTTCGCGACCTCCACCGAGAGTTGACGAACGCCGGTGGTCGTGTCGCCGGCCTGTCGGCACAGACGTCCGATTACCAGCGCGAAGCAGCAACTCGGTTGCTCCTGCCCTTCCCGCTTCTCGCTGATCCCTCCCTCGAGTTGGCAGCAGCCCTTGGGCTGCCGACCTTCGAGATTGGGGATACGACTCTCTACAAGCGTCTGACGTTAATTGCTCGCCAAGGGGAGATCGTCAAGGTCTTCTACCCCGTCTTCCCTCCGGATGAGAATGCTGGGAAAGTGCTCGGCTGGCTCGAGACCCACCCTTCGGAGACTTGACGGTCAGGGTCGGCGCGCTTGCCCAGGCGATTGATCTCCCCCGGAAGCTCGTAGCGACCTCGAACAGCGTGGCCACGCAGGCTGGCCGCATCCGCGACCGAAGGAGATACTTAGACGGGACTCGGATGACGCTCTCGGCTCTGGTGGCTCCCGCGGCATTCGCCTTTCGGCGTATGCGAGCAAGACCGCTCGCTGTTGCGATGGTCGCTATCGCTTTTGCGGGGGCGGGAGCGCTCATTGGTTGGAGCAGCCTGGCCGCGGCGCTCGCTCAAGAAGAGAACGTCCGTCTGCGACTCGCTGAGCTACCTCCCGACGAGCGCGCGATCCAGGTTGCTTACGGGCTCGTTCCGTTTGAGTCCCGCACAACCTCGGCGGCACGGAAGGAAACGGCAGTGTCGGTCCTCGTCAGCAACTTCGGCGACGTCACGGAGCCCCGGCACCGGGTTCAGATCTGGAGCCCCATCGAGGAAGGCGTTCGCCTCGTCGTCGCCGAGAGCCTCGCAGACGATGTCGCGGTCTCGAGTGGTCGGCTCCCGGCCGGGTGCGAACAGCACATCTGCGAGGTGCTAGCGCTCGGCGGAGACTTCCAGCCGGGGGATCGCCTGCCTCTGGGAGACAGGACGACTGTTCTCGTCGTCGGGAGCGGCTCGTTACGCCCCGAGGTGCTTCCGTCCGGGGCGACTGCCCTGGCCGGCATCCCGGACCCAGGCGAGCGGGGCCTCCTCGTGCCCTCCATCGAGAGCCCACTCGCGCCACTCATACGCGCCAGCCAGTCCACGGTCGTCGCCACCGCGCCGCTCGACCCGGGCTCGATACACGGTGCAGAGCTTCGCCCCCTTACAGGACGGCTGCGGCGCGCGATCGTGCGTATCGAGCGGGGGGAGGCCCTGGTCGCTGCCGGCGCGCCACTCGAGCTCCTCGACGAACTCGCCGACCGAGGCGAGGTTGCCCGAGCGAGGCTCTTACTCGTCTCGGGTCAGGGAGCAGCACTCATCATCGCTTTCGCCGCCTTCGCGGCGAGCGCGCGCCGAGCCGAGACTCGCCTTCTCGACGATCAGCTGACGACGTTGGGAGCCTCGCGTACCCAGGTTCTCGTTTCCCGGCTCGTCGAGGCACTCGTCCCGAGCCTCGCGGGCGCTTTCCTCGCTCTCGGCAGCCTACGTATCACCGCCGAGCTACTTGCTGAGGGGAGGGGTTCGCCGTCCGCCTTCGTCGCAGCGGCGCTTCCTCTCGAGACCATGGCCACGATCGCTGCCGTCGCTGCGCTCGGCGCCCTCCTCCTTATCGCTGCGCTCTCGCCGCGCCGCCGGACTCGTTTCGGCGTCGGTGCGCTCGAGGTCGCGGCGCTGGCTGCCATCGTCGTCGTGGTCTGGCAAGCGGCGACGACCGAAGCGCTCGACCCGGCGCACATCGCCGAAGGCCACGGCGTGGCCCCGGTGCTCCTTCTCCTGCCGGCCCTGGCCTTCTTCGCCACCGGCGTTCTCCTCCTTCGCGTCCTGCCTGCGATGCTTCGACTTGCCGAGCGCCTCGCAAGAACGGCGCCGCTCAGCGTTCGCCTGGCGTTCTTGACGGCTGCACGAACGCCCACGCAGGCGGCGGCGACCACGACGTTCTTGGCGGTCGCCCTCGGCGCCGCCCTCTTCTGTGTCAACTACGAGGCGACGCTCGAACGTCAGGCCCGAGACGAGGCGCGCTTTACGGCCGGGGCCCGCTGGCGGGTCGTCGAGCGCAGCGCCGAGGAGGGCGCTAGTTCCCCCGACGTCACGCCCCTCACCCGCTTCGCCCGGGCCACGGCTGAGCGCCCGACCCCAGTTTTTCGGCTCGACGGAAACCTGCGGGAAAGACTCGCGTCCGGAACGCCGCTCGCGGTTGAAATCCTCGGCCTGCCAAGCGCCCGCATACAGTCCCTGCTCGGCTGGCGGAAGAGCTTCTCGAGTCTCTCGCGCGCCAAGATCGCCAAAAAGATCCGCCCCCAGCCCGTTCGGCTGAGGGGCACGAAGGTCGCCGCTGACGCACGTGCGCTACGCGTCTGGGCACGCGCGCAAAAGGGGCGGCCGCCCCGGTTGGCGGTTCTCCACTTCCTCTTCCCAGAGGAGCAGCGGTTCGCCGCGCTTCGACTCGGCGTGATCAGGCCCGGATGGAGGCGGGTGCGCGTCGCGGTCCCGCCGCGCCTTCGAGGCGCCGAGCTCGTCGGGCTCGAATTCATTCCGACGTTCCTTCCGCCCAACGCCGTTGATCCAGGCGGTTTCGTCGAACTCGCTCGCCTCGCGGAGCTTCGGGGGGGCAAGTGGTACCCTCTCCCGCCTCTCGACACCTGGACGGCGGGGACACCCTCTGGAGGCGTCGCCGAAGGCTCCGTGATCGCGGCTCCGTTTCCCAAGGATGCCCCCGCCGATGCCGGCATCCACGTCGAACTCACAAGCACTGTTCTCCCGCTCATCCGCCCGCCTATTCCGCTGCCAGAAGCGCTGCCCGCATTGGCGAGCGGATCGGTGGCTGCCTACGGAGTCGACCGAACAGTCACCGTCGACGTCTTGGGCCGGCAACTGCCCCTTCGCATCGTCAGCGGCGCGCAACTCTTCCCCACCGTCATCGAACGGCCGACCGCCTTTGTGGTCCTCGACTACGACACGCTCTTTGCCGCCCTTAACATCGACCGACCCGGGTCCTCGGTGCCAACCGAAGCTTGGTTCTTCGAACCTCCGCCGGCGGGCTTCGCGAATCGGCTCGAGGAATCCCCCTTTCGTCTCGCAGCGACGGTCGGAGTCGAGCCGCTCACGGACCGCCTCCTGAACGATCCGCTCGCTGCGGGCACGCGGGACGTCTTTAGTCTCGTCGCCATTGCGGCGGCAGCCCTGGCGCTGATCGGGCTCATTCTTGCCACTCGCTCGGCACTGGGCTCGGAGCGGCTGCTTCTCGCCGAGTACGAAGCAATGGGAGTCCCACCCTCGACTCTTGTCCGCAGCATGCAGGTGCGTCTTCTTATCCTCTCGGCACTGGGAGCCATTGCGGGCGTCCTCGGCGCCCTCCTCGCGGTGCGCCTGGTCGGCGCGTTCGTTGCGGTGACGGGAAGCTCCACCCGCCCGCTGCCTCCGATCGAACCCGTTGTTGCCTGGGGCGCAATTGCAAGTGTTCTCGCCGCCATCGCCGTCGCCGGGCTCGCCACGTCGGCGCTCCTCGCAGGGCGAACGCTACGCGAGAGCACCGCACGGAGGTTGCGGGCCTGATGCTCATCATCCAGGCAAAGGAGCTCTTCCACCTCTACCCGGGGCCGTACGGCGACGTCGCCGCGCTGCGGGGGCTCTCGCTTGAGGTCGCCGAGGGGGAGGTCATCTCCGTGCTGGGACCGAGCGGCTCGGGCAAGACCACACTCCTCACCCTCTGCTCCGGCGTCGCCCGACCGTCGAGTGGCGAGCTGACGGTGGTCGGCCGGTCGTTCGAAAGCGCTTCGAGCCGTGAGCTTGCACGCGTGCGGCGCAGGTCGATCGGGATTGTCCGCCAGCACTATCACGTGGCGCTTCCGCGGGAGCTCGCCGTCGAGGAGATCGTTGCCCTTCCGTTTCGCCTCCTCGGTCGCTACGGCTCGGAAGAACGCCGTCGCGTCGGCCAGCTGCTTCGTACGGCCGGCCTAGAGGGGCGCTCACGAGCCCGACCTGCGGAGCTCTCGGGCGGCGAGCAGCAGCGGGTCGCCGTCTGTGCCGCGCTCGCCAAGCGTCCGAAGCTCATCCTCGCCGACGAGCCCACCGGGGAGCTCGACCGCCGAGCCACCGCGGCCGTCATCGAGCTTATGGTCGAGTTGGCAGCCGAGGTTAAGGCAGCGGCAGTGATTGTCACCCACGATCCCGAAGTCGCCCTCGCCAGCGACAGGACGATCCACATCCGCGACGGCCGTCTGGCCGCCGAGGGCACCGCACGCCCCCTCCTCATCATCGATGAGCAGGGGTGGCTGCGCCTCCCCCGCCGCCTGCGCGAGCAGGCGGGGCTTCGGGAACGCGTTCGCGCCGTGGCGAAGTCAGGAGAAGTGAGGCTTCTCGCGGAAGAGCTGGCCAAAACCGGCGAACGGACACGTGGCGGCGAGCCTCTTCCTCGTATCGGGCCGGAGGAGAAGCGTTACGAGACGGAGGTAGCACTCGATCGCGTAGACAAGAGCTACGGCCGGAAGGGCGACGCTGTCATCCCCGGCCTCTCTTGGACCTTTAAGCCAGAGCAGCTCCATGTCGTTGCCGGCCCTTCGGGTAGCGGGAAGACGACACTGTTGAACCTGATGGCAGCCCTCGACCGTCCCGATTCAGGCGAGGTGTGGGTGGGGGGAGAGCGGATCGACAGCCTGAGCGCGAATAACGCGGCCCGCTGGCGCCAGCGCGTGGTTGGATATCTCTCCCAGCACTCGACTTTGGTGGGATTCCTCTCCGCGCGCGAGAACGTGGAGCTCGCACTCACGCTTCGCGGGTTCAGTCCGGAGGATGCGACAGCTCGAGCCGAGCGCTGGCTCGAGTGGGTCGGCCTCGGAGCGCTCGCCGGCCGACATGCGGATCGACTCTCTGGAGGCGAGCAGCGCCGCGTGTCACTGGCGAGAGCCCTAGCTCCTGGGCCTCGCGTCATCCTCGCCGACGAGCCGACCGCCCACCTCGACCGTGTCTCCGGGCGAATGGTGATCAAGCTTCTGCAGGCCGCCGCTCGGGACGCCGGAACGACCGTCGTGTGCGCGAGCCACGATCCCGACCTCATCTCGGCAGCCGACACGAGCCTGCGGCTCGGTTTGGATGAGCGACGAACTGCGTCTGAGCGAGTTCGGGGGCGGGACGAGCGAGACGAGCGTTAACCCTTCTAATCCGTAACTGAACAAATTCGACAGTCACGCCGTATCTCGTCACCGCGCATCGGCCCGCCAATCAATCGTCGTGTTCGTGGGAAAAGCCTGTCACGCCGGAGGTCGCGGGTTGGAGTCCCGTCGCTCACGCTCCACGAAACCGCTGGAAACCCCAGGAGGTTAAGTTGCTTGTTGAGGTGCCAGCGGGGTCGTTTGCTGCCCGGCCCACGCAAAGCGCGCCTACGTCGCGACGGTTAGCACGAGCTTTCCGCGCACGTGGCCGGTTTCACTGAGCTCATGCGCGCGCTTCACGTCGGTGAGCGGCATCGCTTCCGCGATCTCCACGCGCACATCTCCGCTTGCCACGAGCTCGGCTATCCGCGTGAGCTGCTCGGACTTTGGGCTCATCACGACCAACTCGGCGCGCACGCCTCGCTCGCGCGCGGCCTCCTCGGGCGGAGCCCCGGCGATAGTGACCAGCATCCCGCCCTCGCGCACTGCCGGGAGCAGCGAGGCGGTCGTGTCGCCGCCGACGGTGTCGAACGCGAGGTCGGCGCCGCTCACCGCCTCGCCCACCTCCTGCTGCGTGTAGTCGACGTACTCGTCAGCGCCCAGGCCCAGCACGAAGTCGCGGTTGCGCGTTGAGCCGGTGCCGATCACCCGCGCGCCCGCGACCTTGGCGAACTGCACGGCGAAATGGCCTACGCCGCCGGCGGCGCCCGCCACGAGAGCCGACTGCCCGCTGACGAGCCCGCCCCGGTCGAACAGGGCCTGCCAGGCGGTCTGGCCGGCGACCGGTATCGCTGCGGCCTGCTCGTGACTCACGCCCTCGGGTTTTTTCGCGATCACCCCGGCGGATGCGGTCGAGTACTCCGCGTACCCACCGCTCGCCGAGCTGCCGAACACTTCGTCGCCCTCGGCGAAGGCGTCAGCGCGCGAAGTCTCAACCGTGCCCGACACGTCGTACCCGAGCACCGCGGGGAGCGACTTGTTCATGAACCCGCGGCGGACTTTCCAGTCGGCCGGGTTGACCGAGGCGGCGTGGACCTTGATCAGCACCTCGTCGTCGCCGGGCTCGGGGCGATCAATCTCCTCGTAACGCAGGACATCGGGGTCACCAGTCTCGTGCATCACCATGGCCTGCATCGGGAACCTCCTCGGTCGGGCCGGTAGTGGCAGTTGAGCGCAGCTTACGGCCTGACCATTGGCGATCTACGCAGACATCGATGTCTGACCCAGGACGTTCCTGGGGCTACGGTGAGGCGAATTTCGTTTGCGTTAGGTTCCCGTCCCCGGCCAAGGAAATCGAGAAGAGTCACGTTTCAGTAACGGTCGATTTCGATCAGGCGCTCGTCGCTGATCCCGAAGTGGTGAGCGACCTCGTGGAGGACAACCCGGCTCACCTCCCGACGAAGCCTCTCCGGGTCGTGCCCATAGAGACGCATGAGCGGACCGCGGTAGATCGTGATCTTGTCCGGCAGCACCCCGCCGTAGTGGCTGCTGCGTTTGGTGAGCGGTACGCCCTCATAGAGGCCGAGCAAGCGCTGGCCCGGAGGTGATTCATCTTCGACCACGATCTCCACGTTCGACATTCGCGCACGCAGATCTGATGGCAGCGAGTCGAGCGCATCCTGGGCGTACTCCTCAAACCGCCCTCCCGAATCGAGCAGACCGCTTTCCATGTCGAGAGGGTAGTCCCGGCGCGAGTGTCTGAGGGATGATCACGCGCATGCTTCCCGACCAGCAGCGTGTCTCGCTCGTGACAGGTAGCTCGCGCGGGCTCGGCAGTGCCATCGCCAGGCGTCTCGCAAGCGATGGCCTGGCCGTTGCCGTAAACGGCCTCCACGGTGACGCACAGGCGCTCGAGGTTGTCGCCGCCATCCGGAACGACGGCGGAGTCGCCGACGCCTTCACGGCCGACGTCACCGACCAGGGGCAGATTGCCGATCTCGTCGCGGCGGTGACCAGCAGCCTCGGCCCCATCGACGTGCTGGTACTGAACGCGACCGGCCCGCAGCCGGAAGCGCCGCTGGCGGAGGTCGCCTGGGCGGACTACGTCGCGCAGCTCGAGTTCTTCGTCAAGAGCCCGGTACTGCTGCTCCGAGCCGTCCTCCCCGGAATGCAGACCAAACGGTCCGGCCGCATCGTCCAGATCGACTCCGAGGTCGTCGACCGGCCGCCCCCTGGCAGATCCGCCTACGTGACCGCAAAGAACGCCCAGATCGGTCTCGCACGGAGTTGGGCGCGCGAGCTCGCCCATCTCGGCATCACAGTGAATATGGTCGCGCCCGGCTTCATCCCAGTCGAGCGCCATACGGACGTCCCCGACGAGATCAGAAGGGCCTACATCGCCTCCGTGCCCGCCGGCCGCCTCGGGACCCGCGAAGACATCGCCCACGCGGTCAGCTTCTTCGCCTCGGAAGCAGCGGGATTCATCACTGGACAGCGCCTCGTCGTCGACGGCGGTCGCGGTCTCGGTGACTAGCGGTTGCCCGTGCGAGGCCACGTCATCGCGATTGACAACAACACGGGCCCGCACTTCCGAGTTCCCTGAACCAGCGCGACTCGCAACTACTAGGGAGAGCCCGGAAACACCTCGTCGCCGGTCGGCTCGTAGTGCTCCACCTCGTTCATCTTCTGCCGCAGGCGCGACAGCTCGCTGTACATCCGCTTCCTGGCCCGGCTCTGGTTACCCAGCGGGCGGTGCTCCGGGATGGAGTGCCACGGGTTGTACGACAGCACCCTTGCGAACTCGAGCTGTTCGGGTGAGTCGAACCTCTGCTTGGGGATTCTCAGTACGGCGGCCGGCACGCGCGGGGAGAGCTTCGTCGGCCACAGGACGCCGTTGTTCTCGATCGGCATCAGGAACGGATCGGTTTGCAGCTGGAGCAGGATGTCGAACTCGACCTCTTGGTCGGCGAGCGTGGCGACCATGGCGTCGCGGAGATAGTTGTCCGGAGGGCGAAGCGGCAGGCGCGGCACGCGGGTCCGCGTCTTGAGCCGCGGGCGGAAGGAGTACTGCATCGCCTGCCCCTCCCCGAGCAGGTAGGGCACGCAGCTGAAATATTCGCCCTCCAGCGGGCTCGACTGCGTTTTCGTCCAGAGCAACTGCATGATCGAATCGAGGACGTGCGGTTCCCGGAAGTTGACGAAGTAGAAGACCTGCGCGTTCTTGTAGCTCCAGTGCTGCAGCCGAGCGTTGGCCCTCGTGTTCGGCGTCACGAACGTCGGCGTCGAAACTCCGAGCAGGTCCTGCGTGAATTTCTCGTCGTCCAGGAGCTTCGGCCCTGGCACGCCCATGAGCTTGATGCTCATGCTCAGGAAGCCGACATCGTCGATGTCCGGCGTCACGTACGGGCCGGGCCCGGAATAGCGAACCCAGGCCCGATAGCTACGCGGCTCGGCGAAGATTCCGCGCCGCAAGTTCTCCGGCAGGTCGTCACGGACGGTGAACTCGGCCCGCACGATCCCGTGCGTCTTGGTGTTCCCGCCCCGTTCGAAATAGCCGGGGTTCCAGAGCCTCTTCATCTGAGCCGTGAAGGTCGCGATGATGTCGTCGAGGTGCGCCTCCTCATCGGGCTGCGCCCGTTCCTCGGCGAGCGCGAGACCCTCGTCCTTCCGGCGCTTGTTCATGAGGGCCGTGATCAGCCTGGCAAGCCGATCCCGGAAGAGCTTGTCGAACGCCGGGCGAAAGAAGGGATCGAAACGGCGCTCGAGGTGGATCAGGAAGAGCATCGCGCGAGCAATCCCGTTCAGCAGGAAGTTGCCCGTATCGGGAGGCGGCAGCCCGAAGCCCGTGCCGCGGTCGGAACGCGTCCCCATCACCGCCGGGGATCGTATTGCTCCGGCGCGTCGGCTCGCCGTGGCGCAGCCGTCGGCAGTATGCGCGGCATGCCGGCCGAGCTCCGAGACGTCGCGGCGGGCTTGTGGCTGTGGCGAGTCGCACATCCGGATTGGAATCCCGGAGTCGACTGGGAGCCACTGGTTACCTCGACGTGCGTCGAGGCAGGCGGGGAAGTTGCCCTGCTCGATCCGATCGCGCCGCCCGACGACGCGGACGAGGTGTGGGACCGGCTCGACGCCAGCCCGCCGACTCTCCTCGTTGTCCTCAAGCCAGATCACGTCCGGGACGTTGATCTGTTCGCGCGCCGCTACAGCGCCCGTGCCTTCGGCCCGAGCCTGTTCTGGCGCGACGACATCCCGGACACGAACCTCAGCCCGATCGAACCTGGAAGCGAGCTTCCGGGTGGCCTCGCCGCGCTGTACGACGGCCGGGGCCGCAACGAGACACCGCTCTGGCTGCCCGAGCAGGGTGCCCTTGTCTTCGCCGACGCGCTGACTGCGCCGGCGGGCGAGCTGCGCGTCTGGTCGACGCCGTGGCACGAGGAGCGGGCCCTTCCTGCGCTGCGGGCCCTGCTCGAGCTCCCGTTCGAGCACGTGATCGTGTCGCATGGCGAGCCGGTGCACGGCCGCGCCGACTACGGGCGAGCACTCGAGCGGCCGCCCTGGGGCGACTGAAGCGATCCCTTACGAGTCGTCTGGGATTCCTAGCTCCCGGCCTGTGTACGTGCTCGAGCGCTCTTCCTCGACGTACGGCGCCATCGCCTCTCGCCGCTCCGACTCGACGTCGGAAGCGCGGTAGGCCTCGCATGATTCCTTGGAGTCCCAGATCGAGACGCCGACGATCTCGCCTGTGCCGTCCTCGATCAGCTCGTACGCTCGCAGCATGCCGTCCGGGAAATCCTTGGGCCGCCACGCGTCCTCGAACTCCTGCTGGGCGCCGTCCTTGATGCGCCGTGACGTTGTCCAGATGTAGTACTCGTCGGCCATGCGGTCTCCCTTCGGATCAGTGGGTCACGCCTGCGCGGAGGTTCCGCTCGGCCCGTTCCCGCAGGGCGTCGCCGTACGCCCTGTAGCGGCCGAAGCCGAGCTCCCACTCTGCGTGCTGGAGCTTTCCCTCTTTCCTGAGCGCCGAACGGGAAACAGCGCGACCGACGTAATGCGACGTGACGGTGGTCCGCATGTAGCCGCCCTCGGAGAGCCGGGCGATCTCGCGGGCGAGCTCATGGTTGTCCACCCGGGCAATCGTGTGCCACCGACCGGGATCTTCCGGCTCGGAGAACTGGACGAAGTACGTCGTCGATGGCATGCCGCAATCGTAACTTCGAGCCAACGCCGATGCACGTCCCCGCCACGGGCTAACAGCAGCGAGCGCGCGGATTCCGGCCACGCTCGTCCATGCGCCAGCGCTCGAACTCGCGCCTCGTCATGACCGGCTCGTCCGGATGCCGCTTCTCCCGGTGGGCCTTGTACCGGTCGAAGGCCGTCTCGCCGGAGACCTCCCGG
>Ga0307319_10000560_pt1 | contig 11400 bp, 9 predicted proteins | sample ER_DNA_368_FD_194491 | JGI IMG/M metagenome (GOLD analysis project Ga0307319, IMG submission 194491) | Bulk soil microbial communities from the East River watershed near Crested Butte, Colorado, United States - ER_DNA_368 | ecosystem: Environmental > Terrestrial > Soil > Floodplain | place: USA...
GCTACGCACCTGGAGATCGCGCGCCTCGATCACCCGCCGGAGCGCATCGCCGTCGATGAGATGCTCACCGACCAGCTGATTCATCTGCGCGGCCAACTCGAGGACGGATCCGGCCGAGACGAAATCGACACCCCGCTCCTGGAAGTCGCGCACTTCCGGGGTCGGACCCGGCCGTATCCGGCCAGCCAGACGTCGCAGGTTCTTACCCGTCAGATCGGAGTTCTGCTCGGATCCGGAGAGCGCGATTTCAGCCGACAGCGTCGCCTGGTCGAGCACGAACCAGGAGTAGTCGTAGCCACTGTTGATCACGTGCCGCAGCGCACCGAGTGAATCGAAGCCCGGGAACAGCGGCACCGGAAAGCGTTGCCCTCGGGCATCCAGCCACAGCGACGAGGGCCCGGCCAGGATCCGAATACCGTGGTGGCTCCAGATAGGGGAGTGGTTCACGATGCCCTCCGGATAGTGCCACATACGATCCGGATTGATCACCCGGCCACCGGCGGCCTCGGTGATCTTGAGCATTGACCCGTCAACATAGTCAGGCACGCCGGCGATCATGCGTTGCGGCGGCGAGCCCCACTCGGCGGGCCAGTTCTGCCGAACGAGGTCGAAGTTTCCGCCGATCCCGCCGCTGGCGACAACGGCCGCCTGGGCGGTGAAGGTGAATTCCCCGGACGCGGTTCGCGATGTTTGGACTCCGCGGGGCACATCGGTCGGCTCCAGAACCAGCCCGGACACGCGTACGCCGGATCCGTCGACAGCCATCGAGGTGACCTGGTGTCGCGACCGGATGCGCACCCGGTGCGAGTGCATGACGTCGCGGGCAAAGGGCTCAACCAACGCAGGGCCGGTGCCCCAGGTGACATGGAAACGCGGCACCGAGTTCCCGTGGCCGGGATTGGCGTAACCGCCTCGTTCGGCCCATTGCACGAGCGGGAACCAGCGGACGCCCAGGTCATGGAGCCAGCGGCGCTGCTCACCCGCCGCGAAGTGCACGTACGCCTCGGCCCAGCGGCGCGGCCAGTAGTCCTCCAACCGGTCAAAGGCAGCGCTGCCCATCCAGTCGGCCAGTGCCAGCTCTTCGGAATCGTGGATTCGAAGAATCCGCTGCTCCGGCGAATTCACCATGAACAGGCCGCCGAGCGACCAGTACGCCTGGCCACCAACTGAGCCGAGCGGCTCGGCATCCAGCATGATCACTGACCGATCGGCTGCGGCCAGCTCGTGAGCGGCGACCAGACCAGATAGGCCAGTACCGACCACGATGACGTCACAGTCCATACTCCGAATGCTGCCACTCAAACGTTCTGTGTTCGCTCGCGCGCTTGATAGGCGCTACCGACGCTCGCGACCAGGCCCGCCACTACTCTGGGCCCCATGACCGAGGTAGCAGTTGTTTCCTCAGACCTGCTGCGGCTGCGCGGGCTGCTCACGGCGACTGGGCCGGCCATGGAGCTCCGCTCGCCCGTCACCGGTCAAGTGATAGGCGAGCTGCCGACCTCCACACCGGCCGACGTCGAGGTCGGCGCCCAGCTGGCCCACCGCGCACAATCTGACTGGGCCGCTCGGCCCATTGACGAGCGAGCTCGGCTGCTGCTCGATTTTCATGATCATCTTTTGGATCGGCGGGATTACTTCGTTGACCTACTACAGTCCGTCGGCAAGGACCGGCTGAGTGCCGCCAACGAAGTGCTGCACGTTGCCCTCACCGCGCGTTACTACGGTCGGACAGCACGTCGCTATCTGCGCTCCGAACGGGGCGAGGGCATCTTGCCGCTGCTGACTCGAGTGGACCGGCATTACGTACCGAAGGGCCTCGTCGGCGTGATCGGACCGTGGAACTACCCACTGACCATGACCATCTCCGATGGACTGGCTGCTCTGGTCGCCGGCAATGGGATCATGCTCAAGCCTGATCATCAGACACCGCTGGTCGCGCTGGCGGCGGTGGAACTGCTACGCACCGCAGGACTGCCCGCCGACGTATGGCAGGTGGTGCACGGACGCGGGACAGTCGTGGGGCGGGAGTTGATCGACGTCAGCGATTATGTGTGTTTCACCGGCTCGACTGCCACGGGTCGTACGGTGGCCGCGCAGTGCGCGGGCCGGCTGATCGGTTGTTCACTGGAGCTCGGTGGCAAGAACCCGATGGTGGTCTTGGAGGATGCGGATGTCGAGGCGGCAGCAGACGGCGCCACGCGAGCATCATTCTTCAACGCTGGCCAGACGTGCCTGGCCACCGAGCGCATTTACGTTGCGGAGCACCTCTTCGAGGCGTTTATCCGGGCCTTCGTCGTGCGGACAGAGGCGATCCGCCTCGGCAACGCGATGGATTTCGACCACGACATGGGCAGCTTGATAAACCATGACCAGCTGGAGCGGGTCAGCGCGCACGTCGACGACGCGAAGGCTAAAGGAGCCACTGTGTTGACCGGCGGGCGGCGGCGGGAGGACTTGGGCGAGCTGTTCTATGAGCCAACGGTCTTGACCGGCGTGACGCCGGAGATGGAGTGCTACGCGGAGGAGACCTTCGGCCCGGTCGTCAGCGTCTATGCGGTCGCGGACGAGGACGAGGCAGTGGCGCGGGCCAACGAGTCCGACTACGGACTCAACGCCAGCGTCTGGACCTCCGATCATGATCGCGGTCGGCGCGTGGCGCGTAAGATCAAATGCGGCTCGGTGAACGTCAATGAAGGCTTCGCAGCGACGCTCGGCAGCATCGACGCACCGATGGGTGGAATGAAAGACTCTGGACTCGGCCGACGCCAGGGGCAGGACGGCATCCGGCGTTTCGTCGAGGTCCAGTCGGTGGCCACGCAGACCGGGATTCCGATCGCTCCGAGCCATGGCCTGGACGGCAAGTCCTTCACCTCGGTGATGACCGGAGTACTGCGGATGATGAAGAAGGCCGGCCGGGCCTAGTCCCCTACCGTCCTGCCGTGCGGCGATCAGCGGAGCAATTCCGGGCAGAAAGGCCCAAGAACCCACTGACCAGCGTCAGCCGCAGAGCCGGAGTTGATCGTGTGCGAGGCGGATGATCATCGAGAAACTCAATCATCTCTCTGCCTCTCGCGTATCCCCACCTCAACAGCAGCATGCGCGGTTGATCGGACACGCACAGCGGCAGATGACGCACCGGCAAAGGGTCATGTGGCGCATCCACACGGCGATACTCTCGACGCGTGACCGCGGCAAGTCCCGCCAAGCCGATGTCAGGCAGTTTCCTCGACCTGCTCTCTGATCTGGACCGATCAGATCTGCTCGGCCTCGGGCGTCCCGGCCCACGAACCTTCCGTCGCGGGGCGTCGATCGTGGTCCAGGGCGACGACACAACGAAGCCGTGTTGGTTCTGCTACACATTGACATTCCGCGGACGCAGCAGGAACTGGCCAGCTTGATCGCTTCATCGCCGGAATCGATCGTCCGCTCGCTCAGATCGTTGCGAGCGCACCGGCTGGTCACGACTGGTCGGCGCCGGATTACGATCCGCGATCTTGATGGGCTGCTGCGGGAAGCTAACGGTCAATGAACGGCCCCGGTCTCAAGAGCGCGGTTTCGTTCGGCGGGAGCCCCGTGTGGGCTGCCGGAGGTCATAGACTCATCGCTTCCGGACTCGGGGGAGAGGACGCGCGATGAGTCAGCGAGACCACGATCTGGTGGTGGTGATCGACTTCGGGGCCCAGTACGCCCAGCTGATCGCCCGTCGCGTACGCGAGGCTAACGTCTACTCCGAGATCATGCCCCACACGGCGTCGGCATCGGAGATTCTGGCGCGGCGGCCAAAGGCGATCATTCTCTCCGGCGGCCCTTCCTCGGTCTACGAGCCGGGAGCGCCGCAACTCGACGCGACAGTGGTTGACAGCGGCACGCCAGTTTTCGGTATCTGTTACGGCTTCATGGCCATGGCTGAGGTTCTCGGTGGGGCGGTCGCGCGGACTGGAATGCGGGAATACGGCCGGACGGCGGTCAGCGTGACTGATTCCGGCACGTTGCTCGCCGGCCTGCCCGCCACCGTAAGTGCATGGATGTCCCACGGCGACGAGGTGATCGCAGCACCACCGGGCTTCAAAGTGACTGCTACCTCGGCGAGGGCGACCGTTGCTGCGTTCGAGGATGTCGGCCGGCGCATGGCCGGCGTCCAATGGCACCCGGAGGTACTGCACACCGAGCATGGCCAGCAGGTGCTGCAGCATTTCCTGTACGACATCGCTGGATGCACTCCGGATTGGACCTCGGCCAACATCATCGACGAGTCCGTCCTCGCCATCCAGCAGCAGGTGGGCGGCAAGCACATCATCTGCGGGCTCTCTGGCGGAGTCGACTCCGCTGTGGCGGCCGCTCTGGTGCAGCGCGCGGTCGGCAGCCAGCTGACCTGTGTCTTTGTCGATCACGGCCTGCTGCGCAAGGGTGAGGCCGAACAGGTGGAGCGCGACTACGTCGCGGCGACGGGTGTCGACCTCAAGGTTGTCGACGCGTCGGAGCAGTTCCTTTCGGCGCTGTCCGGGGTGACCGATCCGGAGGAGAAGCGCAAGATCATCGGCCGGGAGTTCATCCGGACCTTCGAGGCGGCGGCCCGTGAGGTGGTCGGCCAGGCTGGTGAGGTCGAGTTCCTGGTACAGGGCACGCTCTATCCCGACGTAGTTGAATCCGGCGGTGGTCAAGGCGCGGCCAATATCAAGAGTCACCACAATGTCGGCGGCCTGCCCGACGATCTGCAGTTTCAGTTAGTGGAGCCGCTGCGCACACTGTTCAAGGACGAGGTACGTGCAGTGGGCGCACAGCTCGGGCTGCCGCCGGGAATCGTCTGGCGGCATCCGTTCCCTGGACCAGGTCTGGGGATCAGGATCATTGGTGAGGTCACGCGGGAGCGGCTCGACGTCTTGCGCGAGGCGGACGCCATCGCTCGAGCTGAGCTGACGGCCGCCGGGCTCGATCGCGACATCTGGCAGTTCCCGGTCGTGCTGCTGGCAGACATCCGCTCAGTCGGGGTGCAAGGCGACGGCCGGACGTACGGGCATCCCATCGTGCTCCGGCCCGTCACCAGCGAAGACGCGATGACTGCCGACTGGGGTCGGCTCCCCTACGAGGTGCTGGAAAGGATCAGTACCCGGATCACCAACGAGGTGGATCAGGTGAATCGGGTTGTCTTGGACGTTACGAGCAAGCCGCCAGCCACCATCGAATGGGAATAGCGATTTGCGATGAAGGCTCAGTCGCCGAGGCTCGCTTCCGCGGCACGTGCCAGCTCGACGTACTGCGACTCATGCACTGGTGGAACCTGTACCCACGCCTTCATCGGTCGACCTGCCATGGGCTCGAAGAGGTGGGCGCCATCCAGACTGAGGGCGCGGGCATGATCTTGGCCTTCCAACTTAAAGATCATGTCGTCCCCGTACAGCCCGCAAAACGCCTTGCCTCCGCGCCGTTTGATGCCCGGCATGCCGAACATCGAGGCCTTGACCACATCTCGCTCGCTCGACACCTCGTCAAGTAGTGCCGTAAACCGGGCCATTCCAGCCTCGGTCGGCTTGGACATGTGGTGCGGTTGCGTCATACCCCGGAGCGTATTCGCCGGGGCGTCACGGCGCGTACGTTTCCCAACACAGTCGTTTGAACGGTTCCCATCACAGGCGTGCAGAGCAGGACCAATCCGGGGCCTCGACCGCCGTCGTGGAAATCGCCTCGACGCAGTCCAGGGCGCACCTAAACTGAGGGGCGAAAGCATCGTTGCGAGCGATCGGCGCCGCAGCAGGCTCCGTCGCGAAACACCGCAATCAAGAGGGATTTGACCGTGTCCGAGATCACCAGCCCCGCCCCGTCTACCAGCCTGATCGGCACTGCTCGCGTCAAGCGCGGCATGGCCGAGATGCTCAAGGGTGGAGTGATCATGGATGTGGTCACGGCGGAGCAGGCCAAGATCGCCGAGGACGCCGGCGCGGTTGCCGTGATGGCACTGGAGCGCGTGCCCGCCGACATTCGTGCCCAGGGCGGCGTATCGCGAATGAGCGATCCGGACATGATCGATCGCATCATCGCGGCCGTCTCCATTCCGGTCATGGCCAAAGCGCGGATCGGACATTTCGTCGAGGCCCAGGTGCTCCAATCGCTTGGCGTTGACTACATCGACGAATCCGAAGTGCTCACGCCCGCCGACTACGCCAACCACATCGACAAGTGGCGCTTCACCGTGCCGTTCGTGTGCGGCGCCACCAATCTTGGCGAGGCCCTGCGCCGGATCGCTGAAGGCGCGGCCATGATCCGCTCCAAGGGCGAGGCTGGCACCGGTGATGTCTCCAACGCCGTCACCCACATGCGCCAGATCCGTGCCGAGATCGCACGTCTCACCACGATGGCACCCGATGAGCTGTATGTGGCTGCAAAGGAGCTCCAGGCACCCTACGAGCTGGTCGCCGAGGTTGCGCAGTTGGGCAAGCTGCCCGTCGTACTCTTCACAGCCGGCGGCATCGCCACTCCAGCCGACGCCGCCATGATGATGCAGCTTGGCGCTGAAGGGGTCTTTGTTGGCTCCGGGATCTTCAAGTCCGGCAACCCGGCCGAGCGCGCGGCGGCCATCGTCAAGGCGACGACTTTCTACGACGACCCTGATGTGATCGCGAAAGTATCCCGCGGGCTCGGCGAGGCAATGGTTGGCATCAATGTCGATGACATCCCACAGCCACATCGTCTTGCTCAACGCGGCTGGTGAGCCGCACGCCCGTTGTCGGTGTCCTCGCCCTGCAAGGTGATGTACGCGAGCATCTCCGCGCGCTAACGGCATGTGGCGCAAACGTCCGACCCGTACGCCGCCCAGCCGAGCTAGTTGGGCTGGATGGGATAGTGCTGCCCGGTGGCGAGTCCACCACCATTGACAAGCTGTCGCGGATCTTCGGACTGCGCCAGCCACTGATAGCTGCGCTGCGCGATGGACTGCCGGCGTACGGCTCCTGTGCCGGAATGATCTTGCTCGCGAAGCGGGTGATTGATGGCACAGAAGATCAACAAACCTTCGGTGCCCTCGATATCACCGTACGACGCAACGCCTTCGGTCGTCAGGTTGAGTCCTTCGAGACCGATGTCGATCTTGAAGGTATCGAGGGCGGTCCGGTACACGTGGTGTTCATCCGGGCGCCATGGGTGGAGAGCATCGATGATGGCGTACAGGTTCTGGGTGCCGTGGTTCCCCCCGGCCTTCCGGAGTCCAAGATCATCGCCGTGCGGCACGAGAACGTGATGGCGACCTCGTTTCATCCCGAGGTGACCGACGACCTGCGCATCCACAGGTATTTCCTCGACCTCGTCCGCGCTGCCTAGTGCCAAGGCAGCGGAATCGGACTGCCGCTCAGGATTTGTCGGTCTGCTGACCGCCTTCCGATGGTTGAGCGGAGTCGGCCCCAGCCGGCGGCTCAGTTAAAGGATTGTCGGTCGTGGCGGGCCGCTCCTCAGGACCCTCAGGGGCGGGTGCCGACTCGGTGGCGTCTTCCTCGTGGGCCGCAGGAGCGACCGGCGCCTCGGGCTCTGACGGACCCGTCGGTTCTGGCTGGGTCGTCACCGGGGATTCCGGGGCAGGCTGACGCTGTTCCCAAGGCGGGCCCTCGCTACCCCAAACCGAGTCCTCGGCAGAGGCTGATGGAGCTGGTGGCTGCTGAAACGACTGAGTCGGCCCTGATGTGCCCGGTGGCGTGTACGCCGGCTGGCCCGCCTGTGGCGGGGTCGTCGGGTGGCCAGCCGCCTGACCCTGCGGTCCTGACACCGGCGGATAGGTCGGCGATGCGGGCTGCGAACCTTCTTCGGGCACCACGAACAACGCGATGATGTAAAGGATGACGGGAACGCCGGTGAACAGTGAGATCACCACAGTGAGCACCCGCACCAGTGTCGGGTCCATGTTGAGGTAGTTCGCGACTCCGGCGCAGACGCCGCCCAGGATTCTGTTGGACTTGCTCCGCTCAAGCCTCTTGGGCGGCTGCGGGGGGTAGGGGCTGCTCATGACACACCTTTCGATGAGGGTTTGCTACTGATGGTTCCGGGAAAGGACGAGGCCAAGAACACCAACGGCGACCAGTCCCATGGGAGCCACGATCCTGATCACCTGCCAGTTGAGAGGTCCGACAAAGGCTAGCCACAATGATCCGAGCGCCACACAGCTGAACAGAAGGCCAAATATCAAGGCAACGACATCGTAGGTTTTTCTCATCGTTGCACCTCTATGTTGCCGGCGTCTACGGAGAGATTAAGCGTCAAAGTGTGTTGACCAGGCTCGGCTGGCTGCGGATCCTTGAATTCGCCCGTGAGTTCTGAACCTGCCTTAACCTCATTCCCGTATGCGCGAACCGCTCCCATGTCAGCGGAGTAGTTGACGACAACATTGACGTCCTTGGGAACTGTGACCTCGAGACGGCCCAGCTCCACATGCGCCGTGTAGCTGGTGTCGGTCGTGACCGCGAGCTGACTGAGATCGACCGAAAGCTCGCCGAAATCCTCTGAGTCGCCAGCGGCCGGCAGCTCGGCCAGTGTTGTGTACGCGTGGGTCGAAGTCGCGAAGGGCACTCGTAGTGCGGGTCCAGCAGCCGTGACAATCAGTACAGCCACCGCCAATACGACGCCAACCGGCAGCAAACCGCGCGCCAGGCCAAACCACGTAGCGGCCAACAGCGTCACGCCGATGATCAACAGGGCCGCCGCGAGGTAGCCTGCGATCGGGATGACGACGCCGAGCGCCTGGGCTATGCCAAGCCCCGATAGCGTCAAGCCAAGCACGATGAGCGAAACCAGGCGGAGTCGCCTTGCCGACTTGGTGTTGGACATCTTGACCGGTAGGGCTGGCGTAGGTCCGGCGTAGAGGCCGACTGGATCAGGCTCAGCCAAGAAGGCGTTGTGCTCAGCGGGCTCTGGACCTGCTGCCGGATGCGGCACTCTTGCTGCTGGGGGACTTGGCCACTCATCGGCCGGCGTGGCGGCCGTCCGACTGCCCGCGGCCACCTGACCTACGTGCTCCTCAACACGGCGTTGCCATGCCTCGGCGGCTTCGGTGAATGGCGTCGGCGGTCCTGGATATCGCACGAATTGGGGCGCGGACGGCAGCGCCGGCTCGGAACCGGCATCAGCTGTCGGAGCCGGCGCTTGATCTGCCTTGCTCTGCCGGCCTTTGTAGAAGCCGAAGTACCAAATGACCGCGATGACGATGGCGGGCCCGATGCCGAACGGGCTGAGCCACTGGAAGATGGTGAGCATCGCAAGGCTGGCGACCACCACGAGAGTGATCCACAGTTCCCGCGGCCAGCGCCGCACCGATTCACCGAACAGATCGTTGACCAGCGCTCTGTCGCTACCCTCGACGGGAATCAGTAACCAGCCAGCGAGATAGAGGACGAGGCCAATTCCGCCGCTTAGTGCGAGTAAGGCCCAACCGACCCGGGCCAGTACGGGATCGATCCCCCAATGCTGTGCCACGCCACTGCAAAGTCCCGTGAGCTTGACGTCAGTCGCGCTGCGACGAATCGTCCAGATCGAGCTCATGCGTCCATCCTGCCGACAGGGTTACCCTCTAACTATCAGGGACGCCCCCCAAAGCTCCCGGCTGTTGGCGTGAATAGGGAACCGATCGTGCCGCTGCAACGTCTAAATTCGTTCGGCTAAGGGAGAAGTCGGGGACGACCCCGCTGGCTGTACGCCAATGCGCGTGTGAGGGTAGGAGATCATGACCGCGACAGACTCGAGCCATCTCGAGCCTGATATGCACGACTCCGTGACTGCGCCACCGCAACACGGGAGCGCGGTTGGTGACGGTATGGGACCGTCGGCCCCCCGCACGGAATCAGCGCCGGCGACGGCAGCATTGCCGATCGCGAAGGAAGGCGCTCCGGACTCCGGTCCGGGAGACGCCGAGGACAAGCCGCGGGCCACGAGGGTGGCCGAGGGCGCGTGGCTCGGCGGGGTTTGTACCGGACTGGCCCGACATCTTGGCTGGCCGTTGATGGTGGTCAGAATCGCGTTCGTTGCTTTGGCGACCTTCCAATTCATCGGCGTGATCGCGTACGGGGCCTTGTGGCTGTTATTGCCGCCCGGCTCGACTGAGAAGGCTCCTGGACTGGAGTCTGCGAGCCGGGCAGGCTTGCGGGACCAGAGCAAACCCAAGCGTCGCATTGACTGGGGCATGCTGTTGGCGCTGATCGCCTTGGGCGTTGGGTTGCTGTGGATCATGCAGAACACCGGTCTCGGCATCAGTTCGCAGCTGTTCTGGCCTGTGGCCTTCGCCTGCGCCGGAGCCGCACTGGTCTGGCGACAGGCCGACTCCGAGCAGCAGAAGCGTTGGCGCGCCGAAGCGGGCGGCAGGGCCTGGCTTGCTCCATTCGTGGCCCGCGGCGGTTGGCCGGCGCTGGTCCGAGTGATCGTCGGCCTGGGGTTGGTCGGCGCAGCATTTGGGATCGTCATCGCCCAGCAGGGCCAGATCTCGCATTTGCCCGAAGTCATGGCGATGACCATGCTCGCGCTGACCGGGCTGGCGATCGTCCTTGCCCCGTGGTTGCACCGCTCGCGTTCGGCTCTCAACCAGGCAAGGGCTGAGAAGGTCCGAGCAGATGCTCGAGCGGACATGGCCGCGCACCTGCATGACTCGGTGCTGCAAACGCTCGCCATGATCCAGCGGCAAGCTGAGGACCCCAAGGCAGTGCAGCAGCTGGCCCGTCGTCAGGAGCGAGAGCTGCGCAACTGGCTCTATGACGACGAGTTGCATGAGGCGACGCTCAAGGCCGCCCTGACGGCGGCCGCCGCGGAAGTCGAGGACGAGCGGGGCGTCCCGGTCGAGTTGGTCACGGTCGGCGACTGCGACACCTCCGACCCGATCCAGGCCTTGGTACGCGCCGCGCGCGAAGCGATGGTCAACGCCGCGAAGCACTCCGGGGCCGACAAGATCGACGTCTACGCCGAGGTAGATGAGGACTCCGTTGAGGTCTTCGTGCGCGACCGCGGAAACGGTTTCGATGCGCACGCTGTGGCGGAGGACCGTATGGGCGTGAAGGGCAGCATCATCGACCGCATGGCGCGGCACGGTGGCACCGCAACAATCCGTTCCGCACCGGGCGACGGCACTGAGGTACGACTGGAGATCAAGCGATGAATGAGACATCGGAACAGCTCGGCGCGCGGGAGACAGCCAACCAGCCCAGCTCCCAGAGCGCAAACGCCGAGCGCCGGCCCTACAGTGTGGTGATCGTCGATGACCACGCCATGTTCCGCACTGGTGTGAAGGCTGAAATCGGCCGTTCAGTGGCTGTTGTCGGTGAAGCGGCAGACGCGGATCGAGCCGTCGCCGTCGTACTCCGGACCCAGCCGGATGTGGTGTTGCTGGATGTGCACCTGCCCGGTGGCGGGGGAGTGGAGGTCATCCGCAAGGTGCACGAG
>Ga0307319_10000563_pt1 | contig 11390 bp, 8 predicted proteins | sample ER_DNA_368_FD_194491 | JGI IMG/M metagenome (GOLD analysis project Ga0307319, IMG submission 194491) | Bulk soil microbial communities from the East River watershed near Crested Butte, Colorado, United States - ER_DNA_368 | ecosystem: Environmental > Terrestrial > Soil > Floodplain | place: USA...
TAGAGGACGCCGGTGTAGGAGCCGATGTAGACGCGCCCGTTCCAGACCGCCGGCGACGCGTACACGTACGAGCCCGTGCTCAGCGACCAGAGGCGCGAGCCGCCCGTCGAGAACGCGGTCAGCGAGCCGCCGGTCGAGGAGGGCGCAAAGACCCGGCCGTGCGCGGTCGCGGGAGTGCCGTAGACGCGGCCGTTGACGGAGCCCGACCAGCGCAGGCCGCCGTTGCGGGCCGACAGCGCGAGCAGCCGACCGCCGTAGTCGCCGATGAAGATCGTCCCGCCGGCGTACGAGGCGCTCGAGGTGATCTTGGCGCCAGAGTGGTACGTCCAGCGCGCGCGGTGCGTCCTGAGGTCGAGCGCGTAGACGGTCCCGTTCCAGGAGCCGAAGTAGTCGACGCCGTCGAGCACGAGCGGCGACGACTCGATCGGCGAGCCGGTCGCATAGCTCCAGCGGATCTGGCCGCTGTGCCGGTCGAGCACGTAGACGTGGCCGTTCATGGCGTGGACGATCACGTCCTCGCCAACCACGGCCGGGGAGGACGCCATGATCCCGCCGAAGTCGCGGCGCCAGGCGCGCTTGCCGTTGCGCATCGAGTAGGCGCGGACGCTGGCGTGGTAGTTCGCCACAAAGGCGACGTCGGCGTCGACCACTGCCGGGAACTCCATCAGGCCGCCGACCGCCGTGCTCCAGATGACCTTGAACGGCGGCCGGATCCGGAGCAGCGGATGCGACTGGGTCCGCCCCGGGTTCGCGCCGTAGAGCGGCCACTGGAGCTTCGCCTGGAAGACGCGCACGCCCACCTTCGGCTTGTTGCGGAACTGCAGCCGCTGCCGGAACGGGTCGTAGCCGCGCTTGGCCACCGTCACCTGGAGGCGCGCATGGCGTCCGATCTTGATCCGAGCGATCCCGGCGTGGTCGGTGTGCCCGCCGAAACGCCCGACGTGAACGAGCGCGCCCCTGACCGGCACGCTCGTGTCACCGTCGAAGACGATCACGTGGACGAACGAGCGCTCCGGCTTGGGCTTGGGCGTGACGGGCGGTTGGAGAGCGGCCGGTGGGTGCGACGGCTGCTGCGGCTCGTTGTGCTCGGCACAGCCGGCGACGAGCAGCGCGAACACGACGAGCACGAGCGGGCGGCGCATCCGGCCCAGGCTAGAGACCCCTGCGGTTGTCACAAGGAGCTAGCGGGTTCCCTCCGCCTTCTCCCACATCAGCGGTGCCCCCTCGCGCAGGTAGCGCGCAAGGGCGACCATCGTCGCGACGCTCATCAGCAAGTAGTAGTAGGCGATCCCTCCACCGGGGACCCCGAGCTTCAGCTTGCCTGCCGCCGCGAGCGCCAGCCAGAGCGCCTGCGCGGCCAGCGCGGCCTGGTAGATCCACCCTTCCCCGACGAGCGCGATGCTCGTGGCGAGCAGGCCGACGTGCAGGAACCCGCTGGCGTAGCGGAGCACGCGGTGCGAGAGCAGCTCGAAGAGGTACATCGGCGGCACTCCTCGCAGGCCGCCCGCCTCGAACAGGTACCGCCACGACCAGGGCAGCATCCGCACCTTGCGCCGGAACTCGTCCTCGTTGTCGCGCGAGGGCTTCTCGAAGGCCATCGCCTCGGGCTCGTAGACCGCGCGCCGGCCGCGCTGCACCATCAGGTTGGGGAAGCCCTGGTCGTGCCCGAAGGGCCACTCGACGTAGTCGGAGCGGCGCACGGCGTAGATCGCGCCGTTGCCACCCGTGATCGAGCCGAGCTCCGACTCGCTCTCCCGCAGCCACATCTCGTAGCGCCAGTAGATGCCTTCCCTGTTCGTCCCGTCGCGCCGCTGGAAGCGCACCTGGCCGCAGACGTACGCGACGTCGGGATCGGCGAAGCTGCGGACCAGCCTGCGCAGCGCGTCCGGGGCCCAGGTCGCATTCGCGTCGCCGAACGCGGCGATCTCGTTGGTTGTCTCGCGCACCGCCCGGTTGAGCGCCGGCAGCTTGCCCCCGCGCTCGCAGCGCAGGAGGCGGACGTGCTCGTGCTCGGCCGCGAAGCCTTCGACGATCGCGTCCGTGCCGTCCTGGGAACCGTCCGAGGCGACGACGATCTCGAGCTGCTCCGTGGGGTAGTCGAGCTCGAGCAGGTTCTCGACGCGCCGGCCGATCACCTCCTCCTCGTCGTGGGCGGGGACGATCAGGCTGACCGGGGGGGTGATGTCCTCCTTCTGCACCTCGCGCGAGCGCAGGCGCCGCAGGGCCGCCGCGGCGACCGGGTAGCCGACGTGCGTCCACGCGAGGCCGCCCAGCGTCGTCCAGAAAAGGGCCTTGACGATCACGCCTCGACGCTACCGGCTCGGCGCGCGGTAGGCGGGGAAGAAGCCGTCCAGGCCCGCGTCGCCTCCGCTCAGGGCACGGTACGCCTCCTCGTCGTGCACCGCCTTGCCGACAGCGGCCTCCAGCAGGCCCTCGGGGTCGAACCGCGCCTTGAAGTGGTGCAGCGAGTCCTGCTTGCCGCCGAGCCCGCCGCCGAGATGGAAGCGCTCGTAGCCCCGCTCCTGCGCCCAGCGCGCGGCCTCCAGGAGCACGAGCGTCGACGCGCCGGTCGTGCGGCCCGTGTCGGAAGTCGCGCTCAGGTGGTAGTGGAGCCAGGGCGGCGAGGCGAGGCAGAGCGCGCTCGCGGCGACCTCGTCGTCGATCGCCGCATCGAAGCGGACGAGGCCCTCGCCGAGCCCTTCGAGCGCCTCCCAGTACTCGCGCGCGAAGAGGAAGAACGCCGAGGCCCCCACACGCCGCATCGTCTCCTCGTACAGCGGCACGAACCCGTCGAGGCTAGTGCCCGCGGTGACCGTCGCACCGGCATTCTCCGCCTTGCGGACTTTGTTGCGGTGCTTCCAGTGCATCCCGGCGAGCAGGTCGCGCTCCTCGCCGAGACGCCAGCCGACGGTCGGCGCGAGCTGCTCGACGTGAATCGGGGCGCCGCGCTGGTTCGCGTAGAGCGGGTGGAAGCGCACGAACGTGCTCACGATCCCCCGCTCGCGGCACCACTCCTCGTACGCCGGCCAGAAGCTCCCGTCGCCGCCGACGGGGCCGCCGTAGCCGTACGGGCTGACGACGTCGGCCGGGTCCTCGCGCTCGACCGCCGCGAAGACGGCGCCCTCGTGCTCGAGCAGGACCGGGCGGCCTGGCTCGAGCACGGCCGCGCTCTCGACGTACGCGAGGCGCAGGTAGGCGTCAGCGAGGCCGAGCTCCTCCAGCAGGCCGTCCCAGGCGGACGGCTCAACCTCCCTCACTCGCCGCCTTCCTCGCGGGCCCGCGCCCGCTCGATGTTGAGGCGGTCCTCGAGCGGCTCGGGCTCCTCGCGGCCGAGCTGCGTGAGCGTGCGCAGGACGATCTTCGCGTCGAGCGCCAGCGACCAGTTGTCGACGTACCACGCGTCGAGCTGAAAGCGCTCCTCCCACGGGATCTCGTCACGGCCCTGGACCTGTGCCCACCCGGTGATCCCCGGCGTCACGGCCAGGCGGCGGCGGTCGCCCGGCTCGTAGTTCGCCACCTGCTCGACGAGGTCCGGCCGGGGGCCGACCAGGCTCATCTGGCCGCGGAGGACGTTCCAGAGCTGGGGCAGCTCGTCGAGGCTCGTGCGCCGCAGGAAGCGGCCGCTGCGCGTGATGCGCGGGTCGTTCGAAACGAGGCCGAACGGATCGTCGCTCAGCGCCAGCTCGCGGCCGAGCTCGACGGCGTCCGGGACCATCGTCCGGAACTTGAGCATCGAGAACGGAACTCCGTCCCTGCCGGCCCGGAGCTGGCGGAAGGTCGCCGGCCGGCCCGACTCGAGCACGATCCAGAGCGCGAGCGCGGCGAAGAGCGGGGAAAGCAGGACGAGCGCGAGGACGGCGGCCACCCGGTCGAGCAGAGCCTTGAGGAGGCGTTGCACCCTCATCGGCGGCTTCGGGCCTGCTCGTAGGCGGCCTCGTGCGCGTTGGCGGCGGCGTCCCACGTGAGCGCCTGCCGGGCGGCCACGGTCCCGCGGAAGGCCTCGGCGAGCGCGGCCTCGTCTCTCAGGAGCTCCGTGCACGCCGCGGCGAGGGCGGGGGCGTCGTCGGGCTGGACGACGCGGCCGGCGCCGAAGTCGCGGATCGGGTCGGGGAGGCCGCCGACGTCGGTGACCACCGCTGGGCGCCCGTGCCCGAGCGCAGTTGCGAGCACGCCCGAGGAATCGATCTTCCGGTAGGGCAACGCGACAAGCGTAGCCTCCTCCATGACGCGGCCGATCTCGTCCTCTCCGAGGAAGCGGAGGCGCCACTCGACGCGCTCGGCGACGCCGAGCTCGCCGGCCAGGCACCGCAGCGGCTCGACCGGGTCGACCGGATCACCGGCGACGACGAGACGCGCGCCGGGTATGTCGGGCAAGGCGCGCAGGAGCACGTCGAGGCCCTTGTACTCGCGGATCAGGCCGAAGAAGAGGATCGTCGAGCCGCTCGGCGGCGAGGGCTCGATCCCGCTCTCGAAAACGGGGTGCTGGATGCGGACGAGGCGGTCGCGGTCGACGCCGACCGCGGCGAGCTGCTCGAGTGCCCGCTCGGACTGCACGATCACCCTGTCGACGCGGGCGAGTGCCTCCTCCCAGGCCCGCGCGTTGCGCTCGAGCCTCGGCAGGACGTCGTGCGCGGTCAGCACCGTCGGACGCTGCTCGACCACTCGCCGCAGCCAGAGGATGTCGTACCGGGGGACCCCGAGCCACTGCACGTGTACGACGTCGGGGCGAAGGGCGCGCACGCGACGCACGAGCCGCACGGCGCTCGGGGCGTACTCGAGCCCCTTCAGCACGAGGCGTGCCCGCGACCGCGGCGACCTGCGCACGAGCCGCGAGGAGAGCGGCAGGAAGACCTCCTCACGGCGGTAGCCGTCCGGCACCGGCACCTCGCCGTGCGCGAACGGCGAGGCGAGCAGCGTCACGTCATGCCCGCGCCGGGCGAGCGCGGACGCGAGCGCGTGGTCGTACGGCGAGGTGAAGCTCGGCGGATCGAGCAAGGCGACCCGCATCAGGCCAGCTTCGAGCGGGCGTAGGAGAGCACGCCGAGCGCAGGCAGGGGGTCGTCGGCGGCGAACACGCCTCGCACCTTGCGGTGGCGCAGGTAGGGCGCGATGAACCCACGCGGCGTGAGCTCCCGCCTGCGGGCCATGGCGAGCGACACGCCGATGTCCTTCGCCAGGAAGGCCCACCAGAGCTCCTGCCGGAGGTCGACCGGCTCGGGCTCCGGAAGGCCGCGGAGGTCGTCGTAGGCGATCCGCGCCATGTCGAAGTAGCGGCTCATCGCCACCCCACCCCACATCGGCACGCGGGTGTTCACCTCGAGCAGCTTGAACTCGTCGTCGCGACGGTCGTACGCGAACTCCACGTGCCCGAAGCCGCGGTAGCCGGCGCTCTCGAGCAGCCGGAGCCCGAGCTCGCGGACGCGCGGCTCGGGCGTGGTGCGGAAGACGGCGCTTGTGCCGAAGTGGAGCGGCCCCTGGCGCACCTTCACGCCGGTGGCCGTGGCAAGTGGGCGTCCGCTGCGGCCGACGTAGGCGAACAGCGACCAGATCTGCTCCTCGGCGTCCGGGACGAGCTCCTGCACGACCGTGTCGAAGCCGCGCTCGCGCGCGGCGCGCCACTTGGCGACGAGCTCCTCGACGTTCTCCGCGACGAGCACCTTCTCGCCGAACGAGCCGGCGAAGTGCTGGCCCTCGACTGGCTTCAGCAGGAACGGCGGCCGCAGCTCGAGCGAGCGCAGCGTCTCCTCCGAGTCGGCGTCGACGGTTGCGGGGGCCGCGATGCCGGCGCGAGCGGCCTCTGCCGGGAGCGTCACCTTGTGGCGCAGGCGGCGCGTGACCTGCGGGTCGGGCGGCATCGGCAGCTCGTAGAGCGAGCTGACCTCGTCCCAGTTTCGGAGAACGAGCTCGACGTGGTCGTCGCGCTCCGGGAGCAGAACCGGCCGCTCGCCGCCCGTCGCGGCCTGGCGGAGCGCCTTCATGACAGCCGTGTCGCCCTCCGCTCGCAGCACCTCGCGGAGGTAGCGCGAGCGGGTGCCGAACTCGTGCGGGTGCATCGTGATCCCGGTCGCGCGGACGCCGGCCCGGCCGAGGCTGCGCGCGAACGAGAGGCCCGCCCAGAGCAGGCCGAGCACGACCACGGGGCGGTCAGCCGGCAAGGGCCTCCTCGTACGCCTCGATCGTCGCGGCCGTCACGGCGGGCCAGGAGAAATGCTCGCGCGCCCGCTCGCGCCCGGCCGCGCCGAGCTTGCGACGCAGCTCTTCGTCGGCGAGGAGCCGCTCGAGGGCGGCACGCAACGCCGGCACGTCGCGCGGCGGCACGAGCAGCCCGGTCTCGCCGTCGACGACGAGGTCGAGCAGCCCGCCGACCGCGCTCGCGACGACCGGGCGCCCGGCCGCCATCGCCTCCGCGCAGGCGACGCCGAACCCTTCGCGATGCGACGGCACGGCCACCACGGCGGCCCGCTCGTACAGCGGCCCGAGCTCGTAGTGCGGCACGAAGCCGAGCGCTCCCGGCACCCGCTCGCGCAACGGACCGTCGCCCGCGACCACCAGCTTCATTCCGTCCGCCGCCTGCACGAGCTCGAGGATGCCCTTCTCCGCGGAGAGCCGCCCGACGAACAGCACCTCCGGCGGCTCGGCCGGCTCCCCCACGCGCTCCGGGAGCTCGACCCCGCTCGGGCTCACCCGCACCTCCCCGGCTCCCAGCTCGCGCGCGGCCTGCGCGAGCGCATTCGACGCGCACACCACGAGCCGCGCCCGCCGCAGCACGCTCCGAGCGAGCGGACGCGCCCTCTTTGCCAGCTCGACGTCGGTCCCCCAGAGCTGCACCACGAACGGCTTCCCGCACGTGAGCGCCACCGCCCCGGCCGGCAGCCAGTGCGCGTGCACGAGGTCGGCGTCACGAGCCGCCCGCCGCGCCGCGCGCGCGAAGGACCCGAGCATCGCCGGCACGAGCGCCGCCCGCCACGGCTGCCTCCGCAGGTTCCCCATCACCCCGGAGCCGTAGGCGATCCCGAAGTGGCGGAACGAGGCCGGCGAGACGACCTCGACCTCGACGCCCCTCTCGCGCAGCTTCTCGACGGCGTCCGCGACGAAGTTGCCGGCCGGATCCCCCTCGTACCGCGGGTACGAGGTCGTCAGCACCGCGATCCTCATCGACGAGAAAAGACCGCGGGCGTCGCCAGCAGCAGCATCACGAAGACGTAGAAGTAGAGGAACGACATCGTCAGGTAGAAGACGTTCGAGGCCATCGTCCCGACGAGCGCGGCCGTCATCCCCCAGGCCAGCGGCCGCAGCCGCGCCGCCAGCGGGTCGCCCGCCGTGGCGAGCGCCTGCCCGAGCCGACGCGCCACCCCGAGGCGCACGAACAGGTACCAGAGGAAGACCGCGAACAGCGCCGTCCCGACGAGGCCGCCCTCCACGATCAGCGCCACGTAGTACGAGTGCGGCCCCCAGTTCGTCTTGCCCGTGACGAACTCGTAGTAGACGGAGAAGTTGTTGAAGCCGAGCCCGAAGAGCGGGTGCTGGTGCAGCACCTGCGGCACGAAGTCGTAGACGCCGAGGTGTGCCGTGGTCGACTTGCCGCCGGTTTGCAGCCGGGAGCGGATGACGACGTCGAAGAAATGCCGCCGCCTGTAGACCTCGAACGCGACCGGCAGGGCCACCAGCGCGAGCGGTAGCAACGCCAGGCGCGAGAAGAGCAGGTGCCGGTACGGGATCAGCAGCACCAGCGCGCCCACGGCGAGCCCGAGGATCCCGCTGCGCGAGAGCGTCGCCAGCTCCACCAGCAGCAGGAAGGCGATCAGCACCGCGAGGGGGGTCCGCAGCCGGTGCCCGCGCTCGAGGCGCAGGTAGAGCGGCGCGAGGATCATGAGCGGCAGCACGAGCTCGATCCCGAGGTGGTTGGGATCACCCGTGAGCGCGTTCGGCCGGTAGACGCTCGAGCCGTTGACCACGCCGTAGATGTTGATCTGGCTCGCCCCGCGCGTGAGCGGCTCCAGCACGAGCGAGTCGAGGTTACGTCCGGCCTGCGCGGCCAGCAGCTGGAGGACGCCGTAGGCGCCGTTGAACGCGATCCCGCCGAGGAACCAGCCGAGGGTGCGCCAATAGAACGCGAGCGGCTTGCGCGTGAGGTAGATCACGCCCACGACCAGGAAGGCGAAGTGGAGCAGCCATTTCGCGATCCCCTTGCCGTACTGGTCGAGCGCCTGGCCGGTCTCGAGGTTGAAGAAGCCGATCAGGTAGACGAGCAGGAAGGCGCCGAAGAACACGAGCAGCACCCCCGCCGTCCGCGGCGCCGGGCCGCTGCGCCGCCCGAGGCGGTCGAGCGCGTACGAGAGCAGGAACCCGAGCGCGGCCAGGTCGGCCAGGAACACCGAGCCTGCGACGTTCCACTGCACCTTCGCGAACGTGCAGCAGAACGCGGCGGCGAGGAAGAAGAACGGCACGAGGCGGCTCTCAGGCGGGTGAACTCTGGCGCTCACTCGAGGCTCCAGAGCAGCTCGGCCAGCTCCTCGACCCGCGCCTTGCGCGAGAGCCGCCGCCGCTGCTCCTCGTCCAGGTACCCGTCGCGCAGCTGCCCCGCGCGCCAGCGCGTGTGCAGGCCGAGCAGCGCGTCACGGATGCCCTTCTCGTCGTGGGGCGCCACGACCACGCCCGCTCCGGTCTCGCGCACGAGCTTGGCGGCGGCGCCGTCCGTGGGCACGGCGGCCAGGATCGGCCGCTCCGCTGCGAGGTACTCGAAGATCTTGCCGCTCGGAACGACCTTCCCGCGCCCGGCCGCGTCCGGGAGGAGCAGCAGGTTCGCCTCGGAGTCGCGCTGCAGCTCCAGCGCTCGGCGGTGCGGCAGGTAGTCGAGCAGCTCGAGCCGATCGTCGAGGCCGAGCTGCTTCACCCATTCGCGGTCGACCGAGCGAAAATCGCCGACGAAGCGCGCGACCACGTCGTCGAGCCCTGTCGAGGCGAGCGCCGAGAGGAACGCGCGCGGGTTCCGCTTCCCGAAGAAGCTGCCGGTGTGCGTGATCCGGAAGCGCTCGCCGGGCCGGTACTCGAGCCCGGCGAAGTCGTCGAAGTCGCAGCCGTTCGGGATCACGCGCACGGGGCCGGCCGGGTCGAACGCCCGGATCTCCTCTGCGATCGCCTCCGAGACCGTCACGACCGCGTCGGCCCGGCGCGCCACCAGGCGGACGACGCGCTCGAGCGCCTTCTCCTTCGCCTGCACGGCTTTGCGCTCGAAGCGGCGGTCGGCGTTCTGCAGCACCGAGTCGCGCTGGTCGGCCACCCACGTGACGCCGGTCAGCCGCTTGACCGCCGCGCCGATGAGATTCAGCGACAGCGGCGGGCTCGTCGTGATCACCGCGTCGATGCCCTCGCTCCGGACGATGCGCACGGCGGCGGGGACAGCGGTCGGCGCCCACGTCACGCTCGCGTCCGGGAGGAGCAGCCGCCGCCCGGTCAGCCGCGCCTGGGCGAGGGCGCGGTCGAGGCCGGCCAGCCCGCGCAGCTCCTCCGAGGGCAGGCGTGCCTTCGGCCCGAGGTAGCGCGCGCGGTGCACGAACGCCTGGGTCGGCGGTCGCAGCTCCTCGTCCCGGTGCAGCCATTTCGGATCGTCCGGCGCGAGGACGTGCGTCTCGATCCCGAGCGCGGGCAGGTGCGTCGCCAGCTTCAGCGGCCGCTGGACGCCGCCCCCGCCGGCGGGCGGGAAATACATGGTCACGAGCAGGACTTTCACAAGATCAGCCGATAGAGAACGTACCGCGACCCCTGGTAGACGCGCGGCAGGTCGAAGTCCGCGTGGCGGACGCGGGTGCGGTCGACGAGCAGCCAGTGCGCGCCGTAGTCACGGGGCACCGAGAGCGGCCCGCCGTCGTGGAAGAAGCGCTCCGCGTCGTGGACGCGGGCCGTCGGACGGTTCGCGCGCGTGTCCGCGACGTGCGACTGGGGCGCGGCGTTGACGTACACAGGTGCGAACGCTGCGAGCTCGTACGCCGTGAGCGGGTCGGAGAAGACGACGTCGCCGTCCGGCACGTTCGCGCGCACCGCGGCCACGAGCTTGTGCGGAAGACCAAGGCGAGCTGTCGGCGAGCGCGTCCAGTGCGAGTAGCCGTGAACGCCCACGGGGACGAGGAAGACCCCGACGGCCGCCGTCGCGAGCATCGTCGAGCCCTCGATCTGCGGGATCCGCCTCCCGGCCACCGCCGCCCCGAGCAGCGCTGCGATCGCCCCGCCGAACGCGACCCAGGCGAGTGCGCCGGGCCCTCCGTGCACGAAGCGGTAGGGCGAGCCGAAGTCGCCCGGGTATGCGAGCTGGAGCCCGATCCCGGCCGCCAGTGCCACCGGCAGGACTGCCCAGCGGAGCAGGCCGGCGAGCACGAGCGCGCCGCCGACGAGCACGAACGGCCGTGGCGAGAAGGCGATGATGCGGCGGGCCTGCGAGATGGAGACCGCGTCCCCGAAGTGCGGGAAGACGAAGGGCAGCAGCCCGATCGCCAGGGTCGCCAGCATCGAGCCGAGCACGAAGGCTCCCCACATTCGCCGGTGCGCGAAGACGGCGAGCGGCAGCAGCACGAGCGCGGCGACGGCGATCGCCCCCGCGCGGGCGAAGAGCTCGGGGCTGAGGCGGTAGCTGTGCAGGCCGAAGACGTCGAGCTCCTGGCCGTAGGCCGTGAAGGCGCGCCGGAGCTCGCTGTCGGAGGGGCTGTGCGAGGCGGTCTCCCGCACCAACGGGAGCAGCCACAGAACCACGAGCCCCGCCGGTACCACGATCGCCGCAAGCGCGGCCCCGATGTGCGGCAGGTCGTGCCGCACGTCGAGCAGGGCGCGGACGAGCAGGAATCCCACGAGCGCGACCGCGAGCAGCACGGAGTAGCTCGGGTGGACGATGGTCATCGCCGCGGAGGCGGCCGCGATCGAGGCGAGCAGCGTGGTCGAAGGTTCGCGCACGTACGCGAAGACGAGCGCGAGGACCGTCGGCAGCAGCAAGGCGCGGGTCGCGCTGGCCGGAAGCGCGAGCGAGCTGTAGGTGCCGCCGTGACCGGGCGCGAGACCCAGAAGCGCGAACTCGGTGAGCGCCGTCGCGACCCCCGCCCAGCGTGACGCGAAGAGCGTCGTCCCCGCCTCGTAGACCAGCATGAACGACAGCGGCACGAGCGCGGTCGGCAGGTGCAGGACCACGGAGGGCGCGCCCACGCCCGCGAGCCGCGCGACCAGCGCCACCGCGCTGTGCCAGAGCGGAAACGCGTAGCCCGGGTGGAGCCCGCCGTCGCGGAACTCGTCCACCGACCGCAGCGAGAGTGAGTCGAACGCGAGCAGCTTCTGCACGCGCGCGAGGTGGAAGAACGCGTCGCCGTCGTAGCGCGACACCCACCAGACCGAGATCCCGGCTGCGATCA
>Ga0307319_10000567_pt1 | contig 11344 bp, 7 predicted proteins | sample ER_DNA_368_FD_194491 | JGI IMG/M metagenome (GOLD analysis project Ga0307319, IMG submission 194491) | Bulk soil microbial communities from the East River watershed near Crested Butte, Colorado, United States - ER_DNA_368 | ecosystem: Environmental > Terrestrial > Soil > Floodplain | place: USA...
GTTCCTCGGCGATTATGTCTATGCGGCCGCCACCCGCACCTACGGGGCTGCGGTCTGGAACGACGTCCGCGGGGCCGCCAACTGCCCGGCCATCGACACCTACCGTCAGGCGCTCTACGTCGACGAGGCGGTGGAGGCTGGTGGGCCGGTGGCCGAGCCGGAGGAGCCGCGGGGTGCAGAAGACGCTGTTCACCACGAGATAACCCAGGAGCCGGCTGCGGTCGCTCCGCCCGTCCAGCAGGTGTGCGCTGGCACCTTCGGGAACTCCGACATCTTCGGCGGGACCTACGCCGACCCGACCCCATAATCCCTCAAGCCGAATAGCCGGGAAGGGGCACCCCTCGGGGTGCCCCTTCCTCCTACGGCCCGAGGGCCACGCAATTCACTGTTGGGGCGCGGCACCGGGCGTCACCACCGACGCATCCGCGCTGGTCAGGAGGTCCGCGAGCTGTCTGGCGTTGTCACCGCCTGATCGCGGAAGCAGTTGTCTAGACGCGATTCAGCGCTGTGCTGACCTGCGCCTCCGCAGATCAATCCTAAGCTACCGTCGAAGTTATCAGGACACCGCTCGAACCGCGGGACTCGGCGGGTTCGACAACTAGCGTAGAAGACAGCCAGGTCGCTGCGCAGACGTACTCGACCTGCGGTTCCTGTCAACCACCGGGCACTGTGGTAGATCGCCGGCGACTGCCCCTGCCGCGGCCTCACGACAGCTCCGGTGGAGGACTTTTCACTGCTTGCTCGCCCACAGGCCGGCACGTACGAGGTGACGCACAGGGTCCGTCGCTTCCGCATCGGTGCGCAGACCGATTGGCCCGAACGGCATCGACATACGATGGAGTGGATGAGCGACGCAGAGGCCGCGGCTCGCGTGATCATCGACATCTTGGCCATGGGTGATCTGGATACCGTCTCGTCGGCGGTCGCCGAGGAGTACATCGACCACCAGGGCCTGGGCGATGTCGAGATTCGCGGCTGCACGGATTTCGCCGGGTTGTGGAGGCGGTCCACAAGTCCTCTGACGTGCGTGTCACGGTCGAGGCACCGGCGTCAACGCCGAGGGCCACCGCGAGATCCTCGGAGTGGACGTGCTCACCACCGAAGACGGCGCCGGGTGGACCGCGTTCCTGCGCGACCTGGTGGCGCGTGGGCTGGGTGGCGTCCAGCTGGTCGTCTCGGACGCGCATGCCGGGCTCCGGGAGGCGGTCGCCGCGGTGCTGCCCGGCGCTTCGTGGCAGCGGTGCCGCACCCATTTCATCCGCAACCTGCTCACGCGCGTGCCCAAGAGCGCGCAGGGGCTGGTGGCCACGCTGGTCCGGTCGGTCTTTGCCCAGCCGGATGCCGCCTCCACGCTGGCGCAACACGCCCGCGTGGTCGAGCAGCTCCAGGAGCGCTTTCCCGCCGCGGCCGACCTGCTGGCCGATGCTGCTGGCGAGCTGCTGGCCGTCACGGCGTTTCCCAAGGAGCACTGGCGGCAGATCTGGTCAAACAATCCGCAGGAGCGGCTGAACAAAGAGCGGCGGCGGCGCACCGACGTGGTGGGAATTTCCCCCAACCGCGACGCGGTCGTGCGCCTGGTCGGCGCCGTGCTGGCCGAGCAGCATGACGAGTGGGCCGTCGCCCGCCGCTACATGAGCGCCGAGTCGCTGGCCAAGACCCGCGTCCGGGTCATCGATGGTCAGGGCGAGCCCGATCTCGAGGAGGTGAAGCAGCTACCTGCTGCCGGGTGAGCCCGGCATCGAGGATGACGCGGACATCCTCGTACACCAGTTGACGGGACGCGGCCCGTGTGGGTTCGTAGAGCAGAGTTGCTGAGCGGCTGCTGCGTGGAATCGCTTGAGCGGCGAGTCGGCCAAGAAGAACTGCGGGGACGACATTCGTTAGCCCAACGGCGGGTGGGAAGCGCAGCCGTAGGATAGATCTCCTACTGCTTTGCCCGTTGTGTTAGACCTCACCCCTTTAGGGACGGTCTTCGGCTGAGGGAACAGATGAACCAGGCGGCGGACTTCTTCGTCAGCTACACCAGCGCCGATCAGGCCTGGGCGGAGTGGATCGCCTGGCATCTTGAGCAGGCCGGCTACCAGGTGATCATCCAGGCCTGGGACTTTGAGCCAGGCGACAACTTTGTGGACCGCATGCGCGATGCCCTCGAGCAGGCCGACCGCACCCTGGCCCTGATGTCGGCCGCCTACCTGGCCTCGCCCTACTGCACCGATGAGTGGACCGGGGCGCTGCACGACCCCGACGGCCGCAACCGCCTGCTGCAGGTACGGATCGAGGACTGCGAGCCGCCGCGGCTGCTGCGCGCCCAGGTCTACGTGGACCTGGTCGGCCTTCCCCCGCGAGCAGGCGAAGGCGCGCTTGCTGAACGAGGTAAAGCGAGGTCGACGCAAGCCACCAACCGAGGAGGCCGCGATCGTAAGCGGCGACCATCCGGTCGAGCATGCTCTCCTCGAACGCGGCTGCTCCGCTCCGACGGCTCGACATGGGCATCGCCTTCGGTCGTCATGTCACCGTGAAGTCGCGCTCACTGGTAAGTGTAGTGTCGCCAACCACGACCGTGATCGGCCCATTGGGGGCATCCGCGGGCACCGCGACCCCGATCTCGGTGTCCGATTTCGAGATCACCGGCGTGGTCACGCCTGAGAACTGCACATCGGTGACGTTGTCCAGGCCGCGGCCGGTGATCGTGACTGGGTCGCCGACCGCACCGGTGAGCGGCTCGATCCGGTCGATCCGTGGTTGGCTGACCTCGACCACACCGGGAATGAAGGGAGTCGTGCTCGCCGCCATCCCGGTCGGCGTGACCACGCTGATCGGCCCTCTGGCCGCCCCTTCCGGCACGTTGACCACGAGCTCGGTGTCCGACACCACCGTCGGGGTGGCCCGTACTCCACCGAACTGCACTGCCGTGGCCGCAGCAAATCCCGTACCGGTGATCCGCAGCTCGTCTCCCACCTGACCCTGGGTCGGCGCGATCCCTTCGATCTGCACCGGCACGGCCTGGTCCTTCCCCTTCTCCGCCGGTGCAAGCAGCGTCTCGAAGACCGCCTTGAGCTTCTCGGCCGTCTCCCGCGAGAATAATCCCACTAGCGCCGCCAATGCCGCCATCCCGAACGGGCTGATGTCCTGGGACGACGCGAACGTGGTCGTGAGCCCGCCGCGCACTACCACATAGGCGATCAGCGCCAGCGTCGCCCCGGTGATCGGCAGTGTCGCGTACATCAGCAGCCAACTGAACCGCAGGTTGCGGTTCCCGACGTACCAGTACAACGACCGCAGCGAGTGGACCATCGCGCCCAGAGCACCCGCGAGCAGGACGATGACGAACAGGCGGCCGTCCCGCGACAGGTTGATGGCCGCACCGAAGAACTGCACCGCCGGCTCACCGGCCGCTTGCTCCGTGGCCCCGGACGCCGCCTGGCCGGCGGGCGTGGTCGTGGGACTCGCGCTGGTCGTCGTCGTGGTCCCGCCGGTGACAGGGGCGGTCGCTCCCGTCGCCGGCGGCCAGAACTGGATCAATGCGTATAGCAGCACCACGGTCACCGACAGTAATACCGTCGCCGTCAGGATGATCCCGACCGGGCCAACCCGACCCCGCCCGGTCTCCTCCACAGGAGCCAGTGAATCCTGATCCCGAACAGCCATGGCCTCCCCCTGAAGTCGTCCTCAAGACACTCGGCAAGCGCCTCGATGCTCCATTGCAATACATGACGGATGAGAGAATCGCCCTCTACGGGCAGTTCTGGCAAGACCGTCGCAAACGAACCTTCAGCGCAGGAGGTCTGGGGAGGGAATCGGCTACCGCTTTGCCCGTTGTGGTAGGGCTACGCGAGAGTGCTTCCGGGCTGGGGCGGATGGATCAGACGGCGGACTTCTTCGTCTCCTACACTGGCGCCGACCGGGCCGCGGCGGAGTGGGTGGGCTGGCAGCTGGGACCACCTGACCATCGCTGCGAAAGGCGTTCCCCCGCTACGGCCGCGGCATGCCAGCGCTAACCCCGATGCCGCCGCCAGCGGGCCAAGCCGTCCACTCCAAGCTGATCCGGAATTGGTGGCGCTCAACCTGGCGCCCTCCCAGCCCGAGAACGGTCGCCGACCACGCTATCCCAGTGGGTTCGCCGCGAGGAGCAGTACGCCACACTGGGCGCCACGTAATCGTCGAACTCAACAACGAGGCGACTCCATGCTTCGGGTACTCGGTGAAGGACCCTCCTTGGTCTGGCTACTGCCGAGGCCATTTAAGTGCCGCAGAAGCGGATGCCCATCGGCGCTGGAGTCGCTGAAGATGCTCGCGTCTCTGCGACCCTCTTGATGCATAGCAACATTAGTGAGCGTCTTCAGAAGGTGGTGAAGACAGCACTTCACTGAACGGCAAGAGTGCATTTAGCTGCTGCAGCATTTACGGTCGGAGGCGACCTGCAAGAATGTCGTGTAGCACAGCGCTTCCCCGCTGTTTGCTGACACGGAAGAGGTCACAGGTTCAAACCCTGTCGCGCCCACCACGCCCACCCCTTAACCAGGGCTTTGTGCACTTGCTCGCCCCCGCTGTTGGACGGGATCGGTGGGCGAGGAGGGTGGGCGAGGAGGGTCCAGCGGTCGGAGAACACATAACCTTCGAACAGAGGTGTTCTCTTGGCGAGGAGCCAAGCCCGTCAGACGGCAGTTAGCACGACAGCTGGGGCAAGGAGGCCGGTGACCAAGGTTGCCCTGCTGGCGGGCCGCTGGGCGCCACGTGGTGGTTAGCGGCTGGCTCCAAGATCGACCTCGATCACAAAAGCCAGATCGCAGGCCTGGATCAGCGTCAAGAGCACCGCGACCGGTGGACCTGCAGGCTGTCCACACCGGACCGGTGGGTCATCGCAACTGAATACGGCACGTAGTCGACCAGCAGCCGGCCTTGGACTCCAATATCCGGTCACAGGGTCAGCTGCCGCCCATCGGCCCAAACCGCCCGCACCATCTGCTCGTCGATCAGCCCCTCGACCAAACCAGGCCAACGGCCCCACCTGATGGCCCTGGCGGCGCTGGGGCGCGACACGGGGGGCGATGGTTCCGGCGTTGTTGGCGAACAGGCTGACTCGACTGTGCGGGCGGTGGCTTCCTCGACCAGGCAGTCGACGCCTCGCTGGTTGCCTATGTCGGCCGGCTCCAGGGTGGCATTGTTCCCGCCCCCGCGGATCCCTGCCCGGGCAGCCTCCAAGCTGACGGCCTTGAGGCGCGGCCGAGGACGGAGGCGCCTTCCTTGGCCAAGTGGCAACTCTCGTGTGGATGAGGAAACACCTCAAGGTGCTCATTTACACCCGAAGGTGACCAGTGTACTGTTGGTCGGCCAAGGCAGGCCAATGTGCTCCCGAGCGGCGGCCCGTACTCGTTTAGCCGCCGGGTTGTCCTCGCCTAAATAGCTGCGTACGCGGTCGTCGTCACCACACGTCCAGCCATCTCCATATGTCCGCGACACCGCATCTGTCCCCGACACCGCCTGCATGTCTCAGGTCCACCGTCTCGTGACTCAGAACTGAAAGCGGCGAGATGCCGTCGGCCCTGTCGTGCCGGGGCCGGAGGGCTCCGGGAACCGTAAGTGGCCGGGAGGAAAGATGCGGCGTCAAGTGCCCGTGAGCGTCGGAACGCTTGTGCGGATGAGCCCCGCACAGCGAGACGAGGTGTTCCGGTCCAGCCCGACCGGTAACGTTCCTAGGGGCAAGGGCACCGGGGTCGCCCTGCTGCCCTTCGGACCGGTGCTGACCAGGGTCGCGGCCGCACTGATCTGGGCTCTGGTCTGGAAGGGCAAGGTGTTCGACCCCCGCTACGACGACCTGCGCAACCGCATGACCCCGTTCGGGATCAGGGTAATCAGGGCCACGGTCTACAACGATTCGAGCTGGGTCGATGGCGAAGAGTGCATCGTGCTGGACTACTCTCGCACCTCGTTTGTTGCCCACTGGGTCAGGGACGAGATCCGTGAGGTCGCCGGTCGCACCTACCTGGGCCAGGTGTTTGTACGCGGCCGCAAGTTGCTCCATTTCACCCTCACCTTTCCACCATCGGCGTAGGCCATGCCGCACCAGGTGGCCCTCACAATCAGCGCCCGGATCCGGCCGGGCCAGACCGGCGACCTCAAGCGCCTGCTGGCCTCCATGGCCGATCCCGCCGCGAACCGGGCCATCCCGTTCGAGCGGCTGGGAACCACGCACTTCGCCCGTCTGTTCGTCCTCGACGAGGTCGACGCAGCTCCGAACGGCAGCACCGGGGCCGTGATCCCGGCCAGCCTCGTCTACATGAGCGACATCGATGCGCCCATCTGGCGACACCTGGTCGCCCTGGTCCGGATCGGTGGAGCCCGGCTCGACGCCGTCTTCGGCCACTGCGAGGGCTGGCCGTCGAGCTCGGCAGCGACCTGGCCGCGGGTCGCCTGGCTGCGGGCAAGAGGAATCAAGACCGACATCGTCTATGTCAACACGGTCGGCCGGAGCGTCACCCAGGTCCACGGCGAGCGCCGGCTCCGCCAGGCCATCGAGGAATTCCTGGACGGCAAGCAGACCGAGTGGCACAGCAGCGACCCGGTCAGGATCCACACCGCCATCCGCCAGTTCGTGGCCAGCCGCCCCGACCTGCGCTGGGCGCTGCAGCCTGCCCCCGGCCCCGGACTCGCGTTCCGGGTCAGGTCCAAGCTCCACAAGGTCGGTGGGGCGTTGCTGGTGCTGCTCTTCTCGCCGCTGTTGCTGGCCCTGCTGCCCGTGTGGGCCGTGCTGCTGCGCCGGCACGAGCGGCGGGACGTGCCCGACGAGCCGATCCCACCCGGACGTGAGCGGCTGCGCGAGCTGGCCGACCTCGAAGACCACGTGGTGCAGAACCCGCTCACAGCCGTCGGGGTGGCCAAGCCGGGCCGCTTCAGGTTCCTGACCATGCTGGCCGTGTTGCGGCTGATCAACTACTTCACCCGCCACGTCTTCAACCACGGGTCGCTGGCGCGTGTGCGGTCCATCCATTTCGCGCGCTGGGTGGCCATCGACGACCGCCGCCGGCTGATCTTCGCCTCCAGCTACGACGGCAGCCTCGAGAGCTACATGGACGAGTTCATCGACAAGGTCGCCTGGGGGTTGAACGCGGTGTTCTCCAACGGCGTCGGCTATCCACGGACGCGTTGGCTGGTGCTCGACGGTGCCAACGACGAGCGGGCCTTCAAGGCGTTCCTGCGCAACCGGCAGATCCCAACCCAGGTCTGGTATTCGGCCTACGACGAGCTGAGCACGAGCAACATCGAGAACAACGCCGCGATCAGGGCCGGCTTGACCGGGGCCGAGGCGCCGAGCCGGGCCGAGGCCGAAGCCTGGCTGGCCAGGCTCTGACCGGGAGGGGAGGGCAGATGGCGGCGACGCTGGAGCTCGATGACATCCAGGGCCTGGTCGCCCGCGGCTACGGCACGCTACGGGCCGCCGTCTTCGTGCTGCTGCGCATCGACGACCCGGCGGCGGCCAGGGCCTGGCTCGGCGCCCTGGCCGGCGAGGTGGCCACCGCCGAGCGCGGGAGCCGGTCGGAGGCCGTGCATGTCGCGCTCACCCATCCAGGGCTGCGACGTCTCGGCCTCCCTGAGCGTTCCCTCGCCGGGTTCCCGGACGAGTTCACGGGCGGGATGACCACGGACCCTCGTCGCCGCATCCTTGGCGACATCGGTGAGAGCGCTCCTGAACAGTGGCGCTGGGGCGGTCCGGCCAACCCCGTCGACGCCGTGCTGCTGCTGTACGCCGAGGACCAGGCGGGGCTCAGCTCCCTCGCCGACCGGCACACGGGGGCTGCCGCGCTCCAGGCCGCCGGCCTGGCCGAGGTGCGGCGCCTCGACACCTCGCTTCTGGACGCCACGGAGCCCTTCGGCTTCCGCGACGGGATCTCCCAACCGCTGATCGCGGAGCTCGGGCCCCCCGGCCAGCCAGGATCCCGCCTGCACACCGTGCGCGCGGGCGAGTTCGTCCTCGGCTACCAGAACCAGTACGGGCAGCTCGCCGAGTCCCCGACGGTGGCGGCGGCCGACGATCCGGGCCGGGTCCTGCCCAGGACCGGCGATCCTGAGCTGGCCGACCTTGGCCGCAACGGCAGCTACCTCGTCCTTCGCCAGTTGGGCCAGGACGTGGACGGCTTCAGGCGCTTTGTCGACCAGGCCAGCCGCAGCGACGGCCAGGCCGGTCCCGATGCTGGCGCCAGGCTGGCGGCCAAGATGGTCGGGCGCTGGCCGAACGGTGCTCCCCTAACGTGTGCGCCCGACCACCCCGTCGACGAGCTGGCCGACGCCAACGACTTCGGTTATGCCGACGACGACGCGGCCGGGCTGGGGTGTCCGGTCGGGGCCCACATACGCCGGGCCAACCCGCGCGACGCGCTCGACCCCGACACCGGCCCCGATCAGTCGATACGGTCCGTCAACCGGCACCGGCTCCTGCGCAGAGGGCGCGCCTATCACGAGCCGTCGGACCCGAGCGAGCGCGGCATCCACTTCATCTGCCTCAACGCCAACGTCGCCCGACAGTTCGAGTTCGTGCAGCACACCTGGCTGAACAACCCGAAGTTCGCCGGGCTCTACGACGACACCGACCCGCTCGTGGCCACCCACCAGGGCGACGCCGGGCGCACCTTCACCGTCCAGGCCCGCCCGCTCCGGCAGCGCGTCACCGGCCTGCCGCCGTTCGTGACCGTCAAGGGCGGCGCCTACTTCTTCCTGCCCGGCCTCAGGGCGCTGCGCTTCCTGGCCGGGCTGGCCGCAGAGCCGGACAACGACCAGACGAGGAGGACGCCATGACCTCGCGTTCCTGGCCCCGCTATGCGCTCGCCGGGATCAGGCTGGTCAACGGCGGCGCGGCCCTGTTCACACCCGAGCAGCTGGCCAAGCGCCTGGGCGCCGACCCGGAGGCCAACGGCGCCGTCGTCTACGCCCTGCGCATGTTCGGCGTCCGGACCATCGTGATCGGGGCCGAGCTGCTGGTCCTGGGTGGCGAGGACTTGGACCGGTCCCTGCGCAAGGGCGTCGTGATCCATGCCAGCGACACCGTGGCCGCGGCCGCCGCCGGCGCCAAGGGCTACCTGCCGCCCCGAATCGCCGCGCTCACGACCCTGATCTCGACGGTGAACACCGGGCTGGCGATCGCGGCCAGGGGCAGGCGGCACCCATGGCTGGCCAGCGTGGCCGGTGCCGCCGCGGCCCTCGGGACCGGGGTGGCCGTCGTCACCCTGGCCCGACGGGGCGAGGGCGGGAGCGCTCCGGCCACCGACGGCTATCGCCAGTCGCTGCCCTGGCGGCTGTACGACGGCGCGGCCGAGGCGATCGACCGCAAGGTCGGCTGGGACAGGTTGCCGACCCCGCTCGGCCTGGCCGTGCTGGTCGGGCTGCGCAACATCCTACGCAAGGAGAACCTGCACGACACCTCGGGCCAGCCGGCCGTCGACCTCCCGCCGGTCGGGCCGCCGGACCCCCGCAACCGCAGCCGGCGGACCGTCGACGGCACCTACAACGACCTGGAGCAGCCGTCCATGGGCATGGCTGGCTCGCGCTTTGGCCGCAACGTGCCCATCGAGCACACCTTCCCCGACCCCAACCCCCTCGAGCCCAGCCCGCGCGAGGTCAGCCTGGCCCTACTCACCAGGCATGAGCTCCAGCCCGCCACGTCGGTCAACGCGCTGGTCGCGGCGTGGCTCCAGTGGATGATCCGCGACTGGTTCAGCCACGGGCGCAGCCCCACCGACAACCCATGGCAGATTCCGCTGGCCGACGACGACCCCTGGCCCCAGCCGCCCATGCTGATCATGCGGACCCGGCCCGACCCGACCCGCCCGCCCGGGCCCAGCGACCTACCGCCCACCTACGCCAACACCGAGACGCCCTGGTGGGACGGCTCCCAGATCTACGGCACGACGCCGGAGCAGCAGCGGTTCGCGCGCAGCGGCGAGGGTGGCAAGCTCCGGATCGGCCCAGATGGGCTGGTGCCGCTGCCGACCGACCCGGAGCACAACCCGGCCATGGTCCCGGGCTTCTGGTTGGGTCTGGCCATGCTCCAGACGCTGTTCACCCTGGAGCACAATGCGATCTGCGACCGGCTGCGGGCCGAGTATCCGTCGTGGTCCGACGACGACCTGTTCGAGAAGGCCCGGCTCGCCAACGCGGCCCTCATCGCCAAGATCCACACGACCGAGTGGACACCGGCCGTGATCAGCCACCGGACGACCCAGATCGCGTTGCGGGGGAACTGGTGGGGGCTGGCCGGCGAGCGGCTCCACAGGCTCTTCGGACGACTCAGCGACTCGGAGATCGTCAGCGGGATCCCCGGCTCCCAGACTCAGCCGCAGCACTACGGAGTGCCGTACTCGCTCACCGAGGAGTTCGTGGCGGTCTATCGGATGCACCCGCTGATCCCCGACGACTACGACGTCCGCTCCGCCGCCGACGACCACAGCATCCAACGGATGCCCTTCCGTGATCTCACGGGGCAGGCGGCCCTCGAGGTCATGACCAAGCTGCGTCAGTACGACCTGCTCTACACCTTTGGCACGATGCACCCGGGGCTGGTCACGCTGCACAACTTCCCGCGTGACCTCCAGCGGTTCGTGCGGCCGGACGGGCAGCTGATGGACCTGGGCGCGGTCGACATCCTCCGCTCCCGGGAGCTTGGCGTGCCCAGGTACAACGCCTTCCGGCGGCTGCTGCATCTCGACCCGGCCCATGACTTCGACACCCTCACCGACAACCCGGTCTGGGCCGAGGAGATCCGGCGCGTCTACCGCGGCGACATCGAGGCCGTGGACCTGTCCGTCGGCATGTTCGCCGAGCCCAGACCCAAGGGATTCGCGTTCAGTGACACCGCCTTCCGCATCTTCGCACTGATGGCCTCGCGCCGGCTCAACAGCGACCGCTTCTTCACCCGCGACTACACCCCACAGGTCTACACCCAGGTCGGGCTGGACTGGATCGACGACAACACCATGGCCACGGTGCTGCTGCGCCACCACCCGGAGCTGGGCCCGGCCATGCGCGCTGTCACCAACGCGTTCGTGCCGTGGGAGAAGGCGGGGCAGCCATGAATCCGGAGGGACGCTTCACCTTCCTCGTCCTGCGGCCCGTGAACGACATGGTCCTTTGGCTGTGGCGGCTGGAGCGGCGAGCCGAGTTCCTGTACCGGCCACAGTTCGACCGCTGGCTCCGCCCGCCGTTGTTCGCCAAGACCCAGAAGCTGCGCAACGCCCGCCGCAGGGACGAGGGGCTGAAGCTGGCCGAGGAGCGCCAGCTCCGCGGCGAGGAGGAGCTGATCCAGGCCGTCATCGACGAGCTGAGCAAGTTCACCCGCGAGAACTGGCTGCCAGGC
>Ga0307319_10000573_pt1 | contig 11300 bp, 12 predicted proteins | sample ER_DNA_368_FD_194491 | JGI IMG/M metagenome (GOLD analysis project Ga0307319, IMG submission 194491) | Bulk soil microbial communities from the East River watershed near Crested Butte, Colorado, United States - ER_DNA_368 | ecosystem: Environmental > Terrestrial > Soil > Floodplain | place...
ACGAACTCGGGCGGCGCGAGCTCCTCCGCGCGTGCGGCCGGGTCGCGACCGATCTCAGCGAGCGCCGCGGTTGCCGCGCCGCGGCCCGCGAGGCCGGCAAGCTCGAGGGAGTTCGCCAGCCGCTTGCGCCGGTGCGCGAAGGCGGCGGCGGCGAGCTCCTTCACGCGCGCGTAGTTGTCCGGGAGCCGGCGGCGGCGGAATGCGACGAGCGCCGAGTCGACGTTCGGCCGCGGGCGGAAGACCTCGCGCGAGACGGGATGGAAGCCGGTGCGCTCCGCGGCGAGCTGGACGAGCACCGAGACCGCGCCGTACGCCTTGGTCGAGGGCTGGGCGAAGAAGCGGTCGGCGACCTCGCGCTGCACCATCACGCACCAGCGCCGGACGCCCGGGAGGCCGTCCAGGCTCTCGACCACGAGCGGCGTGGCGATGTTGTACGGCAGGTTCGAAACGAGCTTGTCCGGCGGCGGCTCGAGCGCCGCGAGGTCGAGCCGCAGCGCGTCGCCCATGTGCAGCTCTACGTTCTCCCGGCTCGCGAAGGCGTCGCGGAGGCGATGCTCGAGCGAGCGGTCGAGCTCGATCGCGTGAACCCGTGCGACCCGCTCTGCGAGGTATGCGGTGAGAACGCCGAGCCCGGGCCCGACCTCGAGGACGACGTCGTCCTGGCCGAGCTCCGCGAGGCGCCCGATCACGCCGAGCAGGTTCTCGTCGACGAGGAAGTGCTGTCCGAGCTCCCGCTTCGCGGCCGGGCGGCTCATGGCAAGGCAAACGCCGCTGCTGCGTTGTCGTCGAGCTGTGCCGCAAGGGCGCTCGCCTCTTCGCCGCGTGCCTCCGCGAGCATTCCGACCGTGTGCACGACGTTGGCGGGCTCGTTCGGCCGGCCGCGGCGGGCCTGGGGCGAGAGGTACGGACTGTCGGTCTCGGCGAGCAGGCGGTCGCCCGGAACCTGCCGCGCGGCCTCGCGCAGGTCCTCGGCCTTGGGGTACGTGACGTTCCCCGCGAAGGAGAGGTAGTAGCCGCGCTCGAGAGCGACCTCGAGCAGCTCCGGCGCAGAAAAGCAGTGCAGGACGACCGTGCCGGTGAAGGGCTCGAGGAGCGCAGCGGTCTCCTCTGAGGCCGCCCGCGTGTGGACGACGACCGGCTTGCCCAGCTCGGTGGCCAGCTCGAGCTGTCGCTCGAAGAGAGCCCGCTGCCGTTCGCGGGAGGCGTAGTCGCGGTAGAAGTCGAGGCCGGTCTCGCCCACCGCGACCGCGCGCTCGTCGTGCAGCAACTCCTTCAGCTCGTCGAGGCGGTTCGCGTCGGGCTCACCCGCCTGGTGCGGATGGATCCCGAGGGAGGCGAAGACCCCTTCCTGACCGGCCGCGATTGCGAGCGTCTCCCGGCACGAGTCGAGCCCCGAGCCAATCGAGACGATGCGTTCGACCCCCGCCGCCCGCGCGCGCCGGACGAGCTCTTCTGCCGGCTCCGCGCACGCGTCGAGGTGCGCGTGCGTGTCGGTCACGCCGCGGCGGTCGGCTGGTCGACACGCGGGAACAGCGGCGCCGCGGCGGCGATGCCGTCGGTCTCGGGCGTAACGCCGTAGCCGATCCGGTCCAGGTCGAGCTCGACCGGCTGGCGCAGCGCGGCCAGGATCTGGGGTGCCGTCTCCGGAAGGTACGGCGAGAGCGCGACTGCAACGGCACGGATGCCGTCCGCGAGGTCGTAGAGGACGCCGTCGAGCTCGTCGGCGAGCGTCTCGTCCTTGGCGAGCTGCCACGGCGCTGTCGTCTCGACGTATCGATTCAGCCAGCGCACGAGCTCCCAGATGTCCTCGAGGGCTCCGGTGAGATCCCATGCGTCGAAGCGCTCGACAAGCTTCCCGCGGAGGGACTCGAGCGATCCGCGGAGCTCTTCGTTCGGGCGCCCGGGCGCGACTCGCCCCCCGCGGTAGCGGGCGATCATCGCCGTGGCACGCGAGACGAGATTCCCGAGGTCGTTGCCGAGCTCCCGCTCGTACCGCTCGTGGAGTCCTTCGAGCGAGGCGTTGCCGTCCTGGCCGAACGAGACCGACCGCAGAGCCCAGAACCGCACCGCGTCGGCGCCGTAGACGTCGACCAGGTCGAGCGGGTCGACGGCGTTGCCGAGCGACTTCGAGATCTTCCGCTCGTCGAGGAGCAGCCAGCCGTGAACGAACAGCTGCCGGGGAACCTCGTAGCCGGCCGCGAGCAGCAGTGCGGGCCAGTACACGCAGTGGAAGCGGAGGATGTCCTTGCCGAGCAGGTGGTGGACGTGAGGCCAGAACCGCTCGCGCAGATCCTCCCCCTCCCGCGCGTAGGTCAGCGCGCTCAGGTAGTTGATGAGAGCGTCTACCCAGACATACGTGACCTGCCCCTCGTCCCACGGGATCGGAACGCCCCACGGCTGGCCGGCGCGGCTGACGCTGAAGTCCTCGAGCCCGCCCTTGATGAAGCTCCGTGCCTCGTTGTAGCGGAAGCGCGGCAGGACAAAATGGGGTCGTTCGTCGTAGAGCTCGAGCAGCCGGTCCTGGTACGCCGAGAGGCGGAAGAAGTAGTTGGTCTCCTCGATCCGCTCCGGCGGGATTCCGTGCTCGGGGCAGAGCCCGTCGACCAGATCGGCCTCGCTCTTGAACTCCTCGCAGCCGATGCAGTACAGGCCGCTGTAGACGTCCTGGTAGATGTCGCCGTTGTCGTAGATGCGCTGCAGGAACTCCTGCACGAAGCGCTGGTGACCCTCGTCGGTGGTGCGAATGAAGAAGTCGTAGTCCGCATTGACCCGCCTAGGCAGCTCGCGCCAGTGCTCGACGATCTCGTCGACGTAGACCTTGGGGTCGAGCCCCTGCTCCTCCGCGACTCGGTAGACCTTCGAGGCGTTCTCGTCGGTGCCGGTGAGGAAGAACGTCTCGTCGCCGCGCTGCCGGTGATGCCGGACGACCGCGTCGGCGGCAATGGTCGTGTACGCGTGCCCGATGTGCGGGGTCGCGTTCACGTAGTAGATCGGGGTCGTCAGGTAGTAGCGCATGGCTCTCAATGATACGAGCGGCTCCCGCCTGGCCACGAGCCCGGCCCAGCCTTCGGATCGCAACCGCGGCGGCGATCGAAGCAAGCGCGATCGCCCCTCCCACCACGCCCGCGAGCAGGAACGGGAACCCACCAGGAGGAGCCGGGGCGACGCTCGGCGGCGCGTCAGGCAGGCGGGTCAGCGAGCGCCCAGGCCGCGAGTCGGCACGAGGCGCAGCGACCGGCTCCCGCCCTGAGAGCGCTGGGACCTTCCCGCGGGCACGCGCGCGGGTGTCGCGGAGCGGTGGGCGCGTTCGCACGTGCACACTTCGGGGGGCGGCCCCCGCGCGGGTAATCGTCATCGGTGGACTGCTTGCCTCCGCCGCATCGTGACCCGCCTGCACACCGTTTCTGACCGGGCGCTCGGAACGCGGCAGCTCGCGGACCTCGGTGTGTACCGGAACCCGAACCGTCACCGTCCTCACGGGACGCGGCGCCGCAGGCGCAGGCGCCTGGACCGCCGGTGGAGAAACCGGGGGCGCGGCCGCAGGCGATGCCGGAGCCTGAGCAGGCGCGGGTGAGGGAACGGGCGTAGGCGCGGGCGGCGCAGCCGGCGGATCGGGCACCGGGGGCGGCAGGAAGAGCAGCGGGTCGAGGTAACCCTGCGGCTCGGGCGTCCGGCGCACGCCGAGGTACACGTAGGGCACGGGCAGCTCCGGCACGCCGCTCGGGCCGACGGTGCCGACGACGTCGCCTTCTGCCACGGCCGCCCCGCGCCGGACGCCGAGCGAGCCGAGGTGGAGCAGCGTCGCCGAGTAGCCGCCGGCCGTCCGGATCGTGAGCGTCTTTCCGCCCGTCGGCACCGTTCCCGAGAAGGAGACGGTTCCGCTCGCCGGGGCGACCACCGGAGCCCCCGTCGGAGCTCCGATGTCGATGCCGCGGTGAAGGCCGGCCGCGTAGGGATCGGACCCGAAGCTGAACCCCCGCAGCACCGGCCCCTGCACCGGCCACGTCCAGGCGCTCGCGGTGGCCGGCACCACGAGAGCCGCAACCGCGGCGCAGGCGGCGAAACGGCCGACGTCCGACGTTATCTGTTGCCAGTTCTGCAAACCACGGTTACCGTACCAGGCCGCGGCGGTCGTTGTCAAATCTGATTACAGCGATGCTCGGTAGAGCTTGTTGCGCGAGACGCCTGTCAGGCGCGCGACCACGTCGGCGGCACGGCGCCGCGCAAGCCCGGCCTCGACGAGCTCCCCCACGACCGCGATCGCCGCCGCCTCATCCCCCTTGACCGCAGCCTCGGCCGGCCCCAGCACCACGGTCACCTCGCCCTTGACCGGCTCGCGGATCCGCGCGGCCAGCTCGGCGACGCTGCCGCGCGCCACCTCCTCGAACCGCTTCGTCAGCTCTCGGCAGACCGCGCAGGCACGGTCCGGGACCACGCGCGCGAGAGCCGAGAGCGAGCGCGGCAGGCGCTGGGGCGACTCGAACGCGACCACCGGCCACGGCCAGCGCGCGAGCTCCCCTCCGAGCTCGAGCAGCGCGGGCTCGCTCCTCGGCAAGTACCCGACGAACTGGTAGCGGTCGGCCACGAGGCCGCTCGCCACGAGCGCGGTCTCGACCGCCGAAGGCCCGGGCAGGACGGTCACGGGGACTCCCGCCTCGAGCGCCGCCGCCACGAGCCTAGCCCCAGGGTCGCTGATCGCCGGCAACCCCGCGTCGCTGACGAGCGCAACCCGCTCCCCCGCCTCGAGCCGAGGTAACAGCTCCGTCGTCCGCTTCGCCTCGTTGTGCTCGTGGTACGAGAGCAGCCTCGCCCGGATCCCGTGCCGCTCGAGCAGGCGCCGCGTGTGGCGCGTGTCCTCGGCGAGCACGACCTTCGCCTCCCCGAGCTCGCGCAAGACGCGCAGCGTCACGTCCTCGAGGTTGCCGATCGGCGTCGCGCAGACGGCGAGTGGCACTAGGCCTCCGCGCCGAGAGCCTCGAAGGCCAGCATGCCGGCGCCGATCACGCCCGCGTCGGTGCCCAGCTGGGCTTCGACGATCCGCACGCTCTCGCGACCCGGAGAGAGCCCGTCCCGCGCGAGCACCTCTCGCGCCGAACCCAGAAGGAGATCGCCCGCAGCCTCTCCGAAGCCGCCGCCGATCACGATCAGCTCGGGCTCGAGGGCGTTGACGAAGCTGGCGATCGCGGCACCGACGTAGCGGCCGATCCCGGCGAGCGCGTCGACTGCCTCCGGCTCTCCCGCCCGCCCGCGCCTCACCAGGTCGTGGGCGTCCGACTCGGCGCCGATGCGCTCGCGCGCGACACGGTCGGCGGCCAGCCCGGTGGCGAAGGACTCGAGATGCCCCCTGCCACCGCAGCGGCAGGGGAGCCCGTCCAGCTCGACGACGACGTGGCCGAGCTCCGCACCGCTGCCCGTTGCGCCACGGTAGGGGGCGCCGCCGAGGATCAGACCGCCTCCGACGCCGGTCCCGAGGGTGAGCATCACCACGTCCTGTGCACCCCTGGCCGCGCCGCCCCGCCATTCGGCGATGGCGGCGGCGTTCGCGTCGTTGTCGATCCCGACCGGCAGGCCGTGGCGCTCGCGCATGCGGTCGCGGAAGTCGACATCCGTGAGCGGGACGTTCACCGAGGCGACGGCGCGACCGCGGCGCTGGTCGATCCGCGATGGCAGACCGAAGCCGAGCGCCGCCACGTCCGGGTCGCCGGCACGAAGCTCCTCGACCATCCCGTCGAGCATCGCCAGGTGCGCCTGCTCCGAGGAGACATCCGTGGTGCGCTCGATCCGCGCGCCCAGCGATCCGTCGTGCGAAACCACGGCGGCGAGGACCTTCGTCCCGCCGACGTCGACCCCGATCACCTGGGTTGCGCCGTCCTGAGCTTCAGGCGTAGTCACGGATTGGAGGATTGCGTTCCGCTCTGTTGCGTGATCCGAGGACGCGTAGCGTGTGGGTACCATACGCCGCCGGATGGCGTCCCCCGGCGGAGAAAAGCCCTATCGCCTTTACCGCGGCGGGCGCACCAAGGGACGCGTCCCGACCGTCGGCCGGCCCGAGAAAGCGCCGCCGCGCACGCGCCCCGGCCGCGACGGCCGCAGCCGCTACCGCGGCCCCGGGCCGAAGCCCAGCGCGCGCCGGCCGCGGCACATCCGCTGGGGTCGTGAGATCACGATCGCCCTCGTCCTGGTCATCCTGTTCTTCGTCGTCTGGGGTGCCCTCGGCTACCTGGTCTTCCGGGGCGGCGTGGCGGACGCGAACAAACGCCTACCGCAGACGGCCCGGCGGGCGCTCACGGCCGACAAGGGGAGCCTGTTCTCGACCCCGAGCGCGATCCTGCTCCTCGGTACCGACCACTCGCTGGCCGCGTCGCGCGCGGGCGACCGCCACTCCGACTCGATCACGCTCCTCCGCACCGATCCCGACCACCACCGGCTCTACTACCTCTCGATCCCCCGTGACCTGCGGGTCGAGATCCCGGGCTACGGGGCCGCCAAGATCAACACCGCGTTCCAGGTCGGCGGGCCGCGCCTCGCCGCGCGCACCGTCGCGGCCTACACAGACATCCCGGTGAACCACATCGTGATCGTCAACTTCGCGGAGTTCAAAGACCTGATCGACGCGGTCGGCGGGATCGACATCGTCGTCCCGGGGCGCATCCAATCGAAGTTCGACTGCCCCTACGGCACCGCGGCCCGCTGCGCGCGCTGGCCGGGCTGGCGCTTCTCTCCGGGAAAGCAGCACATGAACGGGCAGCGGGCGTTGATCTACTCGCGCGTGCGCAAGAACCTGCTCAACCCCGCGGAGAGCGACATCACGCGCGGCGAGCGCAACCAGCAGGTGCTCCAGGCGTTGATGAGCAAGCTCGCGAGCTTCAGCACCTTCATGCGCCTGCCGCTGATCGGTGGAGACCTGATGAAGCCGCTCGCCACCGACCTCTCGGCCAACGACTTCGCCGCGCTCGGCTGGGCGAAGTTCCGCGCCGGCCGCACGATCCACTGTCGCCTGGGCGGCATCTCGACCGGCGGCGACATCACGCCGAGCGAGGACAACGCGAAGGTGATCCTGATGGTGCTCGGAAAGTCTGCTGTCCAGCCGCCCGCCCCGTCCGGGGACACCTATCCCCCGGGCTGCCTCATCGGACGGACGGGGTAGCTACGCCTCGGCGGCTTTTTTCTCTTCCTTTGGCTTCTTCGACTCGCCGTCGCCCGCGTCGCCGGGGCCGGCGCCGTCCTTCGACTGCTCTTTCTTGCGCGAACCGCGGCCGTAGTCGGTGCTGTAGAAGCCCGAGCCCTTGAAGTGCACCGCCACGGGGTAGAGCACACGCTCGACCGGGCCTTCTCCGCACACCTCGCATGCCTCGGGCGCCGGATCGCCGATCCGCTGGAGGAGCTCGAAGACGTGCCCGTTGGGGCACCGGTACTCGTAGATCGGCATATGTTTCCTAAGGATAGTGGGGCCGGTGGCTATGACTGCCGTTCGCGCTCGAGCGTCTCCCGGTAGCAGGGAGCGTCCTCGAAGGCGGCGAGGCCGGGCTGGGTCGGCCGCGGCCGGGGGCGCTTGCGGCGCGCAGCCGCGAGCACCGCGGAGGCGCCCACCAGCCCGCCGATCACGAACGAGCGCAACCGCCCTGACTGCGACTCCCGGTCCATGCCACGATTCTAGGCGCCAATGATCTGCACCCTCGGCGACGTGCTCCTGGACGTGGTCGTCCGCACGGCCGAGCCGCTCTCGCCCGGCGCGGACAGCCCGGTCGAGACGCGGCTCGCGACGGGCGGACAAGCCGCGAACGTCGCCTCGTGGGTCCTCGAGCTCGGCGGGCGCGCACGCTGCATGGCGAAGCAGGCGGACGACGCTGCAGGGGTGCTGGCGCGGACGCTCCTCGAGGCGCGCGGGGTCGAGCTCACCGGGCCGCAAGTGGCAGGGAAGACCGGCGTGGTCGTCGCGCTCGTCGCATCGGACGGCGAGCGGACGATGGCGACCGACCGCGGCGTCTCGACGGAGCTGCGCGAGAACGAGATCGACGCGGGCTGGCTCGAGGGCTGCTCGTGGCTCGCTCTCTCCGGCTACGCGCTGCTCGCGGAGCCGATCGCCGAGGCCGCGCTCGCGGCGACGCGGTTGGCGCGGGAGCGCGAGGTGCGCGTCGCGGTCGACCTCTCCTCGTGGAGCGCCATCCGGGCGTACGGCCCCGAGCGCTTCCGCGCGAACCTGGATGCCGCGGCGCCCGAAGTCGTCTTCGCGAACGAGCCCGAGTGGGAGATGGTCGGCGGCGCCTACGCGCTCGCGGAGACGGCCGTCGTCAAGCGCGGCTCCCGAGGGATCGAGGTGCGGACGGCCGAGGGCGTGGAGGAGTATCCGCCGCCGCGCGGCGACGTCGTCGACACGACCGGCGCGGGCGACGCGCTCGCCGCCGGCTTCCTCGTCGGCGGGGTCGAGCTGGGCCTGGAGGCGGCGGCACGGTGCGTGGGACAGCTGGGCGCGGTGCCCGCGTGACACGCTACGCGTCCGGTTTCGACCCTCGAGCGCGAGCATGCGGCCGGGTTGGCGAGCCTGCACAAAGGCAGGCGCGAAAACGTGCCTAAGTTGGTGCGGATCGCGCCGGAAGTGCAACAAGCCCTCCACGAAGGCGGCGCGGTGGTGGCGCTCGAGACTACGCTCGTCGCACACGGTTTCCCACCCGGGGTGGGGGTGGAGGTGGGGCTCGGCGCCGAGGCAGCGGTCAGGTCCGGAGGGGCCGTGCCCGCAACGGTCGGGGTGCTGGACGGCGCGCTCGTCGTCGGTCTCGACGCCGGCGAGCTCGGCCGCTTCGGCGAGGCGGGCCCGAGCGCCCGCAAGGCAGGCCCCCGCGACCTCGGGGCCTGCGCCGCGAGCGGCGAGCTCGGAGCGACGACAGTCGGCGGCACGCTCGCGGCGGCGCGTCTGGCCGGGATCCGCTTCCTGGGCACCGGCGGCATCGGCGGCGTCCACCGCGGTTTTGCCGAGCGGCCCGATGTCTCCGCCGACCTGACGCAGCTCGCCCGCACCCCCGCCCTGGTCGTCTCCTCCGGGATCAAGTCGCTGCTCGACGTCCCGGCGACGGCCGAGCTGCTCGAGACGCTTGGCGTCCCCGTGCTCGGCTACCGAACCGGCGAGCTGCCGCTCTTCTACAGCGCCGGCGGCGGTCCGCCGGTCTCGGCACGGGTCGAGGCGCCGGAGGAGGCCGCGCGCACGGCCGCAGCGCACTGGGAGATCGGCGGCGCCGCGCTCCTGCTCGCGCGCGATCCGGACGGCGGGATCGACGTCGAGCCGCTCGTCGAGGAGGCGCTTGCCGAGGCGCTCGCGCGCGAGATCCACGGCCAGGACGTGACGCCGTTCGTGCTCTCGTTCCTGCACGAGCGAAGCGGCGGCCGGACGCTCGAGGTCAACCGAGAGCTGATCGTCGCGAACGCGGCCCTCGCCGCGCGTGTCGCGGTCGCCTTCGCTACTCGGTGAACGACGAGAGGAACTCGTCGATCGAGAGCGCAGTCATCGTCTGCAGCTTGGCGCTGCCGCGCGCACCGAGTGCCACGGACACGCGGGCGATCGTCTCCGCGTCGGGCGCCTCGACGACGTTGACGAAGTCGAAGGGGCCGAGCGTCGCCCACTGGTGCACGACCTTCGCGCCGAGCTCCTCGACGTCACGGTTGACCTCCCGCAGCCGGTCGGGGTTCGCCTTCAGCGTCTGCACGCCCTGGGCGGTCAGACTCGTGAGCATGATGTAGGTCGGCATCGCGGCTCCTCCTCGATCGCGGACTGCCGGACTCTACTCGCGCCGCCTGGTCGAAGTAGAGCAGGCTCGCGCCGAGCACGACGACCGGCCACAGCACCCCTTCGGCGATCGGACGCGCGATCTCCGCGGCCTGACCGCTGCCCGCGTTCAGCGCGAGCGCCATCACGCGCGAGCTGAGGTAGAAGGCGATCGCCAGGGTCGCCATCGACCCGAGCGAGTGGACGTAGTCCGCCCGCGCCAGCCGGTAGCCCCGCTTCAGGGACTGAACGACGCCGCCGCCCTCGATCGTCGCGGCGGGCACGGCCAGGCCCAGGAGCGCCAGCCATGCGACGGCGGGAAGGACGTAGAAGTAGATGAGGATCGGAAAGGGCAGGAACACGAGCAGGCCGACCGCGCAGGCGACGTAGAGGCGGCGGCGAGGAACCGGCCGGCCGGCCGCCAGCACCGAGGCGCCGACGTACGAGAGCGTCAGCAGCGCGGATCCGGCCGTCACGGCGATGATCGTCTCGGTCGTGCCGCCGATGGTCAGCAGCAACAGGCCGAGCAGGCCGATCGGTGCTCCGAGCGCAAGGGAGGGCCAGAAGCGGCGGCCGTAGAGTCGGATCGCCTCCGCGACGAGCTGGCCGACGGTCCGCGTCTCAGGAGGCAGCGGAGGCGGCAGCGGCTCCGACGTGCGCGTTCCCCTCTTGGCCATCAGGCGACGGCCGGCTCGGCCAGCGGCGCCTTCTCGAACACGAGCTCGCCGTCCTTGGCGTCCACGCGCACGATGTCGCCCTCGGCGAACTCGCCCTCGAGCAGGCGCAGCGCCAGCGGATTCTCCAGCAGGCGCTGGATCGCGCGCTTGAGCGGGCGCGCGCCGTAGGTTGGATCCCAACCGGCCTCGGCGAGGGCCTCCCTGGCCGAGTCGGTCAGCTCCAGGCGGAGGCCGCGCGCCGCGAGCCGGACCTCGACGCGCCGGAGCTGCAGCTCGACGATCTCGCCGATCTGCTCCTTCGTCAGCGGCTGGAACTCGACGATCTCGTCGATCCGGTTCAGGAACTCCGGGCGGAAGACGTCGCGCATCGCGTCGGTGGAGCGGACGTTCGAGGTCATGATCAGGACGGTGTTGCGGAAGTCGACGGTGCGGCCCTGGCCGTCCGTCAGCCGCCCGTCGTCGAGGATCTGCAGGAGCACGTTGAAGACGTCCGGGTGGGCCTTCTCGATCTCGTCGAGGAGCACGACCGAATACGGGCGCCGTCGCACCGCCTCGGTGAGCTGGCCGCCCTCGTCGTAGCCCACGTACCCCGGCGGCGCGCCGACCAGGCGCGAGACCGAGTGCTTCTCCATGTACTCGCTCATGTCGAGCCGCACGATCGCGCGCTCGTCGTCGAACATGAACTCGGCGAGCGCCCGGGCGAGCTCGGTCTTGCCGACACCGGTCGGGCCCAGGAAGACGAACGAGCCGATCGGCCGGTTCGGGTCCTGGAGCCCGGAACGCGCCCGCCGCAGCGCGTTGGCGACCGCCTCGACGGCCTCGTCCTGGCCGACGACGCGCTCGTGCAGGCGCTCCTCCATGTGGAT
>Ga0307319_10000578_pt1 | contig 11261 bp, 9 predicted proteins | sample ER_DNA_368_FD_194491 | JGI IMG/M metagenome (GOLD analysis project Ga0307319, IMG submission 194491) | Bulk soil microbial communities from the East River watershed near Crested Butte, Colorado, United States - ER_DNA_368 | ecosystem: Environmental > Terrestrial > Soil > Floodplain | place: USA...
CCTGCTCAACCGCTTCACGCGCCGTTTTCCGCATCCGACGCAGCAGCCGTACCGCGTCCTCTTCCAGGCGCTGTCCGTCGGGGCGCGCGAGCCCGAGGACATGGCGCAGGCGGAAGCCGCCTCCGTGACGGACACGCGAGCGATTGCGGCGTACCGCGACGGACGCGCGTGCCACCCGCTCCTCCCGTTCGCCGAGTGGGCCGCCTGCCAGCCGGCGCTCGGCCGGCTCGGCCACGTGCTCGTCGCGGGCTGCCGCGACTCGCTGGCAGCCCGACGCCTCGGGCTCGTGCCAACCCATGGGATCGGCGCGGCAATGGACATGGCCCGTGGCCGAGCCGGGGGCGAGCCCCGCATCGGCGTGCTGCTCTCGCCCCCGTACTTCCCGTTGCGGGTATCCGAAAGCGACTAGTCCCGGTGCCAGGCACCTGGACATGGCGTTTCGGGCTAGTCGACGCCTAAGTAGGTCTTCTGGACCTGCTCGTTCTGGCGGAGCGCCTTGGCGTCGTCCGCGAGCACGATCGTGCCCGTCTCCATGACGTAGCCACGGTCGGCCGTGTCGAGCGCCGCCAGGGCGTTCTGCTCCACGAGCAGGATCGGCGTGCCCTGCTCGTTGATCTCCCGCACGATTTCGAAGATCTTCTCGACGAAGATCGGCGCCAGGCCCATCGAGGGCTCGTCGAGCAGGAGCAGCTTCGGCCTCGCCATCAGTGCGCGGCCGATCGCACACATCTGTTGCTCGCCGCCCGACAGCGTGCCCGCCCGCTGGTTCTTCCGTTCGGCGAGTCGCGGGAAGAGTGAGAAAACGCGATCCATGTCCTCACGTTGCCCGGCCCGGTCCGAGCGCTGGAAGGCGCCCATCTGCAGGTTCTCGAGGACACTCATGCGCGGGAAGAGCCGGCGGCCTTCTGGTGACTGGCTGATGCCCATCTTGACCACCTTGTGCGGGGCCTCGTCCGTGATCTCAGTGCCCTGGAAGTGGATCGACCCCTCGCGCGGATGGTTCAACCCGTTGATTGAGCGCAGGGTCGTCGACTTTCCGGCGCCGTTCGATCCGATCAGGGTCACGACCTCGCCCTCGCGAACCTCGATCGAGATCCCCTTCAGCGCCTCGATCGCGCCGTAGTAGGTGTGCACATCCTTCAGTTCGAGGATCAGCTTGCCCGGCTCGGAGCTCATGCCGCTCCTTCCACGGCCGCGCTGCCGAGGTACGCCTCGATCACCTTGGGGTCCTTCTGCACTTCCTGAGGTGTGCCCTCGGCGATCTTCTCGCCGTAGTCGAGCACCGTCACTCGGTCGGAGACGCCCATCACGACGCGCATGTCGTGCTCGATGAGCAGGACGGTCAGCCCTTCCTCCGTACGGAGCCGGGCTACGAAGTCGGTGAAGGCCGCGGTCTCCTGCGGGTTCATCCCTGCCGTCGGCTCGTCCAGGAGGATCAGCTTCGGCTGGGTCGCAAGGGCGCGGGCGACCTCGAGGCGGCGCTGGTCTCCGTAGGAGAGATTGCGGGCGAACTCGCTGTCCCGCCCCTTGAGGCCGGAGAACTCGAGCAGCTCCCGGGCCCGCTTTCGCGCCTCCCGCTCCTCCCGCTTGACCTTGGGGGTGTGGAGGACGCTCCCGAGGATCCCGCTTTTCAGCCGCGAGTGCATGCCGACGAGCGTGTTCTCGAGTGCGGTCATGTTGTGGAAGAGGCGGATGTTCTGGAAGGTGCGCCCGATGCCGCGCTCCGTGATCGCGTGCGGCGGTTTCGCGGTGACGTCCTCGCCGCTCAGCACGATGCGCCCGGCCGTCGGCTTGTACACGCCGGTCAGCATGTTGAAGAACGTCGTCTTGCCCGCTCCGTTCGGGCCGATGAGGCTCACGATCGCCCGCTCCGGAATCTTGAAGTCGACGTCGTTGACTGCGAGGAGGCCTCCGAACTCCTTCCGCAAACCCTCGACTACCAGCAGGTCAGCCATTATTTCGTCACCAGCGGCTCGTCATGGACGCCTTCCTCGAATTCAGCCTTCCGCCTCGAACTGGGGATCAGACCCTCAGGTTTGAAGAGCATCACGAGCACGAGGATCACTCCGAAGATCCCGAACTGGTAGAGCGGCACGTCGATCGGCTCTTTGAAGACCTCTACCCACTCGGCGCTGCCCGTCGAGAACCGCTCGTTGATCCAGGCACCGATGTTGCCCAGGCCCTCCTGGTTGAGGTCGGCCAGGAACCCGCCGCCGACGATCACGCCCCAGATGTTGCCCATGCCTCCGAGGATGACCATGCACAGGATGAAGACAGAGATGTTGAAGTAGAAGTCTGCGGGGAACGTCCCGCTCTTGAAGCTCGCGTAGTAGGCGCCGGCGATACCGCCGAAGAACGCTCCTGCCGCATACGCCCACGTCTTGGTTCGCATCAGCGGGACGCCCATCGCTGCGGCCGCGGTCTCGTCTTCCCGGATCGCGATCCACGCGCGGCCGAGCCTCGAGTCCCGGAGCCGCATCGAGCAGAAGGCCGTGAAGAGGACGAGGCCAAGCGCCGTCCAGAAGTAGAGCTCGAGGCTGCTGTCGAACAGCCAGAATGCGTTGTCGCCCGGCGCCAGGTACGACTCGGGCAGGCCGAGGGCGTTCTCGAGCGTCGTGCCGAATCCAGGCGGATCGATCGGGTTGATCCCCTGCGGCCCGTTCGTGAGGTTGAACCCTGTGTTGAAGAGGTTGTCGCCGTTGAGCGCGATCTGGGGCATGATCTCGCCGAAGCCGAGGGTGACGATCGCCAGGTAGTCGCCGCGAAGTCGCAGCGTCGGCAGGCCGATCAGCACGCCGATGAATGCGGTGAAGATCGCCGCGACGATCAGGACGATCCAGATCGAGACGTGAATCCCGCCTGAGCTCTCGTTCACGCCCACTGCGCCGAAATGGAAGCTCTTGATGCTCTCCGAGAAGTGCGGCGATGCGAACCAGGCTGCCGTGTAGGCGCCCATCGCGTAGAAGGCCACGTATCCGAGGTCGAGCAGCCCCGCGTAGCCGACGACGATGTTCAGGCCGAGGGCCATCATGATGAAGATCAGCATCGTGACGGCGGTGTCGACGCTCGGAAAGCTGCCGAAGATCGGAATCTCGAACATGTCCGGCTGGTAGAAGGGATAGAGCACAGCGAGGGCGATCACGGTCCCGGTCACGACGTACTTGCCGAACGGGACCCGGTCCCATGCTGGGACGTAGAGGGCAAGGCCGATGATGACGGCCAGAATGAGTGTCAGGGTCGCGCCCGAGAGCACCGTGATGAGGAAGAAGCCGACAGCGGCGGCGATGAGCCCCTTGACGAGGCGCGGCCGGCTCTCGCGAACGAAAGCCTCCCGATCGAACGTCAGGTTCGGGCGCCGCATGAGCTAAGCGCCTTCCGGTGTGCGCTCGCCGAGCAGGCCCTCGGGGCGGACGACGAGGATCACGATCAGGATCCCGAAGATGATCGACGTCGTCCAGTCGCTCCCGGGCGTTACCCAGCCAAGCCCGTTGTTGAACGACTCGATCAGGCCGATGATGAGAGCGCCGAGCACCGCCCCGGGGAGGTTGCCGATCCCGCCGAGAACGGCGGCGGTGAACGCGATCAAGCCCACGCGGAAGCCGGTCGTGAAATGCACGTTCGTCGTGTAGAGGGCGAAGAGCAGGCCCGCCGCCCCCGCGAGGGCGCCCGCGATGAAGAAGGTGAAGGAGATCGTCTGATTGACGTTGATCCCCATCATCGCGGCCGCGTCCCGATCCTGGGCGGTCGCCCGCATCGCCTTTCCCGGCCGCGTCCGCTGCACGAGCCAGATGAGCGCGAGCAGGACCGGAACCGTGAAGACTAGGACGATGAACCTGTTCCACGTGTAGGCCACGCCGCCGATCGAGAAGATCTCGCCCCGGGGAAGGATCGAGTCGACGGAGGTCGGCCGGGCCCCCTTCCAGACGAGGCCGATGTTCTGGAGGATGAATGACATCCCGATCGCGGTGATCAACGGGGCCAGCCGCGGGGCATTGCGCAGGCGCTTGTAGGCGACGATCTCGATCGTCGTGTTGATCCCCGCGCAGAACGCCATGGTGATCAGGAGCATGGCGAGGATCCCGCCCCAGAGGACGAGGTCTCCCTCGCCCTTGAGCCCGAAGCTCGCGGTCATCGTGGCGACGAGCATCCCGCCGAGCATGAACACGTCACCGTGCGCGAAGTTGATCAGCTCCAGGATCCCGTAGACAAGCGAGTAACCGAGCGCGATCAGGCCGTACACCGCACCGTTCGTGACTCCGATCAGAACGAGGTTGTAGAACTCGGACGGAGTCTTGACCAGATTGACGATCAGCCAGACGAGGATGAGCGCCACAAAGACCACCCCGAGGATGGTCGTCGGGTTCGGGCGGTAGCCCGGTGAGAGCCTGATGCGCGACGCCTGGGTGGCCATCAGCCGCTAGACGGAAGCGGGGGGAGAACATTCGCCTCCCCCCGCTAGTCGTCTCGTCTGTTCCTTGCTAGCCCTTCACGAAGCTGAGCTCGGGTGTGATCGTCTTCGAGAACGTCTCCTTCTGGCCCTTGATCTGGTAGACGGAGACGATTCCGAGCGTGGTGTCGCCGTTCTCGTCGATCTTGAAGTTGCCGAGGATCCCGTCCGTGACATCCCGGTTGAAGAGCCCCTCCGCGACCGAAGCGCGGGTCCCGTCGGAGTCTTCGATCGAGTCGAGCAGGATCGAGGCGGCCTGAGCGGCGTAGGCGGTGTACGGGTTCGGCGCCTTGCCGATCTCGGCCGTGAAGTCGTCGACGAAGGCCTTGCCCTCGCCCTTGAGCTGGTCGGCCGGGAGACCCGGCTGCGTGATGTACATGCCCTCCGATGCGTCGCCGGCGCCGTCGATGGTCGCCGAGATCGGCGTCCAGCCGTCGGGCCCCAAGATCTGGACGTCCGGACCGACACCGGCCCGCAGGTCCTTGATCAGCTTGCCCCCGTTGTTGCAGACGATGCCGCCGAGGAAGATCGCGTCGGCGCCAGAGGTCTTGACCTTGCTGGCGATCGCGTCGTAGCTGGTGGCGTTCTTGTCCCACGCCACCGGAGCGCCGGGCACCGTCTCAACACCAACCTTGCCCGCGTAGCGGACGAACAGGTTCGCGATGCCGTTGCCGTACGTCTCCTTGTCGGTGAGCACGTAGACCTTCTTCAGGCCCAGCGACTTGGCCAGCTGCGCGGCTGCTGCGCCCTGGAACTGATCGTTCCAAACGACGCGGGCGTAGTTGCGCTTGCCGGTGGGGTAGTAGTTGTCGGGCTCTCCGGCCTCGGTGCCCGGCCCGCTGATCGTGAGGCCCGGATACGTGTTCGCCGGGCTGACCATCGCAAGCGGGCCGTCGGGTGCGCGGTTGGCAACAGGGATCTCCAGCTTCGCGCAGCCCGAGTTGAACGTCCCGACGACGCCGATGACGCTCTCGTTGTTGGCGTACGAGCGTGCGTTCGAGGAGCACTTCGCCGAGTCCCAACTACCCGCCTGTGCAGTCGAGTCGTCACAGGACTGGTAGCCGATGCTGTTGTCGCCGGCCTTCCAATCGCGCTGCTTGAGGACGAACTCGATGGCGTCCGCCATCTCTGTCGTCAGCGAGCGGTTGGAGCCCTGAAGCGGAAGATCCGATGCGATCAGGAAGTCGGGCTCGCCGTCGCCCTCGTAGCGGATCGGTCCGCACGAAGCCGCAGGGAGCGCCGTCGCGCCGCCACCGCCGTCACCGTCATCGTCACCGCCGCACCCCGCGGCCGCAAACGCGAGAACTCCGATAACACCTGCTAGTACGAGAAAAAATCCCGGTTTTCTCACCTGCACATCCTCCTCCGTCACCCAGTGGCCATGGTCCGCGGAATCGAGGCTTCCGCCTACGAGCCGACAAGTATCAGGTCAACCAGCCCTGCTTGCAACTCTAAGGCGGCGGCTACGATGGGCCGCGCGCCGAAGTGGCGGAATTGGCAGACGCGCCGGACTCAAAATCCGGTGGGGGAAACCCCGTGTGGGTTCAAGTCCCACCTTCGGCACTCTCGGGGCTTGAAAGACTGCGGATGTGGCGGAGCGCCTTGGAATCCTGACCGGCGGTGGCGATTGCCCCGGTCTGAACGCCGTGATTCGCGCGGTCGCGCGCCGCTCGCTCGACCGCGGATCCGAGGTGATCGCCGTCCGCGAGGGGTGGCGCGGGCTTCTGGAGGCGAAGTTCGAGCCGCTCGGGCCGCGCGAGATCTCCGGGATCCTGCCCCGCGGGGGGACGATCATCGGAACCTCCCGCACCAACCCCTACAAGATCGAAGGCGGTGTCGACAGGGTCGTCACGAATTTCAACGAGCAGGGGCTCGACGCGCTGGTCGCGATCGGTGGCGAGGACACCCTCGGCGTTGCGACGCGCCTCCACGCCGAACATGACTTCCCGGTGGTCGGCGTGCCGAAGACGATCGACAACGACCTCTCGGCGACCGACTACACCTTCGGCTTCGACACCGCCGTCTTCATCTGCACCGAGGCGATCGACCGACTGCACACGACAGCCGAGAGCCACAACCGGGTGATGGTCGTGGAGGTCATGGGCCGCCACACGGGCTGGATCGCGGTGATGAGCGGGATGGCCGGCGGCGCGGACGTGATCCTCATCCCGGAGCACCCGATCACCGTCGAGCGCGCCTGCGCGGAGCTCGAGCGGCGCCACGAGCGAGGCAAGGACTTCTCGATCGTCGTCGTCAGCGAGGGCTACGAGCTGACCTACGAGTCGGGGGAGCGGCGCCAGGTGGCGCAAGAGGTCGCCACCGACGAGTTCGGACATATCCGACTCGGAGGCGTTGGGCACGCGCTGGCCGCGGACATCGAGGAGCGCACTGGCTACGAGACGCGGGTGACCGTGCTCGGACACGTCCAGCGCGGCGGTACCCCGACCCCACGCGACCGGATCCTCGCCACCCGCTACGGCCTCAAGGCCGCGGACCTGGTTCACGAACGCAAGTTCGGCCGCATGGCCGCCCTCCATGGCGACGCCATGGTCGACGTCTCACTCGCCGAGGCGACGAAGGAGCTGAAAGTCGTGCCTCCGGAGTGGTACGAGACGGCCAGCGCCTTCTTTGGCTAGCTAGCGCTCGCGATCACGGGGGAACCCCTGGTTCCCCCCTCTCGGTTGTAAGCCTCCCGCCGGGCTGAGCCCGGCTCCGGCGGCGCTTGTCGGTGGCTCTCGGAAGGGTTAGTCGAGGAAGAGCAGCGAGTCGGTCGGCGCGTAGTCGTCAGTCAGGACGGGAACGTCGCGCGTCGGGACGAGGCGCTCGTAGCGGCCGCGGATCGCCTTCGTCAGGTCGGCCGCCATCGGCGAGCGGGCCCGGCGCTCGCGCCACCGCTGGAGCAGGACGTCCTGACCCGGCGCGGCCCCGTCGCCGGCGACGACGATCAGATTGCGCAGCGCACTGTCGTCGTCGCCCTGCTCGCGGACGGGATGGACGACGACTGTCGGGAAGACGGCGCGGTACGTCTTGTACATCGCGCGGAAGAGCTTCGAGCCCTCGCCGGAGACCGCGCCGATCAGATTGCTGGCGATCACGCCGCCGGGCGCAAGCCGCGAGCGGGCGAGCTCGACGAACTCGAGAGTCGTCAGGTGGAACGGCAGGGAGTCCGAGAAGTACGCATCGATCACGATCGCGTCCCACCGCTCGTCGTGCTGCTGCAAGTAGCGCCGGCCGTCCTCGACCGTCACGCGCACCCGAGGGCTCCTGGGCAACCTGAAGTAGCGATACGCCACGTCGCGCACCACGGGGTCGAGCTCGACGACCTGCTGGTCGACGTCAGGGAAGTCGCGCCACATGCGCTTCTGGAGCGAGCCGCCTCCGAGCCCGATGAAGAGGATCTTCCGCGCACGCGGGTTGTAGGCGAGCGGTAACTGCAGGAAGTCCGTGTACTCGTACCGCGTGCGAAACGGGTTGTCGAGGTACATGCCACTCTGGAACGAGCTCTCGAACCGCAGGTGCCTCGATTCGCCGTCGTCCACCACCGACAGGCCGTGGTAGCGCGTGTTCTTCGAGTAGACGAGCTCGAAGCCGCCGGGCGGGATGGCCACCTCCTGCCGTTCGCCACGCAGCCGGTAGAGCGGGGACCAGTTCTCCGCGGCCGCACCGGAGAGCCGCCCTCCTTCGTCCGGCGCGAGGGCGAAGCTCGCTGCGACCGAGGCTGCCACGAGCACGACGAGCGCTCCCCCTGCCAGCAACATGCGCTCGCCGAGCGCTACGAGCCCGGCCGCGATGAAAAGACCGGTCGCCAGCATCCCGAGCAACTGGTTCGTGCCCACCGCGGGAATGAGGAAGAACGCCGTGGCGAAGGTCCCGACGATGCTGCCGGCCGTGGAGATCGCGAACAGGCGGCCGGCGGTCTTTCCCAGGCTCGTCAAGGATCGCGCGCGCAGCCGAACAGCGATCGGTGTCGCCGTTGCCAGGATCACGCTGGGTAGGCCGAAGAGGACCACGGCCGCCACGAGCGGGTTCCAGCGCGGGCCCGGGTCCCACTCGACGACTGCTTCGAGCACCGGGTCGTCCACGACCGGGATGAGGAGCGTCGCACCGGCACCGAGCGTCAGGACGACGAGCAGCAGTTGCGGCGCAGGGAAACGGTCCGCGAGCATGCCTCCGGCCCAATACCCGATCGACAGCCCTGCCAGCACGACTCCGATCAAGGCCCCCCAGACGAAGATCGAGTTGCCGAAGAAGGGCGCCAGCACACGGCTGGCGACGAGCTCGAGCCCGAGCAGCACCGCGCCGGACAGGAACACGGCCGCGCTGATCCCGACCGCCGAGCTCTCGAGCCGCAGGCGAGCCACTACGCCGAGACCTCGACGAGCGGGAATGAGCGGTGGCTCCTCGGGGGCACGAGGAAGTTCTGCCGATGCGTCGTCCGCAGCACCGAGTTGAAGCCCTGCCCGCGGGCCCTTGGCTCGAGCCCGATCTTGGTGCCGTCGGGCAACACGCCGTCCATCGCGAGCCGGTTGCGGTGAAAGTCGTCGCTGGACGGGTTGAACACCACGAAATGCAAGCCGGGGGCCGGCCCTTCAGCCATCCCGTCGCGCCGGGGACGGGAGCTCCAGAAGAACGGGTTGTCGAGCGTGTTGAAGTCAGCGCGCTGCGGGACCGCGGTGCCTTTGCGGTAGAGCGTCCCGTCTGCGCCCATGACGTCGGCCTGCAGGCGGGACGTGGACTGCATCGACGAGCTGTGTCCAATTGCGCCGAAGCGGCGGAAGTCGCTCGCCACGTCGTCCGGCGAGGCAGCCTTCTCGGGCGGCTGCGGAACCGTCTTCGTCCCCGGCTCGACGGCCAGACGGGGCCGGAACGTGGTGTCCACCCGCTCGGCGAAGTCAAAGTTCAGATACCAGGCCTCGAGATTCTCGAAGACGTGCGAGAGGTGCATGTGCGTGCCGCCTTGGAAGTACGACTCGGGGCCGAGATCGACGAGGCCGAGGGTCTCGAAGTTGACGATGCGCGGCGGTCCGAGCGCGTGCCTCTGGGTGGACGTGAAGCCGAGGAAGAGCTCGGACCCGTCCGGGATCAGATCGGCCCCCGGCACACCGGCGGCAGTGGCCAGCTGCTTCGGCAGGCCCGGGCCGCCGTCGAAGCCGCCGCCTGCGAACCCCTTGCGGATGCTCGTCATCTCCAGCACGCCGTCCATCGCGTCGACGATGGCCGTCGCGCCCTCCTGAATATGATCGAGGTTGTCGCTGCGCAGCAGGAAGGCGACGTCGTTCTCCTCGAGGACGACATCGTCGGGATCGCTCGGGAAGCGAATCGAATCCAGCAGGGCACGGCGGGAACGGCCGGAGGCGGAGGCGCGGCGGTCGACCGGCAGGTGGCGCTCGGCCGACCCGGCGACGTGCCGACGGAAGTACGGAAGCCCCCAGGCCGCGGTGACCGCGAGGCCGTCGGGTGTCCCCGGATGCTCGTCCTCGAGGTGCCGCAGGACGCGCTCGAGTGCGGCCTGTTCCTGCAACCCCGGCCTCGAGCTGACAGTCGCCGTGACCATCTCGTGGTGCAGGGTCGGGACCACGATCTCGACTCCGTTGTCGTCGGCGATCCGCAGGCCGTCGAGCAGGTGCTGCTCCGGGGCACGACCCTCGCCGAAATGGCGGGTCGGCGCTTCGGTCAGTTGATCGACGAGCTCGTAGACCCCGACAGCTCCGAGCGCTGCCGCCGCGGTGCCGCCCAGCAGCAGCTCGCGCCGCGTCAGGCGCACGCTAGACCGTCGGCTCGATGCGGACGAGGCCGCGCATCATGCGGTCGAGGTTTGCGACCACCTGGCGGTACGTAGTCGGCTTCGCAACGTGCTGGCTGACCGTGTAGATCGATCTTCGCTCCCGCCAGAGGTAGAGGACGTGCCACTGGTCGACACCCTGGTTGACGGTGTACGGAGTGACCGTGAAGCGCCCTATGCGGCGCGGGGGCTGGGGATCGCTGAAGCAAGGAATGTCGCGGTGGCGCACCTTCCCGGCCACGACCTGGGTGTCCTCACAGCGCGGGATCGCGGTCCGGCCTGGGTAGGCACGGAAGTTGACATGGACGTCCTGCGACGGCGGCTCGTGCCACAGGAAGCTGGCAAGCCAGCTGCGATCGGGCTTGACCGACACGCCGTTCTTCGTCGCTCCCTTCATGTTCCCGTCGAGCGGGCTCGGCATCCAAGACGGGCAATAGACGGCGGCGTGTACGCGGTTGGCCAGTTGCTGCCATCCCGGCCTCCACGAAGCGGGGCACACACGGGGAGTCGGTGCGGCCTTCACGGCCGGTGTCGCATCGTCGTCCGCGCAGGCCGTCAAGCCCGCCGGAACGGTCAGCGCAAGCGCTGCGAGCACGACGATTCTCCGCCCGATCACGAGGTCTTTATAGCCGGAAAACCTCAACCCAGGGCCCACCGAACCGCCCGTCGGGGCGCACCTGGAACACGCGATCTCCCTCACGCCGGGCCTCCTGAATGAAGTCCGTCTCGCGGGGATAGTGGGTGCGTGCGCCAAGCACTCGGTCCTCGACCGCGCCCGTTAGGACGAGAAAGCGGACGCCTTCGGCGCGCAGCCGTTCGACGTCCCGATTCGGATCGAAGGGCTCGCCCGGCCGCGGCAGGAGGAGATGGACGACGCGATACCCGGTCAGATCGGGAGTCGAGGGGTCGACCGCGATTCGTGTGCCGCTCGGCACGTTCTCAACGATCCAGCGGTGCGCCGCGATGCGTGCGTCGGTCTTCGTCAGGTCGCGCGTCTCCCGGACCGACCATGTCAGCGGGACGGCGAGCAGG